>WNGR01007360.1_pt1 | contig 14080 bp, 15 predicted proteins | sample 5407581 | NCBI WGS metagenome assembly WNGR01 (sample SAMN13153383, study PRJNA577476) | soil metagenome | isolation source: 80 cm soil or saprolite under Garry oak tree replicate 2 | place: USA:California | collected 2016-06-15
ATTTAGAAATGGCGACGGAAGAGGACAAGAAGATGGCTGAGAACTGGAAAGCGGATGCAGACGGGATCCTTATATTTGTGCGTCTCTATCTTTTAATCTGGCGCTTTACACCGACTCAATTGTCATAGACTGGTTTATTCTCCGCTGCTGTTGCGACGTTGATCTCAGTGTCGATTCAGGACATTCGACCGAACCCACAGGACACTTCCAACTTCTACCTCGCAAATATCTATCAGGCTATTGCTGACCCAAATCGATCCAACATTTCGACTTCCCTCCCTACTTCCCCACCCCCATTCTCTCCGCCAAACTATGCTGTTTGGGTGAACTCACTTTGGTTCTTGAGCTTGGTGATCAGTCTTACCTGTGCTCTGCTCGCGACGTTGCTGCAGCAATGGGCACGAAGATATCTCAAGGTCACTCAGTCGCGTTACAGTCCACACAGGCGAGCACGAATTCGTGCGTTCTTTGCCGAAGGTGTCGACAGGTTTCTCCTTCCATGGGCGGTGGAAACACTGCCGGCGCTTCTCCACATTTCCCTGTTCCTGTTCTTCGCCGGCCTGGTTGTGTTCCTATGGAACGTTGATATCACGATTTTCAAGTCGGTGTTGTCATGGGTCGGCTTTTGCACGGCACTGTATGGATGCATCACATTTATGCCAATCTTTCGTCTTGATAGCCCATACTATACATCGCTTTCATCACCGGTGTGGCTCATTGTTATTGGGATACGATATATCGTCTCTGAGGTTCGTTTGAGGTTCTATTTGTTGGTTCACCATCGTCATCTAGTCTTTCGGAGATCCAGGAACAGTTACTACAAATTGCTCTTGCAGGGCATGCAGAGGACAGCCGAAGAAACAGCTCTGAATCCCCGATCAGAGATCGACACTCGTGCCTTTCTGTGGACATTCGACAGTTTGGACGAAGACCACGAACTGGAGCGCTTCTTTTCCGGCTTACCCGGCTTCCGCAGCTCGAAAGTGGTCGACGATCCTCTGCCCAGTCTCACTGAAGAGCAAAAGGGGAAGCTTTCTGAAACATTGATAGGGTTTCTTGACAGCACATTCTCATCCGATTTGCTGCCTGTGCCTGTCAAAAAACGGCGAGCCATGATATGCGCGAAAGCCATCGATCCAGCACACGTTCCCAGGGCATTTCATGTCCTTGACATAATTTTGTCCAACGACCAAGATAGTGGTCCGCTGGCCGCCGAAATTTTGCAGATTGCGAGGGGCTGGCGCGATAACAGGGTCGAAAATACTAATGTGGTTGTACGAGCTACTGTCTACAGTATTGTCGCAAGGGTACAACAGCGCGGTGACTCTTGGTTTATTCTTGCCTCCGATGAACTGGGCGTCCCAGAATCTGTCCTCCGAGACTACGCCGTGCACGGTGACAGCCTGTCACTTGCCATCTTGATTCACATCACTCGCCAGCAATTTAACCATTACCCGGATGCGTCCTGGCCGTTGTATACGTTCTCGAAGGCTCTCGAAGCAGTGCCAAGGTTCAATGTACAAGGAACGTCACCTGAACTGCAGCACGAGTTCTGTGCTCTCTGGAATCAAATCGTTCTCAAAGCGCAGAACGACAACGATCGGTGGATCGCGTTGTATATCCTCAGACCGATTCGCAACGTTTTCATTGCGCTACATCAAGATACCGATTCTGCCCCAACACAATTCTCCGCCTCCACTGGCAATGAGAATTACATTCTGTCTCTGCCATCCTCGTATCCGGTGTGCAACGTCGCTGGTCATATTCACGACGACTCTGCATCCACAACCTTGGCTCGCACTGGCCTGCGTGATAACGCTGCGCTGGTCCCTGCTTCCCTTGCCAGTCCCGATGCACCTTCCTCGTCCGTACCCGCCCCACTTCACGTCGTTGAAAGCCTCACGGATGTGCCACCGCTCCACAACTTCCGCCCCGCTCATCAGACAACCATTGAAAGCCTCCTCACTCCTGTTACCTCACCAGATTCTGCGACCGCTGGTGCAATACGAGACATTGTCACTTCAGGTATAACGATACCCAACCCCACCCCCGAAACTTCGACATCCGCTCCTCCTCCTTCCTCTACCTCCCCACCCGCTGCCGTTTCCCTCCAGCACAACCCAGACCTCCTGACTCCTTCCGATCCACCAAGCCCTCCATCTTCAGCTCCTTCTAATCCACTTCTTGACAGTATCCTTCCTACAGGTCTACTGCTGTCTTCACACTCGCCCATCACTCGATCCGACCTCTCACCGTTTTTAACAAGATCTCATCGCTCAATGATAGTCACCACCACTCCCAGCGCTTCTCCAGGGCCGACCTCTGCACCTGATCTGGGTGCTGCTGCCGAGGACGATGGTAGCCCGAAGCCTGGTTTGCTCAAGGAAAAGGACGCGCTTGATCCCCCCTCGTTAAATCGCGCAATCCACTCAAACACTATCGCTACCCTAGATCTTCCACCACAATCCCCGTCACTGCAACCGGTCACTGACTCGGACGTAGCCATCGCGAGTCCATCACAGAAGGAACCAAATGCTGAGCGTACAGGAGATCATTCATCGCACCCTCAGCATTGCTGTTATGATATTGTTTAACATCCCCCAGTCTCTTAGATGTGCGTGTGTGATAGGGTATATATTCCTGTTGGATTCTCGATATCACCATACTGATACTATTAAATACTTTTTTTCATCTTCTGTATATACCGTCCTATTACGTGGTATAAATACCGTGGCGAAATTTGTGTAAACTCGAGTAGAGTGGGAAATGAGAGTGAGGAGTCTCGACGTCCCCTTTGAGTCACTGCGGGTTGATGAGCGTACCTGGCAGTGAGCGGAAGCCTCTGCGCGCACCTGGGTAGCCATCTCTATCTCTTCAGCTTCAATAGGGTTTGGGAACTCTGGCTGGTTGTATCTCTTGTCAAGAGCGGCGTCGAGCGTTTTGCGGAGTCGATACAACGGAGCCATTCCAAGATGGGGGACATGAACTTTGCAGGAGGGTGGTGCGAGTTACAGGATACTCGTAGCAGTTACCTAACTAATCAGTGAGTACAAGTAGGTGCGTGGTGGAGAGAACGCTACTGCCGTTGACATCAAGAATGATGAATCCTTGTGCGCGATTGAAACTGACGTGGGCACACCATCTCACCACATGAGTTGCAGACAGCTTTGCTGCAACTGCCGCTGCCGTCTTACGGCATCGGGTGAAAGCGACGACGTCGAGCACGCCCGCGAGCCAGGCACGCCACCCCGCGAGGCGCTTGACCAACAGCGCTCACCCCTGCGGACCGAATACGCGCACAACATCTGCGCGGGCTGCGTGAGCTTGGCTGGTAAAAAGCCGACGCGGATCGCTTTTTATTCATGACAGCGTCAATGCGGGGTCGTTCACCAGGAAGAAAGAAAAGAAAAGGGTTTGGTAGGGGAGGCGGAAAGGCATACCATCGATGACCCAGAGCTCGGATTGGGTCGCGGACATGTACCGTATTCCCCGGTGGTGTCTGCGTGCACGTGCTGCCATGCGTGCAGGTCGTCCAGCTCGCTACTTAGGAATATCCGGAGGAGCGTGAACAACGGGTGCGCTTGCGCAGCAAGGACAGTGTCGAGCTTGAAGAGCGGGTCAATGTCGAAGATGGTCGGTCGGACAGGGCCATTGCGATCGCGTCGAGCACGACAGGCTGCGTCCCCTGCGATGCGAGATCTAACAAGCGGACGTGCGCGAACTTGTAGTGGTTGTGTCTCTGCACAGGAAGCGAAGCGTGTCAGTAGGTGAAGCGGAAATAGGGGCAGATGACATACGGTTGCATCGCTTTGGAACAGACGTCGACAAGGCGCTCCAAGAAAGCGCTCTTCTCTGACGACGTGGTCCCCCACTCCTTCAGCCACTTCACGGCATTGGTGCGAGAGACCTTCAGCACGTGCAGCTCGCGGTCTGCACTGACGACGTCTAGGAGCGCGTTGTAGACCGGGAGCCGGAGGGAAGCCTGAAGACTGTCGTGGGAGCATGTTGAAGCCTTGACATTCGCAAATACGACAGAGAAGACCTCTCATCGCCCCGCAACATCACCAGATAGAGGTGTCTGACCTTCTTCGACCGCAAGCCTCTGTCGAATCAATGGGACATAAGGTGCGCGTTCCGGTTCTGGTACGAGATGTACCTTGCGAGCTCGGCGATCTGTGCTTCGCCCTGAATTATACGCAGAGAACAAATGTCCACGTACCTGGTCTTCGAAAGTATCCTCTGCGGACATTGCGATGGTGTCTGTTTTTTCCATCTCTTGTTGCTGTTGTAGATGTGTAGACTGTACGGCTTTTCTAATAACCTCGACTGGCACAACAGAGCCAAATGATATCGCCTTGCATGAGAACCAAGTCACCCCAAATTATGTAAGATGACGATGTCTGAGCTTTTTGGTGTGGGATCCCCTCTTCCTCCACGCGCACATCGCACCAATCTACCACCGCTCTCGCGACAGCCGAACACAAAGTAGACGCCACGCAAACGGAGCTCTGACGTGTCCAAGAACGCTCTGCGAACGTCCGCCTGTGACCGCTCGAGCAGCGTGCGGGTGTACCGACCATGGCTGCCACCAAGCGCACGCAGGTGGGTGATGAGCACGACGACGGTGAAGGCACGCTTAGCCTAATATCTAACGGGGGCAGCGCTGGGGTGCCGGTGCCCAAGTTCAGCGGTGCGCATCTGTTCACGGGCCATGAGGGCACGGTGGTGCCCGCAAAGCAGCAGCTTTGCAGCGCACAGCGAAAAGAGCCCGAGGAGCTCTAGGCGCGACTAGATACGTCCTAAGCCCGCGCACAAGAACGGGAAGCCAAGCTCGAGGACGCGCGAGCGCCGCTGTGGCCGAGCTTGAGGATTCCCGTGCCGCAGCCGCAGCTGCTGCGGACCTCGCCGATGCACGCCTGGCCGTGGAGTCTGGGCTGGAGCACAAGCACGCTGCACTCGAGTGGGAGCGGGAACGTGTGACCGAGCTGGGGGGCGCATGGTGTTCCTCGAGCTAGAGATCGAGTCGTCCGCGCGTGGAAGCGACGATGTAGTGGGGCTAGTGGTGCAGGGGCGGGCGCTAGAACGCGAGCTGTCGGACGCGGCGGTAAAAGCGGATCGCATATAGATGGAGGCGGAAGCGGTGATGGAGGTGTGGGCGACCGAGAAGACAAAGTGGGATGCGGGGCGCGCGCGCTTTGAGCAGGAGGAGGCGCGCTGGGTGCAACTCGCAGACAGCATGGAGGACGAACTGTCGCAGTGGGAGCAAGAGCTGGAGGAGCTCTCCACGCAGGCGAAAGACCAGATTGCGGCCGCCCCAGACAGGCGCAGGCTCATGCAACGCTTCGACGTCTTGCTCTTCTCGCGTGAGGCGTACTCGTCGATGCTCTGCGGCGGCACATCGAGAAGTAGATGCAGAGCATGCATAGGTCTGAGTACCTGCTTGCAGCAGAGGCGGAGATGCGAGAAGCCGTGTCGCGTGAGCTGGAGACCGCAAATGGGGAGATCCAGGCGGACCCGCCCACCCGTAGGTTTCTTCATCAACCACTGGGGTCCCCCCCCCGGGAGGGGCACGCAATGTTCAGACAGCTGCCCCACGCAGAGCAGCCGTCCCGTGTCGATATGTGTATAGTAAGCTGTGCAGGTCCCAGGACCAAAGAAGCCGGCTTGGGTGCGAATGTAAGAGTAGAGTCTCTCTAGTGTGCGCAGATTTCCCCAGTACTTCTCGGCGACCAGCGTCTTCGCGTCAGCCGTTCTGGTGAACATACCCTCACAGTACACAATCCGATCAAGAACCCCAGGTGACCTAACTGGATAAGCGCAAGCGAACCGTGATCTCCAATGATGAGTCGAGTCCGAAGAGTCTAGTCAGAAGAGGTTGTCCCAGCATCATGTCCTAGTCCGGGTCAAGAGTAGCAGTCCCAGTAATACCTCCAAGAGACCCGGCTTGTCCTGCTTGAACTCCACAAGTGCGAGCTCGGAAATGAGGAAACCACTTGACTTTCAGTACACTTAGGATACCGACTTGAAGAGGCTCTTACACGCTGTAGTAAATAGAATATATTTCTCCCCTGATTGGTAGGGAAGTGAAGTATGACAGAGAAGCGCAGAGTTAGTGAACGAATTAAGAGCGAAGACTCCTATTTTTGTTGTCCGACCGGACCGTACGACATATGCTACTCGCTTACTAATTCTTCCAGCCATCACCATTTCCGGCTGGTGCCGACTGCCTCCCGACACACGCCTCATTTTATGATTATCTGTGGAGATCTACCAGGGGGGAAATTCCCATGGGGTTCATCCTAAAAGAAGGAATCGAACTGCAGCACTATCAAATTCAGCTTATTGACATGGGCAGGTGCGATGACTTTGTTCGAGTGGAAGAGAATGGCCGAACACCAACAGGAACAAGGGAAAGTGGCGCACAAACCGTTGTAACAGCAAAAAACGTACCACCCGAGACAGCATCCGGGAGGCATGCTGGTGATGTAAGCGGCAGGGAGCGTGGTCACGCCATAAGCTTTAATGTCCCGAGCTTCTCACGAGGCTACCAACGTACCAAACGCTGGATTTGGTGCAGGTACCATACTCCCTCATGACATTGTCCTCGCCATTCTCACCTACCCCTGCCGCCAACGTAGGTGACTACCAGGACCCACCCCAATCGGTGCAGAATCAAGCATCACACAGTGTATCTAATTTTGTCGATGGCTCCGGGCCTATTTCTCAATGTATATGGAAATGGCGACGGAAGAGGACAAGAAGATGGCTGACAACTGGAAAGCGGATGCCGACGGGATCCTCATATTTGTGCGTTTATCTTTTAATCTGGTACTTCGCACCGACTCAATTGTCATAGACTGGTTTATTCTCTGCTGCTGTCGCGTCGTTGATCTCGGTGTCAATTCAGGACATTCGACCGAACCCTCAAGACACTTCCAACTTCTACCTTGCAAATATCTATCAGACTATTGCTGACCCAAATCGATCCAACATTTCGAGTTCCCTCCCTACTCCCACACCCCTAGTATTCTCTCCACCAAACTCTGCCGTTTGGGTGAACGCACTTTGGTTCTTGAGCTTGGTGATCAGTCTTACCTGTGCTCTGCTCGCGACGTTGCTGCAGCAGTGGGCACGAAGATATCTCAAGGTCACTCAGTCACGTTACAGTCCACACAAGCGAGCACGAATTCGTGCGTTCTTTGCCGAAGGCGTTGATAAGTTTCTCCTTCCATGGGCGGTCGAAACACTGCCCGCGCTTCTCCACATTTCCCTGTTTCTGTTCTTCGCCGGCCTGGTTGTGTTCCTGTGCAACGTTGATATCACGATTTTCAAGTTGGTGTTGTCATGGGTCAGCGTTTGCACGGCACTGTACGGATGCATCACATTCATGCCAATCTTTCGTCATGATAGCCCATACTATACATCACTTTCATCATCTGTGTGGCTCATTGTTTTTGGGATAGCATATGTCGGCTCTCAGGTTCGTTTGTGGTTCTATTGGTCGGTTCGCCTTCGTCGTCTGGTCTTTTGGAGATTTGGGAGCCGTTTCTACAAAATGCTCTTGCAGGGCATGCAGAGGACAGCCGAGGAAACTGCACTGAATTCCCGATCAGAGATTGACGCTCGCGCCTTCATATGGACATTCGACTGTTTGGACGAAGACCACGAACTAGAGCGCTTCTTTTCTAGCGTACCCGGCTTCCGCAACTCGAAAGTGGTCGAAGATCCTCTGCCAAGTCTGACCGAAGAGGGAAAGGAGAGACTTTCTGGAGGATTGATAGGTTTTCTTGACCGCACATTGTCATCCGATCTGCTTCCCGAGCCCGTCAAAAGACGGCGAGCTATGATATGCGCGAAGGCCATTGATCCGGCACACATTCCCAAGGCATTTAATGTCCTTGACAGAATTTTGTCCAACTACCAAGATAGTGGTCCGCTGGCCACCGAAATTGCGCAGGTTGTGAGGGGCTGGGACAATGACGGGGGCGAAAATACTATTTTGGTTGCACAAGCTACAGTCTCCAGTATTGTCGCAAGAGCACAATGCCGCAACGACTCTTGGTTTATTCTCGCCTCCGACGAACTGGGCGTCCCGGAATCTGTCCTTCGAGACTACGCCACAAATGGTGACAGCCTATCACTTGCCATCTTGATTCACGTCACTCGCCAGCAATTTAGCCATTTCCGGGAACAGTCTTGGCCATGGATCGCGTTTTCAAGTGTTCTAGATATAGCCTCAAAATCCAATGTACAAGACACGTCACCCAAACTGCAGCACGAGTTCTGTGCTCTCTGGAATCAAATCGTTCAACAAGTACAGAATGGCAACGATCGGTGGATGGCGTTCGACATCTTGGGACGGATTCGCAACATTTACGTTGATCTACATCAAGATACCGATTCCGCCCTAACACGATTCTCCCCCTCCACCGGTGATCGGGATGGCCTTCTGTTTGACCCATTCTCGTATCCCGTGTGCAACGTCCCTGGCCATATTCACTGGGACTCCGCCTCCACAACTTTTTCTCGCACTGTCCTGCACGATAACGTCGCGCTACCCCCTGCCTCCCTTGCCAGTCATGATGCGCCTTCCTTGTCCGTACCTGTCCCACTTCATGTCGTCGAAAGCCCCACGGATGTACCACCGCTCGACAGCTTCCGCCCCCCTCATCAGACAACTATCGAAAGCCTCCGCATTCCTGATACCTCACCAGATACAGCCACCGCTGGTGCAATACGAGACATTGTCACCTTAGGTATAACGATGCCCCACCCCACTCCCGAAACTTCGATATCCTTTCCTTCTCTTTCTTCTACCTCCCCACCCGCTGCCGTTGCCCTCCAGATCAACCTAGACCTCCTGACACCTTCCGACCCACCAAACCTCCCATCTTCCAATCCAGTTCTCGACAATATACCTCCAGGTTCGCCGCTGTCTTCACGCCCGCCAATGACCCGATCCGACCTCTCTCCGTCCTTCCCAGAATCAGATCGTTCGACCATAGTTACTACTGCACCCTGCGCTTTTCCAGGGCCGACCCCTCCACCTGATTTTGGAGCTGCTGCTGAGGACGACGGTATCCCGAGGCCTGATTTGCGCAAGGAAAATGACCCCCCATCAGTCAATCGCGCAATCCAAGCAAACACCCTAGATCTTCCGCCACAGTCCCCGTCATTGCCATCGGTTACTGACTCGAACATAGCCATTGCGGGTCCTTCACTGCGGGAAGCATACACCAAGCGTACAGGGGTTCAACGTTCATCCTCCGCATCCTTCGCATGACTGGTATGAGATAGTTTGACGTGTCCCTCAACACTTAGATGCGCGTGTGCGATAGGGTATCTACTCTCGTTCGGTTCTTCATATCACCTTACTGTACTATTCAATATTTTTCTCATCTTGTGTATATACTGTCCTATTACAGTACAAACACCGTGGCGAAATATGTCTAAACTCAAGTAGAGTGGAGAAACGTGAGTGAGGAGTCTCAACCTTCCCCTTGACCCACTGCGGGATGATGAGCGTACATGTCAGTGACGCGGAAGCCTCTGCGCGCACCAGGGTAGCCATCTCTATCCCCTCAGTGTCAATGGTGTCTGCGAATACTCGCTGCTTGTGTCTCTTGTTGAGAGCAACGTCGAGCATCTTGCAGTGTCAATACTATGGAGCCGATCCAAGACTGGGGGACAAGGACATTGCAGGAAGGTAGTGTGAGTTACAGGGCACTCATGGCAGCTAACGGGTCGGTGAGTACAAGTAGACGTGTATATGTCATGTGGTCGAGGGAACGCTGCTGCCATTGACATCGAGAACGGCAGATCCTTGTGCGCGTTTGAAATTGACGTGGGTACACCATCCCACCACAGAAGTCTCAGACTGCTTCGCTGCCTGCGCCGTGAATGCCTCGTTATGGTGCTGGGAGAAGGGGCGGACGTTGAGTGCGCCCGCTAGGCAGGTGCCACCCCGTGAGGCGCTTGACCAACAGCGCTCACTCCGGGCCTGCGGACCGAATATGCGCGCAACGTCTGCATGAGCTTGGCGTTAACAAGCCTGCGGCGCTGCGCGGATCGCTTTTTATTTATGACAGCGTCGATGCGGGGTCATTCTCCAGGAAGAAAGAAAAGGAAAGGGGTTTGGTAGGGGGGCGGAGGGAAGGCTTACCGTCGATGACCCAGCGCTTAACAGGGTTGCGGACGTACCATATTCCCCGGTGGTGTCTGCGTGCACGTGCTTCCAGGCGTGCAGGTCGTCCAGCCCGCCACTTGGGAATATCAGGAGGAGCACGAACAGCGAGTGCGCTTGCGCAGCGAGGATTGCATCGAGTTTAAAGAGAGGGTCAATGCCGATGATGGTCGAGATGAACGAGGCCGTGGAGGTCGCGTCGAGCACTGCAGGCTGTGTCACCTGGGACGCGGGGGCCTAGCGAGCGGACATGCGCGAGCTTGTAGTGGTAGGCCGTGTCTCCGCCCGGAGAGCGAGGCGCGTCAGCAGGTGAAGCGGAGAGAGAAGCGGAAGACGTACGGCTACCCCGCTTTAGAACAGACGTTGACAAAGGGCTCCAAGAGAGCGCTCTCTCCGATGCGATTGCCCAAAGTATAGATCGACACTTTCCAGCGGTCGGGGAGGGCGAACGTGCGCCAGCGCTGGACCATGCCCTTGCCACGGACTGTAGGTCATCGAAGTAGGTGCCAGCCCAGACACAGCAACTCACGCGAGCCCGTCCCATGCGCGAAAGTACCCTGCCTCTGACTCGCTCGGCAGCGAGGCTATCGTCCCGTCCCGTCGCCGTCGCCATTGCCGCCCACTGCAGGATTTGCTTTAGAAGTCTCCTGTTCCTTCTCTACGGCTTCCACTGGCATGTGCGTGCGGCACCTGCATCAGGAAAAACCTACTTTGCTAATTTGAGATAATTTGAGATAATTAAGACTAGCGAACGCTAGCTGTCACTAATATGTCAATAATTCTTGCCCAATATGGAAATTATCTCAAATTATCTCAAATTAGCAAAGTAGGTTTTTCCTGATGTGCGCCCACGAGGCGACGCAAGTAGCGGGGCGATGGTTTCCCGGCGCGGGCCGGCGCGAGCCAGAGCGCACGGCAAAGGTGGGGGAGCGTGCATGTGTACCGAGAGGGCGTGTGGTTCAATTACGCAAGCATAGTGGGTGTCGAAGTGCGCCGTGCAAAGCGAGGCGCGGCACTGTGCGAGCATCGGTGTCCACGACGGACCCACACGGGTGCTCATGCAAGCAGTTTCTCCGCGGTTCGTGAGCTTGCGGGGGTGCGGGTAGGCAGCAGTCGATGGTGGGGTCGATACAGAGTAGAATGAATCTGAAAGATCAACTCGTGCGTGTGCGGGTTCGATGCTGACACGGCATCGTGAGGAGAGCGGTATACAGGTGGGGACTGTGCCTCGGAAGAGTTGCGAAGTTGCGAGTATGTGGGCGCGCATGGCGCAGAGGCCCTTTAACTGCCCCTAGGTGTGGGGAGCATATGAACGATGCCGAGACAATCGTTCGGGCACAGCGTGCACGAGGTGAGACGTTCTACGTCGATACGAGGCTTATAGAATGAGACCCTTGGCTGGACCTGAGAAGTCGCGTGGGAAACGCAACACTGCATCACCGCTTCAACACCGACCGCTGGCACAGACCGGACGGACTCCCGGCGGAAGTTGGCATGTCTCTGCTCTCGCCGCCAACAGTATTGCCTCCTTCACCCGCAATCCCCTCCGCAAGCCCGCGACGAGGATTCGCGAAGAGGTGCCGAACGAGCAGAAGACAGACCTTCCGATCCCAAGGAATGTGCTGTCCAGAGGATTCAGGGATGGTGTGAGGGCGGGTGACTCCGAACAGTGGGTCCTGGGCCGGGGTGTCCTGAAGAAGTCCGTGCATCAAAATACATGAGCTATTGCATAGGCTCCTGACTACCGCCTGGCGTAGGGTAGAGCACAGAGGAGGACGTGAGGCGCAGTCATTGCCATAGTCACGGATTGAGGTGCAAGTGATGGAGGATATCTCTTGTTGAGAGGGGCGTTGGGCGTCTTGGTGGTGTCGGTATGCAGCTATTCCGAAAATTGGGCAATTGAAACGAGGAGGAGATTGTGGGAGCCTGAGGGGAGTGTGAGGTACTGGGGGTCGTGCATGTTCATGCACGTTCATGGGCGGGTTATCTAACAGTTGTTTTGTGGCATAGATATGATCGAGAGAAGACTAATCGCCGTGCACGTTTATATGTTGTACGCCGCTGAGTCTGCATGTAGCTGCAACAAGACGCGGGTCTCACACGGGAGTGGTAGTGGTCGAACATAAGTGCAAAACGAAAGACGGCACAAGTAGGCTCTCGAAGCCCCAAGCGCACGATTTGACCAATTTGACCCCCCAGGATCGCGCTAAGTCCAAGATAGTTGAGATCGACCGTGCCTACTGTAAGGGTCACCCTTCCTCTACGCTCGAAACCGTCTATCTTGCCGCACCTGCCACTCAACCACAATACCACACCCCGCACTCATCGCGACAGTGCTTCGTATGCAAGCGAGCCTCGAGGCCCCCCTTAGGTTAGACATATTAGATTACTACTCTTTGTATATATTATATAAGGACGCAGTCCTCTACTTGAGAAGATAGCAATTTCCCTGCTCACACTTTCCCTCGTGCTCCTGCTGAGCATTCGTCTACGTTCCCGCACACACACTCCCTATCTCGCTGATAGTAACTGAAGTTACTCCGTGTCCTGCTGACACACTCCTTCCTAAAAGGGTCGCTGACATAATCTCATTACACTTCACTCCACTCGTACTTAGCGTCTTTCTCGCTACACTTTCTCGCTACACTGCTTGCCACTCTATCCCCGGCACGTCAGGACTCAAGACGTTTGTGCAGTTGATGATATCCGTTTCCATAGAAGCAGATGCCACGCTGCTCCTCGTCTCTGCACAAAAGGGTGAGTTCGAGACGTGCTTTCGGCCAGACCTGCAAGTATGTTGTGCTCGTCAACACCACCCGCGTGAATAAGATCTCAACAAGGTGGACAACCCCACAATCCGGAGGGACAAGGCATGCTATAAATAGATCAAGGGGAAGGTGATGCCGTTTGTACGTGACGCCGGGTTCCACGTTGACAGCGGTACCCTGTGTCCAGCCTCCGACAGGTGCACCTGGCAGCGTGTGAGGCAAAACCCTTTGCAGGGGCCTAGCTGCACTTCTACTCCATGTGTTCCCCACGGCAAAACCAATTGCCGTGGGACCCTTCTGCCATCCCTTAAGAGGATTCGCCGAAGCGACAAAGGTCTGACACTGACAATGAGGCTGACCCACTGCTGATCCCCCTTTACTTTACCCGAAGACCGAAGAAGTATCAGCAGTCGCCTTCTCTCACGACGTCACTTTCAACGCCCTCCACCACACCCCACCGTACTCTCCATACTGCGTAGTTTTCAATGCCCAGGGCTCCTCACGAAGCTACCAACGTACCAGAAGCAGGAATAGGTACAGTTACCTTTACCCCACATGACTCTATTCTTGCCGTTCTCAACTGCCGCCGCGGCCCCATAGGTGGCCACCCGTACCCACCCCCGTCGGTGCCAACTCAAGTAACACAGGGAGAACCTAACTTTATTGATGGATCCGGTCCTATTTTCTCAATGTACTTGGAAATGGCGGGGGAAGAAGATGAGAAGATGGTCGAAGGCTGGAAAGCGGACGCTGATGGGATCCTTATATTTGTGTGTCTCTATCGTTTAATCTGGTGCTTCACACCGACTCAATGGTCATAGACCGGTTTATTCTCCGCTGCTGTCGCGTCATTGATATCGGTGTCGATTCAGGACATACGACCGAACCCACAGGACACCTCCAACTTCTACCTCGCAAATATCTATCAGACTATTGCCGACCCAAATCGATCCAACATTTCGAGCTCCCTCCCTGCTTCCCCACCCCCATTTTCTCCACCAAACTATGCCGTTTGGGTGAACGCACTTTGGTTCATGAGCTTGGTGATCAGTATTACCTGTGCTCTACTCGCGACGTTGCTACAGCAGTGGGCACGAAGATACCTCAAGGTCACTCAGCCACGTTACAG
>WNGR01005135.1_pt1 | contig 14076 bp, 14 predicted proteins | sample 5407581 | NCBI WGS metagenome assembly WNGR01 (sample SAMN13153383, study PRJNA577476) | soil metagenome | isolation source: 80 cm soil or saprolite under Garry oak tree replicate 2 | place: USA:California | collected 2016-06-15
CCACCACCGTCACGCGGCACAGCAAACACCATCAGCAACCACAGATCACACACCCCAGACGGCGTGTCTCAACCCCGACTCAACCCCCACAGCACCGGTGAACGCCGACGCACCCGTCACAGCACTTCCGAATACGTACCCTCCAGGAAGCAGACGCGGAGTGGACCGAACTGGCCAATGGGCTCGAGATGCGGGCGGTCGAGCGGTGGGATTTCGCGCTCACGCAGCTGCCGCCGAGCGTCCGTCGGACGCTGGAAGACCGGCCAGCACGGAACGACCGGATGCCGCCCTTCGAACTCGACGGCAGAAGGTACGTGGTGGTGACCGGCTCCGCCGGCGCCGATGAGGCCCTGCTGCACCTGCGCGACGCCGCGCAGATGATCGAACGCCTCGTTGCGCCCGGGCACAGTCGGGCGATCTCACCCCGCGATGGCGTGCGCTGGGGCTTCCACCCCTGCAGGGAACGGGGAGCCGCGCTGTGCCTGTGTCCGACCCGGAGTTGAAGACGATCCTGCTGTCCGGACTGCCCACCAAGGACCAGGAGGAGCTCGTCGCGTACATGCAGCGCCGGGCTGCCGATCGCGAGCAGCGCCTGGAGTCGCTGCGGATGGCGATACGCCTGGCCCGCGGCCGGCACGGGCCCACCTGATCCCGTGGCGCTCAGATCGCGATGACGGGCGCTTCGCCCTTGCCGTCGGGGTCGTAGCGGGCCGGCTCGCCGGTCAGCACGTACCCGCCGTGGCGCAGCGCCTCGATCAGCGACACCGCGAGGTCGGCCCGGCCCAGGTCGACCGTCGCCGCGGCGATCGCCTGCCACTGCTCGGCCAGCATGGGCAGCACGACGCAGCCGGCGTGCCGGGCCAGCAGCGTGATCCCGGCCGCATTCGAACCGTCGACCAGGCGCGACGCCTCGGCCAGGCACAGCACCGGCACCCCGAAGCGGGCTCCCTCGTCGAGGACCTCGGCCATCGGCTCGCCCACGTGGATCGACCCGTCGGCGTAGGCCAGTACGGCCGAGGTGTCCAGCACGAGCCGGACCGGGGCCTCGTCGCTCACGAGGCGGGGCGCAGGCCGTAGCGCTCACGCAGCGCCGCGAACCGCTCCGGCGGTACCTTCTCGCGTGCCTCGGCGAGCCGGGCGCGGCCGCGGGCCCGGCTGGCGTCCTCGAGCAGCGCCGGGCCGAAGTGCTCGACGAGCTCGGCCAGCGCGGTCTCCCGGTCGATCTGCCGGCGCAGGGCGGTGGTGACGTACGCGCTGGCGTTGGGCTCCTGCTCCAACCGGCCGGCGACGTCGTCGGGCAGGCTGATCGTCACGCGCTTAGTCATACTCGCGATGGTACATCGTCATACGCGGGCGTCCCCGATCCTCGGGCGGGGCGTCCCCCGAGCCCCCCGGGGGCGCGGTCAGGCGTGCGCCAGGTGGCGGACCAGCTGGCCGGCGTTGGTGGTGGACACCTTGTGCCCTCGGGCGCGCAGGCCCGCGGCGAGCGCGTCGCGGGTCGGGCGGCGCCCGGCGGCGCGCAGCTCCTCCGCGATCACCCGGGCCGCCTGGGTCAGCGGATCCTCGACGGTCAGCGGGTCCTCGACCTGCCCGGCCGGGTCCAGGTCGGCGCCGACCTGCCGGCCGACCTCGACCGGGGACGGTCCGTCCTGGCCGGCCTGCTCGTCCCGGACCGGCCGGGCGTCGTCCTGGACGGAGGGGACGCAAGCCTGCGTGAGCAGCGGGGACGACGCGAGGACGAGCGGGGACGGGGCCGGTCCGGGCACCGCTTGCGCAGGTCGCCGGGCGGCCCGGTGGGCGTCGTGGTCGCTGCGGGCCTGCGCCGGGTTGTTCACGCCGTTCCACACCGCCAGCCGGTACGCGCCGAACGAGCGCAGCGGGTACAGCAGCCGCTGCGCCAGGGTGAACCGCACCGACCGGGGGTCGACCAGGCCCCTGGCCAACAGGGCGCAGCGGTGCAGCGACCGGGAGCGGATCGCCCACAGCCACGGCGACAGCGATGACAGCAACCCGAAGGTGACGGCGAGGGGGTTGGGCCGGTAGCCGGCTGCGGCGAAGTGCGCGTAGTTCAGCGCGCCGACGACCAGCGCCACGGCGAAGGACCCGAGGCGCAGCAGCCCCGAGGACTGGTCCTCCATCAGCGCGGCGTGTGCCTCGTAGGCCAGGTAGATCCCGACCGACTCGACCGTGGCGGCGAACAGCAGGCACACCGCGACCGAGGCGGCCGGGGAGGTGGCGCGTACGGCGGTACCAGGTGGTCGCAAGCCCACGCCGCCTGCCCGTAGATGGCCGTCGTGTTGACCAGCACCAGCGGCACGACCAGGGCGACGCGGCTCTTGCGGGTGTCGCTCACCGCGGGCTCCCTTCCTCGGCGCCGGCCGGCTCCTCGCCAAGCGACGACCGCGCGATCAGCTCCCGGACCTCCGCCTGCACGGGCAGCGTCCCGTCGATCAGCTGCTGCAGCTGGCTCGGGTTCTGCTCGCCGGACTCGTCGACCGCGACGGTACCGGCGTCGCCGTATACCGGGGTCCAGCAGCAGCCGTCGAGCAACCGGCAGGGCTGGCCCGGGTGGGCATGGGCGTTCGCGCATGCGCCCGGCAACGCCCGCTCGTCACCCTGCTCGTCGCGCTCGGCGCGGCACCGGGCGAGCAGCTGGTCGACGCGGCGCTGCGTGGCGTCGTCGGATCGGCGGATCTGGTCGACCAACCGGGCGCGGATGCGGTGCGCCTCGGCCAGGGCGGCGTCGAGCGCCTCGATCGCCGTGTTGGCCGCCTGGCGGACCCCGGGCTGGGCCGTGCTGTCGTCGCGGTACGCCCAGCGGGCCAGCGCGACGGCGAGTGTTCCGACGTTTTCGCGCAGGGCGGCGCAGTCGATGAGGTCGGGCGGTGGGGTGGCGGTGGTGGGTGTCTCGTGGGTCATGGGGGTCGGGGTTCCTTCCCGATCAAGGCCCCGGGCGACGCTCGCGGTGCCGCGTCCGGGGCCGCCTACGTGGACGGCTTGCGGTGATCTCCGCCACGCCGGGGAGGCCCGCGCCCGCCACGGGCACTGACTGTCCACAGTGGACACGCCAGTCTCAGTTCTGGTCTCAGTTCAGGGGGTTCAGCGGCGGGTACGTACGTACGAAAGTCCTGGTCACGGACGTGCATGAACCCCGCTGAACCCCCCCTTTGCCGCACTGGAAGACCGCCGCCAAGGACGCCGCGTTCCAGAAGTGCCAGGACGACGAGCGCGACCGGGTGTAGTTCACCCCGGCGGTGAGCCAGGCCAAGGCCGACGGGCTGCGCGCGCTCGGCCAGTTCTGCTACTCCCACGCGATCGTCATGCACGGCCCGGGCAACGATCCGGTCAGCTCCGGCGGGATACGCAAGACCGCCATGAAGAAGGCCAAGACCCGGCGCAGGGCGGCAGCGAGGTGACCTACCTCAACGCGTTCCTCGACGCCCGCAAGGCCGCGATGAAGACCGAGGAGGCGCACAGCGACACCAGCCGGGTCGACACCGAGCGGCGGGTCTTCCTCAAGGCCGGCAACCTCGACCTCATGCCGCCGCTCAAGTGGAAGACCTACGGCGACCCGTACCACATCGACAAGCTGCCCTCCTGAGAATCCTTGTCCCGGTTGTCAGACCGGCCGCCTAGGCTGGGGACACCGCGCGCGCGGAGTTCCCTTTTCGAGGAGGCCGTTCCATGCCGGACAGCGGGTATGTGCGTGCCCCGGCGGTCCAGGGTGACGACATCGTCTTCGTCTGCGAGGACGACCTGTGGCTGGTCGGCACGTCCGGCGGGCGCGCATACCGGCTGACCGCCGGGGTCGCCGAGGCCGGTACCCCGCGGTTCTCCCCGGACGGCCGGTTGCTCGCCTTCACCGGGCGGGAGGAGGGCCCGGCCGAGGTCTACGCGATGCCGGCCGGCGGCGGTGAGGCACGCCGGCTGACCTACCAGGCCGGCCGCACGATCGTGGCCGGGTTCGACCCGGACGGCGCGATCGTCTACGCCACCGACGCCGGCCGGCCGCTGCGGGACCGCTGGCTGTTCACCGTCTCCCCGGCCGGCGGCGAACCGACCCTGCTGCCGTTGGGTCCGGCCGCGTCCATCGCGTACGGCACGGCCGGTGCGGTGGTCCTCGGCCGGTGGACCGACACGGACCCGGCCCGGTGGAAGCGGTACCGGGGCGGCCGGGTCGGCAACCTCTGGATCGACCGGACCGGCTCGGGCGAGTTCGACCGGCTGGTCCGGCTGGACGGCAACCTGACCAGCCCCTGCTGGATCGGCGAACGGGTCTTCTTCATCGCCGACCACGAGGGCGTCGGCAACGTCTACTCATGCACGCCCGACGGCGGGGACCTGCGCCGGCACACCGACCACCACGACTACTACGCCCGCAACCTGTCCGGCGACGGGCAACGGCTGGTCTACCACGCCGGCGCCCAGCTGTGGCTGCTCGATCCGGCACGGGACGCGCCGCACCCGCTGGACGTCCGGCTGGGTAGCTCGCGGTCGCAGCGCAGCCGGCAGTTCGTGCCCGCCGACACGTACCTCGACACGGTCAGCCTGGCGGCCGACGGTACCCGGCTGGCCGTCACCACGCGGGGCAAGGCGTTCAGCTTCGGCAACTGGGCCGGTGCGGTGCGCCAGCACGGCGAACCCGACGGCGTCCGGTACCGGCTGCTGACGCACCTCGCCGGCGGCGGGCTGATCGCGGCGGCCAGCGACGACAGCGACCGCGAGACGCTCGTGGTGTTCGACGACGACGTCGCGGTACCCCCGCGGCGGCTGGCCGGCCTGGACACCGGCCGGGTCGTGGAGCTGGCCGCCTCGCCGGTCGAGCCGGTCGTGGCGCTCGCCAACCACCGCAACGAGCTGCTCGTGGTCGACCTGCGCGGCGACGAGCCGGCACTGGGTGGGGTGGCGGGGTCCGGGCCAACACTGGGTGGGGTGGCGGGGTCCGGGCCAACACTGACCCGGCTGGATCACAGCCGGTACGGCCGGATCGAGGACCCGGCGTGGTCAGCCGACGGGCGCTGGCTCGCGTACACCTGCCCGGACAGCGCGCAGACCGGCGGCATCCGGCTGGCGGAGGTCGACACCGGCCGGACCGCCGCGGTGACCCGGCCGGTGCGGCGGGACCGGCGCCCGGCGTTCGACCCGAAGGGCCGGTACCTGTACTTCATCGGGCGGCGCGAGTACAACCCGGTCTTCGACGAGATGCAGGAACTGGAGGCTGGCTTCCCGCTCGCCGACCGGCTCTTCGCGGTGACCCTGCGGGCCGACGAGCCGGCCCCGTTCGTGCCGCAGGTCGAGCCGGTGACGCCGCCGTCCACTGTGGACAAACCGGAACCACCGCCGGTCGAGCCGGTCGTGGTCGACCTGGACGGCATCGAGCGCCGGGCCGTCGCGGTACCGGTGCCGCTCGGCCGGTACGACCGGGTGGCCGGTACCCCCGACAAGGTGCTGTTCACCAGCTACCCGGTCGCGGGTGCGCGGGATCAGGACTGGGCGTCGACCGAGCCGCCCAGCGACCGGGTGCTGTGCGCCTACGACCTCAAGACCGACCAGTGCGAGGACCTGACCACCGGCATCGCCGACTTCATGGTCACCCCGGACGGCACCACCCTGCTGTACCGGGCCGAGCGGCGGCTGCGCGTGGTGAAGGCCACCGAGAAGCTGCCCGAGGGCGACGAGCCCGGCCGGGTCAGCGGCTGGGTGGACCTCGACCGGGTGAAGGTCTCGGTCCGGCCGGACGCCGAGTGGCGGCAGATGTTCCGCGAGGCGTGGCGGTTGCAGCGCGAGCACTTCTGGGTCGAGGACATGTCCGGCATCGACTGGACCGAGGTCTACCAGCGGTACCTCCCGCTGGTGGACCGGGTCAGCACCCGTGCGGAGTTCTCCGACCTGCTCTGGGAACTGCACGGCGAGCTGGGCACCTCGCACGCGTACGAGCTGGGCGGCGCATACCGGGTCGGCCCGAACGCCCGGCAGGGCTTCCTCGGCGTGGACTGGGCGCCCGACCCGGACACCGGTACGCACCGCATCGCCCGGGTGCTCACCGGCGATCTGTGGGACGCGAAGGCGACCTCGCCGCTGAACCGGCCGGGCGTCGACGTGCGGGCCGGTGACCGGGTGCTGGCGGTGAACGGCGTCGCGGTACGCGCCGGCACCACGCCGGGCGAGCTGCTGGTCGACCTCGCCGAGCAGGAGGTGCAGCTGACGGTACGCCGGGGCGACGGTAAGCCGCGCACGGTCACGGTACGGGCGCTGGCCGACGAGCGGCCGGCCCGGTACCGGGACTGGGTCGAGGCCAACCGCGCCCTCGTGCACGACCGGACCGACGGCCGGGTCGGTTACCTGCACATCCCCGACATGGGCGCCGACGGCTTCGCCGAGTTCCACCGCGGCTTCCTCGTCGAGTACGACCGCGAGGGGTTGATCGTCGACCTGCGCAACAACGGGGGCGGCAGCGTCTCCGCGCTGCTGCTGGAGAAGCTGGCCCGGCGCCGCCTCGGGTACGACTTCCCCCGCTGGGGAGTACCGGAGCCGTACCCGGCGGAGTCGCCGCGCGGCCCGATGGTCGCCATCACCAACGAACCGGCCGGCTCCGACGGCGACATCTTCAGCCACGCATTCAAGCAGATGGGCCTCGGTACCCTGATCGGCAAGCGCACCTGGGGTGGGGTCATCGGCATCTGGCCGCGGCACGCCCTCGCCGACGGGACGCTGACGACACAGCCCGAGTACTCGTTCGCGTTCGACGACGTGGGCTGGCGGGTGGAGAACTACGGCACCGACCCGGACATCGAGGTGGAGTACCGGCCGCAGGACTACGCGAAAGGCTTCGATCCGCAGCTCGACCGGGCGATCAGCCAGGTGCTGGAGGATCTCGCTAAACACCCCGCGCACACGCCGAACCCGGCCGACCGCCCGCGCCTCGGCCGGCCCCCGCTACCGCCCCGCGGGCTGACGAACGCCGGCTGGTAGCCGCTCCGACAAACTGCGCGGCTGAAGACCCCGCCGGCCAGCGTATCCGCCGTGGCGTCCGGGACCAGGGAGGCCGCTGACGCCACGACGGGTGCACCTGCGCTGGGTGGCGCGTCAGCCGGACCAGGGTCACCCGTGCGCGACGCCTCCTCGGGCAGCCACGAACGGGGAATGGTCCGGCCGATGTGGTACCCCTTGAGCATGCTTGGCCGGGGCTACCCGACACATCCGCCAGGGTACGCAGGTTTTCACCGATCATCACGCCGCCGGCCGGGTGAGGTCGTAGACAGTTGACCACCCACGGTCACCGCGGTGGAGTGGGACTGGACCCAGGCGGCCAGCAGCGCGGGCCAGGTGCGCCTACGCACGGCGGAAAACCCAGCCGCGCAGCAGGAGGAAGCGCAGCACGGTACCGGCGAGGTTCGCCACCACCAGCACGGCGATCTCGGCGATCCGGCCCGGTACCGGGACCAGCGCGTGCAGGACAGCCAGGCTGCCACTGGTGAACGCGAGCGCGGCCGCGAACGCGACGAGCCCCTGCGCGTGGTGGCGGGTCACCGAGCGGCGGCCGGTGACGCCGAACGTGAAGCGCCGGTTGACCGCGGTGTTGGCGAGCGCCGTCAGCAGCAGGGCCGCCAGGTTGGCCGGCTGGGCGCCGAGGATCGCGCGCAGCACGACGAACAGCACGAGGTACGCGGCGGTGCTCGCGATGCCGACGCCGGCGAAGCGCACGACTTGGCGCGCGAGCCCCGGCGGTACCCCCGGGGTGGTTGGTTCGAGCGGATGCCGGCCCAACTGCCGGCGCAGCGCGGCGACCGGCAGCGCCCCGGTGGCCAGCGCCCGGCCCAGCCGGGCGATCCCCCGCAGGTCGCCCAGCGCGGTGGCGAGCAGGTCCACCCGGCTGTCCGGATCGTCGACCCAGTCCACCGGTACCTCGTGGATGCGCAGCCCGGCCCGCTGCGCCAGCACGAGCAGCTCGGTGTCGAAGAACCACCCGGTGTCCTCGACCAGCGGCAGCAGTTCCCGCGCGACGTCGGCGCGGATCGCCTTGAACCCGCACTGCGCGTCGGAGAAGCGAACCGCCAGCGTCCCGCGCAGCAACAGGTTGTACCCGCGCGAGATCAGCTCCCGCTTGGCGCCGCGCACCACCCGCGCCCCGCGGGACAGCCGGGTGCCGATGGCGAGGTCGGAGTGCCCGGAGATAAGCGGCGCGACCAGCGGCAGCAGGGCGGCCAGGTCGGTGGACAGGTCCACGTCGAGGTAGGCGAGTACCGGCGCCGGCGACGCCGACCACGCCGCGCGCAACGCCCGGCCGCGCCCCTTCGCGTCCAGGTGCAGTACCGCCACCTCGGGCAGCTCCCCGGCCAACCGGCGGGCCACGGCCAGCGTGCCGTCGGTACTGGCGTTGTCCGCCACGGTGATCCGGAACGGGTACGGGAAGGTGGCCGCGAGGTGCGCGTGCAGGCGCCGCAGGCAGGGTTCGAGATCGACCCGCTCGTTGTAGACCGGTACGACGACGTCGAGCACCGGTTGCGCCGGCACCGCCGGCTCTGCCGCGTCCGCCGGCCGTGGGGCGACGGCGGCGGGTACGGGAAGGGTTGAGGCAGCGGTCATGCCGACCAACATCGGCCGGCCCGCTGTCGCCGCCGTGTGGCGCGGCTGTGACCCACCTATGCACAGCCGGCTCACAGGAAGCCTTGAGAACCCGCACAGGTGGCCGCCCCACGATGGGACCATGGTAGTTATGAGCACCGTGGCCGCCGGCTCCACGCCGCTGCGCCGCCCGGACGGGCAGCCGGTACGGATCCTCGTCGTCGATGACGAGGCGACGTTGACCGAGCTGTTGTCGATGGCGCTGCGCCTGGAGGGCTGGGAGGTGTACACCGCCGGGGACGGGTTCTCGGCGGTACGCGCCGGGCGCAACGTGCAGCCCGACGCCGTGGTGCTCGACGTGATGCTGCCCGACATGGATGGGCTGGAGGTACTACGCAAGCTGCGCGCGCACGCGCCGGAGGTACCGGTGCTGTTCCTGACCGCCAGGGACGCGGTGGAGGACCGGATCGCCGGGCTGACCGCCGGCGGCGACGACTACGTGACCAAGCCGTTCAGCCTGGAGGAGGTCGTGGCCCGGCTGCGCGGGCTGCTGCGCCGGACCAACGCGCTGGCCCGCGCCGAGACCACCGTGCTCACCGTGGGCGACCTGACGCTCGACGAGGACAGCCACGAGGTACGCCGCGGCGGGCAGGTGATCGCGCTGACCGCGACCGAGTACGAGCTGCTGCGCTTCCTCATGCGCAACCCGCGCCGGGTGCTGAGCAAGGCGCAGATCCTCGACCGCGTATGGAACTACGACTTCGGCGGGCAGGCCAACGTCGTCGAGCTCTACATCTCGTACCTCCGCAAGAAGATCGACGCCGGTCGCGCACCGATGATCCATACGTTGCGCGGAGCGGGGTATGTCCTCAAGCCCGCGCAGTGACCTGGCTCGGCGGTGGCGGCCGGCGCGATGGTCGTTGCGCACCCGGCTGCTCGTGGCGCTCGTCGCCGTGGTGGCCGGGGTCTGCGCCGTCATCGGCGTGGCGACCACCGTTGCGGTGTACCAGTTCCAGGTCGGCCGCCTGGACCACCAGCTGACCGCCGCGGTCGGCCGGACCCACGACGCCGGACCCCCCGGCGACGAGGGTGGCCGGCCACGCGCCCAGCAACCACCGCAGGACCTCGGCACCATCGCGACCATCGTGCTGCCGGGCGACGTGCACACCCAGCAGGTCGTCGATCCCGGCACAGGAAGCTGGCGGACGCTGTCCAGTGCGCAGGTCGCCGTCCTGTTCAGCCTGCCGGCGGACGGGCAACCGCACACCCGCGACGTCCCCGGCCTCGGCCCGTACCGGTTGATGGTCGGGCAGGCACGCGACGGCGACCGGCTCTTCACCGGCCTGCCGATGGGCGAGGTCTACGCCACCCGCAACTGGCTGATCGCGCTGGAGATCGCGATCGGCCTGGCCGCGGCACTGCTCGCGGGGCTGATCGGCGCGACGGTCGTCGGCCGGAACCTGCGCCCGCTGCGCCGGGTCGCGGCCACCGCGAGCCGGGTCGCCGAGCTGCCGCTGGACCGCGGCGAGGTGGCGCTGTCGGTGCGGGTACCTGAGGTGGACACCGATCCGCGGACCGAGGTCGGGCAGGTGGGTGCCGCACTCAACCGGATGCTCGGCCACGTGGCCAACGCGCTGGCCGTGCGCCAGGCCAGCGAGACACGGGTGCGGCATTTCGTCGCCGACGCCAGCCACGAGCTGCGCACGCCGCTGGCCGCGATCCGCGGGTACGCCGAGCTGACCCGGCGGGTCTCCACGGGGGTACCGCCGGACGTCGCCCACGCGATGCGGCGGGTCGAGTCGGAGACCGCGCGGATGACCGCGCTCGTCGAGGACATGCTGCTGCTGGCCCGGCTCGACTCGGGCCGGCCGCTCGCCGTGGAGCCGGTCGACCTGTCCCGCCTCGTCATCGACGCGGTGAGCGACGCGCACGTCGCCGCCCCGGACCACCACTGGCGCCTGGATCAGCCCGAGGAGTCGGTGACCGTCACCGGTGACCCGGCCCGGCTGCATCAGGTACTGGCGAACCTGCTCGCCAACGCGCGTACGCACACCCCGGCCGGTACCACGGTCACCGTCGCGCTCGCCGCCGCCCCCGGCTCGGTGACGCTCACCGTCACCGACGACGGGCCGGGAATCCCGGCGAGCCTGCTCCCCGAGGTCTTCGACCGCTTCGCCCGCGGTGACACGTCACGCTCGCGCGCCGCCGGCAGTACCGGGCTCGGGCTGTCGATCGTCGCCGCCGTCGTCGAGGCGCACGGCGGTACCGCGGACGTGGCGAGCCGGCCGGGCCGGACCGAGTTCCGGGTCCACCTCCCGGCGATGGCTCAGGAGCAGCGTGCCGTCAGCGGCGGAAGCGCGCCTTCACGATCGCCCGTACGGTGAGCAGCGCGACGATCGCGACGACCTGTGCACCGAGGATGACCTTGTTGACGTCCACCGCCGGGCGCCAGCTCACCGACCCGTCCTTGATGACGAAGACGCCCACCGGAGTGCTGGTGATGCCGAACCCGCCGCCGCGGCCTTCCTTGTCGGCGGTCTCCTGACCCATGCCGCCGCCGGCCCCGCTGCGGATCTTCGCCACGGGTACGACGACCACGCCCTCCTGCTGGATCGGTTCGCCGACGGTCCCCCGCACGGTGAGGACGTCGCGCGCCTTCTCCAGTACCTCTACCGGATCCATTGCCTCAGTCTTCCACGGTGCGCGATCCTGAGCGGCAGCCGCACCTGGGAGCAGTTCCTCGCGGCGCGCTAACCCGCCACGGCGAGCGCGAACGGCAGGACCGCCGGCGCACCGGCCCGGCGCAGCGACCGGGCGGCCAGCGCCATCGTCCAGCCCGAGTCGATCAGGTCGTCGACCAGCAGCACCGGGCCGCCGAGGCCGGTCAGCGCCAACCCCGGCGGCACCTCGAACGCCTCGTGCAGCGCCGCCACCCGCCGGGCACTGTTCGCCCGGCCGCCGTCCACGCCAACGGGCGCAAGCGCCCCGAGCGAATCCAGCCGGCCCACCGACGCGATCCGCGCGGCCAGATCGGTGACGAGGGTCGGCCGGCGGCGCGAGCCGATCGCCATCACGGCCACCGGGCGGGCCGGCCAGGGGTCGTCGCCGCGGGCCCACTCGGCCAGCGCGCGGACCACGCCGGCGAACACCTCGTCCGGTACCGGCGCATCGCCGGCCCCGTCCCCGACGACCGGCCGCAGCCGGTCGCCCCAGCCGAGGTCGGACAGGCGGGCCAGGGCGCGGCCGGGCAGCGGCTGCTCGTCCGGCGGGATCCGGCCGGACAGCGCGACGCCGACCGCGGGCAGGCCGGTCGGCCACTGGCGGCGCGGCGTGACCTCGACGCCGACCCGCCCGAGGTGCGCCCGGGCCGCTTCCAGCGCCACCCCCGATACTTCGGCCGGGTACCGCGGGCCGCAACAGGTGTCACACCGTCCACAAGGGACAGCCCCGGGATCGTCGAGGCAGCGCCGCAGGAACTCCATCCGGCAACCGGTCGCGACCGCGTACTCCCGCATCGCGTCCTGCTCGGCGGTGCGCGTGGCGGCCACCCGCTCGTACCGCTCCGTGTCGTGCCGCCATTCGGCGCCGGTGCCCACCCAGCCGCCCGCGACCCGGCGTACCGCACCGTCGACGTCGAGTACCTTGAGCATCAGCTCCAGCCGGCTGCGGCGCAGGTCTACCCGGGCCTCCAGCGCCGGTGTCGACAGTGGACGGTCCACAGTGCCAGTTCGAACCCCGCCACCCCGCCCAGTGGACAGTGCGGCAAGCACCGCCCGTACCTGTTCTTCGGGCGGGAACGCAAGCGACGCGAAGTACCGCCAGATGGCCGCGTCCTCGGCGCCCGGCAGCAGCACCACCTCGGCCGACGAGACCGCCCGGCCCGCCCGGCCGACCTGCTGGTAGTACGCGATCGGCGACGGCGGTGCCCCGACGTGCACCACGAAGCCGAGATCCGGCTTGTCGAAGCCCATGCCGAGCGCGGACGTGGCGACCAGGGCCTTGACCCGGTTGTCGAGCAGGTCCGCCTCGGCGGCCCGCCGCTCGGCGTCCTCGGTCTGTCCACTGTAGACGGCGACGGGGTACCCCCGGGAGCGCAGGAACGCGCCGGTGTCCTGCGCGCCCGCGACGGTGAGCGTGTAGATGATGCCCGAGCCGGGCAGCTCGGCCAGATGGTCGGCGAGCCAGGCCAGCCGGTGGGCCGGGGTCGGCAGGCGCAGCACCGCGAGCCGCAGCGACTCCCGGTCCAGCGGGCCGCGCAGCACGAGCGCGTCGCCGAGCTGTTCGGCCACGTCCGCGGTCACCCGCGCGTTCGCGGTGGCCGTCGTCGCCAGTACCGGTACCCCGGGCGGCAGGTCGGCGAGCAGGGTACGCAGGCGGCGGTAGTCCGGCCGGAAGTCGTGGCCCCAGTCGGAGATGCAGTGCGCCTCGTCGACGACCACGAGACCGGTGGTCGCCGCGAGCTTGGGCAGCACGTTGTCGCGGAATCCGGGGTTGTTGAGCCGTTCCGGGCTGACCAGCAGTACGTCGACGGTACCGGCGCGGACCTCCTCGGCCACCTCGTCCCACTCTTCGAGGTTGGCCGAGTTGATGGTCCGCGCGGCGATGCCGGCCCGCGCGGCGGCGTCGACCTGGTTGCGCATCAACGCGAGCAGCGGCGAGACGATCAGCGTGGGACCCGAACCACGGGCCCGCAGCAGCACGGTCGCGACGAAGTACACCGCCGACTTGCCCCAGCCGGTGCGCTGCACGCACAGCACCCGGCCCCGCTCGACGACCAGTACCTCGATCGCCCGCCACTGGTCCGGGCGCAGCCGCGCATCCGGACCGGCCAGCGCCGCCAGCACCTTCTCCGCCTCATCTCGGACCACCACACCGTCCTTCCTACCAGTACGGTCTCTCATGCGTGCATCGTGGCGTTCAGTGCTGGGTATCGCAGTCGCCGGCCGGTGGGTACTGACCCTGACCCCACCCGCGTCGGCCGGCCAGGGCGACGCCGCGCCGCAGTGCGACGGTGCGCCCGCGCCGCAGTGCGACGGTGCGCCCGCGCCGCAGTGCGACGGTGCGCCCGCGCCCTGGCTCGACCGGCACAAGTCCTCCGATGAGCGGGTCCAGCTCGTCCTCGCGCAACTGACGCTGGACGCGAAGATCCAGGAGCTGGGCTCGATCCGGGACGCGACCCATTCGCGCGAGACCCCGCCGATCGCGCGGCTGTGCGTACCGGCCCTGGCGATGGGCGGCGGCGGCGGTAGCTCGCACGTGCTGGCGCTCTACACGGTCAGCCCGGTCGACGGCATCAGGAACCGGGTCGGCCCGGACGTCACGGTGACCTACGCGCCGGGCGCCGATGCCGCTTCGATCCCCGCCGCGGTGAACGCGGCCAAGGCCGCCGATGTCGCGGTGGTCATGGTGGGCGACAACGAGGCCGAGGGGCGCGACCGCCCGTCGATGACGCTGTCCGCGCCCCAGGACGACCTGGTCGCGGCGGTGGCCGCGGCCAACCCGCGGCACCAA
>WNGR01005138.1_pt1 | contig 14073 bp, 16 predicted proteins | sample 5407581 | NCBI WGS metagenome assembly WNGR01 (sample SAMN13153383, study PRJNA577476) | soil metagenome | isolation source: 80 cm soil or saprolite under Garry oak tree replicate 2 | place: USA:California | collected 2016-06-15
CGCCCTGGTTGCTCGAGAACTGAACCAGGGCTTGCTCATGGTTGAGCCCATTTCTCGCATCGGACCACGTCATCACTATTTCATTGGTGGCACCGGTCCCAGTCGGCGCAGTGTTAGCGAGATCAACGATCGGGAAACTATTCGTGCGGGCGCCAGCCACCCCATCGTTGGTAGAAGCCATAATCCCCACTTCGTGATAGCCTTCCTCCTCAGTGCCTGCTTTAAGCTCTGTTGTTTCAATTTCATCCTCCTTATTCTTCTGTCGAACAAGGGTAGCGGCTTGTAAGACAGCGCACTCCTAAGAAGGGTAGTTGTTCTTCGCCAGTAATTGGTTACGGCCAGCGACAGAACAAGGAGGAAATGGGGATTACAGAGAGGTGAACCAGAACTCTGCCCCCGCTTCTAGTGGCTTTTTGGGAAGGCGACCGGTGAGTATCAGGTACAGGAGGATGCCCACCGCGTAGATATCACTGCGCTCGTCGACCTGTAAGATATTGGATGGCTTATCAAGAAAGTCACAGGTGACACTTTCTACACGTTCTTCCTTGTTTTCGCATACTTAAACGTCCATTAAATAACCAGTGATAATCATGAACATAATGAGGAAAAGGCAAATGCGCGGCGTAGAAAGAGGGGACATCATGGGTCAGGCATCCTTTATCGCCGGTCTATTGGGGTGGCGGACTCAGCTAAACAAGCAGAGGGAGCCTGTGTCTCTTGCCTGCCTTCAAGAGTTTTTGCAACACAACCCGCCAATCGACTGGTTCGTTATGAGCAGATCTTAGCGTTGCATCGTCAAGGGCTGAGCATGCGGGCGACCGAGCAGCAATTGCATGTCAGCCGCCAGGTGGTCCATCGCTCGGTGACTGCCGGGACCTTCCCGGAGCGCACCCCCACCGGCAAGCGTCAGAGCAAACTCGATCCGTTTCTGCCCTACCTGCTTAAACGCTGGGAGCAGGGCTGTCACAACGGCCTGCAACTCGCGCGCCAGCTCCAGACCCAAAGATTTCGCGGATCAGCCTCGTTGGTCGGCAAGCTCACGGGTGACTGGCGGGCTCGCTTGCCTGAGCCACCGGACCGGGTACGTGGTAAGAAACGACGGGCAGCTCACGATGCCCTTGACAAATCTAGTAGCATCTAGTACATTTATTCTATGCCAAGCGATATCAAAGCCAATCGAAATAGCGCGTTTTCCTGCCGCTATCACGTGGTCTTCTGCCCCAAGTATCGACGGAAAGCGTTGAGAAGTGGGGGCAAGAGTTCATCGAGATGGAAGTGATGCTCGTTCATGTCCAATGGCACGGTGGGTTGTGATCCTCAATTTGGTATGCATCGGCTCGTCAAGTCTTTCAAAGGCACCAGTTCCCGCTTGCTTCGCCAAGAACTCCCCGTCTTAAAGCGGAATTTGCCCAGTTTGGGGACGAATAGTTATTGTGTGGCGACAACAGGAGGCGTCACCCTGGAGTCGCTCAAGGGTATGTGGAGGGACAAAAGAACCGATGAAACAAGCCTTCCGCTACCGCGTTTTTCCGACCAAACACCAGGAAGCCACCCTGCGCACCCAACTTTCTTTATGTTGCCAGTTATATAATGCAGGCTTGGAAGAACGTCGAGAAGCCTATCGGATGGCTGGCAAAAGCATCACCTTCACGGCGCAAAGTGCGCAACTTCCCGACATCAAAGAGCTCCGCCCGGAGTACGAGGCTATCTATTCCCAAGTGTTGCAAGATGTTTTGCACCGACTTGATAAAGCCTTCAAAGCCTTTTTCCGACGGGTGAAAAACGGGGAAGTACCGGGCTATCCACGATTTAAGCCCTGGTTCCGCTATAACTCCCTCACCTATCCGCAATCTGGCTTTGGCATCGACCCATGCGGGCCAGCTCCACAGGGCAAGAACCGCCAGGCCAAACAGTGGGCCAAACTCACCCTCGCCAAAATCGGGACCATCTGGATGAAGATGCATCGTCCATTCAAAGGCGTCATCAAAACCTGCACCATCATCAGGAGTGCCACTGGCAAATGGTACGTCAGCTTTTCCTGTGACGAGGTAGAAGCGGAGAAAGTTGAAGAGTCAGAGGAAGAAGTGGGCATCGATGTCGGCCTCAACACCTTCGCCTATCTGTCCACTGGCGAACAGATCGAGAATCAACGCTTTTTTCGAGCAGAAGAACAAGCTTTGGCCCGTGCACAGCGCCGCTTGTCCAAAGCGGAGAAAGGCACGCACAAGAGGAAAAAGCGGGGCAAGGTCGTAGCACGGATCCATGAGCGGATCAAAAACCGCAGGCAGAACTTTATTCAACAACACGTTGCTTGGCTGATTTCGCGGTTCGGGTTGATTGCCGTGGAAGCATTAGTGGTTCGCAACATGGTCAAAAACCCCCGACTTTCGAAATCCATCGCCGATGCGGCATGGTCGATGTTCTTCACCCACCTCATCTTGAAAGCGGAGGAGGCTGCAAGGTGCGTGGTGAAGGTTCCAGCGGCCTATACGTCGCAAACCTGTTCTGGATGTGGGCATAAGCAAAACATGCCCCTCTCTGTTCGGGTCTATGAGTGTGAAGCATGCGACAGCGTGTTGCATCACGATCATAATGCATCACGGACTATTTTAGGCTTGGGACGACAAGCCCGCGTCATTCCAGAAGCTCCCGGCTTGTAGCCGTGGGGAGTCGTCACTTATTGGCCCACGCGTCGATAGCGAGCTTCTACCAACGAATAAATTCCATAGCAGAAAAGCCCAAGCGCAACAATACCCAGCAGTAGCGGACCAAAGGGCTGGTGCAACAAGGCCTGTAAGGCTGTATCCAGACCTTTCGCCTTGCTCGGGTTGTGCTGCAAGGCGGCCACGACCAGGAAAATGCCGACGATGGTGAAGACCACGCCTAAAGCTGCATAACCCAGCCTACCGAGACCAACCACCCACCGTCTCAACCTCGTAGTTCTGCCTGTTAAGGCCAGGCGATTCTGAAATTTAGCGGAATAAGCCTTGTTAAACAAGTAAAAGGCTACACCAAGCACGATCAGTCCAACAAGCACCACGAGAGCCTGCCCAAAGGGCAATTTGAGCAGCCTGGCCGTCCAGTCCTGGGTCGCAGTCGACGAATGCTGTCCCGCACTTCCCGTGCCCAGCGCCAATTGTAAAGCGCCAAACGCCAGCAAAGCATAAGCGACGCCAACAGCGGCGTAGCCGGCACGAGCAAGTCTGCCTTGTGCTCTGTTTCCCTTTCCTTCTGTATCGAAGATGGCCTGGATGAAGCTCCATAAAGCGTAGCCAATCAGCCCGATACCGACGATAATCAGGAGAAATTTCCCGAAAGGCTGCTCATAGATAGTCTGTAGCGCTCCTCGCTGATCGGTTGCCGCGCCACCATGACCAACCGCCAGCTTCATCGCCAGTCCGCCAATAATCAGATAGACGATTCCTTTCATAGCATAACCAAAGCGGGCCAGCCCCGTTATCCATGTGCTGGTCGCAACATTGCGCGCGGTATATTCTCCCCTCTGCGCATCCCTGTTAACCGTTGTCATATTTGGTTTCATTCTTTTTCCATCCTTTAAATTCGCTTCGTGTGCCCGGTTGCGGCGGCACGAGTAGGTTAACTATTCCTATCACGTAGTGCTGAAACAAAAAGAATACTGGTCTCAATTTTCTCATCCATTGTAGGAGCGAACCTTATGGTCGCCCTGGCCCCCGATACGTGTTGGAAACCTAAAATCAGGTAGCGTATCTTTCTCTAAGGGTTGCTGTTCAGCAGATCAAGGGCGAGAGAGTGAGAAGCCTCCCACCAACTCGTCTGAGCCCGACTCCGCATTCAGGCGGGTCACCTAGATGTAAACCGCTACCTCAGCGCCTTTCGGACTGCTGAAACAGCCCACTTGCCGCAACTTGCGCCGCAATTCGCGGTTGGTGCGCACCACCTCGCGCACCATCCCCTCCAATGAATAGCAGCGGATCGTCTGCTCAGACTCCCGCTCAAAGGTGGCGACCGCCTGTGGCTGTGGCGCTCGCCAGTGCTCGGCAAAGGCCGCGAGCCTCGCTCGTGCCTCTGGAGCACTCCGAGCTTGATAGACGGCAGCCGCTTGCTCCATGAAGGACTTTTTCCCTTCCCGATCCAAGCCAACACACTTGTTGCTGACATTGCGCAGCTTGTGGAAGATGCAGCGCTGTTGCACCAGGCTGGAGCCATAGACGTAGTCCAAGGCTTGCTCCAATCCGCGACTCGCATCACGCACAATAGCCTGGAGCTCGCTTTCCACCTTCACCCCACGCTCCCACAAGCGATGGACCAGTCGTTCCCATGTGGCCTGCTCTTCCTTCTTGCTGGGTCTGCCCGGCTCGAGCCAGATGCCATCGAATGGCACGATGGCAGGCACCTGTTCGATTGGTTCACGATGCACTTGCGCAAGCCTCGCTTCGAGTTGATTGATGCGGCGATACGATCGTGCGCAAGCCCACACTTGCTCCCACCGTCACTGCCCATTCCTGGCTGAGTTGGCGTAAACTGCGAGACAGGCCGAGGCCTATGATGGCGCGTTGCGGCGCATCGAGCCAGTAGCGCTGATACTTCTCCAAGATGGCAAACTGCGCCACCACGTCGTGCTCACAGCGCTGGCATGCCAGCATCGGCACCCGTACCACATCCAGGTGCCCCCATCCGGTTTCCAGACTGCGGCGGTAATGGCCGTCGCGGGTGAACTGATTGGCATCGCTCGAGCCACAGTGAGCGCGACTTTCAGTCGATCGGACGGGCCTGGCTGCTGATCCGACGGGGACTGCGGATGGCGCGTCCCAGCTTGGTCGTGACTTCCTGCTCCAGAAACTCCTGGAGGACCAAGGTCACCCCATCGATGATGAGAGGCTCGCATCTGGGTTTCAATGGGCTGGAGAATCGCTCGACGCTCCTCTCCCTTTAGCTCTCTTTTTTGTTCCCCCTTATCCAACCCTTAGAGATGGATACGCTACCCTTCGTCTCGACCACTTGCTTATCCCATTCGGCTTTGAAGCGGGAGAAGAAGGACTCATTGACCGGGTTATCCTCTGGGGTGGCAGGTCGTGAGTAACTGATAAAGGCCAGGCATTCCAGCACAGCGGTCACATAGTCACTACTGTTATAGAGACTGCGTGGATCTTGATGCAGGATCAGCCTTTGAAGGGCCTCTCCTTTCTATACTTTGCTGGCAGCAAAGGACATCTGCAACAAGGCGAGTGCTAAGGGCATATCGGGATGTATCGAGAGTTCCCATCCCAGCATCAGCTTGCCATACCGGTCCAAATGGACGCTGAGATAGGCGATGCCTCTGGCAAAGGGCATTTGCGTCATATCCGTCATCAGCTTCCGGAAATAGGTGCTGGTCTGCAGGTGACGGACGAGATTAACCCTGGGCAAAAGTCGAGTCGATGACCCGCTGCATACAGGTCTTCTTCCGTTGGCCTGCTCCTGCCGTGTCCTGCCAGGTGAGCCTCCACAAGCGTAACAGCTTGCGCAGCAGCTTCACCTACATTGTGGGTTAAAGGATTCTAGAAAGATTAAGGAGATTACGAGCATTGCAGTCATTTGTTCGCATTGTAAGTCGCAAACACAGAAAAATCCCCGAACTGATTTGCTTGAGTCGGGAAACGGTGAGCAGGTTACCCTGCTACAATATCGCACCTAGGTTCATTGATCAAATCGGCCCGATCTTCTATCGCTAAAAAGGCGATTCCCTGCAAGGGACTCATTGCTGATACCGACTCTTCCGCGATGAACGCTTGCGTGACTCTTGCACTCTCTGATATCGACGGGATGCTGTTGCCTGGGCCATCACTTTTTCCCAGAGCTCTTCGGTTGTGGGCTGTGGCTGCCACATTTCTCCTTTTTGGGCTAAGGATTCGGCGTAATCCTGGTAGGCATCTTCCGCCGCTGTGATGTCTTTGAGTTCCAGGAAGATGGCAAGGCTCTCTTGCAGTGCTTGTTCTGCTTGTTCCTCTTTTGGAATCAGCCCGCTTGCTGCTAAAGCAAACCATTTGGAGAGCATGGCAACCCGGTCAAGCACCTGAGAGCGTTCGTCTGGAGCGAGTTCTGTTTCAGTGAGAGTATTTCGCGTGCGTTGTATTGCGTAGTCCAGAATGTGCAGGCACATGTTTCTGTGCTCAATATACAAATCCCTAGCCCACCGCCACGTCCGGTGCCAGGGCTGATGATCGGCCAGAAAGCCTCTTCCATATTCCTGCATCATTTCCTCGCACCTGCTGATAGAGCACTCCCATACGTGGGAATATCTCCACCTCGCACGCAGGTGTAAGCCCCCATGGACGGCTTTTATCGCGGACGTCGTGTTCGATCAACGTGATAGGTAACGACTTTCGAGTTTTTCTTCTCCCACCCTGCTCAAGTAACAAGCCTATTTCCTCGGCTTCTTCAGCCAGGAAGTGGTGAATGCGACGAACATGCATTTTACATAAGCTGTATTGCGCATCTTTTGCTCCCCCATAAATCGCGTTCAACACAGCATTTTTTGCTATCCATGTACTCCTTGGCTGAATAGCTAGATAGGCTACCAATGCTACCCAGCTAGGATTCTTGAGGAAACATGGAAGCTGTTTCCCATCCAAACCAATAAGTGTGATCGTTAGGAGGTGAGACATGGAGACACGTATAGCAACGGGTGTCTGCTTCCCGTTTTCCGTTTCAGCCGATGCATAATCAGCAAGGATTTCGCCTGGAGGCCTTGACAGATTGGCAGAGCCTTGCAGCAAGTCGAGGACACTCGTAAGCGAAGGCGCGTCGATGATCTCGGGTAGCAGTCCCAATGGGGTAGAGATGCGTGTGAGTCTGCTGACGCGCGGGGAAGATGTAGAAGAAGGGGACCTGAATGTGAAAAGGAATACACTTCTGACATTACCGGCGGCTTCCTTCGCTATCCAGCAGGAGATGCCGAGCAATAGCGCACTGACGAAACAGGCCGCCTCAAACGCCAGCTGCAGGTTGCTCCAGCCATCCGGTGTGAATGTAAAAATGGGCGGAACTGACGTCCGAAGAGGGTTTTGCAGCCAGGTTTGCCACATTGCGATTGGCATTCCGGCAAGGTGCCGGAGCATGACTTCAAGAAAGGCAAAGGTGAAGGCGAGCACGGCGCAAATGGAGGTAGCAAAAGCCAGGATAGCCATGATGAGGTACCCCGGCGAAAGGACATAATCGATCCATTCTACTTTGTGGCGGATTCGTATTAACGCATACATTTCAGGCTGGGATGTTGATCGCACTGTCTGGCTTAGCCTTCTCAGCAAACCCATCAGGTTAAGAGTGAACAATTTCTTCATCTCGATCTCCTTTACGCTATACGATGGTGGAAGCACACCATATACTATCTTTTTCTGGCTGGAAGAGAGGACCTTCAGTATTCGCGTTATATTAGGAACCTTCTTATCCAGCCAGCTCTTCTCGGAAACTGCCTCAACAATCCCCTATGTGAACATCAAGGAAATGGTGGGACTGCGTCAATTTGGTGTTTCCAGCCTATCGAGAGGATATTCTGGAGAAATTCATCCGCTCCTGTGACGATTTCTTGATATCCATCTCTAGCTTCGCCTACCCGAATCACCAAATATGATGGAGTTACCTCTATCATCGTAGCGTTTACACGGGAACAAAAACAGGAACAAATCTGGCAAAGATACAGAGTAAAAAGGTGGGAGATGGCTGTCCTACCTGTTCCTTCTCTTGTTCGAGCACATCAGATACACTTCCAACAAAGTTGATCCGCCTGGACGTAGCGGACTGACATTTGCACGTTTGATACAGATGTGCCAATCGGCGAGTGACCGGTAGCAGTGAGTACCTGGTGAGAGGTTGTATCACAGGACTTCCGCTGACAAGTGCGGAAGTGGCATCGCGCGGTACGTCGGCGCAGGCCTGCTAGCTCGGCATATCTTCGACCCGATGTCTGCTTAATAACCAGGTCCTGGCAGAGGCGGTAGGGAGCTTTGTAACTCAAATCATAGATGGGAAGGGTTGGTATGGAGGGAAGAGTGGGTACCTTGGTTGGAGTTCACAAGTGGGTGGGTCTGCCAGGTGAGGATATCGGGGAGATAGCTCGAGGCTAGGCAGTTGGGAAGCGGGCAGACCCGCGCCCCCAAGTTGGGGGACCAATGCGTATGCCAGGGGTGAACAATGCAGCAGCTCACAAGGCCAATTCCTGCCCTGTCCATCGATGGGGTTCCGCCGGGAGAAAGGAACATGCCGATGTCTGCATAGGAGCTGTAATCACCCTCTAGAGCCGGTCTATGAATATCGACCGCGTAGCTTTGGCACCGCTTACCGTGCGCAAACTCGCACCGTAGACAGCGATAAGCCGGTAGAGCGAATGAGGCATACCATCATGCCATCATAAAAGGAGGTAGCTATGAGAATGCAGAAAACCTGCACAGTGTGCGGTGAGAGCCGCACACCCGTTGCCTATGCCCGTGCCCTGCAGGTCGCAGCCTACACGCCTGCGTATCAGCGGCTGAGCAGGGAGCGCATGAGAGCGGCTTATCAACTCGATCAGCTGGACTTGTTTCGCAAGCTGATGAACTACGACAAAGTCTTGATGTGGGCAAAGACGACACCACTCAAAATCGTCGGGTGGACGCAGCACAGGAAGAGCCATCCACTGCGGTGGTATCTCAATACCGTTAGTCCTTCAACGAATGGGTTACCCCGCTGGGACATCTACTTCTCGGCGTGCGAGGCCCTTGCGAGGTTCCCAGGCGTGCCGCACACGGGCACTGTCGCGCTGCTTGAGAACTTCAAAGTGCTGCCGGGTGTGGGAGCAACCTTCACCCTTTACTGCCCGCTGCCTGCCTGGGCCAGGGCGCTAATGTCGGCTTTGGCAGACTTGCCGTATAACGCTCCGATCACAAGGGAGCATTTTCTTACATTATTGCGGGCATACACTTGATGAGCGCTGCAGCAACCAGCACGTCCGGTATCCCTGATATATAGCCCACCCCTTCTTTGTCTGGTCACTGCTCACCATCCCGGTTCAGCTTATCGTTTCCCCAAGATTGATACGGGCATCCTGTGTACAGGGTGCCTTTTTGCATAGGAACAACATTTGGTGCAGAAAGGAGATTGCCGATGAGGTCACTTAAAACACCTGTGGACCCACAACCTCGAACTGGATGGGTTAGGAACTTTCACCCTGACATCCTTCGCCTGCTGGATGTCTTTGCCCGCATTGAACGCCGCCGTCAGGCACGCCTGCGGGAGATGCGCGCAGGCGATAAGCATCAGCCACCTGAGTAGCACCATTTTGCAGTCCACCAGGGGTTTCGTTTTGACCTTTCACTCGTAGGTTGTCCTTTTAGATAAACCTGGTATCGCACAGTGCCGTACTTTGCATGCTCAATATACATTTCGCCCTCTCAAGTACGGCTTTGTACGGTACCCTCTATCGTCAAAGGAGAGTATCATGCTTATCAAATCGTTTGATATTGGCTATGATCCCGGAAACAGTGAGACGTCGACGGTGGTCACTACGCCGGATGGCGAACAGCGATTCCTCACTATACCGAGCCGCGTGGGGAGAGGCTCATTTGATGATTTGAGGCGTTTCCGAGATATGCGTTCGGTGCAGACTCCTGACATCCTCCGATCGGGAGAGTACATCCTGTACTGCCCTGAAATTGACAGCTCCGAGTGCTATGTTGGTGATCTTGCGCTGAGCCAGAGCCGCATATCGACCTCCGCCTTCGGGGATAACACTCGTTACTGGAGCCCCCTCTCGCGACAATTGCTCCTTACGACCACCGGGGCGCTCATCTCCGATGACAGGTACGAACTCCACGTGGTTACAGGGGTGCCAGTCGAGACCTACAGCGACGTCAATCGGCGTAAAGTCCGCGACGCCCTTGAAGGTGAACATAGTTTCATCCTCAATGGCCGGGAGCGACTTGCAATCGTGCATGTAGAAAAGGTCATCATGGAAGGCGCTGGGGCGATGATTACCTACGGCGATGATCGCCCACTGCGTCAGGGAGTGGTAGACATAGGCGGGCGTACAACCGACCTTTACACCTCTGATGGACAGATGCCTTTTATTCCCCAGTGCCGTGGCGCCGCTCTTGGGGTTGAACTGACGGCCGAGGTCGTGAGCCGCGCATTTCAAGCGCAGCACGGGCGCGCACTCACCCCGCAGGAAACCCGTTCCGTGCTGCGCGCGTCCGTTGGAAGCGACCAGTTCCCTCTGATCTACGCGCGCGGGCAGGAGGTGAACTCCCTAGACTTGCGCCGCTGGACCGAAGAGGCGATGCGAAACGTGGGTCGCGACATTGCGACTTTTGCAAGCCAGACCTGGGCGAACGACGAACTTGGCGGAGTCGCCACTGATATGGCGAGGGTACTGCTGGTAGGTGGGGGAGCCTACTACTTTTACCGGGAAATTGCGAGGCTCATACCACACGTGATCGTGCCGCAGCAGCCGGAGCTGGCGAACGCGCTGGGATATGCCGTGCTGGCTCGTCACCTGCGCTTGCGGCGGGAGAGCATCTGATGCCGCGAAACGCAGAAGAGAACATCTACATCACAATCGGCTTTGCTCGCGATTCTCCAACCTGGCAGCGACTTCAGCGTGAGGCAAAACAATTGGACATATCCGTGCCTCACCTGGTCAAAGTACTGCTGGCCGATCGAACGGCGGTGCTGGAGGGACATGGCAAACACCTATGGTTCCCGCGCGAAATGCCATCTCCTCAGAAGCAAACGGCGGTCTTTCCCGCCGCTCCTGCGACCGTCTCCGCTGTGGAACATGTCGCTTCCAGGCGGGAAACCGCCGCAGCCGCAGCCGCGAACTACTGGGAAGATTAGCTCACCCGTATGCGATTCTCGTACATCGGCGGTATGAATACCAGGTGCTAACGGTGGGATAGAGGGTGGGTCAGGGGGATAGCCCGGCTTATCTCCTGGGCGTTTCTCCACCTCTTTCCCCTGCGATGTATCCCGTAGCATTCGATGGCACCCATCTTTCTCCCGACAGCTAGCCCAAGTACTCGCCCTCACCTCAACGCGCCCGCTCAGCGCGGGATTGCTGAACATGACTAACCTATCAAAAATGTACTCTCCTTATGTTCCGAACTCTTTAGGCTCCCTCTGAACAGATGATTCTAAGGAAGAAGGGAATCCATCAACCAGAGTACGCCAGCAATGTGAAAGGAGTTGCAAAAGACATGACAGAACGTGAACAAGCGAAACGACCCGATACCGGTCCCCGATTCACGGAGGAGGACCCCCTTTGTCTGCGGTGGATTGGCGAACAGGGAAGCGCGCAATTTGGTCAGGTGCAGAGACTCCTTGCGCGCCTGAGTCCCAATTCCGAAAAGTTAGCGGTTCCGAGGATGCTTTCGATACAACGAACACGCAAGCGGATCGCCAGATGGAGAAAGGGGGGCTTCATCGAATTCCGAACCTTCCTCGCCAGTGAGAAGGGATGGGTATGGTTGAGCAAACGCGGGCTCGAATACAGCGGCTTAGGAGACATGCGCTACTACGAGCCGAAACTCGAGTCGCTACGGCATCTCTACTGGGTGAACCAGGCTCGGCTGTATATCGAGCAGCAGCGTCCCGATGACGCCTGGAAGTCCGAGCGAATCATCCGCTACGAGCAACCAGCGCTACCCGCAGGGAAGAAAGCTCCGCACATCCCCGACGCGCTGCTCATCAAAGCCAATGGGGATGCCATTGCGATAGAAGTAGAGCTTAGCTCGAAAAAGCGCGAACGCGTTCAGGCAATACTCAGAGAGTTATCGGCCTCGTACTACCGAACGTGGTACTTCGTGGCGCAACCGGCGTGGGCGACCGTGGAGGCGGCCCTCGCGCAATTGCCCGATCGGCAGCGCAAAAATATCCAGATGCTCTCCGTCGAGGAGAAGCTCAAGTAACCTGGAAAGGAATGATATTATGCAACAGCCACGTCAGCGCGAACACAGCGGTCTGACTCCCCCATTGGCCTTTCTGCTTGCCCTTGGCGCTCTGCTCGTCCTCCCCTGCGTCCTCCTGGTGCTGCTCAGCCGCTGGCTCCCGCGCCGCCTGTCTGATTGGCGAGGTTTCTGGCCGCTGGTGGCGGTGGTAGGAGCAGGCTGTGCCGTGGGCTTTCTCCTCGTCGGGCACCCCTTGCGTACGATCCCGAATCAACTGGAGAGCGTGTTAAGCGAGGCCCTCCGGCAGGTGAGATCGGATACCTGGAGTATTCCGAGACTATGGGCTGATCTACGCCCACTCTGGATCGAGAGCCTGTTCTTCGTGCCTGGCGCTGCATTCCTCGCGCGCTTGTTCGCTCCGCGAAATGCAGCGCAGCGCTTGCTCGCGCCACGCCAGAAGCAAGCAGCAGCTATCCGTGCCGCAAGTGAACGCGTGAAACGCCGCATGGCGCGCAAACCTCCACCCGACCAGGTACGCGAACAGATCGTGCTCGGCCTTCCAGTGCAAGGCGATCTTCGCGAGTGGTTGGCGAGGGGCCTGTTAGTCCTGCCTACGGCTGAATTGAGCAAGCACGGCGTCGTGATTGGGAAAAGCGGCAGCGGGAAGAGTGAGACGTTGCTGCGCCTGGCTGTAGGAGCAGCTCGCATACTGCGTTGGCAGGTTATCATGATCGATGGAAAGGGCGATCACGAAGCCGGGCTACGCTTTCTCGCCGCCATGAAATCGGCAGGCATCCGGCGCGTGAAGATGTTTCCAATCGAGGCCTATAACGGCTGGGTCGGGAGTCAGGAGGCCTTACTCAGCCGCCTGCTGGCCGTAGAGGAGTATAGCGATACGCACTACAGGGCCATCGCAGAGAATCTACTACGGCTAGCGATTTCCGCTCCCGGACACCCCGTTACAAACAGCGCAGAGTTGCTCTTGCGCCTTAATCTCACCAACAAGGTGCTGCTCGGGCTCTATGCAGGCAATTCAGAGCTGGAAGCCTATCTCACCTACTACAGCAAGCGCGACCCGTTGGGCGTCTACAACCGTTACGCTGCACTGCTTGCCAAGCTGGGGGGAAAGCTCGACGGCGAGTGGTCGTTTGACTCAGTGGATGCAGCTTACATTTCGCTTGACGGCCTGGCGCTTTCAGGGATCGTTTCCGGCCTGGGGCGGTACTTTGTCGAAGACTTCGCCAATTATGCCGGGCAGCGCAAACCCCTGGAGCGCCGCGTGCTGTTCCTTTTTGATGATCTCGGGGCCATCGACGCCAACCTCGCCAACATGTTCGAGCGCGTGCGCTCACGAGGCGTAAGCGTCTATGTCTCCGGCCAGAGCGATCATAGCATCGCATACCGGGGGATGATTCAGAACGCGGAACGCATCCTCTCCGCGGCTACCACTATCATCCTCCATGCGAGCAACGATCCTGACAGGATCATCGGACGGGCCGGCACCCTATACACGGTCGAAGAAGTTAGCGTCGTGGAGGGTGACGAGGCGACCGGGCGCGGGTCTTTGCGCCTCTCGGAATCTCCAAAGATCGATGCCAATGTGATCCGGCAGCTTGCTATAGGAGAAGTGTACGTCATAGCGCACGGCAAAGCTCACCAGGTACGTGTGATGCCTGTGCCTATCGGGGATAAAGAGATGGCAGATGCGGAGACATCCGCCCACCGGTCACGACCCGATCTGCCGACGCAACTCGGCCCGGTTAAATCAATCTCCACCTCCGACAAACCCACGTCCTCGGCGAACATGACAGAAAAATCGCCACCCCTTCCACCTCCTGAGGAGGACGTAAAGCACGAGCCGGATGACGACATTTTGACCTAGATGAGAATGCCTTTTGCGGGGACTTCTTACCGTATTGAGCTGGCGTATATCTCAGCAGATACTGCGCTAGCTCTTTTTTTCTCCAATGACGCTTACTGCCACCCCATCCTCTTATTACCTAAAACAGGCCGATAGCCAGGCAAGGATGGACAGTCAAGTACCAACGTCCCGTAAACGGGACGGGCTTGTAGCTACCGACGTACCGGCGCTACTATTGGCTGCTTGACGGGCAGCCAGCGCAATATTGGTTGCGGAATTGAAGTCAGCGTGGGCAGAGAACCCGCAGCGCTGACAGCGAAAGGAGGACTGGCTGTG
>WNGR01005139.1_pt1 | contig 14072 bp, 11 predicted proteins | sample 5407581 | NCBI WGS metagenome assembly WNGR01 (sample SAMN13153383, study PRJNA577476) | soil metagenome | isolation source: 80 cm soil or saprolite under Garry oak tree replicate 2 | place: USA:California | collected 2016-06-15
GTCACGACACAATAGAGACACGAGAACATACCGAGTCACAAGTCTGTATAGTAGGTGGTCACATGAGTCAAGCCTGTGAGTCACCCTGAGTCGCAGAGAAAAGGTTAACATGGGGTAAAATAAAGAAAAATTAATAGAACGGTTCTGGGACGTAACAAATATAGATAATGCAGAAAACAAAGATGGGTTGATTACGCACTACATTGACCTAAATGTACAAACAAAAAATACCTGCAGAGACATGCGCTTCCTCATCACCAACATCAGACATGAAGACATAGTGCTAGGATACCCCTGGCTCTCCACCTTCGAACCCCAATTCGATTGGACCCACACAGTAATCCACGAAGAAGCCCTTCCAGTTGTGATCTGATCCGTAAATCCTTGAATCCCCAGAAAAGACCCAATTATTGCAACTATGACAACGCAGATGGCTGAATACATCCGAACGATACAAGAACACACAATCAACGCAACGATGGCAACAGACCTAGCAGTCGCAGCACAACAATACACCATCAAAGCAACAATACCCCCAGAATACCAAAAGTACACAAAGGTATTCAGTGAAGAAGAATTGAAATGATACCCACCAAGATGAGCATGGGATCACACCATCAAACTCAAGAAGGATCCCTGGATGCTGTTGACTGTAAGGTATACCCACTAAACCAAACAGAGGATGTGGCCATACAGGAGTTTATAAAGAATGAACTTGACAAAGGGTATATTCATATATCCAAGTCACCATATGCATCACCCTTCTTCTTCATACAAAAGAAGGATGGCAAATTGAGACTGGTACAAGACTACTGAAAAATCAATGCCCTCACTGTGCGTAACCAATATCCACTCCCCCTCATCTTGGACCTCATACGCGATCTGAGCAATGCACACATATACACTAAACTGGACGTACAATGGGGATACAATAATGTACGTATCTGCAAAGGCAACAAACACAAAGCAGCGTTCAAAACCAAATACGGTCTATTTGAACCAACAGTCATGTACTTCAGCCTCACAAACTCACCTGCAACCTTCCAAACTATGATGAATTACATCTACTGCGATGTAATTCTCAAACATGAATCAAAAGGAACTACGATCCGCGTCTACATGGATGATATTGGCATTGCTACATGCACTAATCTAACCGATCATATCGCGGCAGTCGGCGACATTCTTCAAGTGGCCCGTGAACACGACCTCTACTTCAAACCAGAGAAATGCCTCTTCCATGCGCCCTCCATGGATTACCTGGGGGTAATCCTTGAAAAGGGGGTGACATGCATGGACCCTGTAAAAATTGCCAGAATAGACACGTGGCCGGTACCCAAAAACGTCACGGAAGTACGAAGGGCCGTAGGCTTTTTCAATTTTTACTGCCCCTTCATCAAAGGCTTCGCCCACATAGCATGACCACTACACCAACTAACACACAAAAACCAAGAATGGCATTGGGGCAAAAGCGAGCAAGACATGTTCAACAAACTGAAAGCATTAGTAACAGCAGACCTGGTACTTGCCCACGCCAAACTGGAAGATCAATTCGAGTTAGAAGTAGACACATCAGGATACATGGTAGGTGCAGTATTATTACAACGCAAAGAGGATGGCAAAAAGCACCCCATAGGATACTATTCAGCAACCCTCAATGAGGCACAACGGAACTATGACATTTACAACCTCGAACTCCTTGCAATTGTCATGGCCCTCAAGAATTGGAGACCACTGTTGGCCAGATCACCCCACAAAATCATCATCTATTCAGACCACCTCAACTTACAATACTGGAAGACGCCCCAAAGAATATCATGAAGAGTTGCAAGGGAAGTACTGGAATTATCTGAATATGACTTCGAGATAAGACACATTCCAGGAAAACAAAACAGTTGTGTGGACACCTTATCCCAACAACCAGACTACGACACTGGAGAAAGTGACAACACCAATGTCATAGTGTTGCCAGAACAAGTGTTTGCTAGAGCAATGAACACTGAAAAAGCACCACCCATGCGTCGAATAATATCCCAGGAAGAAATGGAGCCACAGGACCCTGTGTATCAACAAGATGAGGACCTCCTCCAACCATGGATCGACACACACAGGCTGAAGAAGGTAGAAGGAACGTGGTATAAAGATGGAAGATGCGTGGTAACAGGACGGTCCAGTCATCATCAACTCTTGATACAGGCTCATCATGACTCCCCAGTATATGGACATCCGGGAATCAATAAAATGAACCAGTTGATCAACCAAAGGTACTGGTGGCCAAACATGTGAAAGGACGTGGGGGAATATGTGAAGGGATGCGTGGAATGCCAACGAAACAAGATAAACACGTGACCCACCAAAGCACCGCTACAACCCATATTCCCTTGACCTGAAGCTATGCCCTTTGAAACTGTCGCTCTCAATTTCATCACTAAACTGCCTGTATCACAGGGATATGACTTGATACTCACCGTAATGGACCACAACTGCAGCAAGGTGGTGATATTCATTCCATGCAAAGAGGCTATCACAGCAGAGGAAACAGTGGGGCTGATAGTCCAACACATATTCCCAAGGTTCGGGCTACCTAGGAGATTCATCAGTGATAGGGACCCCAGATTCGCATCAAGATTTATACAAGGACTATGCAAGAGCATGGGAACAGCCCAAAACATATCCACGGCATATCACCCTCAAACAGATGGACAATCGGAGTGCACCAATCAGTGGCTAGAACAATATCTACGGTTCTGGGTAAATGAACAGCAAGACAATTGGTGCTCTTATCTCCCCCTGGCAGAGTTCACACACAACAACTGGCTGAATGAGACCACAGGAGAGTCCCCCTTCTTCATACTATACAGATTCAACCCATGCACTGATTGGATCGATAAGCCATCCCCTATCCCACAAGTGGCACTCCAAGTGGAGCAATTCAAAGAAGCACAACAAAAGGCCCAGGCACTGATGATCAAAGCGCAGCAGTCATGGGTCAAACACAAAGATATGCCCAAGTACAAGGAAAACAATCAAGTATGGCTAGAAGGATGCCACTTACGCACAAACCAACCAGTGATAAAGCTTGCGCCCAAGAGACACAGCCCCTTTCCCATCATTCAGGTGATGTCCCCTGTCAACTATTGATTAAAACTTCCCACACAGTGGTGCATTCATGACGTGTTTCATATTGATCTTCTCACACCATACCACAAGATGACGCTACATGGCCCGAATTATTCAAGACCCCCTCCAGACCTGGTCGAGGACCAGGAAGAATATGAGGTCAAGAAGATTCTAGATTCATGGCACTTCGGCAAGAAACAGAAGTTGCAGTATCTTATCAAGTGGAAAGGGTACCCTGACTCAGACAACAAGTGGGTTGACAAGAGCGACATACATGCAGACGAAGCGATAAGGGAGTTTAAAAATCAAAACTCTGCATCGAACGTCCATATAAACCGAGGATACTCAAGCAAGTTGCTTATTCCCTCTTCTACTGCAACCACATCCCTCACACAAACACTCTCCTCTTTCATGACGAATGTCAACTGATACTACCTTGGCTCACCTGAACGCATCTTTGGAGCCAAGCTCAAAGAGGGGCTCATCATGCTCCCCAAGGCATGAGAGCTGTGTGCCAAAAAGTATATCTGACCACATGTCACCAACGAGAACCTCCTCGCTGCACCCCTCACTGAACAAGAGTTGGCATCAGTCCTACTCATCTTTCCAGACATCAACACGAAGCCAATGCCCCCACATGCACTATCACCCATGGTGCGATGACTGTCAGACCCTGACAACATGGGAGCAACCCCAACCCATCAAGCAGACATACAAGACATCGATGCCGACATTTGGGGACCTAAAGACGGTAGTCTGGGAGAGATCCCACTACCGGTCCCCTTCAAAGAACCCAAGCGTATCACAAATAGTGCTACAGAGGGTCTGCTCAACGTGGAGGGACGAGCAATTTGCAAGAGCCGTCGCCAAGAGAAGCGCAAAGATGGCAGCACGGGAAGCACTGCGCCGGTCAGTACACTGGCGACACATGGACTGTGGGGCTGCACTACCAGCTACATGAGCAAGGAGGACCTTTATCCAGCTGAGCATCCATTCATACGCATGCTCAAAGATTCTGACAACCCAGATGAGACTCCATACACGGCCACAACGACGGGGTTTCCCTTGTATAAGGGAAGCTATCAGGTCAAGCACAACGAGGTCCCACTGGGGTTCCAACCGAACCTCAGGGACCACTTCATTTCATTCCCCATCAAAGGCCTGGACAGGGACATCAAGCAGGCAGAGTATGTGCAAGTCATACTCCATCCCAACCCCATTGTCATTGGGCTGCGCAATGACAGCAACAAGGTATACACCAAGCTGCTGTACACCACGCCGATCTTCCATTACGATGGGAAGCCTGTATACTGTGCAGAGCAGCTGGAGAAGCTCAAGATGGGGGCAGAAGGACAAGAACAGACGGACCAGATGATCTGTCACCTCAATGACCCCTCGCTTACAGCTGAAGTCCATCAATTCCGTACAATGGCGCAAGAACTGGAGTGGCTTGAAGAAGCTATTGCAGAGGGTGAAGACTGATGGGGTGAGCTTGTGGGGATGCACTGCAAGACCATCTGGAGGCTGGAGATGGTGGACACGCTGCTGAGGATTCAAGACCAGGATGATGGATTTGTGGACGATGTATTACAGTCAGTCAGGGAGGACATGCAACGTGGGTGTCGTGCTTGAAAAGGGGGTGATGTCACGGTCGCATCCAAAGACACTTACTCATAGGTTATGACTACTGAAGTAAGCGGTAATTAGTCATGGACTCACCATCAGTCAGCTCAAATATCACATGTACAATAGTATGACTCAATCCTAGGATAGTAGTACTAGGGTTTGGGATTCATGAAGTGCTTCAAAGCCCTCTTCTTGTAGTACTTAAGATGTAGTCGTTGAAGACCTAGCTCTCCAGCTTGGTCTTCTTGAATTGCCACTAGTCTTCTCTTCTACTCTGCGAGATCTAAGGGCTCTCTCCCTTTCTCTACTTGTACTCAAGAAGTGACCATTGTCTTGTGTCCAAGTGTCATCAGACCTTGTGACCATAGTATCACATGACTATCAATAGTCTGTGTATACCTGTCATTGCTAAGTTGTGTTGCAAGCCGTCCTAGAGCCTAAGTCCAGGCTAATGTTCAGTGGCAACGTAACACCATATGACATCATTACGATGTCACTATGATGCATGCTTACTCATGCGCTGACTCATGCTTACCCAGTTTACCTACATCATCATGACTCATTCTGACTAGGATCGCATCATATGTTTGTTCAACACAAACATCCTGTACTAGTATATAAACCCTAGTCTACCTAGCTTGTATGGTAGACTTGACTTCTTCCACAATCATGACATAGTCTCCAGAACCAGACAGGGAACCCTTGGGTTGTTCCACTAAGGACTTTCATCATCTCTCATTGACACAGGCCTTTGTCTTTTGCCTTGCATACCCAACCAGAATGTGGACCTTTGATTTGTCTTGCCCCCACTAGTCTTGAGCATTGGCTCAACTTGGCATTCCATTCACATCAGTCTTGAGCACAGCTCGACTTGATACTTGTGCATCACCTTACTGAAACCCTGATATGGTTTCACACCTAGAACCAGAACCTCAAACACACATCACATGACAATGCCAGTCATGGCATTACATTAAGTCAGGTCTCTCACCATGGCTCTAACCAGCAGAGCAAGATTGACTTTCCAGAAAGAGTACATTGAACAGAGTATCAAAGATGAGCACCCAGACCACATCAAAGGAGCTGCTGTCTATCAAAGCTTTGACAATCAAGAAGGATACTACATCTTCAACAAAGACCAGCAGTGTTACATCCCAATCCACTTCTTAGAGGATCGAGGACTGTGGGCACTTATTGCTTACTCAGACAAGGAAGGCAGCTGGTACACATTCAAACCAGCACCACTAGAATACAGACTAGGACCATACAGAAGCAAACCTGTTCATGGGATCAATATCGACACCTCAGAAGGAGAACATGTCGAAGAAACAGAAGAACCCACAGACACCACCAACAAAGGAAAACAACCCACATCCAAATCCCTAGCACCCATCTTCCAACAATACTCCATGTCTACTACTCAAGCACAGACCGCCACAGCCACAGCCAGTGGTAGTGGCCTTATCATTCAAGCTATACCTACAGGTGGAGGAGGTGGAGGAGGTGGAGGAGGTGGTGGAGGTGGTGGAGGCAGAGGAGGAATCCCTGCAGGCCCACCAGGAGGTGGAGGTGGAGGCAGAGGTGAAGGAGGTGGTGTTGGAGGAGCTCCTGCTGGACCACCCCCCCTCACCAGAAAATTGGGAGGCAACCCACCGAAGGAGTTCCACAGCAACCATGAGGAAAGCAAAGCTTTCCTACTCAACTTTCTCCTCTATCAAGGAATGAACCTGCATGTAGAACAACTCGCCATCCCATACCAAAGAAGCATGACATTCCTGTCATATATCAGAGGACCCCTTGTAAATGATTGGGTCAAAGAACAAGCACAGTGGCTTATAGGACAAGTCTAAGGAGGAGTGGCACATGCCAAAGAAAACCTGTGGGCAACAATCAAAGTTAGATTTCACCAAGCCTTCACAGACACCACAGAGAAAGTCATGGCCCAACAAACTATAAGGGACCTTAGGATGAAGGGAGATGACCTGGACACATATATATCTCAGTTCCAGTCAATTGCAAAGAAGGCTGGATACAATCTAGACAAAGAAGCAACTCTGGACATATTCCAAAGGGGACTGCCATACAAACTAGTGTCCAATTGTATCAAATTCGACCACCCTATCACATGGAATGATTGGACCCAAGCTGCATGTACCCATCAACAAGGATACATATTCCTCAAAGAAAGAGTAAAAGGAGGAGAACAATGAGGAGGAGCCACCTGAATGCAATGGAGGAATGCACTTAATAACTGCAACCCCAATGCCATGGACATAGGGTGAACCAGGGCAAGAGCCACCATAACAGATGATGGTAAACAACAAAGGATTCAAAGCAGACTTTGTTTCCACTGTAATCAAAAGGGACATATCACAAGGTTCTGCCCTCAAAGGAACACTAGAGCTGCAGAAGCCACCACCTCAAACTCCCCAATCATCACCATCCAAACTAGCAGACCAGTAAGCACCACTCAAAAGGCACAAGCCCTTATTGCTACCCTCCATGCCGAAACAGAAGAAGTTCAGAACTGCTTCATCAAAGAACTATTCCAAAAGAAGGAGGATTTTCTCAACACCTAAACCTGGCAGCCTGGGCAAGGACATTACAAATTAGCATGTACAATGGCAGATATCGATCTATGCGAATCTCAGTTCTATTTGAATCTGCACATGCAATGGCTGAAAGAGAAGTCCTTATTGATTTGGGAGCAATAGACAACTTCATTTCCAAAAGCCTACTCCACCGACTCAAGATTGCCTACCTTCCAGTGGAAACACCAATAAAAATCTGGAACGTAGATGGAATGCACAACCAAGACAGTGCCATAAGTCACTTCACAGACCTTCAAGTGTGCATGTAAACTGAAACGAAAACACTCTGCTTCCTCATTACCAACTTAGGAAGAGATGAAGTCATCCTTGGATACCCTTGGCTTATGGCATTCGAACCAATTATTCATTGGAGAGACACTACCCTGGACAAAAAGTGTCAACCAGTAATCATATCTAGCATCAAACCCAAGGAGACCCAAATCTCAGCAACAATGACCAAAGAAGAATGGGAAGAAATGAACTCCAAAGGTGAGGAACCATATGCTATCCTCAGAAAAACCACTACAGCCTCAGAATTGGCTCAGAACGCAATGGACAAGATGAAAAGAACCTTCAAACAAATGGTCTCAGAGGAATATCATTGACACAGAAGGACGTTTGATGAAAAAGAATCCCATTGATTCCCACCAGAAAGGACATGGGATCATGTGATTGATCTACTCCCAGATGCACCAACCACCATCAATTGCAAAGTCTATCCTATGGCACATGGCAAGGAAGAATCCTTGAAGGAGTTCATCAAGGATCAACTGGAAAAGGGATATATTCAACCATCAAAATCCCCATACTTGTCACCATTTTTCTTCATCAAGAAAAAAGACAGAAACTTATGTCCAGTACAAGACTATTGACAACTAAATAGCCTCACAGTTAAAAACCAATACCCACTCCCACTCATCCCAGAACTCATTGACCATCTACAAAACACCACCCTATTCACCAAACTTGATATTCGCTGGGGATACAACAACATTCTAATCAAAGAAGGAGACCAATGGAAAGGAGCTTTCAAAACCAACCTAGGGCTTTATGAACCATGTGTCATGTTCTTTGGACTCACAAACTCCCCAAGCACCTTCCAAACCATGATGGACACTCTCTTCTGAATGCTCACCAACATGGGAGAAGTAGTGATCTATATGGACAATATCTTAATTGCAACTCCAAATGATCTTAATCACCACCGACATTTGGTACATCAGGTACTGGACAAATTAGAAGAGCACAATCTATTCCTAAAACTGGAAAAGTGCACCTTTGAAGTACCTGAAATCAAATATCTTGGACTAGTGATCAGTGGAGGGAGGTATGAATGGACCACGTCAAAGTACAAGGAGTAGAAGGATGGAAATGACCAAAGACCCTCCACAAACTCAGAGGCTGGATGGGTTTCATTAACTTCTATTGAAGGTTTATAAAAGGATTCTCAAAAATCACTCATGCCATAAACAAGTTAACAAAGAAGGACATACTTTGGGAATGGATGGAGGAGAGGGAAGAAGCCTTTCAAACCCTCAAACAACTAATCTGTGAGGAACCAGTGCTCCTAATGCCCAAACTGGAACAGGCATTCGAACTGGAGGTAGACACATCAAACTATGCGATTGGTGTGATGCTAAATCAGCAAGACAAACAAAAACGCTGGCACCCAGTCGCCTACTACTCCACAACCCTGTCAGAAATAGAGTGAAACTATGATATTTACAACAAGGAATTATTGGCAATTGTAAAATCACTCTGACACTGGAGGACATACCTGGTGGGGAACCCACACACAACAATCATCCACACTGACCATTCAAACCTTCTATACTGGAAGAAACCAAGGAAGATCAGCAGGCGAATTGCATGAGAATTCCAGGAACTACAAGAATACAACTTCATGTTAAAACACATCACAGGGACAAAAAATGCCAGAGCAGATGCACTCTCCCGATGACCCAATTATGACACAGGAGAGGAAGACAACGCCAATGTGGTGGTATTACCATCACAAGTCTTCATTAAACTGGCAAGCAACAAGCCAATAGAAGAAATAGACACTCACTCAAAAATCAATATGAGCAACTTAGAAAACGAAGATGCCATCAAGAAATGGGCCAACATGTACCATCTGGTCCATGAAAACAACACCTGGTGGAAGGACAGAGCCTTGGTTGTTGCTGGTGACAACAATCTTAAGAAGGGGGTAATTTCCATGTTTCATGACCCACCATATTGTGGACATCCCAGCATTACCAACACAAATGCTCTGCTAAGCCACAGCTACTGGTGGCCAAACATGAAGAAGGATGTTGAGGAATACATCAAAGGCTGTGCTACATGTCAAGCCAACAAAATCAACACTCATTGGCAAAAACCTCACCTTTACCCCATCACCACTGACCCGGAAGCACAACCCTTTGAAGTAGTAGCCATGGACTTTATCACCAAGTTACCACCATCAAGAGGCTACGACTCCATCCTCACCATCACCAATCATGATTGTACAAAGGCAGCGCTATTTATCCCCTGTAATGAGACAATTACCAGCGAAGGAGTTGCCAAACTATACCTTCAACATGCTTACCCTCACTACAGCATACCAAAATGACTCATCACAGATAGAGGATCACAGTTCATATTGATCTTCATGAGAAACCTATGCCAAGTATTAGGAATAAAGCAGAACATCTCATCAGCATACCACCCACAGACAGATGGACAATCAGAATGAAGCAATCAATGGCTCAAGCAATTCCTATGACACTGGAGTAACACACAACAGGACAATTGGGCAGACCTACTTCTGATCACACAATTCGCCCATAACTCCTGGATCAACACAACAACAAAAAGCTCACCATTCAAACTGATAATGGGAAGTAAGCCAAGGACAACATGGGAAGAAAGGACAATGAGAGTACTGATGGTAGATGAATGACTTCAAGAGATAAAAGAAGCTTGCAGCAAGGTGCAAGAGTGTATCAAACACACAACGCCTCATGGCAGAAAGGGGTAAAACCAAATTTATGCCCTACACTGAAGGGACCCTAGTTTGGCTAGAAGGTATTAATCTCCGAACCCACCACCCAACTTCCAAACTAGCCCCAAAAAGATATGGACCATTCCCAATCAAGAAGGTTCTATCAGATGTTTCTTACAAACTAGAACTTCCAGCAAAATGGAAGATACACCCAGTGATCCATGCCAATCTCCTAACCCCATATAAGGAGATGGTGTTACATGGTCCCAACTTCACCTGACCACCTTCTGACCTTATTGATGGAGAAGAAGAATACAAGGCCAAAGAAGTACAAAAGGTCTGGTGACAAGGTCGAGGCAAGCTCCACTACCTAATCAAGTGGAAGGGCTTCCCCATGAGTGACAGCACCTGGGAACCTGTGGAGCATCTGAAACACACCCCAGAATTAATTGCCAACTTCTATTGCCAATACCCCAACGAAGAAGGAGTGCCCAAAAACACATAAAAAGGGCCAACAGAGATGCAGAACAACATCCTCCCCCATTAACCATCCTTTCCCCACACATCCACCTTAGACCATGAGCTTCTCCACAGATGAGTACAAATCCATTGGAGAGTGAGCCACTTATCAGAACGCTGTCCTGGCCAATGAGGCTGAAAGAAATATGATATCTTCCCCTAGAGTCACCACCATTATTCTGTCATCCCCAGTCCACATTGCAACACCACCCCCAGTTATGATTCCATCCACCAACATGATACGTTCCATGCCCACTGATGGCTTCATAGCAATGCTCAAAAGCCTAGCATCCACTGCCACTAGGGTTGAGGAAGTAGAGGAACCCATCAACTACCACTGTGAACCAGAGGTAGATGAAGACGATGACCCAGGACTCCCATACTTCCCCAACAACCCAGCATCCCTCCATTTCTACCCCCTCTATATTCCCCATACCGACAACACCGATGAAAAGGTAGTAGTGCCATACATTTACTACTGCAACAAGAACCAAGAAGTGGTAGGCTGCATGAAGAGAGGGTCTGCACCCTACTGCAGACCCATCTACATTCACACCCCAAACCCTGTGCAGCTACCCATACCACTTACAAACACTCAGATCCAGCAGTTCTCAACAGAGAACCCTCATGCCTATGCCATCAACAAGGTGCTGAGATGACTGGAAGATCTGTGCATAGACACAGAGGTGTCCTGACTATGTGACAAACTGGATCTGCAGAAGAAGATCCAAAAGCAGTTGGATGACATATGAAGGGAGGAAAGGAAGTTGGTAGGAGCCCAGTTCAATGTCAAACAAACCATAGACGTGATCTGAGACTGCATGGAGAGGGCATGTCTATATTAGACACTAGCAGATGCATATGCTTGTATGGTTGTCAGACCCATGCATGCACCAACTGACTGACCCCTAAGCCTATGACCACACGGACCCCTCAAAATGCCACAACTGCATGACAAGCCAAGGCACCGAGGTTGCTGGGAGTGTGGGAGCCACACTCACCATTGCAAACAATGCCCTCAACATGATCATCCAAATCACCAGTGTACCTACTGTCAGAGCCGCACCCACCAATCCCCACAATACCTATTCAAATGACTTGCCATTCCTCCCCCCAACACACACACCATCACAGAGGCACTCAATCAGACCATCACTCCACTAACCTGGTGTGGCAAGTGCTTATGCAACAATCCTGGACATGCAGAGGTAGACTGCCCTACAAGGGAACTCTGTCATAACTGCAGTTGATGGGGAAACCTATTCTTCCTGCAAACTCACAACTGTGATGAGGACAAGGATCAACACATGTACAGCAAAGACAATGAGGTGCCAGATCCCAGTCTCTATGGTGATGGTGAAAGTTGAAGTCAGGCCAACTTCAATCTTAAGAAGGGGGTAATGTTACAATCTCGGACACATTTCACTTCTTTCCCACCTTATGACTCATTACCTACATGTGCCGAAACCCCATGACTTGTTGACTCAGACTTGATGACTCATTCACTTACTGATCATTCCATATGACATCATTACGATGTCACTATGATGCATGCTTACTCATGCACTGACTCATGCTTACCCAGTTTACCTACATCATCATGACTCATTCTGACTAGGATCACATTATATGTTTGTTCAACACAAACATCCTGTACTAGTATATAAACCCTAGTCTACCTAGCTTGTATGGTAGACTTGACTTCTTCCACAATCATAACATAGTCTCCAGAACCAGACAGGGAACCCTTGGGTTGTTCCACTGAGGACTTTCATCGTCTCTCATTGACATGGGCCTTCATCTTTTGCCTTGCATACCCAACCAGAACGTGGACCTTTGATTTGTCTTGCCCCTGCTAGTCTTGAGCATTGGCTTGACTTGGCATTCCATTCACATCAGTCTTAAGTGCAGCTTGACTTGATACTTGTGCATCACCTTACTGAAACCCTGATATGGTTTCACACCTAGAACCAGAACCTCGAACACACATTGCACAATAACGCCAGTCATGGGATTACAACCACCCACAAATGGAAGACTTGAAGGAAACTCTCCATTTGAATTCACAGGAGATAGAGAACAAAGCAAAGCATTCATGCTAGCATTCAAAATCTATTAAGGGATAAACCCCAGCTCTGACATTATGACCAATCCTTACTGATAAACCATGACTTTTCTTTCCTATATTCAAGGACCCCTTGTTGACAACTGGGTCCAAGAACAAGTGGAATGGTTGGTCAATCAAATAACACATGGAGTGCTTCAAACCGAAGAAAACCTGTGGAATGCAGTCAAAACCAGATTCCAACAAGCATACACTGACACTGCTGAAAGTGCAAAAGCCCAACATGAACTCAAAACCCTTCATATGGTCAAAGACAACTTGGATGACTTCATATCTAAGTTCCAGAACCTAGCCCATAAGGCAGGGTATGATCTCAATCAACAGGTCACCCTAGACCTATTCCAAAATGGGTTACCCAACAACTTGGTATGGAACTGCATCAAGTTTGACCATCCCCACAATTGGGGCCACATGGACTGATTCTGCCCATCAACAAATGAGGAGTACATCCAGTTGAGCAATTGACTCAAGATGGGACAATAAGTTATGGGAGGAACAAAAGAACAATGGACGAATGCTCTAACTTGCCAATGTGATCCAAATGCAATGGACATCAGAAGAATGAGAGCTTAAGCCAATGCTACTATGACAGAAGATGAGAAAACAAAGAAACTTAAAGAAGGAAAATGCTTTTGTTGCAACCAGAAAGGACACATATGCTGCTATTTGTTACACACCAATGGAGCATATCATGCAACATGCAAGTTCTGGGTGTGAAGTCTGATCAAGACTTCAGTTCAGGGGATTCACAAGTATTAACTAAGCAGGGCTCAAAGTCAATGTAAGAGGGGTTGTTCGATGAATAGAGACATGGAGGTCCTATATGAGTTGTTAGACTTGGGAGACAACAGAAGAGATGAGGCAGGGTTTAGAGGATGTCATGTTGGTATTGCACAGGAAGTCAAGTCTACCAATACAAGCTAGGTAAAGATGACTTTATATACTATGGTGTGCATCACCTAGTCACCACCAATTTTGAATAGCTTATATAAGGTTTTACATATGTTAGAGAAAACCTAATTCCTCTTGACAAAATATAGTGTTTGGCAAGTAGATTAAATTGTCAAGAGGAAATTTCTGTACGATAAAATTTGGTCATGTTGCC
>WNGR01027289.1_pt1 | contig 14072 bp, 15 predicted proteins | sample 5407581 | NCBI WGS metagenome assembly WNGR01 (sample SAMN13153383, study PRJNA577476) | soil metagenome | isolation source: 80 cm soil or saprolite under Garry oak tree replicate 2 | place: USA:California | collected 2016-06-15
AGCGTGGCGAGGTCGAGGAGGCTGAGATTCCCGCTCACGGCATCGTGGCGGTAGCCGAGGCCCTCCGTGTGGTCGAGCAGGCTCGCGCGGCCCTGCTCGAGGGAGATGTACAGTCCGCGCAACCCGTCGAGCGCATTCGTGTGGAGGATGTGGTACGTCAGCGAGGTCTTCATCGTGCCGGGCGCCCCGGACACGAGGACGATGTTCCCCTCCGGAATGCCGCCTCCGAGGAGTTCATCGAGGCCTTCGACGTTCGTGAGGACACGCTTCATTTCTCCTCCTCCACGATCAGCTCGAGCCGCTGCCGGATTGAGTCGATCTGCTTCTGGATCCGGTCTCGTTCCTGCGGCACGTCGACGACGTCCGCCAGGGCGCCGAGGTCGACGGACGCCCGATCCGCGATCCGGACGAGGTCGGCCTTCCGCAGGTCCTCGGGTCGTCTCCCGAGACGGTCCAGCTGGCTGCGGAGCACGCTCTCGCCCGCGTCGCCGAGCTGCTCGACGTACACGGCGCGAGCCTTCTCGAACAGCGGCTCTCGCTCGACGACCGCATCCGCGGCGGCGAACAGCTCCTCCATCTCCTTGCCCCGCCAATAGTCGGCGGCGGTGACGAGGAGATCGGCCCCCGGTCCGCCCGCCGTCCGGGATGGCCATTTCCCCCGCGCCAGCTCCTCCGGACGTTGCGCCGCGAACGATCGCAGGACGCTCGCCGCGGCCTCGAACTGCACGCGGAGGCCGTGGGCCGCGGTCCCTTCGACGGCGCCAGAGAGTTCGGAGAGGGCTCGCTGCAGGAAGGCCACGAGCGCCGGGACGTGGTCCGCCGTCAGTTCGCCACGCCGGAGGCCGTGGGCACGCCCGAATGAATCGAGCAGCCGGGAGGCTCCGGACCCGAACGACTGCGAAAGGATCGCATCGAGCTCCGTCGCGGGATCCGGCAGGGTCCACCACGGAAGGTGGCGGTCTTGGAGCGACGTCCGCTCGGCACGCGTGAGTCGACTCGTGGCGAGGACGACGGTGGAGCGGGTCTCCCGGGCGACGTGGCGGAGCCGGATGATCGTCTCGAGCGTCGCATCCCATCCGGAGAGGACGGACAGGCCCGCGACGTCCTCCAGCACGACGACGCCGCCGGGCGATGCGGCGAGGAACTCCGAGGCGGTCGTCAGCGCGCGCAACGCCGCGTGACGTCCGGGGATGATCGACGCGAACGCCGCGCCCCCCGTCAGCGGTGGGGCGGTCCGTCCGAGGACCAGGGTCGATCGCCCGCGGCCGGATTCGTCGAGCGCGCTCCGGATGGTGTACTTCGGGCGGTCCTCGTCGAAGACGATCTCTTCCCCGTCCTGGAAGGATCCCGCCTCGGATCGACCGCCACGGGGGCGGGGAGAGGCGGCGAAGGGATCGGCCTGCAAGGCGACGACCGCGAAGCCCGCCAGCGCGACCGGCGTGGCGAGGTTTGCGCCCGCGACGATCGGCGTGCCGAGCGCCTCGAGTTCGTACGTGTACACGGGACCCGCGACGATCAGCGCGATGATGCCGAGCGCCAGCCAAAACGAGGGCGCGGCGAACAGACGGCTCGTGAACCGAACGTAGAGTGTCTCGGCCAGCGCGATCCCCAAGCAGACGACCATGAAGCCGCCGAGGACACTCCCTTCGTACGCGGTCGATGCGGTCCAGCCTTGAAGCGGCGCGAGGAAGGCGAGGACCGGGACCGGCGCGAGGACCAGGAACGAGGCCGCCCGGCGCCGTGGAAGCGTCTCCCCGTGGATCAAGCTGAGCACGAGGATCGCCGTGAGGGCGTTGGAGAGCAACATCGTCCCGAGCACCGCCTGATCCCACGCCGCCGGCAGGATGCGCTCGGCCATCCCGACCGCCGCGGCACCCGCGACGACGAACGCGAGGGCGCACGCCGCGTACGTCGCCTGGAGCCAGCGGCGCCGTCCCCGGACTCCGATCAAGGCGATCAGCCCGGCGTCGGCGATGAGGCCCCCGACGATCGCGATGCCGAACGGGTTCAACGGCCCGCCCCCAGCGCGCGCACGTCGAGGATCGTCACGAGATCGGAGGGACGCCACTGCCACCGCATCGCTCCCGCGTCCCGGAGCTCCGCGGCGGTGCGGTATCCCGCGTCCCGGGCCTCCGCCTCCGTGAGGTCGGAGAGGAACGCCCGCCGCGCATCGACGATGAGGATCCGCGCGAACTCCGGTCCGGTGTCGTACTTCCCCCGCAGGACGTGGCCCACCGGGGGGAACGACGTCCCTTCCGTCGGGCGGACGACCAGCCGAGCGACCTTCCGCAGCAGGCGGTCGCCTTCCTCGAGGGTGCACGTGATCTCCCCCGCCGGACGGCCGCGGGGCAACTCGCCCGACATCGCGAGGCGGGCCGCCCAGATCACGAGGAACGTGACGAAGCCGCCGATGATCAGGAGGTTCGTGAAGCCGATCTGGTAGAACTCGCGGTGGTACCAGAAGCCCGCAACGAGGACGAGCGACAGGAGGAACAGGAAGACAGATCGGACCAGGAGGACGCGCAGGCGCTCGTTCATCCCTTCACCCGATCGCGCGCGCGACCTCGAACCGGCCGTTCTCGAAGAGGAGGGTGCGGTCGTCGCTGTCCTGGTTCACGCTCCGCATCTTGACGCACTGCACGCGCCGCTGGTACGCGACGTCCGTCACCGGTTCGAGCCGCAGGTGCAGGATGCCGTCGGCCAGGAACTCCTCCTCAAGAGCGGTCGTCCGCCCCTCGAGCGGCGGCTCCTCCGAGATCAGGAGGCTCGTGACGCCGAGGTCCCGAAGCCACTCGAAGAACCCGAACGTCTCCACGCGGCGGTCCCGGAACTCGAGGACGAGTTCGAGCGCGTCCCATGAGTCGAGGGCGAGCAGCTCGAAGTTCCGCTTCTTACGGAGCTCGAGGATCTTACCCTTCAGGACGGCGAGGAGGGCTTGGTCCCGGCTCGCGGTGGCGTCGGTCAGCGCGCCGACCTTCGCGACCATCTCCTCGAGGTGCTCGCGGCCGCGGCTCAGGTCGAGGATCGGGAGCGCCTCCGAGACCGAGGTCGCCTTGAGGCCGAGGGACGCGACGTGCTCCAGGAGGCTCCCCGCGCTCTGCTCCAGGGTGACGTACAGTCCCGGGACGCCGGCGAGGGCGTTGTGATACAGCACGTAGTACGCGAGGGACGATTTCATCGTCCCGCTCGCGCCGCGGATCAGGATGACGTGACCCTGGGGGATGCCGCCGCGCAAGACGTCGTCGTCGAACCCGCGGATGTGCGTCTTCACGAGGGCCCGGGCCATCGACGCCTCCTCACGGGCTCATGGCCCGTGTGACCCGGAAGCGGCCTTCATCGAGGACCATCGCGAGGTAGCCGGTCTCGTGGCGCGTGCCGCGCATCTTGACGACCCGCAGCCTTCGCTGCGCATCGAGGTCGGAGACCATGTGCATCCGTAGATGGACCACGCCGTCGGCGAGGAAGTCCTCGTCCCAGCGCCCTTGGAGGACGTGGCCCGCGACGATCCAGTCGGGGCGTTCCGTGATCACGAAGCTCGTGAGGTCCTGGTCCCGCAGCCACTCGAAGAGCCGGTACATCTCCCGGCGTCGGTCCTTGAACTTCGCGAGCACCTCGAGCGCCTCGAGCGAGTCGATCGCGATCAGGTCGAGGCCGCGTTGCGCCTTGATCGACGCGATGCCGGCCTGGAGTGCCTCGATCCAGTCCGGCCGCTCGCCGAGGAGGTTCGAGGCCGTCTTCGGGTCGAGGACCACGAGCGATCCGCGTGGGACCTCGAGCTTCAGGCCGAGCGATTCCATCTGCTTCAACAGGCTCGACGTCCGCTCCTCGAGGCTCAGGTAGAGGCAGTGGAGCCCTTCGCGCGCCGCGTTCAGGAGGAGGATCGAGAACGCCAACGAGGACTTCATCGTCCCCGGCGAGCCCTCGATGAGCACGAGGTGCCCCCACGGGATGCCCCCCTCGAGGGTCGAATCGAGGCCCTCCACGAAGGTGCGGACGCGCGCCGGACGGGCCACCTTGGCCGGCGTGGCGGTCGGCACGGCCTGGGGCCTTTTCCGGCCCGCGGCCCGGGTCTCTTCTTCGGTCGGTGGCCCGAGGACGTCCTCGAGCTGATCGCGCAGGTCGTCGGGAATCGCATCGAACGTCTCCGCGGGGACGGCGGGCGAATCATCCTCGGGGCTGTACTCCGATGCCGAGACGTCCGAGGCGGTCTCCGAAACGGGGACTTTCGCCTCGAGTTCCTGTCGCTTCGCGAGCGCGGCGCGGTGATCCGGCTTGAGTCCGAGGACCTTCGAGTAGCTCTTCATCGCCTCGGAGAGGTTCTGGAGGGACTCCAGGACCGCGCCGCGTTCCGCCCAGGTGTCCGCATGATTGGGATTGATGCGCGATGCGCGGTCCAGGACCGCGGCGGCGGTCGGTAGGTCGTCGATCGCCCTCAAGATTCGCGCGAGGCCGAGCCACGCCTGCTCGTCCTTCGGGCTCAGCTCGAGCGCCCGCAGGTAGCCGACCGCGGCCTTGTACGGGCGGTTGACCCGAAGGTACGCCTCCGCCAGGAGGACCCATGACCGCCGGTCTTCGTCGTCCCGCGAGATCGCCTTGAGCAGCGGCTCGATCGCGTCGGCGAAGCGCCGTTCCCGCAGGAGCGCGACAGCGGCGTCGAGCGAACTCTCCGCTTCCTGGCGGCCCCGGTCCGTGGTCGGCGGCCGTCCCTTCGCGGGGACGTAGGGCTTGAAGCGGTGGCCATCGGCCTGCGACTTGTCCCGGATCCGATCGATGGCAGCCGCGATCACGTCGGAATTGTCTTCGAACGGCGCCTCCGGCGCCGCGGACACTTCCACGACCGCGGCCGCCTCGGACGGGTTCGAGCGCTCCGGTCGGCCGGACGAACGCTTGCCCACCTCCCCGAGCAACGCGGTGAAGACCTCGCCGCTCATGACCCGTTGCAAGACGACGGGCGGTGAGGCCCCGGTGCGTACGGGCCCTTCCCGCAGCTTGCGGCCGCAGACCCGGCACACCGTGGCGTCGGGCTTGTTCACCGAGAAACAACCGGAACACCGAAGCGGTTCGGCCATCGCTCACCTAGGGACTGATGACGGAAGTGACCTGGAATCGGCCGTCCTCGAACACGAGGGCAGAGAACCCGGTCTTGTGGTGCGATCCCCGCATCTTCACGACGCGGATCCGCCGCTGGACCTCGACGTCGGAGATCGAATGCATCTTGAGTTCGAGGATGCCGTCCGCGAGGAACGTCTCGTCGCGACGCGGCTGCGGCGCCTCGATCCCGAGGAACGGCGCGTCCGACCCGGCCTCCGCCAGGATGACCGTCGTCGCGCCGAGGTCCCGGAGCCATTCGAACAACCGGAACAGGTCCGTACGTCGGTCCTCGAACTTCGCGAGGACCTCGAGGGCCTCGAGCGAGTCGATCACGACGAGGTCGACGCCTTCGATGTCTTTCTTCGTCTGCAACGTGCGGCGGAGGAATTCCATCCAGGGTTTCGTCGCGCTCTTCCCGGCTTCCTTCTGGATCGTGCCGAGGTCGAGGATGTGCACTTCGCCGCGGACGGCCTCGACGTCGAAGCCCATCGCCGCCATCTGCGCCTCGAGGCTCTTCCGCGTCTGTTCGAGGGAGACGTAGAGGCACTTCGCGCCCCGGGAGGACGTGGCCGACCGGGAAGCCCCCTCCGAGGACGTCGTCAAGGCCCTCGATGTACGTCTGGATCTTCGCCGTCTCCAAGGACTCACTTCCACTTCGCGCGCGTGAGCGTGATGCGACACGGCCGTCCGAACCGCTCGAGCTTCCAGTCGAAGTCGGCGTCCAGCCGAATTCGGAGCATCTCGGCGAGCGCAAACGCGCGGATGCAATGGACGGGCAGCCCCTCGTCGTGGCGCATGGTGCAGACGCGGCGGTACACGCATTTGTCCCCGATCTCTGCGCGGACGGAGTCGCCGTCGGCCCGAAATACGCTGTCGCTGCCGTCGTAGAGCCCGCTCTCGTCCGCGGCCCGCGTATACTGCTCGCACGCCTCCGCCGGGTCGTCGGGCGCCTGGAACTGCGGCATGTTCGTCATCAGGAACTTGCGGAGGCCCTCTTCCTCGATCGTCCGGAGGAAGAGCGGCGCGTTCCCCAGCATCTCCGAGGTACGGAGCATCCCGTAGACGAAGAAATCGAGCAACCGTTGCAGTCCTTCCTTTGTCGAGGGCATGTCTCACATCGACCTCATCCGGCACCTCGGAGGATTTCCTCGACCTGCTTCGCCGCACGCTCCATCGCAATGAGCACGAGCCCGAGGTTCGCGTCGTCGTACACCAGGGCGACGAGGAGGGCTTCCTCCCCCGCGCCGAGGCTCAGCAGTTTCCCTTCTTCCGACTCGACGATCGCCCGCACGAATCGGCCCTGCGAGAGCTGGATCGTCGCCATCTCCGACGTCCCGACGATCGCGGCGGTCATCGCCGCGACGATCTTCGGGTCGACGCCGTCCGGCAGGGTATGTGTCACGACGAGCCCGTCCCGCCGCACGACCGCCGCGGACTTGATGTCCGTCAGGTGAGACAGCTCATCGATCGTCTCCTCGATTCGCTCCCAGAGGTCCGTCACAGGATCACCTCTTGGGACCTCAAGATCTCCGCGATCGAGTGGACGGCCTTGTCGACGCTGAGCAAGATGAGCCCCATGTTCGCTTCGTTTCGGACCATCGTGACGAGGATCGCCTCGTCGCCCGCGCCGGTCGCCATCATCTTCCCGACATCCGTGTCGACGATCGACTGGCTGAACGTGCCCAGCCCCATTTCCCCGGCGGCCATCTCCGATGTCCCGACGATCGCCGCGGACATCGCCGCGATTTTCTTCGGGTCCATCGACTTCGGGAGGGCGTGCGCGATCAGGATGCCGTCCCGTCGGGCGATCGTCGCGCCGAGGATGTCCGGGACCCGGCGGAGCTCGGCCAGGACGGCCCGCAACCGGACGCTCAGATCGTCGGCCATCTCACCTCACCCCGATGATCATCTCGGCGAGCAGGAGGAGGGCGTCCCGCAGCCCCTTGTTCTCCGTGGCAATGGTCGGGACGACGGCGATGTCCTCCGGCAGGTCCATGCGATGGGCAATGTCCTCGGGGTCCATCGCGCCGGGGAGGTCGCTCTTGTTCGCGAGCACGACGAATGGGATGCGCGGACCCACGAGGTCGAGCATCTGCTTCGCCCGAGGCAGCTCGTCCGGATGGGTCGCGTCGACGACGAGGAGGACGCCGCTCACCTCCCGCGCGAAGATCTTGAAGATGAACTCGAACCGCTCCTGACCGGGCGTGCCGAAGATCTCGGCCTCGACGCCGGTGACGTTCACGCTGCCGTAGTCGAATGCGACGGTCGTGCCCATCCGGTCGATGCTGATCGATTTCTCAGACAGGGACCGCACGACGGTCGACTTGCCCGCGTTGAACGGCCCGGTGACCAGGATTCGCGGGAAGTACACGGTCAAGCCGATGAGGTCCTTGAACGCGTACGGGATCCAGTTCGTCCGGATGCCGTCCGTCTCCATCTGCGAGATCCGCATCGAGTTCCGGACGATGCCCCCCCGCAGCGACGACTGGAACTCGACGACGAAGTCCGACATCGAGCGGATCTGTTGGAGGTCGTCCTCCATCAGGGTCCAGTTGATGAACAGGAAGCAGATCACCGAGCCGGCGTTCCGGGCCGCCTGGATGAGATCCCTCCAGAGGCGCATGACGTCCTCCTTGGGGAACCGGTCCATCAGGAACTCCATTGAGTCGATGACGATCCGCGACGGATGCTCTGCGTCGATCGCCGAACGGATCGTGTCCGCGATGTTCGCGAGGCTGCCGACGTCCCCGATGCGGTACCGCTCCTGGCTCGGCAGGAGCATCTGGGACGAGGTCGCGTCGACGAACACCAACTTGTCGGCGTTCACCGAGCCGAAGCGCCTGAGCTCGTTTCGCGCCAGCTGCGGCGCGCGGAAGAAGTCGACGTACAGGGAGGTCTCGCCGGCCTTCGCGCCCTGGACCGCGAGGTTCTCGCCGAAGATTCGTTTCTCCGTCGGCTTGTCGCTGAACAGCAGCAAGGTCGAGGGCCGCGGGAAGCCGCCGCCGAGTCGGTCGTCGAGGACCGGGATCCCCGTCTTCGCGCGCGGGCTCGTCGCCCTCGCCGCCTGCATCACATCCGCACCTCAGGCGCCGGGAGCTGCAAGAAGGGATGCCAGGAGGCGTCGACGTGGAGGCCGCGCATGTGGTGGATGCGGACCTCGATGTCCATCGAGTTGGTGAAGCGCATCTCGACGACGCCGTCGACGAGGGACCGGAGGAGGTTCATCGTCATCGGCTCGTGGACGCCATCCTGGACGGCGTAGAGGATGAACCCGAGGTTCATCTTGGCTCGCGACGTGACGATCTGGAAGAACTTCGCGATCGCCTGCATCGAGTTGTGCAAGAACAAGGTGGAGATCGTGTAGAAGTAGATCCGGACCGGCGTCCCGAGCTCCTGGGCCGCCTTGCTCATCGCCATCCCGATCCCCTCGAGGTTCGAGAAGCTGGACACGAGGAACGTCTTCTTCCCTGCGACCGGCTCGGGCCGTTCCGACGACGTCGCGCTGTAGCAGTCCACGAAGACGAACGACTTGCCCTCATGCGGTCCGATGTCGAAGTGCAACGCCTTCGCCCGCGCGCGGACCTCGTTGGGATGGAGGTCGAGGGTCACGAAGACGACGCGCTCGCCGGACCGCAACGACTCGCGGACCTGCGCGATGACATACTCGAGCTTCCCCACGCCGGGCGGGCCGCTGAGGAGGATCGAGTAGTTCGTCGGGAACCGGTCCTCCAAGTCAGGACACCTCGCATCGGGCTTCCGCTCGCCCGCTCGAGGGTGTTGGCTGATTCACCAAACCGCTCGATGTTCCGTTTTGTGATATATAGGGCGTGCCCCGGTTCTCAGGCCTGAGAATCCGCGGTATCCCTAGGGGAAAAAACGGACTGGGCGGTGGCGAGGAAAGCCTACAACCCATCGATAATTCCCGGGTAACCGTTCAATAGCCAGAATGTCTTCACGGGCTGGACCCAATGGACCTCGAATTTCTGATTCGGAGGACCGATGGAGAATGGTTCTCTTTGCCTGGATCGAGCCAGTTGCCCGAGGTCCTCAAACCACGTACCGTTCCTTCCCAACCAACCCCCGGTTGGGGAACTCATCGTATCAAAATCCCCAACGGGGTGATTGCGTTTTCCGATGAGGACCCGGGCATTCAGATCATCTTTGAGGAATACACCGGATCGGAGGCGGAAGCGTTGAGCATCGTGACAGAAATCCTCGCCAACATAGAATCTGCGACCGGACAGCGCGGCAGGATTGTCCCGCTTTAGGGGAGAGTGCACGTCTTGCGGGCGGGCGTGAGGGACAGGCACGAAGAGCGACCTCAGCCTCTCGAGGTCTTTGCGGAGCGTTGGCGTCGAGGAAAGCCTATTACACGAGCCCCCTATGCGGCGCGGAATGCCTCCCGGCGCGGTCGAACTGAGCTATCTCGAAAAGAGGGTCCTCTTGGTCCTCGGCGAGCGGAAGAAGGCGACGCCGGAGGAGATCCGTTCCGCGGGCCGGTTCCGCGAGATCGTCGAGGTCGGCATCGCGCGCAAGCAGCTGCCGGAGCGGAAGGCGTTGAAGGCGGCGATCAAGGCGGGCGGCCGGATCGAGGTCGAGCGGCTGAAGGCCGCATGCAAGTTCACCGACGCGGATCTGGCGGTCGCCCTGGGGTGGCTCCGCCGCAAAGGCTGGGCCGACGTCGACCGCCGGGCGACCGGGAGCGTCGTCCTCGTCACGCCCGCGGGCCGGGCCGCCGTCGATTCGGACGGCCCCGATGAGCTGCACCTCCGCCGCCTCTCGAAGGAGGAACTCCCCGAGGAAGCGACCGACCCGAAGGTCCTCCGAGACCTCAAGTCGCGCCGCGATCTCGTGCGCGAGCGCGAATCCGTCCGGCGGGAGATCGCCCTGACGCCCGCGGGCGAGCGGGTCCTCGCCGCCGGCGTCGACCTGAAGGAAGAAGTTGCACAGCCGACGACGGACCTGTTCCGGTCGGGGAAGTGGAAACAGGTCGAGTTCCGGCGGTACGACACGCGCGCGTTCGCCCCGCTCGTCCGGCCGGGGAAGCGACACGTCCTCGGCGCGTACCTCGCGAAGATCCGGCGGATCTTCCTGAGCATGGGCTTCACCGAAATCGACGGGGATTTCGTCCAGTCGTCGTTCTGGAACTTCGACGCCCTCTTCCAGCCGCAAGACCACCCCGCGCGGGACCAGCTGGACACGTTCTACCTCGCGAAGCCCGCGACGCGGCCTCTCTCGGACGAGGACCTCGTGCGCCGCGTCGCGGAGGTCCACGAGTCCGGCGGGAATACCGGGAGCACGGGATGGCGCTACACGTGGGATCGCGAGGAGGCAGAGCGGGCGGTCCTCCGATCCCACACGACGCCGATCACGCTGAAGTGGCTCTCGGAGCACCCGGTCCCGCCTCAGAAGGCGTTCATCATCGGCCGCAACTTCCGGCCCGATGCGGTCGACTGGAAGCACCTGCCCGAGTTTCACCAGATCGAGGGCGTCGTCATGGAGGACGGCGCGAACCTCGCGCAGCTCATCGGCGTGATCGAGGAGTTCTACCGCCGACTCGGATTCACGAGGGTGAAGTTCCGGCCCGGCTATTTCCCGTACACGGAGCCAAGCATGGAGCCGGAAGGCCAGCTGCCCGACGGACGATGGCTCGAACTGGGCGGGAGCGGGATCTTCCGGCCGGAGGTCACGGGTCCGATGCGCCTCGGGGCGCCCGTCCTCGCATGGGGCCTCGGGCTCGAGCGGGTCATCATGGCGATCGAGGGCATCACGGACATCCGGCAACTGTACCTCAGCGACCTCGATTGGCTCCGAGATCACCGCGCGATCCTGTGACGGTTCGGACGTCGTCTTGAAATTCACGCAGGAATCTTTATGTGCGATTCAAGACTCTGCGCCGCGTCCGCCTATGTCCGCCGACGAGGAGATCGCCGCGGGAGAACAAGCCCTGGGTCAGCTCGACTACGATTCCGCATACAAGCACTTCGACAAGGCGATCAAGGCGGACCCGACCAGCGCGATCGCGCACTTCGGAAAAGCGGAGGCCGCGCTGGGCGTGCCGAAGGTCGAGGCCGACGAAGTCCTCGGGCTCTACAAGAAGGCGATCGAGCTCGACGGACAGAATCCACAGTACCGGGATGCGCTCGCTTCGTTCTCCGTCGACCTTGGCCGATTCAACGAGGCGGAGGAGCAGTACAACGCCGCCGCCAAGTTGGACGAGGAGAACGCGGCGTTCTATTGGTCCGAGTTCGCAGTCCAGTACGCGCGGAAGGCGCCCGTGGTCATGGAGCAGTTCCTGGACGACAAGACGCGGGACATGATCCGCCAGAAGGCGCTCAGTTATGCGTTGAAGGCGCTCGGGATCGAGAAGGAAGACGCGAAGCGTCTCCTCTAGTCGCATTAGGCCCGGACGCCCGTCCGCCTCGCGACGCGGCCCGTGCGGCATTCGACGCACACGCTTCCGACGAGGTGCTCGTCGCACGCGGGCCGACCGCAGCTCAGGCAGGACCGCAGCGTGGGTCGGCGGCAAATGTGACACAGCGTGGCGACCGCCATCGCCCGGCGGTATCGGCGGTCGGGGCCATCAGGTTTTGCCGACCCCCGCGGTGCCGCCGTTAGCATGCTTACGACTCCTTCGCTGGGCCGCCCGGCGGCTCAACGCCTCGACCTGATCTGGGTCGATTGCGACGTAGGCCGTGGTCACGACGGCGCCGAGCCCACGGAGCTTCTCGCCGAGCTCGGCCGCGAGGGCCGCGGGCATCAGGAAGACGGACTGGCCGACCCAGACAACGCCCGGACGGGCGACGAAGGGTTGAGGCGACTTCGGCCCTGCGTCGCTCCGGCCGAAGATCAGATGGGCCACCTTGACGGAGGCAGCACGATTGAGCCCAGAGACGTCGTACGACAGCAAGGCGGAGGGCGCTGTCGGATGGCCCGAGGCGGTGGGTGAGGTCATGTGCGTCTACATGCCTCAGCTATAATATAGCTGTTTCTAGGAGAGGTGAGCGAAAGTACCCGGCGTTGGCGCGGGGCCACCGCGAGCTCCGGCGGCACTCTTACGAAAGCCTGCCAACAGCCACGAAACCGGATTGTTAGGCGACCCATCACTGCCGGGCCGCACGTCCTGTAAGCATGCTTACGGACCGTCCGATGATTACCCCGGCCGGACTCTATGACCCGCGGGCCTCTCGCACTTCCGTAAGCATGCTAACGCCGCCGCGAGGGGCGCCTCGGACGGTCCGGCGGCCCTAGAGCGCGCGCATCTCGCCGAACGTGGTGGACCGCTCCGCGAACGCGTTGTGCTTGTGGATCGACTCTTCCGCTTCGGACTTGACCCGCACCCACGTCGCATCGGGCATCTTCGGGTACCGCTTCAGGAGACGATCGAGCACCGAGCGCACGACGTCCTCGACGAACTTCGGATTGCGGTGGGCGAGCTCGACGAGCCGTCCCTCGTCCGGACGCTTGAGCAGGCCGTACGTGGGCGCGGAGAGGGACTCCTCGACGACGTCGATGAGCTCGTCCGCCTCGATGTCGTGCCCTGCCGGTTCCTGGAGGATGACCGTCGTGCGGTTCCTCTGGTTGTGCGTGATGATCGGCACGCCCTCGGGCCACCGCTCGAGTTCGGGATGGGCTTTCATGATGTCGTCCCGCACGGTCTCCATCGCGCACGGACATGCGGTCATGCCGACGACCTCCACTCCGATCGACCGCTCGACGTCCCCCTCGCCGCGCCGGGCGTTCGCCCTCGCCACGAGCTGATACGGCTCGAGCGACGTGCGGCCCCACGGCGATGTGCGTTCCAGGAAGTACGCTGCGCTGGCCCAGACCTCGGAGGTCGTCGCGTACTCGTGCCGCTTGAGGAGCGAGCGCGCGATCGTCTCCGTGAGTTCCTCGAGGCTGCCGACCGGTTCGCGCACGGATCCATCGACGACCTCGTTGATCGCCTCGAGGTTCCGCGACAGGTGCGAGCCTTTCTGGTCCGGCGGCAGGTCGACGAAGACGTCCAGCGTGGTCGTGAGCGTGACGGAGCGGTTTGGTCGGCGGACCTGCACGGGCTTCACGACGCCCGTGACGCCGACCTTGTTCAGCCGGTACGCCGTGGGTACCCGCTCGTTCTGCACGTCCTTCGAGATGGGTTCGACCCCGGCCGCCTTACGGTCCGGTCGGCTTAAAACTTGCCGGCGCTAGACCTTCAACGTCTTCCACTTCCCCTGTCGGAAGTGGTTCGAGATCACGGCCGCCCGATACCAGTACTCGATGACGAGCGGGATCCAGATGCCGACGATTCCCCAGGAGAGCACGAATCCGAAGATGAACGATAGGGGGAGCCGGATCCCGTAGATTCCGCTGAGGGACGTCATGAGCGGAAACCGCGTGTCCCCCGCGCCCCGAAGCGCGCCGTCGATTGCAAAGAATGCACCGACCGCGGGGATGCTCACGGCGTGGATCCGGATGAACGTCACGGTGTACGCGACGACGTTCGGATCGCCGATGAAGACCCGCGCGATTGGCTCCGCGAACGCGAAGATCCCGAGGCCGATGAGCCCCGCGACGACGATGGAGAGTTTCGCGGCCTCCCATCCGCTCCGTTCCGCGTGCTCCGGCGCGTGCGCGCCGAGGTCCTGTCCGACGAGGGCCGTCGCCGCGATCGCGAATCCGAACCCGGGCATGAACGCGAAGCTCTGGATGCGCAGACCGATCTGGTGCGCCGCCAGGACGTCGGTCCCGAAGACGACGACCATGCCGACCCACACGAGGAATGCGACCTGGAGGAGGATCTGCTCGAGCGCCGCAGGCCACCCGATCCGGAAGATGCGGCGGACCGTGTCCATGTGGACCCATCCGCCGCCGATGTCGAGCTTCAGGCGGTGCTTCCCTCGGAGGAGGATTGCCACGAGGACGGCGGCCCCAACGACGTACGAGATCGACGTGCCGATGGCGGCCCCCGGGACGCCGAGGCGGGGGACGAACGCGTTGCC
>WNGR01014355.1_pt1 | contig 14070 bp, 15 predicted proteins | sample 5407581 | NCBI WGS metagenome assembly WNGR01 (sample SAMN13153383, study PRJNA577476) | soil metagenome | isolation source: 80 cm soil or saprolite under Garry oak tree replicate 2 | place: USA:California | collected 2016-06-15
CGGCATGGTCGGTAAGGGCAGCCGGGGTCCGGCTGGTTAGTCACGAGCCGTCCTGTTGGGTGCCTTGGCCTGTCCGGTTGGGTAGCTGCCGTGGGGCTTGACCCGCTGGACAATGAGTTCAAATGTGCCGGCAGGGCGGGGCGGGGCCCGGTGATGGCAGGCTGGCTGCGGCCGGGTGGCTGGTGGTGTCGTGTGGCGAGGAGAGATGAGTATTTATGACTGTGACCCTGGACCGGAGCGTCGAGGAGTTCGTTGGCGTCCCGCGGCAGTTGTTCATCGACGGGCAGTGGGCCGACGCGGCGTCGGGTAAGACGTTCGAGACCCCTAATCCGGCGACGGGTGAGACTCTCGCCCGGGTTGCTGAGGGGGACGCGGAGGACATCGGCCGGGCGGTGCGGGCTGCGCGCAAGGCGTTCGAGGAAGGCCCGTGGAGCAGGATGACCCCGTCCGAGCGGGGCCGCATCGTGTGGCGGATCGGGGATCTTATCCTCGGGCATCTCGATGAGCTCGCCCAGCTGGAGTCGCTGGATAACGGCAAGCCGTTCGCCGTGGCGCGGGCCGCTGATGTGACGCTGGCCGCGGACATGTTCCACTACATGGCTGGGTGGGCCACCAAGATCGAGGGCAACACGATCAGTATCTCGGTGCCGTACATGCCCGGCGCGAATTTCCACTCCTACACGCTGCGTGAGCCGGTCGGCGTGGTCGGGCAGATCATCCCGTGGAACTTCCCGCTGCTGATGGCCGCGTGGAAGCTCGCCCCGGCGCTGGCCACCGGCAACTGCGTGGTGCTCAAGCCGGCTGAACAGACCCCGCTGACCGCGCTGCGGCTCGCCGGGCTCATGGCCGAGGCTGGCCTGCCGGACGGCGTGGTGAACGTGATATCGGGATTCGGTGAGACCGCCGGCGCAGCCCTGGCCGCGCATGACGATGTCGACAAGGTTGCCTTCACCGGTTCCACCGAGGTAGGCAGGCTGATCGCCCGGGCGGCGACGGGGAACCTGAAGAAGGTGACCCTGGAACTCGGCGGGAAGAGCCCCAACGTGGTGTTTGATGACGCAGCGCCCGGTGCGATCGAGGGCGCTGCGTCAGCGATCTTCTTCAACCACGGGCAGTGCTGCTGCGCCGGTTCGCGCCTGTACGTCCAGCAAGGCCGCTTCGATGAGGTGGTCGACGGCGTGGCAGAGATCGCCAAGTCGATCAAGCTCGGCCCGGGCATGGAGCAAGGCACACAGATGGGCCCGCTGGTCTCCGATGAGCAGCTGCGCCGGGTGACCGGCTATCTCGACTCCGGCAAGGCAGAAGGCGCCACGGCTTTGTCTGGCGGCGGCCGGTTCGGCGACCGCGGCTATTTCGTCGAGCCCACCGTGCTCACCAACACCCGCCCGCAGATGAAGGTCGTGCGCGAGGAAATCTTCGGGCCGGTCGTGGTCGCGGCTGCGTTCAGTGACCTCGACGAGGTCGCTGCCGCCGCCAACGACACCGAGTACGGCCTCGGAGCCGGCATCTGGACCAAAGACATCTCCAAGGCCCACGCGCTGGCCAAGAAGATCAAAGCCGGCAGCGTCTGGATCAACTGCTACAACGTGTTCGACGCGGCGCTTCCGTTCGGCGGATACAAGCAGTCCGGCTGGGGACGCGAGATGGGCCACGAGGTGCTCGAGGCCTACACCGAGGTCAAGGCCGTCACCACTTTGCTGTAACACAGACTTCGATTCACTCCCGGAACCCTGGGAGACGGCCCGAAAATGAGCAGCAGAAACGCGATAGAGACCGGTGCGCCCCCATCCGCAGGATACGGCGCCACGGGCCAGCGGGCTGGCGATGGGAATGACACGGCAATACGTGGCGGGAGAGTTGTCGGTACTGCTCGCGCACGTGCAGGCGGTGACCACCACCGAAGCGGCCGGACGCGACGCGTGGTCCCTACGGCACGCGGCCGAGTCGGAACCGATCCCGGCACTGGGCTCGGTGACCGTGCGCGCCCTGGCACTAACGGATGGCCTGTGCTGGGATTCGCTGAACCGAGGCGACACAGCGGCGTTCACCCGCCAGGCAGCGGTCTGCGCTGAGCTGCACGAGTTCGGCGTATGCGCCGGCCTGCTCGAGGCTTAGGCAGGCCTGCCCTCCCGTGCTCCGATAGTTATCTCCGGTGAGAGGACAAGACAATGGCAGAAAGCCAGGAGCCGCTGGGTCCTGCGGTGCAGGTCTCCGAGGCGCAGATCGCGGTGCACTGGCGCGAGGAGGAGGTCTACTACCCGCCCGAGAAGTTCGTCGAGCAGGCTAATGCGAAGGACGCGGCCATCTTTGACCGGTTCAGCGAGGAGCATTTCCCCGACTGCTTCAAGGAGTACGCGGACCTGCTCACCTGGGATGAGACCTGGCACACGACACTGGACACCAGCAATCCCCCGTTCTGGAAGTGGTTCGTTGGCGGCAAGCTCAATGCCACATACAACTGCGTGGACCGGCACGCCGAGGCCAGCCCGGACAAGACGGCGATCATCTTCGTGCCGGAGCTGGAGTCCGACGACCATGTGGCGATCAGCTATTCGGAGCTGCACCGCCGGGTGAACGAGTTCGCGGCGGTGCTGCGCGACTCCCTCGGCCTGAAGACCGGCGACCGGGTGACGCTGCACATGCCGATGGTGCCCGAGCTGGCGGTCACCATGCTGGCCTGCGCCCGGCTGGGCGTCGTTCACTCGCAGGTGTTCGGCGGGTTCAGCGGCACCGCCTGCGGGCACAGGATCGCCGACTCCGGCAGCCGCTTTCTGATCACGATGGACGGCTATTACCGCGGCGGCAGGCTGACGGACCACAAGGTCAAGGCCGACGAGGCGCTCGCGGCAGCCCGCCAGGAGGGCCAGGAGGTCGACAGGGTTCTTGTCTGGCGCCGTTACGCCGGGCAGTACGCCTCGCAGACCCCGATGGTCGATGGCCGCGACTTCTTTGTTGACGAGCTGCTTGGCGACTACCAGGGCCATGTGGTGGAGCCGGTATCTATGCCGGCCGAGGCGCCGCTGTTCCTGATGTACACCAGCGGCACGACCGGCCGCCCGAAGGGCTGCGTGCACAGCACCGGCGGATACATGTCGTACGTGGCCGGGACGTCCAAGTACTACCAGGACATCCACCCGGACGACGTGTACTGGTGCATGGCCGACATCGGCTGGATCACCGGCCATTCCTACATCGTCTACGGGCCGCTCGCTCTTGGCACCACCACTGTGATCTACGAGGGCGTGCCTAACTATCCGGATGGTGGCCGACCGTGGCGGGTCGCCGAGAAGCTCGGGGTGAACATCTTCCACACCTCGCCCACCGCGATCCGGATGCTGCGCAAGGTCGGGCCGGAGGAGCCGAAGAAGTACGACTATCACTTCAAGCACATGACCACGGTGGGCGAGCCGATCGAGCCGGAGGTCTGGCGGTGGTACCACTCCGAGGTCGGCAAGGGAGAGGCGGCCATCGTCGACACCTGGTGGCAGACCGAGAACGGCGGCTTCCTCGGCAGCACGCTGCCTGCGCTGCAGCCGATGAAGCCTGGCAGCTGCGGGCCGGGCGTCCTCGGTGTCTACCCGGTGATCTACGACGAGGACGGCAACGAGATTGCGGCGGGAAGCGGCAAGGCGGGCAACATCTGCATCCGCAACCCGTGGCCGGGCATCTTCCAGACCATCTGGGGCCAGCCGGAGCGGTTCGTTCAGACCTACTACGAGAAGTACAACAAGGACCCGGACAGCAAGGACTGGCGCGACTGGCCGTACTTCGCCGGCGACGGAGCGGTGCAGGCCGCCGATGGCTACTTCCGGATCCTGGGCCGGGTGGACGACGTGATCAACGTGGCCGGGCACCGGCTCGGCACCAAGGAGATCGAGTCGGCGGCGCTTACAGTGCCGGAGGTAGCCGAGGCGGCAGCAGTACCAGTGATCGACGACATCCGGGGCCGCGCCGTGGAGATATACGTCTCGCTCAAGCCGGGCCTCGAGCCGGGCAAGGAGATGGAGGACAAGGTCGTGAAGGCGATCGAGACCGAGATCGGCAAGATCGCCCGGCCGAAGAACGTCTGGATCGTCCCGGACATGCCGAAGACCAGGTCGGGCAAGATCATGCGCCGGGTGATCGCCTCGATCTCCAACTTCGCCGACATCGGGGATGTCAGCACCCTGGCCAACCCCGAGATCGTCGAGGACATCCGCCACCACGTGCAGAGCGCGAAGGTCGCCAACGACGACGTGCCGCGCGGCCTCACCGAAGCCGAGTTCGAGGAGATCAAGCAGTTCGGCGGCGAGTAGCCGGGCAGCGTGAATCCCCCACGACCTCGGCCTGGACATGAGGGGAACGTCATGAACGATCGGCCCGATGTCGTCGTGCTGTCCGCCACGCGGACCGCGATCGGCCGTTACGGCGGCGGGCTGGCCGCCGTCCCGCCGTGCGACCTTGCTGCGACGGTGGTGCGCGAGGCGGTGCGGCGGGCAGGCGTGGAGCCCGCCGATGTCGGCCATGCGGTCTTCGGCAACGTGATCCACACCGAGACCAGGGACATGTACCTGAGCCGGGTCGCCGCCGTCAACGGCGGCCTGCCGGTCACTACCCCGGCGTTCACCGTGAACCGGCTGTGCGGCAGCGGGCTGCAGGCCATCGTCTCGGCGGCACAGGCCATCACGCTTGGTGACGCGGACGCCGCAGTGGCGGGCGGCGCCGAGTCCATGAGCCGCGCCCAGTACTGGCTGCCCGCTTTGCGCTGGGGCCAGCGGATGCAAGACGGCGTGGCGGTCGACGCGATGGTCGGCGCGCTGACCGACCCGTTCGGTGGCTGCCACATGGGCGTGACGGCGGAGAACGTGGCGACCGAGTTCGGGATCTCGCGCGAGGACCAGGACGCGCTAGCGGTCGAGAGCCACCGCCGGGCGGCGGCGGCCGCGCAAGCCGGCTACTTCGCCGAGCAGATCACGCCGGTCCAGGCGGTTGCCAGGAAGGGAACCGTCGAGGTGGTGGCTGACGAGCACATCCGGCCGGACGCCACAGCGGACGGCATGGCCAGGCTGCGCCCGGCGTTCGCCGATGACGGCACGGTGACGGCCGGGAACGCCTCGGGCGTGAACGACGCGGCAGCCGCGGTCGTGCTCGCCAGCAGCAACTACGCCAGCAGGCACGGCCTGGCGCCGCTTGGCCGCCTTGTCGCCTACAGCCATGCCGGGGTTGAGCCCAGGATCATGGGTATCGGCCCGGTACCGGCAGTCAGAAAGGTTCTCGATCGGGCCGGCCTGAAGGTTGATGACATGGACGTGTTCGAGGTAAACGAGGCGTTCGCCGCGCAGGCCCTCGCCGTCGTCCGCGAACTCGGCCTGCCGCTGGATAAGACCAACCCAAACGGCAGCGGGATCTCGCTTGGGCACCCGGTCGGTGCCACTGGTGCCATCCTCGTCGTCAAGGCGCTGTATGAGCTGCGGAGGACCGCCGGCCGGTACGCGCTCGTCACCATGTGCATCGGCGGCGGCCAGGGCATCGCCGCGATCTTCGAGCGAGTGTGAGCCGCCTGCTCGCGAAAGGCGACTGCGGAGCAGCCGACTACCAAGAGGGCTACGCCGATCCCGAGACTCGCTTCGCTCGCTCAGGATCGGTGGCCCCTTCGGGGCAGTCCGGCTGACCGCTGGCGATGAGCGTGGCACGTTCGGTGCATGGCTGATGACCCGAGCGTGCGGTACGAGGATCTGCTGACCGGCAGCTACGACTGCGTGGACCGGATCGTGCTGAACGCCTACCATCCGCTGGGGCACAATCCGGGGGCGGGTTCCGGACCTGGTGGCGGCGGCTGCACGGCGGCTCCGAGGAGCACCTGGACGACACCCACGTGATGCGGTTCGCGGGCCGGTTCGCCCGCCGGGTGCGGGCCTATGCCACGGTCGCCGGCATCCCGGTGATCGATTGTAAGCGCGGGGAACGCAAGCACCGGATCGCCGAGCAGTACCTGGCGAGCCCGGCGTGCTCGGCGCGTTCACCGACGAGAAGACGGTGGCGGGGCTGGAGCGCGAGATGGCGGAGAAGGGCTTCCTTGAGGGCAGCCAGATGGCCGGCACTTTCGACATGCTGCGGGCCAACGACCTCATCTTCAACTACGTGGTATCGAACTGGCTGATGGGCCACGATCCGCCGGCCTTCGACATCCTCGCCTGGAACGCGGACAGCACCCGGCTGCCGGCCGCGATGCACTCGTTCTACCCGCGCTGTCTGTACCTCCGCAACGAGCTGACCAGGGACGAGATGGAACTGGCCGACCAGCACCTGTCGCTGTCCGACGTGAAGAACGACACCTACGTGGTGGGCGCCGTCAACGACCACATCGTCCCCTGGCATGCGTCGTACAAGGCCACGAGGCTGCTGGGCGGCAGCGTCCGGTACATCCTGTCCAGCGGTGGCCATATCGCCGGCATCGTCAACCCGCCAGGCCCGAAGGCTTTTTACGAGACTGCCGACCACAGCCCTGCCGCCGCCGGTGACTGGCGGGCCGCCGACACCAGGCAGAGCGGCTCGTGGAGCAACTGGGGCCGAGCGACGCGCCGGGGATCGCGTCCGGCCGCCCGCCATGGCCAGCAGCCAGTACCCGGCGACCGGGGACGCGCCGGGCGACCACGTCCGCGGCTGACAGCGGGCGGAGGCTGTCCGGCCCCGCTTGGCAAATCAATCAGTTTTGCGTACTATAGTTAGCAGTAGATGAACCTGAGGAGGAGTCATGACCGAGTCCCGAAACCCGAGCCAGGCGCTGCAGGAAGAGATCCTGAACACGGTCCGCAAGAGCCAGGCCGCAGTGGTCGAGGCGATCCAGACCTGGGCCAGCACGGTCCAGTCGATCACGCCGTCGCTGCCGGATGTGAACGTACCCTTTGCCGAGAAGCTGCCCAAGCCGCAGGACCTCGTCGCGAGCGCCTACGACTTCGCCGAGCAGCTGCTCGCCAGTCAGCGGAAGTTCGCCGAGGATGTCCTGAAGGCGGCCGCGCCGCTAACCGCCGGCAAGCAGGAAGTCCCGGTCAAGAAGAACACCACCGCGGCGAAGTAACCCCGAAGCGCGCGGCGAACCGGAGTGGTTCGCCGCGCGATCGTTGTGACCCGCGATGTATGTCGGCGCCGGTGGCGCTCGTGCGCACGGGCCACTAGCTTTCGTGGCTACCGTCCGCGCTGGGGATGGGCTGGATGGTCCACGTCGTGCCGTTCCAGCGTTCGGCGACGTCGCCTCCGACGGCGGTGCCCGCTGTGGCCGACGTGCATGACACCCCGGCCAGTCGCCCGGTGCCGGGCACGGACTGGATAGTCCAGACCGTGCCGTCCCATTGCTCGGCCAGCGGCACAGGAGAAACCCCGAGGTCGCTGTTGGTCGAATACCCCACCGCGATGCACGCCCTGGCCTACGCGCAAGAAACCCCGTTCAGGAAAGAACGTGAAATCGGACCCAGCCGTGAGGATGGTCTGGAGATGCCACCCGCGGCCGTTCCAGCGCACCGCCAGCGGCACAGGAAAGTCGGGGTCGCTGCTTGACTGCGCCGCTAGCCTTCGGCTGCGGACAGGCCGAGCGCCAGCCGGGCCACGGAGAGCATGAGGTGCTGGAACCGCCCGGGGTCGAGGACTCCCACGTCGGCGGCGATCGCCATTTCGCAGCCATCCAGCGTCACCAGCAGCAGGTCCACCACATCGGCCGCTGGCAGGACCGGGTGGAAGAGCCCGCTTCGTGTTCCGTCCTGGATCACCGCGGTCACCAGCTCACGCCAGCCCTCATACACACCACGCACGGCCGGGCGCAGGTCAGCGTGCCGCGACGCGCTCGCGCAGAACTCTGTCCAGGTCACACACTCACGGCGGAGCTCAGGACCACCGGTCCGTTCCTCAATCAGGCCGACAAAACGCTTCCAGGGGTCCGGCTCGCCGCCCGCCAGGCTGCCCCAGCGGCGGAGGAGTTCGTCGCTGCCCCAGACGGCTGCCTGCTTGAGTAGCAGTTCCCGGGTGTCGAAGTAGTGCTGCAACAGCCCGATCGACACGCCGGCGGCCCGGGCGATGTCGCGCAGCCGCACCCCGTCGTAGCCGTGCTCGGCCAGCACGTGCGATGCCGCGCGCAAGATGCGCTCGCGCTGTTCTTGCGGCTCCATGGCGCTACCCGCCAGCCGGCCCGGATGCGGCCAGCCGGTGTGACCAGCCCGGTCCGCAGCAGCTCGACCAGGTTCTCCAGGGTCCCGAGCGGCCCGATGCTGATGCGCACCACGTCGCCGGGAGACAGGGTGAACTGCGTGCCGGGCACGATGCCCGTGCCGGTCAGCAGCACCGCCCCGGCGGGAAACCGCAGCGCCGAGACGAGCCAGCGCGCCAGGTCGGCGAGCCCACGGTGCATCTGGCCGGTGCTGGTCTCGCCGCGGAACACCATGCCGCCGCCCCGGCCGATCTCCAGGCTGATGGAAAACGGCGGCTCCACCGAGGCGGCCGGGACAATGCAGGGCCCCAGCGCACAGCTGCCGTCGTAGACCTTCGCCTGCGGCAGGTAGAGGGGGTTCTGGCCCTCGATGCTGCGGGACGAAACGTCGTTGCCGATCGTGTAGCCGGCGATCCCGCCGTCCGCCGCCAGCACCAGCGCAAGCTCCGGCTCGGGGACATCCCAGCCGGAGTCGTCACGGACAGCTACCGGCTGGGCCGACCCGCGTGCCCGCCAGCCTGGCGCCTTGAAGAACAGCTCGGGCCGCTCGGCCGCGTAGGCAAGGTCGTACGGTGTGGCCTCCGCCGCTTCCTCCATGCGGGCGTCGCGGGAACGGCGGTAGGTCAGCCCAGCAGCCCAGATCTCCTGCGACTGCACCGGCGGCAGCACCGCAGCCCCCGCCGGGACCGGGCCGGCGGCTGGCGCGTCAGCCAGGGCGCTGCCCAGGCCGGCTGCGGCACCGGCGAGCAGGCCGTCCAGCGACAGCTCGGCGGGGAGCAGCTCGCGCGGCCCGGAACCCGGCTCTCCCCGGGCCAGTGTGGGGCCACGGCCGGGAATCTCGACGCGGAAGAGGGCGGCAGGCATGATGGTGACACCATATCGGGACGGAATACCCCACCCGCGACCAGCACCGCGTCATCAGCACCGCGTCATCAGCACCGCGTCATCAGCACCGCGTCATCAGCACCGCGTCATCAGCACCGCGTTACCCGGCATCCGCAGGGAGATCGAACCAGTGGCAAACAACAACACGCCCGCCAGCCTGGTGGGGCCCGCCGGCGTCCGCGTGGTGTTCGAGGGCTCGCTGACCGAGCCGCAGCTGGACCACCCGGACGGGGTCGCGGTTCACCGCGACGGCAGCATCTGGTGTGGCGGTGAGCGGGGCCAGATCTACCGGCTCTCACCCGACGGCGGCAAGCTCGAGCAGGTGGGCTCGACCGGCGGCTTCTGCCTGGGGATGGCCTTCGACTCCCAACGACGACCTGTTCATCTGCGACCTCAAGCACGCCGCGGTCATGCGTGTTGATTCCGCCCTTGGGGAGGTTGAGCGGTGGGCGGAGGGTGCGCCAGGGCACCCGTTTCGCATTCCAAATTTTCCGGCCTTCGACGAGGCCGGCCGTCTGTATGTGTCGGACAGCCACGCGTTCGGCGAACCTGGCCGCGCGGAGCCTGCAAGCCTTCGCCGACTGCGCGGCGGCGTCGGTGGCAAGCGCCCACTGCCGTCCCTGCCAGGCGTAACTCTCATTCGAGCGCCCGACGCTGTGCGCGGCCTGATCGGCGAGGTACCGGCCTGACCTGCTCGCAGGACTGGGCACCCAGGTTCCCAGGACCTGGGAGGACAACTACACCCGGCTGGGGTTCCGGGAACGGCGGCTCCGGTTCGCGCCCGCGCCGCAGTGCCCGGACGGCGTGCCACGCGGCATGCTGGGCGGCGCGGGCATCGCGGTTTCGGCCTGACAGAGGAGGCGGAGTGACACGAATGGCGCTGGAGGGATCCGGGTCCTGGACTTCACCCAGATGATGATGGGCCCGTGGGCCACGCAGTTCCTGGCCGACATGGGCGCCGAAGTCATCAAGGTGGAACGGCCCGGGGTGGGGGAGTGGGAGCGTGGGCTGCCCGCCGCCGGCCAGCTGCTCGGCGGGCAGAGCGCGTTCTTCCTGGCCATGAACCGGAACAAGAAGAGCCTGGCGCTGAACCTCAAAGGCCCCCGCGCCCGGGACGTCATCCGCAAGCTCGCCGCCAGCTGCGATCTCGTCACCGAGAACTTCCGGCCCGGGGTGCTGGACCGGCTGGGCATGGGATATGAGGACCTCCGCCAGGTCAACCCCTCGATCGTGTACGTCTCGGGGACAGGGTTCGGGGCGGACGGCCCCTACGTCCGTGTCGGCCCGGCCAGGACCTGCTGATCCAGGCGATGAGCGGGCTGGCCGCTTACGGAGGGCGCCGGGGAGACCCGCCCACCCGTGTGGTTCTTCGGTGGTGGATGCCAGCACCGCGCTGCTGCTGGCGTACTCGGCCATGGTCGCGCTCTTCCACCGGGAACGCACCGGGGAGGGGCAGAAGGTCGAGGTGAACCTGTTCGCCACCGCCGTCGCGCTGCAGTGCCAGGAGTTCACCGCGTTCCTCAACTCAGACGGCGGTTTCGAGCGGAGCGAGGCCGGGATCGGCGGGGCCTGGCTGGCGGCCCCGTTCGGCATCTACCGGACCGCCGATGGCTGGATCGCGCTGTCCATGATGTCGCTCGCCACCCTGGGGGAGGTGCTCGGAATGCCGGAACTCGCGGCCTACGAGGGCGACGGCCCGGCGTTCCGCGATCGCGACGAGGTCAAGCGCCTGCTTGAGCCGGTGATCGCACGGCCACGACCGCGGACTGGATGGAGGTGCTCGGCTCGCGCGACCTGTGGTGTGCGCCGGTGCAGGACGTCGCTGACCTGGAACACGACCCGCAGGTGGAGCACGCGGGACTGATCCAGACCGTGGCACACCCGGGCGGGGAGGGGCCAGGCCCGGGCGGGGAGGGGCCAGGCCCGGGTGGGCAGGGGCCAGGCCCGGGTGGGCAGGGGGCAGGCCCGGGTGGGCAGGGGGCAGGCCCGGGCGGGAAGGTGCGGGTGGTGGGGGTGCCGATGCGGTTCGGCGCCACGCCCGGCACGATCAGGAGCGGGCCGCCAGCGGTGGGCCAGCACACGGATGAGGTTTGCGCGGGCTTGGATACACCGGCGAGGCGATCCGTGCCCTGCACGACGACGGGGTGGTCTGAGTGCCTGCCGGCGGGATGGGCAGCCCCGCCCCGCGACCGGCGGCGACCTGGTCCTGTTCGCGCGCCACAGCGCGGCGGCCGTACTCACGTTCAACCGGCCGGACAAGCTGAACGCCCTCAGCACCGCAATGCTCGACCAGTTCGAGGCCCGCCTTGACCAGGCGTCGACTGATCCGGGTGCCCGGGCGGTCGTGCTCACCGGGGCCGGTGACCGTGCGTTCATCGCCGGTGCCGACATCGGCGAGTACGCGGGCCAGTCCGAGGCGCAGTTCCAGGCCTGCCAGCGGCGCAGCCGGGCGCTGTTCTCCCGGCTGGCCGCGTTCGGGAAACCCGTGATCGGCGCGGTGAACGGCTATGCGCTGGGCGGTGGGTTCGAGGTCGCCCTGTGCTGTGACATCCTCGTCGCGTCGGCGAACGCGCGGTTCGGGCTGCCGGAAGGACTGCTCGGGCTCTGCCCCGGCGGCGGCGGCACCCAGCGCCTGACCCGGGCTGTCGGCCCCTACGCCGCCGCCCGGGTGCTGTTGTTCGGCGAACGGCTCACGGCGGAGGAGGCGCAGGTCCGTGGGCTCGTGGCCGACGTGGTCGAGGCGGCCGGGCTGATGACCGTCTCGCTCCGCTGGGCCGAACGAGCCGCACGCATCGCGCCGCTCGCCGCGCGGGAGATGAAGCGGCTGGTGGCCACGGCGGGAGAGGTGCCACTGGAGAGCGGGCTCGACCGTGAGCACGAGGCGCTGTTCGGCCTGTACCGGACGCGCGACGCGCGGGAGGGCATCGCGGCATTCGGGGAAAAACGAGAAGCCCGGTTCGAGGGAAGGTAGCCATGGGACGAGTCGAGGGCAAGACGGCGATCGTGACCGGCGGTGCGTCCGGCATCGGGCGGGCGGCGGCGCTGGCACTGGCACGCGAAGGCGCGCGGGTGGCCGTGGCCGACATCGACGGGGCCGGTGCCGGGAAGACGGTGGCCGCCATCGAGGCGGAAGGAGGCACGGCGTTCTACCGCCACACCGACGTAGGTGTCACCGCCGAGGTGGCCGGCCTCATTCAAGATGTCGCAAAACGCTGGCACCACCTCAATGTCCTCTTCAACAACGCCGGTGTCGCGATCGCCGGCTCCATCACAGAGATCTCCGAACAGGACTGGGACCGCGTCCTGAGCGTGAACCTGTCGAGCGTGTGGCGGGGCATGCACTTCGCCATCCCGGAGATGCTCAAGTCGGGCGGCGGGTCCATCATCAACACCAGTTCGGTGCAATCGGCGGTGGGTTTCCGTGGCTGGTCCGGGTACGCGGCAAGCAAGGGCGGGATCAACAGCCTGACCCGGCAGGCGGCCGTGGAGTACGCGGCACAGGGAATCCGGGTGAACGCCATCCTTCCCGGGACCATCCTGACCCCGATGAACGAGCGCATCCTTGCCACCTCACCCGATGCTGCCCAGATCGAGGCGGACTGGCTGTCCATGCACCCGGTGGGCCGGCTCGGCCAGCCCTCCGAGGTCGCTGCCGTGGTGGTGTTCCTGGCCTCCGACGAGTCCTCGTTCATCACCGGTGAACTGATCCGGGTGGACGGCGGTCTCGTGGTCCGGCCCTAAACCGCCACGCCGCCCAAGGCGGCGGTATCGTCCGACGGGTGAAGGTCGCTGAGATCCGTCAGCTCATCCGGATGAGGCCGGCCGGGCTCGATGCCACGACGCGGCGGCTCTCCCGCTGTCATGACATTCATGACCTGCGCGCATGCGCCCGGCGGCGGATCCCGCGCCCGGTGTTCGACTATGTCGACGGCGGCGCCGACGAGGAACTGAGCATGGCGGCGAACCGGGAGTCGTTCACCCAGTGGCGGTTCGTGCCGCGCGCCCTGGTCGACGTGTCAGCGGCCGATACGTCGGCCCGGGTGCTGGACCGGATCCTGCCCGTGCCGCTGGTGCTCGCCCCGACTGGCTATACGCGCATGATGCACCCGGACGGCGAGATAGGCGTCGCCCGGGCGGCCAAACGGTACGGCCTGCCCTACACGCTGTCCACGATGGCGACGACGTCGATCGAAGATCTCGCGGCTGCGGCCGGCCCGGACCGCTGGTTCCAGCTCTACATACTGAAGGATCCCGGGCTGACCGCCGAACTTGTGGACCGGGCTGCTGCCTGCGGGTATCGCGTCCTGGTCGCGACCGTGGACACTGGCGTGGCTGGACATCGCAGCCGGGACGAGCGCAACGGGCTGGTCATCCCGCCCGAGTTGACCATGCGCAGCATCGCCAGCATCGCATCGCGCCCCGGTTACTGGATGCGGATGCTGCGCAGCCCCGCGATCGTTTTCGCCAATTTCGCCGCGGGGCACCCGTCGATGACGATCGAGGAGACAATCTCCCTCTTCAGTCCCGCTGTCACCTGGGATGACATCGCCGCGCTGCGGGAACGCTGGACGGGCAAGCTGGTTATCAAGGGACCGTTGGGGCCTGCCGACGCCCGCCGGGCCGTCGAGGCCGGCGCCGACGGTGTGCAACTGTCCAATCATGGCGGCCGTCAGCTCGACCGGGCTGTGTCACCCGCTGATCTGATCACACCGGTCAGGGAGGCTGTCGGGCCCGGCTGTTGCGTCCTTGTCGACTCGGGCATTCGGCACGGGGCGGATATCGTGACCGCTGTCGCCCTCGGCGCGGACGCCGGTGTGATCGGCCGGGCCTATCTCTACGGCCTGATGGCAGGCGGCGAGGCGGGAGTGGCTAAGACCCTGGACTTGCTCGCCACCCAGTTCACCCGCACCCTCCAGCTCCTGGGGATTGCCTGCCTGACTGACCTGCGCAAACACGGCGGTGAGGTGCTGACCCGGAACTAGTGCCGCCCGCTCATGAGCGGTTGAGTG
>WNGR01005144.1_pt1 | contig 14068 bp, 24 predicted proteins | sample 5407581 | NCBI WGS metagenome assembly WNGR01 (sample SAMN13153383, study PRJNA577476) | soil metagenome | isolation source: 80 cm soil or saprolite under Garry oak tree replicate 2 | place: USA:California | collected 2016-06-15
TTATAAATAAATATTAAAAAAAGAAAACTTACATAAACAATGGCACTCTGAAGCTTTTTCACTTGGGTATAACCAGATTGGGCTGCTTCATCAAGCATTTCCTTGCATGAGAGATTTACAATATGAGCAAAGCACCTAAAAAGTGTTAGCAAAAAAAATCACTTGAATAGTTTAACACTTACCTGATGTGATGCTGTAAGGCCAGCTCGAGTGCTGAGCACAAAACTGCCCATTTCGATCACCTCGGCCACGATGTCTCTCAGACCCTTGTACCTTAATTGCCACATGCCACATGCTCATGTTTCGGAAACTTGTACCTTACCACCCCTCCTTCCATGTCCTATCTTGCTCCCATTCGCTTCACCCCATGACTCGTTCACATTCAACCCTCTACCTTAGCTAAGTATCTAGAGGACTTCCTTTGTACTTAAACACCCTTACTCAGTGTGGAATTAACAAGAGTGCTCAAGTTGCCAAATTTCCCCCTTTTCCTTCGTGTGAGCTCGGTTCGAGTTAGGTCCAAATGAGGGCACTCGAAACCAATCCCACTTGTCGATTATCCCCTTCTCTGAAGGTAGATCCTCTCCGCCTTCAAACTCACCTAGGACCCTCACATCCTTACAACGCTGGTCTGCAGAAAACTCAGTATTAGGATCTTGCTTCTTTAACTGGGCCTCTAAGGCATCCATCATAGTGACATTGTTGGATGCATTATCTGTTGTTACCCAGCCAATCTTGAAAAAATTAATTAGCTATAAATTCTTATAAGATAAAGTAGATATTACCTTTTTTTCAAGCCCCATCCTAGTAATGATAAAGTGAAGGAACTCAGCTAACCTCTCCTCAGTGTGGGTCCCAGGAAAATGGAGAAATCCAATAAGTTCAGCTCTAAGGGTTAGTTTTTCTTGACCACCCAGCTCTAGCCAGTGAGCAGTAACAGCCATGTATGGCTTAAGGTCAGGGTCAGACCACATATCTGTGGTGAAAGAGACTTTCCTAAGGCTCCTTTTCTAAATAAATGTTAGCCCTCAAGCAATAAGATATAATTTAAAATTACCTGAATATGCTGAGACATATTGTGAAGTGCCTCTGCACAATTCTCTAAGATGTGCTTGTGCATAGTGGTCCTCTTGGGAATGTCTGCCTCACGTAGCTCAGGGCGGAGTAGAAGACAGAGGTGGCAAAACTCCTGTCTCTCTACAATCCTTATAGCCTAAAAAAAGAATTAAATAATGAAAAAAAATGATAGAAAAAAATACCTGATCAGTGGCAACAATGAATTGTACAAGACCATCTAGAAAGTTATCTTGAGTGAAGGGGATATGTGCTGTAGCTTGGCGCTCTATAGGAAGCCTAGTAGTTCTTGCAATGGCCTCTTCCCCCTCTCTACCCCTCAAGTTAATTTTGAGTCTTTGACACTCCTTGATCCACTCTTCCATGTGGTGCTTGAACAGATGAGATCGCAATGGGCCTGTTGCAGTAGTGGCATGATAAGAGTGATGTTACATTACCACTGAATGTCTGCCTGACTTAGGCTGTTGCCAAACAACTAGTTGCTACACAAGTTGATAATGTGGACGATAAGGCAAACCAACAGCTGAATAATGGCACCAACAATGTAGAAGAGTGTCCACTCAAGGGTTGAGAGATAAGCCACACTGGGTAAGAGTGAAGGGAAGAGGCTTCTGCTATAGACTCTAGTACTGCTCTTGTGGTGAATACAAGAAGTCAAGCTGGGGATCTACCAGCGACTACACTACAGCTTATATAGACAAACACTAGTGTATCGTAAGCATAGTGAGTCATGATCAATAAGCAATCAGTAAGCAATGCATAAGCAACTATGTGTAATGATGAGTAAGTCCTCCTATCCTAATAGGGCAGTGAAACAGCAATGAGGTGAGATAAGCCTCCACATCACAGAGATAAGCGAGATAAGAGACATGAGGCATACAGTTGCTCAGTCATCCATCAATATCCAGGTACGAACCATAGATAACACTGTTCCAGAATCTCCTAGGCCTTTCCATAGGCAGTGCTGTTACGTCCTAGCAGAGACGTGAACTAAGTTCGAGGATTCAAGGTGGCCTAAAGGGCAGTTTCACACAATGTCAGAGCAAAGACATCTATTGTCTTTATTGCTATGATGTACAAAGGTATCCGAGGTGTTGTGCACTGAGTGCACAACGGCTTAGCTAAGAGGACTTTTGTCTGAGGTGCCAGAGCACTTCTCTATACCTAGTTGCAGGTATGCTAAGCTTCTGCTGAGTGTGGCATTGTTATAGTACAACTACAAAGACTTTGATAGGAGGGTTTGGCTCTAGAAGAGCCTGAGGGAGATGGTTCACAAGAAGAGGGTAAGACGGTCTTCACACTCAAGGGTTTGAAGGCAAGTTTGCTAGATTACAAACAAAGCCAAGTCTGGCTTCATACTATGTGTACACAGGGTTTATATACTCAGAGACACCAAAGTCAAGAACACAAGTCAGGACACAGGTAAACACAGTCAAAATGGGTTAGGCAATGTGTTATTATAGATAAGACAGTTAAAGGCAATGCAGGGGACGAAAGGGGAACAAGGGGAAACACATGGAAGTACTAAGATAAGAAGACATACTGTGGTGGTACAAGTCTGATGACCTGAAGCATCCAGATCATGACATAAGCCCCTCTCAACGTCCACTCTCCCTAGAGTGCTTCAGGGTTGATAAGGTTGTAGATGTCAGCGTCGGGGTTGTTGGTCTCCTCCTCCGATGAGGAGTCCTTGCAGTGGTGCATCTGAAAGAAACCAAAGGGGCCCCTCTTGCCACAAGTGCAGCACAGCTCGTAGATGGGGCAATCGATCTCGTCGTGGCTGCCAGATTTGAGACACTTGCTGCACCACCTGTTCATCTCGCTAGTGCCAGGCCAAAGACAATCCTTGGGCCAGTGGTCAGTACCAGCGCATTGCCAACAGTAGCGATTCTTCTGTGGGCAGTTAAAGGAGAGGTGAAACTCTGATTGACATCGAAGGCAGAGCTTCCCATCCTTGTTCTTCTTGGGTCCCCTGGGTGCTCTCTTCTTTGGCTTCTTTGGCTTCTGGGATGAGGAGGGGGTGTTGTGATGACTCACTGTCACTGACAGTAAAGGCATGACGGGGGCTGGAAGACGGCAGGCTTGGAGGACTCGGCGGGGAGGGAGAAGACTTGAAGGGGAGCTGCTTGGCGCTATGACAGAACTCGGCTACAACCAAGGGTGAGTGGCGCTTGGACGGGAGGGGCACTCACTACTGGCAAGCTAGATGTAGGGGCAAGCAGGAGGATGTCACAAGGTGGACAGTCTGAGGGACTGTCTGTTGTATTGCGCTAGCTTATATACGTAGAGGGATGGTCCATGCATAGGTTTAGGGCAGGCTTAGGGCCACCTGTCGAGTGCTGCGGAATACTGCAGAAAGGAACATTCGAGAGACATCTAAGAATAGTGTCCAATGAGAATAACATGTAAGAGTGGCACGATCCAGTCAACCAATCAGAATATCACAAGGGAAATGGTACGACTCTGTCGTCCAATCAGAATAACACAGGGAGAATGGTACGACTGCCCTGCAGTTGATGATGCCATTGTGGTGTGACTGCTCCACAGTCCAATAGGATAAATCCATGGGATGGTACGACTTGACTCTGCACGTGTCCTGACACATGACTTGATGAACACAGGGAAACCATGTGACCCGTCACGAGTCTTTGACTTTTCGCACGGATCTCACAGTCTGGTCCGTTCTTACCGTCTTTCCACCACTCACTTTGGAACTCCGATTTCTTCATTTTTTTAATCCTCCATATTTTATTTCCACAGAGTAAATAGTACAGTAAAAATAAAGATAAAAATATGGTAAAAATAACATGTAAACAACGCGTAAACAACACGCATCTGTGTATTGGTTTGGCATGCGTGGGAGGGGGGGAAGGAGGGACAAACAATACCTCTTCCCAATCCCCCACAATGCCAACCTTCGAAATTCCCACAGGCCCCTCTATTACCGAAAGGGGCCACTCTTACCTTGTTTCTGATGTGAAGCTGTGCCGTGGCAAATGCCCTGTTACGAAACCGCCATACGGGAGCATTATGTACAACCACGAGAAAGGGGAAATGTCATTGGACTGGGCCAACAAGGATGAGTTCCTGGTCTGGCTCGCTGCCGAGGAACACAAGAATACCATTAAGTTTATTCTAAGTCGTACTGAGGAGTCTGGCTCACCAAACTGGCGGGTGCAGCGCGAGTACAGGTGCTCGCACGAATTCTTGGGTGGGAAGACAGATCACGAAAATATTCATCAATGGGATTGGAAGATCCCTTCAATGAAAACGGGCTGCCAGTGCCACCTTATAATCAAACTGTATCCGGACACCAAGACAATTCTCAGGAAGTACAAGGCCCAGCACAATCACGCGCTTGGCGATGACAATCTGTGATTCCTCAGATTGTCAGACAGTATTAGGAAGCTTGTAATGGAAATGATTTTCACGGGCATGGGTTCCCAGGCAATAGTGAGTAACAAATGATGATTTATTTCCCAAGCCAATGGTTATTGTCTAGCTGAAACGTGTGCGCGAATCCTGCATGCGGACCGATCGCGATTACCACATGACGATGCGTGACATCAGCCGCCTCCACCGGATCGTGGAGAACGACGAGATCCGTCTGGACAATAACGACACGATTTCTGTTAGACTCTGGGTCACCAGGCTCCGGCAGGGTGGTGCTGAGGCTGTCCTGAAGGACAAGAGGGATCCCCCTCCACCTGAATCTGGCCTATCTCCAGACTGCTTTGTCCTATGCATACAAACTATATTCCAGAGGGACTGCTTCCACACACTTGGCTCCAATTTTTTATCAATTGATGCCACCCATAATACCACTCAGTACACAGGGGTGCAACTCTTTACCCTCATTGTGAGGGATTTGTGGGGCCATGGTGCGCTTTGTGGCACATTTCTGCTTATGGACACTTACTCCATTTCCGCTCGGCAGGTGTTCCTGTTGCATGGATGCTGTCGTCAAACGGCACAGAAGCGACAATACAATTTTTTTTAAATTTTGTAAAAATGCGCAACCCAGAGATTACACCGCAGATCACGATGACCGATCGTGACAAGGCGCAAATGAGTGCAATCAAAGCCGTATACCCGGAGACCACACTATTATTGTGCTGGTGGCACATACTCCACACAATGCGGATGCATTTCCACATGGAAGAATTCCCGGAACTTTGGAAACGTGTGCGGGAATGGGTCAAAACATCCGATCAATCAAGGTTTGATTCTGTGTGGGAATGGATTCAGACCGATCCTTCGGTCCCCCAGAGCTTCACAGATTATCTCAAGGTCAATTGGATGGGCATTGTGCCCCTTTGGGCAGGGACATCGAGGCAGAATCGGACAATCTTTCAAGAGGGCAATACAAACATGCTTATTGAGTCGTGAGTAATCTTATCTTATGGAAGGTCAGGCAGGATCACTCAAATCTATGTTTATCTAGCTATCATCATGTACTAAAGTCAAAGTGGCTAGAGGGAAAGTGGAATCGCTGCGTGGACCATCTCATTCACACGCTCGTAGTTGTTGTGCTTAGTGTTTAAAAGTCTGACTCAGTCCGGTTTTTTGCCTTAATCTGGAAGAACCGGAACCGGAACCGGTTCCCTGTGTCACATCCTTTGCCCAAACCAGACCGAGTCGACAAAAACCGGTTCCCATTGGTTGCAGGAACGCAAAAAGACTGGCTCTCTCAGTCTGAACCGGTTCATCTTGAGCCAGTCACAACCTTTCAATGACTGACTGCAACCGCAGTCAAAACCATGGACAGTAAGATTACCACCACTTACAGGGTCTACCCTACATACATAAAAGTAACTACAACACAGTCTGCGGGGCGTCCGCTACTGTCACCGCTACAGTCATTTTCATCTTCGTCGCAATTGTAGTCATCACTAGCTGTCGTCGTATCGTGGTTGTCATAGCCATCCGAGTCATCATCGTCGTCGTCGTCACAGTCTTTGCGGCCATCTGTTGTCGTGGCCATCGTCTTGCAGTCGTTGCCGGAGTTGTCGTAGTAGTTGTCGTGGTTGTTGTTGTCGCAGTTGTCAACCCGTCATCGTTGTCGCCGTGGTGGTGGTGGTTGGCGGTGTACGCGGCTTGGAGTGGCGTTGGCCGACTGCCTGCCGCCGCCATGGTTGGCGGGTCATGCAGCTGGGGTCTGCGTCAGCGGCGTGCCCCCCACCGTCGTCACCATCGACATAGTTGTCATCGTGGTTGGTGGCGCACGCTGCTCAGAGCTGCATTGACTGACTGAGGCCTGCTGCCGCCGTGGTTGGCGGGTCATGCAGCTGGGGTCTGCGTCGGCGGCGTGCCCACCACCGTCGTCGCCGTCGACATGGTTGTTGTCATGGTTGGCAGCGCACGCTGCTCGGAGCTGCATTGACTGACTGCCTGCCGCCGCCGTGGTTAGAAGGTCCGTTGCTGTGGTAGTCGTGGTTGGCAGCGCATGCGGCTCAGACTCACATTGACTGACCGCCTGCCGCCGCCGTTGTTAGTAGGCCACGTAGTTAAGGTCTGTGTCGCTGTTGCCATGGTGAGGTGCCTTGGTGGTCGTGGTGGGTGGGACACGCAGCTCGGAGCTGCCTGGCTGACTGCCCACTGCTGCCGTGGTTAGTAGATCACGCAGTCAGGGTCTGCATCATCGTTGCCATCGCCGTGGTGAGGCTCCATGGACTGTGATGGCAGTGCATGCGGCTCGGAGCTGCATCCGCCAACTGCCTGTTGCCGCCATGGTTAGTGGATCATGCAGCTAGAGTCTGCGTCGGCGGGGTGCCCCCCGCCGTCGTCGTCGTTGCAGCAGATCACATATGGGGCTGGGCTGCGTCGGAAGAGTGCAAGCAGCCACTGTTTGCAGCTGCCGCTGTCTTCAAGGTCGACTTCATGGCATCTCAGGGCTGCTTTAATGGGAAAAGAGCCTGCCGTCACCACCGTCGTCGTGATTGAGGAGAGTTGAGGAGCACGCAGGCTCACACTCGTGACATGTAACAACTCGTGACGCATACCCACCAAAGACTGGTTAAAGCCGACCCCAACCAGTCCTGTGGCAGTTCTACTGGGCATCAAATTTCTGGAGAACTGGAACCGGACCGTTCCTGAATCCTTAGAACTGCAACTGCAGGTCTGGTTGCAACCGGTTGCAGTCCGGTCCAGTTGCAGTTTTTTGCAGTTCATGCAACTGGACTTTCAAACACTAGTTGTGCTTCCGTGTTACGAGAACTGACATGATCGCCAGCAGCTGGGATTTAAAGGTGACAATCTGGCCAGCAAGCGTCGCAAGGAAATTCTTGCGCAAACACTGGAAATGAATGCCAAGTCCATCTGCGACCTAGGCGATGATCAATTTTACATGCAATCGGTAACACACTCATTGCGTAGGTATTTGGTCGGGCTTGGGACACAATCCTGTGACTGCGCAGACTGGCCCAGGGTCTGGCTGTGTAAACACATTACCACCGTTGCCCATTTCTTCGGGAATGGTGATCAGCAAATGGGAGCCGTCATAGACACGGTCCCTGAGACGGCGCAACCAATTCGGGAAAGCTCGGTGGGTGACCAGAGTGATATGAGTGCCAAGTCAATCTTGGAGAATGTGATTGCCGTCTCCAGGGAATTACTGAATGATGGTGCACCGTCGTCTCCTGAGACGGTTCGAAATCTTCAGATGGTTGAGACACACCTGACTGCTGTTGTCCACAACTCACGCAGTTCAGAGAGCCCTCTCCCAGAAAAGGATGCCATCCCACCCAATCAGGGTACATGGACCGAGACCGCCGAGTGAATGGGGGCAAAGCGACAATGGAGGAGACCTCGCCCCACCATTGCGTTGTCCCCAGAACCCCCAGCGACAGAATGCATCAGGGGTCTCAATCGCAAGAAACCACAGGTGAAGATAACGGATCCGTACAGTGGTGGACTCAGCTCCGGCCGAGACGCTGCGCCAGATGCACGAACCGCAGCCCAGAATGCTGAAGTGTGCACCTGCACTGCAGCAGCCAATGGTGGCCTCCCTCTCTCACAGCCCCCGAAATGTGGCCGCAAGCGCACAGGCACCTCAGCCCTATCCGCTCCCCCTCCTTCCACCCCCGTTGCATGGTATATAGTCCACGCCTTGCCTGGCACACAACCCGCAGCGCACAATGCAGGTGCACCCACCTCCTCTGCCACCATGGAAAACCCTCCCTCACAGCCCCTGCAACCAAGCTATGTGCATGCGGGCACCTCTTCCGCTCCCCCTCTCTCCACCCCCCCTGCGTGGTGCCCCGTTCCCGCCCTTTACCCTCCTGGAATGTACCCACACGCCCCGTATAATTCAGTATATCCTGTATACTGGCCTTATGGCTATTCCCCCCCCTCCCGATCTCACTAACTGCCCCACAATATAGTATTTACTACACACTTTGTTCCCATTTCTGTGCACCTCCCTTAGAATGCTCTGTAACATTTTGCTAGATACCAATACCCTAATATAATGTCTTTCCCATCTCTTGCATGCGCGAAGTACTTGCGCGATTGAGCACCGTGGCCTTGCGGCTTTGTCCATCTACTTGCCCCAATCTTCCCCCTCCTCCTGTGAGTCCCGCTCTCCACTGCACTCGCCTCCACCATTACGTCTGCAGCCAGCTCAGCCTTGTCACTCGCACCTCTGCTTCATGTTTCCCCTCCTCCTGCTATTCCAACCCTAGGTTGGACCATTTTATCGCCTATGCTCTCCACCACACTCGTACCCATCCTTCCATTACGCGTGCGACCTCCAACATCTCAAGGCACGCTTCCCTGCTGCTAAAGGGTCTTCTGGGCATCATCGCTCGTATCTGGAGTGGTGACTGAACATCGACCCTTCTTGAGAGTCGCATTCGCCATGACTTTGCTGGTCCAGGGCCATACCCAACGTTGTGCCCCCACAAACCGCCTCTGCTCCATTCGCACACAGTGCGAACCCTAGTCCCAGCACCATTCCATCTTTCACCGCTCGCGTCTCTTCCAAAGGACGCACCCGTTATTCCACCGATTGCACACCCCTCCTCGCCCCTCGATACCCCCTCGGCCTCTCACTTGGCCTCTCACTCACCTGCGTCGTCGGTATCGCCTCAAACGCCTCCCGATACCCCCGTCTCATTCACCGTCTCACTCACCATGTCTCTTCCAAGCCCACCAATCACATACCCCTCCTTGCCTCCTGATACCACTGAGGCCTCTCACCCTCTCACTTGGCCTCTCACTCACCTGCGTCGTCGGTATTGCCTCAAACGCCTCCCGTTGCGCACGGGCATGGACTTGTCAAGGTCGCTTCAGCAGAATCGGGTCTCTCCCGTTATCCCTCATGGCCATGCTTCAATATCCACCTCTGCGAGACTGGAGACTGCTCACATCTCTTTCCAAGCCCACCGATCGCATATCCCTCCTCGCCTCCTGGTACCCATATCTCTCGCCTTTTTCCACCCTCTTACTCACCCTCTCACTCATCCGCCCTGCCCTCACCTTCGCTCACCGCCTTCGCCCTTGCCGCTCTCCCCCTTGCCGCACTCTCCACTGCACTCATCTCCACCCTTCCATTAACCTTGCGTCAGTCAAGGTATGTCCTCCTCCATTCCATTCCCCTCATTCTCACCCTAACTGCCCTGCCCTCACTGCCCCACCCCGCCCTGCCCTCGCTGCCCCACCCTGCCCTCACCGCCATCGCTCGCCGCCTTCGCACTTGCCACTCTCCCCCTCACTGCGCTCTCCACCACACTCGTCTTCACCTTTCCAATAACCTTGGTGTATCGTCGGTCAAGGTATGTCCTCCATTCCATTCCCCTCACTCTCACTCTAACCGCCCTCACTCTCACTGCCCTGCCCTCACCACCCTCGCCGCCCTTGCTCGCCACCTTTGCCCTTGCCACTCTCCCTTTCACTGCGCTCTCCACCGCACTTGTCTTCACCCTTCCATTAGCCTTGGTGTATCATCGGTCAAGGTATGTCCTCCTCCATCCCATTCCCATCGCTCTCACTCTAACTGCCTTCACTCTCACCTCGCTGCCCTCGCTGCCCCGCCCTGCCCTCACCGCCCTTGCCGCCCTTGCTTGCCACCTTTGCCCTTGCCACTCTCCCTTTCACCATGCTCTCCACTGCAAACATCTTCACCCTTCCATTAACTTTGGTGTATCGTTGGTCAAGGTATGTCCTCTTCTATTCCATTCCCCTCACTCTCACTCTAGCCGCCCTCGCTCTCACTGCCCTGCCCCGCCCTGCCCTCGCTGCCCCACCCTGCCCTTGCTGCCCCTTGCCACCCTCACCACCCTTGCTCACCACCTTCGCCCTTGCTGCTCTCCCTTTCGCCACGCTCTCCACCGCACTCATCTTCACCCTTCCATTAGCCTTGGTGTATTGTCGGTCAAGGTATGTCCTCCTCCATTCCATTCCCCTCGCTCTCACCCTAACCGCCCTCGCCCCTTATCTATTTCAGCTTTTATGCTGGCCTCCAAGATCATCTACGATGACACATATCCAAACAAGTCCTGGTGTATTGTCGGTCAAGGTATGTTCGCAAGGTCCATCCTCCGTTTCACTTGCTCTCACCCTCACCGCCCTCGCTCGCCGCCTTCGCCTTCGCCTTCGCCCAACCTTCGCCTTCACCCTCGCTCTCACTGCTTATGTATTTCAGCCTTTATGCTGTCCTCCAAGCTCATCTACAACGACATATTCGAACAAGTCCTGGTGTATCATCAGTCAGGGTATGTTCACACTGTTCTCCCTTCTCCATTCCACTCGCTCTCACTCTCACCACGTTCGCTCGCCGCCCTCGCCGCCCATTTTGTTTTGGCCTTTATGCTGGCCTCCAAGATCATCTACGACGACACTTACTTGAACAAGTCCTCCACCGCGCCGCCTTAGCCCAATGCTTGCCCCTTGCTTCACTGCTACCCTTTTGCGTGGTGCAACCTTAGTTATATCACTTTTATTTTTTGGAGTCCAGAACCGTACATATTCCTATGTTTCTCATCTATATTTTATTCTTTACCTGGGTAACAAAACTCCATCATGTCACCTTTATAATTAGCTAATAATAAATACACGTCTTGCTAATTCAGTTGTCCTGAAGAAATAACATGTCTAAGTAATTTTCATTATTAACTAATAGTCGTGAAACTCTCTGCTTGAGTAACTTGTGAAAATGGTTGTTTGGGCAGAGATCAAACTTTGAGGCCGGTCCACAACAGACCGGACTGTGAGATCTGTGCGAAAAGTACGCAACTCCTGTCACGTGATTGTCGGAGTATGGAATTCAAACTCCGCTTTCGGATTTCCTCTTTAGGAAGGTGATTACATAAGGCTGGCCCAGCCCGGACCGACCTTAGACACCTGAGTCATGACCCGAGTTTATAGGTTTATGACAGTATCCCCTTTTTAACGCTGTGCTATACCGTCAGCACTGAATGTCTTTGGTTTAGGGGCACGGGTGTTACGTCCCAGACCATTCTATTCATTTTTCTTATATTTACAGACTTTTTCTCATATGACTCATGGTGAGCACCGCATTGTCTCAGGTGACTCATCTACGGTACTGTCTTATGACGTGGCATGACTCGACTCATTGTATGTGACCTATTGTCCATGTGATGCCTATTGTCCATGTGACGGCTATTGTTCTTGTGACTTATTGTTCTCGTGACTCATTGTTCTTGTGACGACTATTGTCGTCGTGACTGCTATTATTTACGTGACTCTATTGTTCTGTAGTACTATAAGTACTGTTCGTCTTTGGCCCTATAGCCTTAGACTTGACTTCTTGTATCTTACGGTACAGAACAACAGAGTCTTCTGATCCATCCATCCCCTGTCTGATCCGTTCAAAGTATTCCTCTCGTTCTTGACGAACTTGAGGGTTACTACTTCTCATCAGGAACTGCCTAAGTCCCCGTTGGACTTAGCACTCAGAAACCACACGTGACCTACCTTTTTGTTTTGTCAGTCGAACTAGTGACCTTTGCTCAAGTTGAGCGAACGTCCCTACCGTGATGTAACAGTGGGGCTGGTCCTTGTGGAACTTCTGGACCAGGTCTCGGGAGTGGGTCATCTCGGAGGATGAGAGCCAGGAGTTCTCAGAATTGGGGTATCCCTTCCACTTGATCAAGTACAGTATCCCTTTGCAGTTTGGGGATATTTTGGATTGTAGGACCTTCTCAACTTCATAGTGTTCGTCTTCCCCTTGAACAATTTCAGGAGGGGGTCGGGTGAAGTTTGGTCCATGGGTGGCATTCTCGCGATATGGGGAGATCAAGGAATTGTGGAAGACTGGATGGATGCACCAGCTCTTTGGCAGTTGGAGTTTGGAATTAACTCCCCAGGTGGATAGGATCTTGAAAGGCCCATGTTGTTTTGGGGCTAGCTTAGCTTTGGGATGTGTGGTGTGGATGTTGGTTCCTTCCAACCAGACTAAGTCTCCTATCTTGAATTCTTGGAACGTGGTGGGTGACTTGGAATTTTTCATAACTTCCGCTGCTACCTTCAATGCTGAAGTAACTTCACTGCGGATTTGGTTCAGGGTGTTCAGCCTTTCTTCGGCTGCCGGGATCCTTGTTGTGAAGTGGATAGGAGGAATAAACTCTGGCTTGTACCCATACCACACTTCAAAGGGTGATTTCTTGGTCGCACTATGTTGCCAAACATTGTGCGTGAATTCCATAAATGGGATTAACTCTGCCCAATTATCTTGTTGGAAATTGCAGAAGACGTGGAGGTACTGCTCGAGCTCTTGATTGACTCGCTCAGTCTTGCCATCGGTTTGTGGATGGAATGCAGTAGACAGGGTGGATTTGATGTCAAGTTTGCTCCAAACTTCCTGCATCACTTTTGATGCGAACTGGGGGCCTCTATCAGAGATTACTTGTCTTGGTAATCCTGTTCTTCACCAGGTGTTTTCCAGGTACAGCTTTGCCGTTTCATCAGCTGTAATGGTTTTGTTGCATGGGGAAATGATGGTGGCTTTACTGAATCGATCTACAACCACAAACAATGCATCATAACCAAGGGACACGGGGAGGTCGGTGATGAAATCCATAGTGATGGTTTCCCACACCCTTGTGGGAATCAGGTTGGGTTGCAGGGGTACTTTGGTTCTGGGTTTAATCTTTGTAGCTTGACACGTGGCACACCCGTCCACAAAGCTCTTCACAAAGGTGGACATTCCAGGCCACCAGAAGTCTCGGGATATCAGCTCATAGGTTTTCCATCTTCCTGGATGTCCTATGGCAATGTGGTTGTGGTATTGGCCAATGATCTCTCGTTGCAATTCCTCGTCTTTAGGAATGTAAACTTGTCCTCAAAATAAGATGACTCCATCTTCCAGGTTCCACTCTTCCAAACCCTTGGTGAGTGATTGGGGCCCGCTCTTTAGCAGGGTGTTTAACACTTCGCTGACTTCTTTGTCGTAAGTTTGCGTTTCTCGGATGCGTTGTTGCAGGGTGGTGTCTCCTAACACTGTGAGGGTTTGTCGTTGTATCGCATTGATAAGGAAAAACTTTGTATCCAGGAGCACGCGCTTTTCATCATCATCTGCTATCCCCTTTTTATGGTCTGGATGCCGGGACAGTGCATCAGACTTGTTCTGAATACCAGGTTTGTGGATGATGATGAACTGGAATCTCAAAAGGAAAAGGGCCCAACGGGCCTGACGCCAGGAAAGGTTTTGTTTTGTTCGAAAGTAGACCAAATTTGTTACATAGCCACTGTATGTCTACCTGACTTAGGTAAATAGCTCGGCCACCTCACTAGGGATACTCAGCAATATGGCAATCACACACGGGTGATATGCGGATGCTTGGGCAGCGTTCCTTGATACGTGTGCAACAGTCCCTTCCTTAGTTCCTGCAGGTTAATCAGGAACGCAGGATATTCGTCTTCGAGTCTTCTCCTTCGAGGTACAGTCTATCTGACAGCCTATGCTTCGGACGAGGTAGAGAGAGAGAGAGAGAGAGAGAGAGAGAGAGAGAGAGAGAGAGAGAGAGAGAGAGAG
>WNGR01015827.1_pt1 | contig 14067 bp, 10 predicted proteins | sample 5407581 | NCBI WGS metagenome assembly WNGR01 (sample SAMN13153383, study PRJNA577476) | soil metagenome | isolation source: 80 cm soil or saprolite under Garry oak tree replicate 2 | place: USA:California | collected 2016-06-15
TCTCCATCCTCATCAACTTCTTGCCCTGGATACTGGTGATCGGCATATTCTTCTTCATCGCGCGCCGTGCCACGCAGGGGCAACAGAACATCTTCAGCTTCGGCAAGAGCCGAGCAAAGGTGGTACTGGAAGACCGTCCCAGCACGACCTTCGCGGATGTAGCAGGTGTTGACGAGGCCAAAAATGACCTGGTGGAAGTCGTCGAATTTTTGAAGACTCCGGGGAAGTTCCAGAAGCTCGGCGGCAGAATTCCACGCGGTGTGCTGCTTGTTGGCCCTCCGGGAACTGGTAAAACTCTGCTTGCCCGCGCGGTAGCCGGTGAAGCTGGCGTGCCGTTCTTCTCCATCAGCGGTTCCGAGTTTGTTGAAGTGCTGGTTGGCGTAGGCGCGAGCCGTGTGCGCGACCTGTTTGACCAGGCCAAAAAAGCTTCGCCCAGCATCATCTTCATCGATGAAATCGACGCTGTAGGCCGCCAGCGTGGTTCCAGCATCAATAGCAACGACGAGCGCGAACAGACACTCAACCAGTTGCTGGTAGAGATGGACGGCTTCGATGCGCGCCAGGCAGTGGTAGTCGTCGCTGCGACCAACAGGCCAGACGGACTCGATAAAGCCCTGCTGCGTCCTGGCCGCTTTGATCGCCGCGTCACAGTAGAACGTCCCGACTGGAATGGCCGCCTGGCAATCCTGAAGATTCACTCGCGCGATGTGCCACTGGCCAGAGATGTCGATCTGATAACCATCGCTCGCGGTACGCCTGGCATGGTGGGCGCTGATCTCGCCAACCTGGTCAACGAGGCTGCACTGCTGGCAGCGCGTCGCAACCTGGACGCCGTTACGCAGAACTGCTTCGACGAGGCGCTGGATAAGATTCTTATCGGCGCGGAGCGACCACTGGTCTTGAGCGAAGAGGATTTGAACGTGGTCGCCTATCACGAGGGCGGACATGCGCTGACGGGTCTGCTGACCGAAAACGTCGATCCTGTCACCAAAGTGACCATTGTCCCGCGTGGGCAAGCGCTCGGCGTAACGCAGTACACGCCGCTCGATGATCGCTACAACTACTCGAAGGAGTTCCTGGAGTCCCAACTGGTGACAGCCCTTGGTGGGCGCGCCGCCGAAGAGGTAGCGATTGGACGCATCACAACAGGCGCGGAAAACGACCTGCAACGTGTGACGGCCATTGCGCGCCAGATGGTGGCACGCTGGGGCATGAGCGACCGTCTCGGCACCATCTCCTTTAGCGAGCGCGAAGATCCTTTCGCGGGTACGGCCCTGGCATCAGGCCAACGCGAATATAGCGAGAAGACCGCCACGATCATTGACGAAGAAGTCAATCGTATCGTGAAATGGGCCTACGACCAGGCCGTTGGACTGATCTCAGAGCACCGCGCCACCCTTAATCGTATCGCCAGGGAATTGCGCCTGCACGAAACGCTCGACGCCAAACAGTTGCGCAGGATTCTTGAGGAGACGGGTTCGATTGATGCCGCACCCGCGTCTTACAGATAGCATAGCGTAACTATAGAAAAACGGGGTATCCATTTCGATGGGTATCCCGTTTCTTGTAGTCGGCTCACCCTCATCGGCCTCTCATGAAAGCGTGTCAGTGAGAACGCTACAGAGTGGAGAGTTTATTATTCTCCCGCTCCCGCTGCCTTTCCGGTCTGTACAGCTTCTGCAACTGCTGATGGATTGCCCTGATCCGCTACCGGTACAGCCACCATTGAGTGGGAATAGAAGAGTTACGAAAGTGGGTGCCAGATCATCTTTACCGGCACTCGTAGAAATTGCCTCAGCAGCACTTGATAAGGGCCTAATTGAATGGTAACTCCATTCACGATCACAGTCTGGCTTGTGGTCAAATGATTCACTACCATCATCTCACGGCCAGAGGTGATGGCGGTGACAGTCGATGTGGATACTGTCGGTTGATAGATGTACGTGCCAGGCCCAAAGTACTTTTTGAAAGCCAGCGCTGTGTAATAATAGGCTGTGGGTTGGCCACCTCCCACGACGCGCGTATCGGTCCAGATGCCTTCAGGATAAGAATAACCCTGCGCGTCACCCTGTGGCTGCCATGTGAGCAGGACAGCAGCGCCGCTCATAGCAGTATAGATTTCGTCCGAGGCCATTAGCGCATTGGAATAAGTAAGACTTTTAGGGGCCGTGGATGGATTGCCTGCGTACCATTCAGCCCACCATACAGGCAGCGTAGCGCCTCCTTTCGGCTGCATGCGTAACCAGTTGTAAACATCCACAAATTTCTGCGCAGAAGCGAATTCATCGACCTTCCATACCCCGTCTTTATTGGCGGAGGTTCCATCAACAGCGAGAAAGTCCGCGCCATGTTTATGCGCAAGCCAGTACGTTATCACATCCAGAGGTCTCTGATCCAGCGTTCCCCAGGAATAGCTCGGACCAGGATTGCTCATGTCAGCCCTATTCCCATCGCTATCCATGACGACATATGGCCCACCAATTAACGCATCAGGTCGCACTCTTTTAATTGCATCATATACCGCGTTATAGAGAGTGGTATAGCGCTCATAATCCCAGCGGTTGAGATGGCTTACACCAGGCGTTGCGCCAGGAGATGTGCTCCACATACCCTTGAGTTCATTCCACACCTGAAAGTATTTTACATCGGGGTAGCGTAACGCTACGAGTTTAGCCAGGTTCGCATAATCCTGCACATAGGATGGATCGGGGGCAACTTCAAGGTAGGTCCAATCAGCGCTATACCCCGCCGGGCGCATCCAGCCGGGAGCGCAACAAATGGTCAGCACCATCTGCGCTTTTGTACTGCGCATCAACGCCACACGTTGGTCGAGACTGCTCCAGTTGTATACTCCTGGCTTTGGCTCTGGATCGCTGGCTCCCCATCCCATGATCTGTTGATTCTGATACGTTAGAGATGCCTGCATCTCCTGTTTTGCCAACGAGATAGCCTCGCTGTTATTCCAACTATCCGCATCTTGCTTCTCGTGTGTAGCGCCGATGCTCAATTGGTTAATCAGAGCCTGAGAGGAACGAAACTGACTATCAGCAGTCGTCGATGTATTAGACGAGCCGCCGCCTTTATACATTATAGGTGCGGCAGCCGCGGGGACGATGAACAAGAATGATAGGCACAACAAGGTCGGATACATCAAAAACCTGGCGAGCTTGACAGACATACAGCCTCCGAAAAACCACTTTAGTAACGTCATTAGCTATATATGAGGGCATTTCCTAACTGTCACAAGTAGGGTAAACTGACTCCAAACGCGTTTTAGCTCATCTCTGGGAAGATTCGCAGTTATGAAACGCCCTCATATGTATGTATCGACATCTCCGCCAGTATGCTTAAACCAATCCTATGCAATTCAAGATCAGGGTGAGAGTCTAATCATGCTTGAAATATGTTCTCCTGCCATGCAAATCATATTTTGTCCCCAATTTCACCTGGACGATTTGCGCGAAGACACCCACTAGGCAGAAACCTATCAGTATTTCCAACGTTCCTGCCGGCAACCACTTGCCCACATACAGTTGCAAACCTGCCACGAACGCGTCAATGGACAGACTTAGCGCAATAGCAAGCGTCCATTGCGTTATTGGCTCGTCGAGCCGTAAGAAGCGTACCAGTACCATGCCTGGACAGACGAAAAGAAACCACATCACAATGATCGGGCGTCCAGCCACCTCTGGAGTCACAAAATTTACGAGACCTGCAGCCAGGGCAGAAACAGTAATAACTGCAGGCCATATCCATGAAGACCGCATCACGGGCTACCTCCTTGTATGCTTCGGAGAAAAAGAAATACCTGGGCATCGGGATTACTATAAATCATCTTAAACTTCCCGGACTTGAGCATTGCGTTCTCTAACCGGTCCAGCGCGCCATTCGGAACTCCTGACAATGCATACGCCTGTACTTTTTGACCACGTGTAAAAATCAGATAGGTGTGTGCGCTCTTCTGGTTTTCGATATACTTGATGACCTCGCTCACATTCACTTTCATGACGGCATCAGGAAGAGCATCGGCTAGCGAGATACAGGAATATTTCTCGTAATCCTGAAACTGCCACGGCGTACCGAACCAGCCTTCAATCAGAAGCGAGCCTGCCGGGGCGACGCTGTAGAGATATCGCGCGCCATTCATTTCAGCATGGGTCATATAATCGGCGTTTTCATTGCCATAACGGGTGAAGAAAAAACCGCCAGGTAATACCAGATTGGTTATTGTGATGGCGACAGTCAGCCAGAGGAAAGTTTTACGTATCACTAAAGAATGCTTGATATAAAACAGGGAGGCAGCAAAGAAGACCATGAACGGCAATGCAAATAGATAGACACGTAGGAACATTTCGCCGCCATAGTCCTGCGCCACTATCAAAGGGAATGGCGCACCGGCAAGCAATATGTAGGTGAGATCGTGATGGCCTTTGCGCAGGCGACGTAGCCCTCCTAGAAAGGCAAGACCCCAGATGAGCGCAGTCATAAAGAGACGCAGGGAAGCAATAAAGTTATGCTGGGGGTCTCCTTGCACCGCCCGGCTTGTTACGCTCGTTGATACATTGTTCCCTATACTGCCAAAGCTCCCTATCACCGTACTCAAATGCCCGGCTAAGAACGTCCGTGTCATGAAAAAGAGCCACGCCCCGATCATCACAGCCATTAAGATGGGGAGCCAGAACGGACCACAGCGCCGGAAAACTACCAGCGCGGTAACGCTTACCAGCACAAAGAAAGGGGTGAGAGGATGGCTAAAAACAGTCAATCCGAAGATGAGTATGAGGCAGGCAAGGAGTCCTCGACGTTGCCATATCTGGAGAGGCATCCGAAGCGCATCCGGCGCTCTTAACCAATCAGAGAACCACCGTACTCCCTTTGAGAAAATTGTGGAAGAAACGCAGTAGATCATGTTGTAAAAAACTGGTGCCCATCCGGCATAGGCCAGGATAGTTTGATACCCTGCCACACGGGTGACAAATGCGTTCAACACGAAGAAGCCCGGCCAGCTAAAGTAGGCATCTAACGATGGATCGACCGTGCCTGTCCGCATAATATATTCTGTATATCCTGCGTGCCGGTACACCACGGAGAAGCGCGGCGCTTCTTCAATAATGTTCTCTACTCCATACAACATAATGATCACGAGAACCAGGTATAGCGCCAGCAGCGATACTCTCAATTGGGGCCGCTGCAAGGTCAGGCTGAACCCAACCGTCAGCATGATGAGCGCGACAATGATTTTAGGCGAGAGTACAGAAATAAGACCCAGGTTGTTGATATTCTGTACCGACACATGCTGCAACGACGTAGCCCATAAAAAAAATGCCAGGAGAGGGAGTAGAAGAAGCGCAACATCCAGAGGTTTGAGCAGCTTTAAGCCGTTTTGGATCGGCAGCCTGGATGCTGTCTTTCTTATACTGTTCATCTTTAAGGTTTCAATTTGCTGAATATCCAGTACACCCGATGGCATTACACGCTTTATTTTATCCGCGAGTCGGGAGCCTATACTCCTCTGTTCTATTATTCTATGCATGTCCATGTGGCTGGCCGGATGTCGTTCGAGTCGAACAGGTCTCAGCAAGGGCCCGACGTGGTAATTGCTGTTGTCAGCACGCGCCGACGCGTGCATAGTCCCTGCACAACTCGCGGGAACGGCAGCTAACATGATAGTGTCCACTAACCAGACTGGCATTATTTCTTGATAGTTCTCCTGGACGGGAACGCGCAAAGAACTGTTTATGGGTCGAATGATTTTATACACCGTGCGGAACATAAAAATCGCTTCAACCGTGATGGCGGAGACCCAGCCCAGGCTTAACCCTGATAAACCTGCCAGGTGCGCACCCACAATAGCGGCTGCTATTTCAAGTACCCCACCGGGTAGCATAGCGAGCATAGCCTGGACTATGCGATCTTGAATACGGCAGATTGAGATGTAGTGGCTTTTGATAATCATGGGGAAGGCTGCTAATGCGAGCGCGCGCAGACACCATGCAGCCTGCGTCGCGTAGGAGCTACCGAACAAACCTAATATCTGCTTTGTGGCGAATTGCAGGAAACAATTCGCCAGCAGCGCCGTAGCAAGGGCAATACCTATGGTTACTCGGGCTTTGTGCTGTAAAGCGGCCTGCTGCGCGGAATTCATGGCATGCAATACGATGGTCAGAGCATTTGGCACGACAAAGACAAAGCTGACGATCATCCAGGAGACATAAAACCAGGCGTTCATGCTGGCTGAAAGGAGAATGGTGACGAGTACCGGTAGGGCTAAGGTTGGGGCCTGCAAGGTCAAGTTGAGAAAATGATGCTGGATAGAGGCTGGCCCTAATTTTCGCAGCACTCCCCACGATGGCAAAAAAGCCTTGCTCAACACTCCTAAAAGCGAAAAGCGCGACCAGTGAGATGGCGCTTCCCGCAGCCCAGGCGATATAAATGGTGATGCCAGTCGGCTGAGTGAGACCAATTCCTATCGCAAAGAGTAAGACCAGTTTGGCTACGGCAAAAAATGTGTTGCGCCAGAATTGCAGGCCCCCGCGCAGGACGCCGATGAGCGCCTGGTCGAAGACGAGGGTGACTGCTGTGCAACTGACGCCGGCGGCGAACACAAGGGTATTGGCGACACTGGCTCTGAGAGGATTAAATTCAGCCGAGGCATAGGGAGCAAGAAGCGCAAAAAGAACTCCAACGATGCTCCCTACTGCTGCAACCACGAGAAGGGCGCTGCTGATAAGCGAAACCTCGCGCCCCGGCTGGCGTGGCAACTCCGTTACCAGTAAGGTTCCCATGCCCAACATGCAGAGACTTCCCAGCAGCAGCATGCTCGAAACGCAGGCAGAAGCAAAACCTACCGCCTCAAGGGAGAACTGGCGCGCTGCCAGCCACCAGTAGGCAAAGCCGAGAGCGGACGTTACCACAGTTGACCCGATTAATGAACCCGAGTTGACCAACATAATACTATTGGACTGTATCCATTGAGTGAATGAGACTTTCAAAACCTTAACTATTCCTGGTGACTGCCATAGTAGTGTGCGCATCATCCACGGCAGGTCTCCTGCGAATCTTGCGTATTTGCAATCGGCTGCGTACATAGGCAAAAGGCCCATAGAGCATGCCTTTGTGCTCTAATGCGGTCAGCTCTTTAGGATAGTCAAGCAATTTCTTGCTGTTTTTGGTAGAGCGAGAACTCAGGATGAAAAAGAGACCATAGGGTATTCTACTGATGATATCAAAAAGGAGCAGCGGGTTATCGAGCGCGGTTTTCGTTAAAAACGCGGTGAGACCAATGCCGTAATTGTAGATTTGCTTATACAGTTCGGCATAAGTACGACGATGAAGATGATGGGTCACCGACTTTGGCTGATAAACCAGCTTATGGCCATGCATCACTATCTGGAAGAAAACGGCGATATCCTGGCCATTGCGCGATGGACCATTGCCGCCAAGAGCGGTATCAAAGCCGCCTATGTCGCGCAGAGCAGCGGCGCTAAAAGCCATGCTCGCGCCCGTGCCAAAGCGCCCGGCGGTGTAGGGATAGAGAGGCGGCATGGGTGGCGAACACTTTCCCATATGCCGCTTGAAGATACGGCTGGTATATCCTTTGTTAAAGCCACCATACTGCTCAAATAAAAATTGCGCGTGCGTCTCAATCTCTAATGGCAAGACCAGACCTGTAACACATCCTACATCGTCAGCGAGACTGAAGCTTCTGACAAGCTCAACCAGCCAGTAGGGGTCAACAACCACATCATCGTCAGCAAATGCCAGGATTGCTCCCTTTGCAACCATAATGCCACGATTACGCGCCCAGGATGGACCGGGACGATCTTCACGCACGTAGTGGAGAGAAGGTACGCTCTCTGAAAGGCTCTGCACAAGATCAGCCGTGGCATTCGTACTCGGCGCATTATCTACGACGATTACTTCATACTGTGGATAATGTAAGGCCATAAGGGATTTCAAACAAAGGGCCAGTCGATCAGGGCGATCATGAGTCGGAATGATAACGCTTACAAAAGGCGCGCTGGCCAAAAAACGTTCGCGCTCCTCAATACAGTGGGGCATAGCGGAGCTGGTCAGGCCATACGCATTCAGTTCAGTCACTGCTGGCAAGCCATCTTGCGCCAGATGTGCATTTATTTGCGCGTGCAAGTTACACCAGATGCGTTCTGCATATTCGTGTGGATGCACTTTGTTCTGCTCTAATTGGATTTCGATCACGCCTAACGGTTGAGTATGCAGGCGGACGAGGCAACTGGCCCTTTGGTAGTATCGCTGCGTCCTATCATCAAAGGCCGATATGATGGGAAGCGGTCGTGCCAGTTCGATTTCCATCGTCCGCAATGGCACAAAATCTATTGTTGAAGTCATATTGACGAGAACCTCCATTGGCGATAGTAAGTAAGTAGACAGGCTTTGCATTCTCACGCCTGGTCGTTTCTCAAGAAAGTTTTCTGGCGCATCTTACGTGTCATCCCGCGACTTTGTATATAGGCCAGCGGCCCATACAGCATACCTTTGCGCTCAAGCCAGGCCAGTTCTTTAGGATACTGTTTCGCCCTTTTGCTGTTTCTCTGCGAAAGACCAATTCCTTGAAAAAAGAGGTCGCGGGGTACTTTGATGAACAGGTCAAACAATAGATACGGGTGATCTAAGACGCTTTTGAGGAGATAGGCAGTGAATCCAACACCATATCCATAGATTTGTTTCCGCAAAGCGGCGTAGTTACGATACGGGGGGTGATAGAGCAATGCCGATGGCTCATATACTATTTTGTGCCCGTGCAAGATGACCTGAAAGAATGCGGCAGTCTCTTCAGCAGCTTGTGCTGGCGTGCCAGCCCCCAGGGCCTGATCAAACCCATTTAAGCTGCGCAGGAATGATCGCTTAAATGCCATATTGGCCCCGGAACCAAACTGCCCGGATTTGTAAAGATGCACGTGTCGCGCTACCTGATCGAAGACTCGCCGGGTGAATCCCCTGCTAGACCCACCTCGCTGCTCATACAAAAGCTGCGCGGGTGTTTCAAGCTCCAGAGACAAGATGAGGCCGGTAACGCAGACTACATCTTCGGCCCGGTCAAAACCTCGTACAAGCTCAGCCAACCAGTATTGATCCACCACCACGTCGTCATCAGTAAATACCAGAATCTCGCCCTTCGCGGTCATCATCCCACAATTACGCCCCCAGGCCAGGCCGCGACGATCTTCCCGCACGTATCGCACCACAGGGTCGTGGCTGAACGTTTTGAGCATATACTCTTCTGTCGCGCTTGAACTCGGCGCATTATTGACCACAATGATCTCATAGCGTGGGTAGCGTAAGGACAAAAGGGAATGCAATGTTATTGCTAATTGTTCGGGGCGATCGCGCGTGGAAATAATTACGCTTACGAAAGGAGCATCAGCTAAAAATCGCTCGCGCTCCTCAATGCAGCGAGGCGTGTTGAAACCGGGCAAACCATGCGCGGTAAGCTCTGTGATGGGCTGCACACCATCTATCCGCAGATGCTCAGTAATCTTCTTGCTTAAGCTCAACCAGATGTGTTGCGCGTACTGCTCAGGATGTAACTCGCTCTCAATAAGAGACAATGCTACCATACCTAAAGGCTGTGTATGTAGGCGAATGAGGCAATGCACGCGGCGGTAGGAATGCCCCGTTTTCTCATCAAAGGCTTTTATAATGGGGAGAGGTTGTGCCAGCTCTATCTCCATAAGCCGTATGGAATCATCATTTGTTGACAGGTCGTCGATAGACGGCATCTTCTGTTGCATTACTGCCATGTAGGTAAATACCTTTCCTTAGTCGCTCAGGTGAGTGAAGCGATTGTGCGAAACTACGCTTTGAACGTGTGTGATGCTTTTGTTCTGCCGTGACATGTCAGATATGCGAACCTTGCGTTGTGTAATTGTGCCGACCAGGTAGCCGGCGGTTGTGATGGCGAAGCCGCAAATGATAGCGCATGCCTTCATAAACTCACCCCGGTCAAGGTGAACAAGAGCATTGATAACGCCTCGGACGACACCAGAGGGTAGGACTCTGAGTGTATAAGAGCGTTCAGAGCCAAGACCGCCTTTTGCTCCAACGCACATGGCAATGAGCGCCTTTGATAGACCCTCCGCGTAACAGCGCGACCGGAAATAGCGCCATGTGGCGCGCTGAGACGGAACGCAATGATGAATAACGGCCTGTGGGTCGAAGAGGAAATGCCTCTGAGGCCAATGTTGGCCTGCGCGGATGCATAGTTCCGTTTCTTCGCCGCCCAACGGACGGCTACCCACTCGCCCGATACCATTGGTAAACCCTCCCACACCCTCGAACACTTCTCGCCGGAAGCAAGTGCTGCCGCCATAAGGATTGCGCACGACCGCCAGCTTTTGAGGCAACCCCCGGTAACTACACCCGATTACCCAGAAGAACTCCTCCGGGAACCACGCAGGTCGCTTTCCCTGCCAGAGCGGCTGCACTGTACCCCCTGTTCCCAGCACCAGCGGATCTTCACAGCAGTGGAATAGCCGCATTAGCCAATCCGGCTTGGCAATCGCATCATCATCGAGAAAGGCAATCAACGTACCTTTTGCAATCGCAATTCCGCAATTGCGCGCCCCGGATAACCCGCGCCTCTCCGTGTTCTCGATTACAATGACACCATGCATCTTTGTGCGGACTCGTTCAAGCAAGCGCGTATTATGATCGATGACCAGAATAATCTCGCATGGCGGAACAGTCTGTTGTTGGATCGATGCAATCGCTGCTGTAAGGTTATGCCAACGTTCTTCTGTATATGCGCAAATGATGACCGAGATAGTAGTCGTTTTGCTTATCTCCATGATAATGAAATTCCTTTTCGTAAGCCCTTTACTACGGTTGAACTGCGTCGGACAACCTGCCAGGCGGGAGTTCGCGCGCGTGCATACAGCGTGCTTATGGTTCTTGAGCGACGCCCGCTAAGTAAAGCAGCAAAAGCATTGACATCGGTGTCCGCGCTTACCATAAGCCGCGATAACGCAAAAGCGTCGCTCGTTTCAGAACTCATGGCGTGTTTCACGGCGCAGGCCGATATGAAGCCGATCTCCTGGATTAACCGCCGTACCACAGCAGTATAATAGCCAAAGGGATAAGCAAAACTCGCAACCTCCTGCCCCGCATGATGCTGTAATAGCTTTTTGCTTTCGACAATTTCATGCCGGACAAACTTGTGAGGAAGAGTATCAAGCTGAGCATGCGTATGGCTGTGTGCACCGCACTCGATGCCTTGCGCGCTGATCTCACCCAATTGCTGCCATGTCAGCATCGGACGGTCCGCTTCCCCAGCATTTTTTAACCAGAGGCTTGTTCTATTCACAAATGCCGTGGTCACATATAGCGTGGCGGGAAAAGCATAGTGCTGGAGTACAGGGAGCGCTTCAGTGTAAAAATCAGCGAAGCCATCATCAAACGTTATTACAACTGGTCGCTCTGGCAATTCATGATTGCCCCTGGACCGCATTGTGACAAACTGCGTCACAGTGATAGGCGTATATGCTTGCTGATAGAGATAGTCCATCTGATCCGCGAACAGCGCAGGCGATACTGTGAATTGTCGGAATCTTGAGTTAGCAGTGCATGAAATGCTATGATACATGAGGATAGGTATATTACTCTGCTTTTTCTTTCTATAATTAGAGTTCATTATGAGTACCATGTCGGTCCATGACTACAGAAACTAACTCCTCGGAAGTTGATGGTGGTTCCCAAACCTCAAGTGCCTTTGCAAGATGGGGCAACTGCGCTGGAGGTGTAGCCTTCCTCCGCCGCTCCTTTAGAATCGTCATCAAGACTCGCCAACCGTCCTTGAACGTATTCAGTTTGCTCACTCCATAAATACGCTGGTATTCAAAGCTGGGCACCTCGATAATCTTGAGTCGAGCTTTGTGCATGCGTATGTTAATCAGCGTCTCAATTTCAAAGCCGCCTCTATCGATCTCCACATGGTCGAGGCAATGTTTCCAGAAGGCGTTGTAGCCATAACACAAATCGCTGAAATGCGCCTTGAAGAGTATATTGACCAGCGTGCTCAAGGCGAAGTTGCCCGCCCAGCGCAGCAGCGTAATGTCCTGGCTGCCCCCACCTGCCCTGAAGCGCGACCCCTTCGCGAAATCATGGCCTGCCAGCAGTGCCTCCACAAAACAGGGGATCTCCTCAGGATCAGCCGACCCGTCAGCATCCAGCATCACAATAATATCGCCGCTAGAGGCCGCAATTCCTTCTCGGATTGCACCGCCTTTGCCCTTGCCCTTTTGCTCGATCACCTGGATCGCAGGCAGCAATTGCCGCGCTACCGCGATAGTATCGTCGGTCGATTGCCCATCGACCAGAATAACTTCATCCACTATGCTGGGAATATATGGCAACACGTGACGAAGGTTTTCGGCCTCGTTGCGTGTTGGGATAATAACGCTAATCGATACATGCTGTTGCAAAAACATGCTTGTACTTCACTCCTCTCCTAACTACACCATAACTACATGCACAAAAAGTACCGCTGCTTTAAAGATAATGAAATCTATCCGGGCATTTGTAGAGACGCCATTGATCACGTTCGCATGGTTGAGTCTGCATTGCCCATTGTCGGAGAATTTACCCTTCTATCACAACACTACCCTGATACTATGGAATGATTGGTCCCGCATGGATGAATTAGATATGCACACCAAAATTGTAGCGTATGCACGTTGTCTCCCGGTTAAGAACTGGTTGAGAAAAGGTTAAGGTGTGCATCACGCGATAATAAAGGGATGGTAATATATAGTGATGAACGCTCTGAGGCCTGCGTTAAGGAAGGAGTCTCGTAGCCGCGAAGTAGATAAGTGCGGCACAGTTTTTGTGAGACATGATGGGTCTAGGCGATTTTGGTGAGTGACAGAGGGTTGTGTTGAGGCAAAAAGACACCGCCAGGCCAATAGCGCGTATTCCTGGGTCTAGGCCTGCCCCGGCTCTATCCATTTGCCGGTGTCTCGCAGGCTCATAGGTGGTTGCCAAACACACTTCCTGCGATGACGCGATTTATCGTGTCCCTACGGATGTTTAGGTGTGCCTGTAGCATTAGGCGTCGGTGTTGGACTCTGCCCATTGAGCTTGGCCTGCTCGTTCTGGATTTTCCTTTGTAGTGCCTTCAGGTAGGCCTGCGCGCCATCCAGGTCCGTGTCGGTGATGGTTTGTAGCTTCTTGGGCATGTTATGCGCCTGGTCTACCCAGTTCTGTAGCACGCTGGTCAGGGCAACCAGGGTAGCGTTATCCGCGTTAATCTGCGCCAGCCATTTGCGGGCCGTAGTCAAGGACCCGAGCAGCACCGAGAGGAAATCGTCCGCTATGGTAGAGGTGAGCGTCACGATGGGATTGACGAACACGTCATAGGCCACGCGAGTGAGTTTGGCCGCGCCGATAGCTCCCTCTAGTGAGACGCCTTCTAATGTATCCAATCCATTGATAAGTTCTTTGCGTACGGCTTCTCCGCCCGCGGCAACGCCGCGATTGAAGGCATCCTGTATCTGGTGTTCAATATTGCTGCCGGCCGTTTGCAGCGCCTGCGGAATCTTGGGTCCTAATTCATAGGCGGCAACCGCTCCACCGCCGACTACTACCGCGCCAACTAAGAGTTTGCGGCGGGAGAGGAAGCCCTTTTTACGTTTCTGCTTACGTTCTTGCCGCTCTTCCTCTTCCTCATAGGTATCTGGCTCGGCCAGGGGCATACTGCGCCGCCTGCCACGTTCAACAAGCGGTGTGGGAGCTGCTGCAGAGGGACTCACGCGATCAGCAAGGAGGTCAGGTTCGTCTTCGTATCCCATATCGGGATCGAGATATTCCAGTTCCTTCTCATAAGGTGACGGTAAAGGCCGTTCCACCCGGTCTTCGTCAATGCGTACAGGACGTCTTGAAGGGACAGGATAAGGCTGGATAGTACCACTACGGCGGAGTGGAGGGCGCTGCGTAACATCATCCTCGTACACATCCTGGTCTTCGTCAGCAAAGTCATAGTCGGTGTTGATGTCCTGATCAAGCTGGCCCGTATCTTCTGCTGTTCCCGCTTTT
>WNGR01015361.1_pt1 | contig 14063 bp, 16 predicted proteins | sample 5407581 | NCBI WGS metagenome assembly WNGR01 (sample SAMN13153383, study PRJNA577476) | soil metagenome | isolation source: 80 cm soil or saprolite under Garry oak tree replicate 2 | place: USA:California | collected 2016-06-15
ATCCCGATATGCCGCTTGATCGCCTTCGCGATCGCGTCCGGGATCGAGTAGACGCGCTCCCCATGGTCGACCGCGATCCGCGGGCTCCGGATGCCCTCGAGCTGGTCGATGATCTCGTCGACCGGGACGCCGGACCGAAGGCAGAGCGACACGAGACGCGCGATGCCTTCCGTGAACGAGGCCGTGTAGCCGCCGCCGCGGCCGATCTGTGCGAACACCTCGAACAGGCCTTTCTCGTCCTCGTTGACGGTCACGTACAGCGCGCCGTATCCGGTGAGGATCTTCTGTGTTCGGCCTGTGATGACGTCCGGACGGGCGCGCGGCCGGACGACCGCGGGCTCCGGGGGCACTTCGACATGGATTTGTTTCGGGTTCTCGGTCTCCGCGACGCCGATGTTGAGGACCTGGTCCTCGCGCGAGCCGTCGCGGTACACCGTGATGCCTTTACAGTGGAGGTCGAACGCGAGCAGGTACGCCTGTTTCACGTCCTCGACGGTGGCTTCCCGCGGCAGGTTGATTGTCTTCGAGACCGCGGCATCGCACCAGTCCTGGAAGGCGGCCTGCATGCGAACATGCCATTCCGGCGCGACGTCGTGTGCGGTCGCGAAGACCTTCTGCCACTTCTCCGGGACTTCCTTCAAGCCGCGCGGGGACCCGTGGTTGTCGAGAATCTTCTGCACAAGGTCCTCCCGCCAAAATCCCTCGCGCTTCGCGACTTCCTCGAAGTAGTCGAGGAAATACGGGAGCTCCTCGCCGTCCATCACTCGTTTGTACCAGATCAGGCTGAACTCGGGCTCGCAGCCCCCGGACGTATCCGCGATCATTGAGAGCGTGCCGGTCGGCGCGACCGTGGTGACGTACGAGTTGCGGAGCCGGAGGCCCTTCTCCTGATGGCGGCTGCCCTCCCACGCGGGATAGACGCCGCGTTCCTCCGCGAGCTTCTCGCTCTCATTATATCCAGTTTCCTGGATAAATTGCATGATCTTGCGGCCCCATTCGACGCCTTCCTTGGAGTCGTACGGGAGCTCGAGCATGAACAGCATCCGCGCGAAGCCCATGACGCCAAGGCCGATCTTCCGTGTGGCGTGCGTCATCTCCTCGATTTCCTTGACCGGATAAGCATTCATGTCGATGACGTCATCGAGCATCCGAGTCGTTGCACGGATCGTCCCTTCGAGCTTCGTCCAATCAACATCCCATCGGCCGCCGGCAATCCGTTTCATGTGACGTGCAAGATCGATTGAGCCGAGGTTGCAGGATTCGTAGGGCAAGAGCGGTTGTTCCCCGCATTGAAGAAGAGGCCGGGTTCGCCATTCTGCCAGGCCTGGTACGCGATTTTGTCTAGGACCTGGCGCGCATCCAGCTGCCCCGCGACTTGATTGTTCCGCGGGTTGACGAGGTCGTACTTCGTCCCGGATCGCAGGGCCTCCATGAACTTGTCCGTGATCGCGACGGAGATGTTGAAGTTCGTAATCTCGCTCGTCTTGTCCTTGCACGTGATGAACTCGAGAATATCCGGATGGTCCACGCGAAGGATGCCCATGTTAGCACCCCTCCTCTTGGATCCTTGTTTAACCTGCTGGGTCGCGGCATCAAACACTTTCATGAATGATACTGGTCCGCTCGCGACGCCCATGGTAGACTTCACGAAGTCGTTCTTGGGTCGCAGACGTGAAAAGGAGTACCCGGTTCCTCCCCCTGACTGATGTATCAAAGCCGATTCTTTGAGTGTCTGAAAAATTCCCGCGAGACTGTCGTCGACAGGCAGGACGAAGCAGTTGTGTACGATAACGCCGTTGGCAACGTAGGTGTTGTCTTCCTCAACTTCCAAGTTGAACACTGTCGTCAGGCCCGCCACCCGTTCAACGGACTCGACCAAGTAGGCTCCGTCGCGAACGTACATCGGCTTTCCACCCAAGGTGATCGACCATGGGGTTGCAGTGGCATTCTCTGGAACGTACTCCGATTTGAGACAGGGTGTTTGACCGAGCCCGATCGCGAGCTCGAATAGCTGCCGCACAAGGCCTTCGTTCGACAAAGTGACTCGAGTCTGGTTCACGTTCACTCTCGTGCCATCCCCGTCTGCGACGCCTTGGAGGAGTCCTGCGCGGAACTCTGCGGGAGTCGCGTGAATCCAGTGTGGCAGTTTCTTGCCTGCGAACCCGCGGCTGAATTCGGTCGCAATCCGCTCGCAAAGGATTTTGCTGTGTGCCCGGACCGTGAGCCATGAAGTTGGGGCGTCGATAACGTGAGTTACCTCAGCGCCTACTCCGAATCGGTCCCTCAAGATTGTGATCAGCTGGTTCGCATACGCTTCCTCGTGCAGGCCCAGCGTGAAGCGCACAGCTCGAAGTTCGGGGTTGATCTCGCCCTCCGCGAGATACATACCAAAGAACCAGCCCATTGTCTCGTCGAGTTGCACCCGCGCCTTCACAGGTTTGATCTGAAGACTACGCGTCCCAAATTGCACGTGACGCTGTTTCGAGATATCGGACTGTCCGGTCTTGTTCCGGTATACAAGGTCACCCTCTACCTCTCCCTCGAACTCGATATGGGTCTTGGAGACACCTTCCGCCAATCGACCGAGCCGTACGTGGCGGCCCGCCAACCCACGAGCCGGTACCCAACCGTCCAGCGTAAGGATTGGGTGTTCGTCACTCGCGAACATCGCGGGCATTCGGTGTATCTTGATTCGGTTCACAGTTGACTCTCGCCGCGACGTTGCGAGGACTCTGCGATACCGACCTGCGTGTGTAAGGACGAAATCCCCGGCGACAACCTCTTCGATCGGTTTCGGCCCAAGATTCGTGCTGACTGGCGTCCCGGCCGCGAAGCAAGCACTCAACTGCTGCAGCTCGAGGCCCGCGTTCATGAGTGTCGGACTGTTCGGCAGGAACTCGAGGTTCGAAATAATCCGGAAGAACTTTCTTGCGGTTTCTTCGACATGCGCCTCATCTGCGCCATAATTCCGTTCCGCCTCCGCAAGGTTCCAGGCGACGCGCGCGAAGAGTTCCTTCGGCGTCTCGATGACCTTGCCCTTGTCGTTTTTCTTCAAGTAGCGCTTCGCGAGCACGCGCAACGCATTCTCGGACAGCTTCGGATCCGGCTCACGGGCCACGACATCGAGGGCCCTTGAATCAGCAATCTTGACTTCTTCCATGGGGAGACCTTCTCCAGGAGGGAGGGAATGCAACGTAGGATAGACGAGGAGACCATCCCTGGGGGGCGCGGCGAAAGAGGTCACCTGGCATATTCCTTTTTGAACCACGTATGTTACCAGCAGCACGAGCGGCTGTTACCACGTTTGTTACCATACGGACCGTACGGACCATACGGGGCGGCCCCGTATGAACCCTCGGAGAGTGCCCCGAATGTACACCTTTGATGGAGGTGTCACAGGAAGGGGAGGGATACCACCCGGGCAGCATGTGGCGTCCCGCGAACGTCGATCTCGAGGCTTGTTTCGGGCGACGCATGGCCGCGGTCCACCGATGCGAGCGCGATCCCGACGCGCAGACTCGGTGACATCGTGCCACTCGTCACATGCCCGACGTCGACTCCACTGGAAAGGATGCGGTGGCCAGGCCGCGGGATCCCCCGGTCCTCCATCTTCACACCCACGAGGCGCGGATAGTCGTCGCGCGCGCGTTGCGCCTCGAGCGCCTCGCGACCGATGAAGGGCCGGGCCCATTTCACGACCCAGGCGCAATTCACCTCGAGCGGCGTCTGATGCCCGTCGAAGTCTTGTCCGGAGAGAAGGTAACCTTTCTCGAGGCGAAGCGTGTCCCGCGCCCCGAGGCCGATCGGCTTGATCCCGAGGTCCGCCCCGGATTTCAGGAGCGATTCCCAGACCCACGATCCTTCGGCCGATGTCGGAAAGAGCTCGAATCCCGCCTCTCCTGTGTACCCCGTTCGTGTGACGAGAAACGAGGCCCTTCCACTGGCAACGGAGGGGTCCCGTGCGGGCGGGATGGCGACGCGTGGTGAACTCGACTTCCCCCACCCCTCGATTTCCGGTGGAACCGCGCGCGGGCGGGCGCCCCACGGCGCCGGCGGCACGAAGTCGATCGTCACGCCGGCGAAGGGCTTGACTCGACTCAAATCGATCGACGTGAAACGTTGGAGGAGCTCGGGCGCCCGCGGACCCTGGAGCGCCAGGCAGAGTCGCTCCGTCGTGCGGTCCGTGAGCACGACATCCGCGGTTGCATGCGTCTTGAGCCACAACCACACAACGACGCGCGGTCCCGCATTGCACACGAGCAAGAAGCGATCCGAAGCGAGGCACGTGACGATCACATCGTCGAGGATCGTCCCGTCTTCGCGAAGGAGATGGGTGTAGCGGGCCTTGCCGGCCGACGTGGGCACGTCGTTCGCACTCAGGTGATCGAGGAAGGCGTGCGCCGACGGACCCTCGACGAAGATCTTGCCCATATGACTGACGTCGAAAAGTCCGACCGCCTGGCGGACGGTGAGATGTTCGTCGACGATTCCGGAATACTGGAGGGGCATCTCCCATCCGCCGAACTCGATGAAGCGCGCGCCCGCGGCGCGATGCCATTCGTAGAGCGGAGTGCGCGACGCCACGCGGGACGGCAACGCGCGCGTCGATGAAAGCCTTCGCTGCGTTCGTTGCGAGCAAAGCTTATGCAGGCCCCCCTCATAGCCCGCGGCCACCATGGGCCTGTTCCGGGAACTCCGCTATGAGCTGAGCTCCCTCATCTTCGGCCTGGGGATCCTCGGGATGATTTTCTCGCTCACGCAATACCTGATCCCGATCCAGAGCCCGGACTGGCTCCAGTCGATCCATCGTGCGGTGGGCAACTACGTCGTGTGGGAGGCGTTCTTGGGCTTCCTCGCGGTCCTCGGCGGCGGGTTCTACTTCGTCGACACGATTCGGAAGGAGCGGGAGTTCGAGCGACTCATCTCGACACCGTCGAAGGAGGTCTTCGTCAAGAACATGGGACGGATCGAGGAGCTCACGTACGACCACCTGCCCTCCGCGTACGAACGGCGGTTCCTCGACAAGAAACGCGAGTTTCGGATCAAGAGCTGATCATTCGAGCGTGCGGGCGAGCAGGACGCGTCCGAGGCGTTCGACCGTGTCGCGGTCCCGCGGTCGGCAGCGCACGACGACCTCGATCCGATCCGGCGTGTGGACCGCCGACGCGACTTCCGTGTGTTCGTAGAGCCAGTGGAGTTTCCCGCCGGCCTCCGCATCCTGGACGAGGACGAGATGGACCTCGATTGGATATGCGAAGGCGCGGCCGATGATGTCCCGCAGCTCAACGAGTCCACGTCCGGTCCGCGCGGAGATTACGATGGGCGTCCGGTGGAACTCGGATTCGCCGAGGACCTGCGCCTTCGCGGCGATTTGGTTCTCCGGAAGAAGATCGGTCTTCGTAAGCACGGGCCGCACCGAATCCGCGGAGACCTTCGGGAACAGGGTGCGCGCGGCCAGACGGACCTTGCGCCGGATCTCGTCTTCGGAATCGGAGACGTCCACGAGGAGGAGGACCAGGTCCGCTTGGAGGATCTCCTCCAAGGTGGCGTTGAACGCCTCGACCATCCAGAACGGAACGCCGTCGACGAAGCCGATCGTGTCTGTCAACAAGATGCGCTTCCGCGTCCCCGTGAGACTTCGGGTCGTCGTCGCCAAGGTGGAGAACATTCGGTCGTCCACGAGGACTCGTTCATCCGCGAGGACGTTCAGAAGCGACGACTTGCCCGCGTTCGCGTATCCGGCGAGCGCCACGAGATGGTATCCGCGTTCCTTGCGCACGGACCGGCGCACGGCCCGTTCCCGTCGAATTCCCTCGAGCTCGTCCCGAATCTTCTTGATCCGCCGTTTCACCGTTTCGTAGTACGCGTCGACGCGGAGCTCGCCGCCCGCCATGAACCCGGGCCGCTCCCCGACGTCGGCCTCGTGAATCCATTCCCGAAGGAGGGGCACTTCGTATTGGAGAAGCGCGAGTTCGACCTGCAGCTTCCCCTCCCGACTCGAGGCGCGTTGCGCGAAGAGCTCCAGCAAGACCCGCAGGCGGTCGTAGCATTCCACGCCGAGATCCCGTTCGAGCTGGTAGTGCATCGTGGGCCGGAGTTCGCCATTGAACACGACGGCATCGATCCCGCCGGCGTCGACGCGGGCCTGGACCTCGTCGAGTTTTCCGCGACCCACGAACGTGCGGCTGTCGGGGCGGTCCCGGCGCTGGACGATCGTCTCGACGATCCGATGGCCCGCGGACGCCAACAGGGCCGAAATCTCCCCCACGTCCGCCGTGAGGGACACCAGGAGGACGTCCAACGCCCATCCGAAGCGGCCGGCCCGCCATGAACGTTGACGGCCATACCTGTACTTCTGGCATTACGAGGAGCGCGGCGGTCGCCGGGTCCAGGCGTTCCGGTATCTCGGGGTTGCGCGGTCCGAGGCGGCCCGCCAGAAGCTCACCGAAGCGCTCGACGCGTACCTCGAGCGCGTCACCGCGGAGGTCCGGCGGAAGCGGGCCGAGGTCCTCGCGCGGGCCCTGCCGCCGTGACGCGAAGCCCTTATCGCCGGCCGAGGCCATCGGAATCCGGATCATGCAGGTGCAGGTGAGGCTCTTCGCCACGTACCGCGAGATCGTCGGCGCGGGGCAGCTCGCATGGACGTTGCGGGACGGAACGACGGTGGGCCAGCTCGTGGAGGCGGTCCTCGCGAAATACCCGCGGCTCGTCGGTCACGGGAACAGCATGCTCCTCGCGGTGAACCACGAGGTCGTCCGGCCCGAGAGCGTCTTGAGCGAAGGGGACGAGGTCGCCCTCCTGCCTCCGGTGAGCGGAGGCGCTCGGTGATCGAGATCCAACGCGCCCGGATCGACGTCGAGGCCGTCGTGGACAGCGTACGCCGCGACGATGCGGGGGCCATCGTCGTCTTCCTCGGGTCGGTCCGGTCGGATCCGGAGGTGCACGCCCTCGACTACGAAGTCTACAAGCCGATGGCATTGCGGACCCTGACGGAGCTCGTCGGACGAGCGAAAGAGAAGTTCGGTGCCCTCGAGATGTCGATCGTCCACCGTGTGGGCCGCGTCCCGGTCGGCGGGGACTCCGTCGTCCTCGCGTGCGCCGCGGCCCACCGGTCCGAGGCGTTCGCCGCGTGCGCCTGGGCGATGGACGAGGTCAAACGAATCGTCCCGATTTGGAAGACCGAGGCCGGTCCTCGAAAGCCGCGTAGCCGTCCGAGCGTCCGACGCGCGCGGCAATCTTGACAAAGAAACCTATGGCGTGCGATCGCACCGGAAGGTCCCCTGAGAAATACGGCCGGGGCCGCTCGGACCCCGCGCCACGATCCCCCGCGAGGGGGTAAAGGGTTTTCAGTCCCGCGCGTGTCTAGAAAATCGACACAAAGTCCTCGAGCGACTGCAGGGCGGTGCACGCGGCCCGGTCATAGAACCGGTACCAGTTCGCCCCATGGACCCGAGCTTGGTCGGGGATGTGGTCGTTCTCGTGCACGCACATCGCATGCTTCGGTCCCTGGCTCGCTTTCGCGGGAGGCGTCGGCGGGGTACTCGGCGTGGTGCCGGTCCCCGTTCCTGGGTTCCCGGTGTCCGTGTTCGGCTCGTTCACGGCGACGCTCGAATTCGTCGCCTTCGGCCGGAACGTGTAGGCGGCGAATGCCGCCCCCACGATCACGGCGATGAGCACGGCCACCGCTGTCTTTCGCCGTATCATGTTTCGCCTCTCCTTTTCTCCTTCGCGTATCGTGTCGCGCAGGTCGCGATGGCGCGGCGAGAGGATCGTTTCCAGGAGCCCGCGAGGCGGTCTCCTTTCCCATCCCATCGAGCGCGCATCCCATCCGCACGCACTTCGCAGGACGCCCTCGCATTGTAGATAATCCTTTTCGCGTCCGACATCGAGACTTGACAAAGGCCTCGTGCGCGCGCGTGGCGCCGCGCTCTTTTTTGGAATGAGCCGCGTCGATGCGTTGACAAAGCCCGCACGATGAAATACCGCGGGAGGCGTTTCCGCTCGCGATGGCGAAGATGGTCGACATCGGGACGAAGCCGGACGTGCATCGCCGCGCGGTGGCGACCGGGTCGATTCATCTCAAGCCGGCGACGATCCGCGCCATCCGGGCGAGGCACGTCGAAAAAGGTGACCCGCTTCCCACGGCCGAAGTCGCCGCACTCCAGGCGATGAAAGCGGTCTGGCAAGTCCTCCCGCATACCCATCCGATTCCGATTACCGCGGCGAGCGTTACCTTCAACGTACGATCGGACCGGATCGTCGTGACGACGAGCGTCGAAGCGACGTACAAGACGGGCGTGGAGATGGAGGCGCTCTACGGAGTTGTCGTCGCCTTGCTCACGGTATGGGACATGGTGAAGTCGCTCGAGAAAGATAGGCGGGGTCAGTATCGGCGGGCTCGAATCGAAGACATCCACGTCGTCGCCAAAATCAAGGGCCGCCGGACCAAACGGTAGGCCTTTGAATCCGTTCGTCCATCCCAGGCTGGGGAATCAACGATGGCGGAGGAACGAAGAGTCTCAATGGGGGAAGTACGCAAGACAATTGCGACATCGCTAGGAGCGGCTTTCGGATTTGTGATTGCGCTCGTTTGGAGCAACGTGGTCTTGGGTGGCCTCGCTCTCACGGGCGCCCCGTTGACCGCTCCGAAGGATGCCATGGGCTTGGTCATCGGGATTGTGACCGCCCTCGTTCTTACGATCTTCATGATTGTCTTGATCATCGTCATTGGTCGGTGGGGCGGAAAGGCCTGAGGCGTTCTCAAGTCAATCCATGCCGGCCCGCTCAAGCGAAGCCCTTTTATCGCGACGGGAGCATGGATTCCGGCTCATGAAGGTCGTGATCCTCGATGGCTACGTCGACGAGCCGTCGAACTTCGGCGTGCCGCCGTACATCTCGCCGTACCCGCGATACGTGACGGGCGCGATCCGCGATGCGGGCCACGCGTGGGAATACGTCACGATCGACCAGGTCCGCAATGGTCATCCGCCGAAGGGCGACCTCCTCGTCCTCATCTCGGGCCCCATCGTGCCGGGCAAGTATCTCCGAAGCCTGCCGATCAGCGACAGAGAAGTCGTCCATCATGCGAGCGCGTTCGAGGGTCCTCGAGTGTTTGGAGGCCCGCTGGCCCGTTTCCGCTATTACGACGAGGCGCTCGTCGAGCCGTTCGACTGGGTCGCGTTGCGTGACATCGACACGGCGGTCTACGATCGCCTGACGACCGGAGAATGGACGAACCGCGATCGGACGATGGAGGAGTGGGACCGCTGGGCCCTCCTCGGTGCGGACGTGGTCAGATCGCATCCCGATTTCCCGGACCCGTTGACGGTCGAACTCGACACTTCGAAAGGCTGCGTGCGGTACATCAACAAGGGCTGCTCGTTCTGCATCGAGCCGATGTATGGCAAGCCGAAGTTCCGTCCGGTGGCCGGCGTGATCCGGGAGGTCCGTCGTCTCGCAGAACTCGGCGCGGTGAACTTCCGCCTCGGAGGCCAAGCGGACTTCTTCAGCTACCAAGCGATCGGCCTGGGGTCCTCCGCGACGCCGCAAATCAATGGGCCGGCGATTCGCGAGCTGCTGGAAGGAATTCGAGCGGCGGCTCCGAACCTGAGGGTCTTGCACACGGACAACGGGGATCCGGCGATGATGGTCGCGCACCCGGAGGAGGCCATGGCAGCCATGCGGGATCTCGTGGCCTTCGCGACGCCGGGCACCAGCCTCTCGTTCGGACTCGAGTCCGCGGATCCGCGCGTCACGGAAGCGAACAACCTGAACATCGATGCGGACGGATGCCTCGCGGCGATCCGGATGGTGAATGCCCTCGGGCGAGAACGCGGCGAGAATGGCATGCCGCGGCTTCTCCCCGGCCTCAATTTCGTCGCGGGCCTCGATGGCGAGACGAAGAAGACGTTCGACTTGAATCTCGCGTTCCTGAGGCGTCTCCTGAGCGAGGATCTCTGGGTCCGCCGGATCAATATCCGTCAGGTCCGACCGGTGCGTCGGGAGTTTGAGCCCACGGGACTGTATCGCGAATTCCGGAAGTTCAAGGAGGCCGTGCGGACCTCGATCGATCACGAGATGCTGCGACGGGTGATCCCGGAAGGCACGGTCCTCCGGGACGTGTTCCTGGAGATTCGCGACGGCCACGTGACGTACGGCCGGCAGATTGGCACGTATCCAATCCTGGTCGGCCTCCCATACGACCTGGCGTTGAATCGATTCGTCAACGTGCGCGTGACGAGCCACGGCCAGCGGTCCCTCACCGCGATCGAGTACCCGCTCGACGTGAACCGCGCTCCGCTCGCCGCAATCTGCGCTCTCCCGGGCATCGGGGAGAAGCGAGCCGCGCGGATTGTCCGCGCGAGGCCGTTTGATTCGTGGCCTGCGTTCGCGGCATCCTTGGACGATCCCGCCGTCGCGCAGCGCGTGGCCCCCTTCCTCGGTCTCGCGGCGTAAGACGTCGGAGGCCATGGGACGGACTTTCGCGATGCAACGGAGGTTAACCTTATTTAAGGTTAACATGAGACAGCGAACCTTTAGACCCACGCGGGTCTTCCTCAGCTCGTTCACCCGATGGCGGTCCCACAGAAGCACAAGGAACGTGCGCCGGCGTCCGTGAAATGCGGGATCATCACGATCTCCGACAGCCGGACTCCGGAGAGCGATGAGTCGGGCAAGCTGATCCGAGATCTCCTCCTCCGGTCCGGGCACACCGTCCTCTTCCAGGTGATCGTGAAGGACGAGGCGAAGCAGATCGTCGAAGCGCTCGAGCAATCCTCGTGGACGTGCGATGCCATCCTCACGAACGGCGGCACCGGCCTCGCGCCCCGTGACGTGACGATTTCGGCGCTCCTGCCTGTGTTCGAGAAGACCCTTCCCGGGTTCGGCGAGCTCTTTCGTTCTCTGTCGTTCAAGGAGATTGGCAGCGCCGCGATGATGTCCGGTGCGATCGCAGGCGTGTACCACGGTCGACTCGTGTTCTGCTTGCCCGGATCGCCGGACGCTTGCCGTCTCGCGCTGGAGAGGCTGATCATCCCGGAGCTGGGGCACGCGGTCGGGGTGATGGGCCGTTGACCACCCGCCTCCATGACCACGAGGACCGCGCCCACGCCGGGCACGGCATGCGGCCTCTGAAGGCGCTCATCTCCCTCGAGGAGGCGATGCGAATCGCGATGGATCTCGTGCACCCCATCGAGCGGAAAGAAACGGTCTCGATCCTCGACGCCCTCCGTCGCGTGTCCGCGGAGGATGTCCGCTCCCCCATCGACGTGCCGCTCGCGGACCGAGCGGCGATGGACGGGTACGCGGTGATCGCACGAGACACGTTCCGAGCCGGGAAGTTCAAGCCCGTAACCCTCCGTCGAATCGAGACGCTCTACGCGGCCAGCGTCCCACGAAAGCGGGTGGCATCGGGCCGCTGCAGCGAGGTCGCGACGGGGTCCACCCTGCCGAAGGGCGCGGACGCAGTCGTCATGGTCGAGGACACGGAGCACGAGGGGGATGTTGTCACGATTTACTCCCCGGTCCACCCGGGGGAGCACGTTTCCGGCCGCGGCGAAGACATCGCCCGTCGATCCCTCGTCGTCCGCGAAGGGGAGGTCCTCACGCCCGCGAAAGTCGGTGCCCTCGCGGCGATCGGCTTGGCCCGGGCCTCCGTGTACGCGAAGCCTCGCGTGTCGATTCTCACGACCGGCGACGAGGTCGTCTCCCCCGGCAGACCGATCCGCGCCGGCCAGGTGTACGACATCAACTCGCAAACGATGGCGAGCGTCGTGCGAGAGAACGGCGGAGAGCCGGTCCTCCTGGGCCGCGTGTCGGACCGCCTCGAAGCCCTCCGCTCCGCGTTGAAGAAGGCGATTGCGAATGATCTCGTCGTCTTCTCGGGCGGATCCTCCGTCGGAGAGAAAGACATCATCGTCGATGTCCTGCGATCGATGGGCGATCTCCTGTTCCACGGGATTGCCGTCAAGCCCGGCAAGCCGACGGTCCTCGGCCGGGTGGACGGGAAGGCGGTCCTCGGGATGCCCGGCTATCCGACGTCCTGCCTGAGCAACTGCTACATGATCCTCGCCCCCATGCTCCGACGCATGGCGCGCTTGCCGCCGCGGTATGAACGAATCACGGAAGTCCCGCTCGCGAAGCGCGTGGTCTCGACCATCGGGCGCGTCGAATTTCATACGGTCCGCATCGTCGATGGTCAGGCGGTCCCGGCGTACAAGGAGAGCGGCGCGATCACGTCGATGGCCCACGCGGACGGGTACATCGAAATCCCGGCGAACGTGGATTTGTTGGAGAAGGGGGAGACCGTCCGCGTGACGCTCTTCTGATCGACGATCCGAGGCTTCGCTCTTCAGGGAATCGCATTCCGTCGGACCTCCTCGCCGCTCCGGAGCAATCCTTATAGGCCGGCGGGATGTCGCCCGCGGCCGATGGTCCTCATCGAGCGCGCGAATCCGACGGACCGCCTCGACGTGGAACGCCTCATCGCGGCCTACCTCACCTCCGAGGGCGTGAAGCCGCGACCGGAACGAATCACGTGGGCCGTCGAGCAAATCATGCGCAACCGCGTGGGCGGCGTCTTGCTCGTCGCGCGGGAGAAGCGAGCGGTCGTCGGGGTGGCCCTCGCGGTGTACTCTCCTTCCGCCGAGGAGGGCCGGCTCCTCGTCTTGAATGACTTCTTCGTCGATCCCGCGATGCGCCGGAAGGGCGTCGGCCGGGCCTTGGCGACGCGGCTCCTCGAAGAGGCGAAGGCGATGCGCGTGGAGCGGATCGACCTCGAGGTAACGCCGACGAACGCTCCCGCGGCCGCATTCTGGAAATCGATGGGCTTCCGGACGGGCGGTCGAACCGTGTACGGCCGGGACATCGTCTAGCGCCCGTGGACGACCATCCGGTGGGCGCGGAAGGCCTCCTGTCCGAACTCCTTCCCGCACTCGGGGCAGCGGACCCGCGGGCGGCTTCGTTCGGGATCCTGGGCCTTCAACGCGCCGAGGAGCTGGGCCATCTCAAACGCGATCTCCTCGGACTCCGCCCTGGATCCGTGGAACGCCGTCACATCCCGCATGAAGTCGACGTGCAGGTCGATCTCCGATCCCTTCGGAACGCGCTCGAGCCCGTGGGTCTCGAGGCGCATGTGGAACCGCTTGCCATTGTACAGAGCGCGGAACGCGACGACGTCGAAGGGTTCGCGCTTCACGCGGTAGCCCAAGGTCAGGACGGCGGCCTCGATCGCGTGGAGTGTCATCCGTCGGGGGAGGGACGCCTTCATCGGAGTTCCCTTCAGTTGCCGTACGAGACCTTCGCGGACACGAGCGAGTAACCGAGCGGGCATTCGAGCTCCGGCCCGAGTTCGACGACGCGAACGCGCATTCCCGGTTCGACGCCGACCGGGTGGCAGAGGCGGAAGTTCGGGCACGCGCCGTTGGAGCAAACGATCTTCTCGTACGCCAGGACGGCTCCCTCGACGCCCACCCGGGCCGAGAGGCTGCAGTCCGGAGCGATCGGTTCGACCTCGACCACTCGCGCTCGTTCTTCGTTCAGGAGGCATGGATGCGCGACGTCTCGGACGCGGGTGATTCGGTACCGGCGCCCGAGGTCTTGGTTGAGGCATGCGCTGCGAACCTTGCACGGCGTGCACTCGGGCTGCGGCCCGCGGTAGATGAATTCGTGGCCCGCGTGCGCCTGCCGCTCGCCGACGAGCGTGATCTGGACCACGACGAGGGCCTCTCCCGGACCTAAGGCGCGGTGCGGCTTAAGGGTCTCCGTTCCCCGTCGTTCCCCGGATCGCCCGCGGCGGACCGATTCCCGCGCCGATAGGTTGAAGGTCGATGTGACTATGGCACGGGACGGTCGCGTCGACCAGGAGGTTCCCGGCATGATGTCCTGCATCGTTTTCCGAACCGCGCCGGGAGCCGCCTGAGACCGTTTCGGCGTCCCGGCGTTCGCGCGCTCGCCTTGTGAACGCCATCGTGAAACAAACGAATCAAACCGATGCCGAACCGCCCCTACCTGGACGCCAGCGTCCAGTGGCGCATCAACTCCGGGCAGCTGTCCCTCGAGGAACC
>WNGR01005147.1_pt1 | contig 14062 bp, 20 predicted proteins | sample 5407581 | NCBI WGS metagenome assembly WNGR01 (sample SAMN13153383, study PRJNA577476) | soil metagenome | isolation source: 80 cm soil or saprolite under Garry oak tree replicate 2 | place: USA:California | collected 2016-06-15
CGCACCTTGCTCCGCACACCACTTCCCAGATTCTCTCGAAGTCGGTCTCGAAGGGGACTGGTCGAGCCTCGTATCGCGGCCTGGTCCGCATCAACCGGGGTGCGCACCACACCAAGTCCCATGTCCGCTGTGACGCGCTCTTGCTAGATGAGGGTGCCCGCACCGATACCTATCCAACCATTCGCGTCGAAGAGAACCAGACCGAGGTCGGCCACGAGGCGACCGTCTCGAAGGTCGGCGACGACCAGCTCTTCTACCTGATGAGCCGTGGCCTGGATGAGACCGAGGCCTACTCGCTGATCGTCAACGGCTTCATTGAGCCGATCACCAAGGAACTCCCAATGGAGTACGCGGTTGAACTGAACCGCCTGATCCAGTTGGAGATGTCCGGCAGTGTGGGCTAAACGACAGCCTCTATTAGTAACTTGAAAGGTATCACTATGCCACCGTTTATACTCCTGTTACTCGTTCTCGTGATCTTTGCTTGCGCTTTTGGTTACATGACGTTTCGTCACGAGGTCGAGAGGAGAGCAGAGGCGACAATGGAAAAGAAACGGAACCAATACCATAATCGAGCCTAAGGGGAGAGAATTCATTTAACGCTTGTTATAACGCTCCGTAGGTACACTTAAAAGTAGAGATGGCTTTCCTTGCAGGCCCGGCAGGGCCCAAGGAGAGACAGACCGAACGAACGAACGATACATCTGTATCAAGGAAAGGACTCGATCATGACACTTGCAACGCTTATTCTTAGTGATGTAAATCTTAGTCTGTCAAATGTGCTTTGGTGACTGGTTGTTGGGTTGATTGCTGGCTTTCTCGCGAGCCGGGTGATGAGTGGAGGAGGCTATGGGCTGGTCGGTGGCTTTTTTGTCGGTTTTATCGTTGGCAGAATCGCCATACGCCGCCGGCTCGGTTTCCTGGCGGGCGCTCTTGCAGGAGCGGTCTTCTACATCATTACCTTCCTGGTGAGCCTCATCTCCAGCTATCCAGGCAACCTTGCGGTGAACGGTACGACCTTGACGACTGGGAGTCTCATGATCTCGTTCCTGCTGCTCTGTCTCTGGAGCATTGGCGGGGGACTGGGTAGCGACCGTGAGACATCCTCATTATATCAGACTCGGAGAGTAACAGGGATATATATGCAAACATATCAACAGACACTTCCGCTCGTGGATAAGACGAGCGATGCAGACCGAGCAAAACCGAATCAGTCGGGAATACATCCCGACCAACATCAAACCTCTGCAAAAACAGTCAGCAATATGTTTGAAACCATAGAGACCTGGGATGATAAAGAAACGAAAAGAGTGGGTCGTAGCCTCAGAAGACATGTAGAAAAAGTGATACGTTTTGCGAAAGATGCACCGTTTGAGCAAGAAGTAAAAAAACGGGTAGGAAAACTTGTAGGTTCTGAGGGAGAATTCGCGGAAAAAATAGCACAAACAAGCAGGTCTCATACGTATAAAGTTGCAGAGCATTTTCCGCTCTGGCGTGCCCATCAAATTGCGTTAACCATGGGGTTTGAAGTAGTGAACGACACTTTTGGCACGCTTATGCAACAAGACCCTTACTATCAAATATCCACTGTACGGAAAGAAAGAGTATTTATCCGCCTTTTTGGCTCAGAGCTTAATCAATCAGACAAACAAGACATAATATACTGGATGAAGCAAGGGGGGACAATTGTATATAGAAATCTTTCGAAACCCATCCCTTCTCTAATCTCGTCAAGAACCAGTTCCCCTCGATAAGTATAGACTTGGGGTTGTAGCCCGAACCTCGTTTTCTTCCTGCAGCAGCGCTTTTTCGGAAGAGGTCACCTGTTGCTTTGAGTGTCTTGGGACGTACCGGGAGATACGCACGCGTTTCAAGATACCGGCGCAAATGGCCTGCTCTATCTCCCGGCAGGTGGGAGCCACCTACAAGACGCTCTGGACTAAGGTCAAGAAGAACGCTGCTCGTCCGGCAAGACTTGGCGAACACGGGCGTCTTGTCGATACGCCCTGATGCGTCGGACGCTGAAGCCAAAGCAGTGCGTCTTGCGAGATACGCTATAGGGAAACATTCCATTCTTCTTAGGGGAAGCAGTGGGACTCTCCTTTTCCTGGTAAAACTACTTTCCACGTCATGCCTTCTGCTCTTAAGGGATACTTCCGCAGCGTTATAAAAGCGTTAAATGAACCATCTGTGTCTGACCTTTCCGCTTCCGCCGAGCAGGAGATCAGCAAGGAAGGGACGGTTTTGATAACGTATCCTTCGCTAAGGGTATTTGAGGCTCGGAGAGTAGTAGGGATGTACTTTTTCTTCTTCACCAGCTTTTCAGGAGGTGAGCAACCCTGCCATCTGGTGTTAGCTCATAACGGATGCGGTCCGGGTTGATCTCCCCAAAGAGTGAAGTATTTTCAGGCGAGATGACGATATCACGCGGATGGACGACCAGCCAAATGCGCTCAAGAGCCTCAGGCTCTTGCAGCCTATACACATAGCGGCGAGCAATCTTCGCCTTCTGTGCCAGGTGTGCGGCTTTGCCAAAAGTCCTTCTGGCCTGTTGATCGTCGTAGTACGGGTCATGGTATTCAAACAGACGCGGTGCCTGGTAGGTTGTCGCGTGGCCAAGGTACAAAAACGTCACTGGCTTCCCCTGCGCGTTCTCAATGGCCGAGCGTATGACCGCTTCGTTGTGCGTCGTATCGGGCATCAACACAGCCAGGATAGACCCGGGCAGATGTTCTTCAACGTGGGTGATAGGCACCGGTACATGCCCCTGCTGCTTTTTGCGTGCATAGGTGAAGTACGCTATCCCCATCCCAAGCAGGGTCACAGAGCCACCAAAGATGGTTGCCAGCGGCTTTGCGACGAGATTTGTCGTCCAGGCCAGGACCACCAGAGCCGTGGTCAGCAACCCGAGATAGAATTTGCAGGTGTGCCAGAGATTGAGGACCATCCTCCCTGTGTAAGGGGAGGGAGTGGGTACGTCTGCTGATACCCTGCCTACACCTGTCCCTTCGAGTGAGGCGGCAGATGCTTGAGTCGTTGTCGTTGTGCCTTGCAGCGCTTCGTTCGCAGTCGCTGAAGCGTCACTCCTGAGAAGACCCCGGGTCGCAGACTGAGAGGAAACGCGTTCGGTACGCGCCGCCTTGCGTTCGCGGCGTCGCACAATATCCAGGCCCACGCATGTGAGCGTAAAGGCTCCCAACAGCCCGAAGGCATATAGGTCTCCCAGAACCGTTATATTGCCCTGCACCACGATGAGCACGCAGATGGGAATAGCAATGGCGAGGAGAATAGAGAAATGCGGCGTTCCCCGCAGCGTATTGCGTCGCTGGATAAACTGCGGGAAGAACTCCATGCGTGAAAGCGCCAGGAAGACATGATAGGAGCCAATAATGGCCGTGTTCCCGGCAAAGATCAGTAGCGCACTGGCGCTGATGGCCACCTCGATCTGCAAGACGATATTGCCCCAATGCCCACCAAGCAGCGAGATGACCTGCCCAGAGAGTACCCGGTCCCCCACCACCTGCGCTGGGAGCAAGAGTGTCGCGAACATGGTCAGCAGCGGACTGGTCAAACCGATCGTTAACACAACCAGCAACAAGGCAATGCCAGCGACCTTCTTGCGGGGCGTCTTCATGACCGGCGATAACTGTGAAATACTCTCCAGGCCCGAGAAGGCAAGAAATGAGCCAGCAAAGCCGACCAGAAGAGCAGGGAGAGTCAGTTTCTGATGCGCAAACATGTACGGGAACAGCGCGAGGAACTGTGAGAGAGAGAGGTGCATAAAGACGGTGACGAGAAGAGCGATATCGCTCAGAAATGCGATCAGGGCCCCTACTAGGCTCACTTTCGCACTCTCGCTCACTCCGAACCAATTGAGCAGCCCGAGCAGGAGCAGAACGCCGATGGACATCTCTAGTGTAAAAGGGACCAGGGCAGGCACGACCACGCTCAGATACAGCATGCCCGAGAGGCAACTGATCGCGGCCGTGAGGAAGTAATCGACCAGAATGAACATACCACCGAGGGCACCCACCCAGTGATTGATGGCCTGGGCAGCCACTGTGACCACGCCACCTCCCTGGGGGAAACGATGGGTGACCTCTGCATACTTCAGCGTGAGGAGCACGAAAACAGACATCGTCAGCATCACAAAGAAGCCTGCCAGGTTCCCGACGTTTCCATACAAGATGCCTGGAACATAGTAAATCGAGGTCCCAACGTCGGCAAACACGACTGCCCAGCAGAGGAGGGGCCAAGTCGGCTCCCATCATGACTCCGTTCTTTCCCTCGCATTTGAAGCGATGCTTTTTGCGGCGTGGCTTCCTGTTTCATAACGAGCGATTCTTTAAAACACACGGCGAAATAATCCGACCGGTGTATCCTCCACAGGAGAGAGTAGCAGCAGAGGTGTTTTCGTCCCGTTGTGCTATCCTCACGTGGCTCATTCTAGAGCTTGGTTGTACTTCCTCATTCATTGGAAGCGCTTGTCGCGATCAACTGGCCTGTACCGACTTCCCATTGTTCTATTATAGCGAATTGGGTGCACCAGTTCCACATCTACGTGTTGGTAAGGGTGTTGACCAGTATACTGTTCGTCGGTTTCTCGACCGCCTGCAGGCGGAGCCGAGATACAGACCAAGTTAGAGTTCCTCTGTGAGGACCAGCATCATGCAAGCGTTGTTCTGATATAAGTGAAGAGAGTAACTCCTCTCAGGCAAGCAGAACGTGGGGCGCGCAACGCCGCGACTGGTCCGTGGATGACGGTGTTGGCACGTTGCGGCTATGCCACCAAAGGCGTGGTCTACCTCATCATTGGGGGAATAGCAGCACAGGTAGCGATTGGTGCTGGTGGTGCGGTGACTGACCAGAAGGGAGTACTCCACACCATTATCGCACAGCCATCCGGACACTTTTTGCTCGGCATCACCGCTGTTGGTCTTTTTGGCTTTGCGTTATGGTGCTTTATTCAGGCGGTGTTTGACACAGAAGGCAAAGGGACCACAGCAAAAGGCCTGCTCGCACGGATCGGGTATGCGGCTATTGGTCTCTCGTACGCTGCACTCGCCTTCGGTGCCTTCCAGTTAGTGGTGGGTTCGGGCAGTGGCGGAAAGGGGTCCAACGCCTCCACCCAGGATGGAACTGCCCTTCTCCTCAAGCAACCCTTTGGCCCTGCCCTGGTGATCATCGTTGGACTTCTTGTTCTTGGTGTCGCTTGCTACCTCTTCTACACGGCATACGCCGCCAAGTTTCAGGCGCAACTCAATGTAGCAACGTTGCCTGCCCAAGTGAAGAAATTGATTATTGCCGTTGGCAGGGCCGGGTATGCTGCCGTCTGCTCCAGGCACGAAAGAGCCGTGGACCAAAGACGAGAAGGAATAATCCGAGCAGAATGAGCATCATGAGAGGAACAAGCAGGGACAGGAGAATGACAATACACACTAGCACATCCTCTGCTACGCTCAGTACCACATTGAAAAAACCGGCAGTTGTGAGCGTCGAAACCAGGCGCGTCGTTGCTTTGGCTGTATGACTCATGGCAGCTAGTGCACCACCGAGAAGAAGGATCACAAGCAGTCCAAGCCCGACAACGGGAAGACCGTTCGTGGTAGCGACAACAGTTCCCAACAGAGAATGACTGCTGGCTACGCTGAGACTCATTCCTGGTAGATGAAACTGTCCACTGCTTGCAGCCGCAACAAGCGCTCCCATGAGAGGACGTATCACGGTATGAACAGCATCCCAGGTATGATCGATGATCGGAAATTTATCTGCTACGAAGTCTGCTAGTGTCAGAAGAACGAGCGCGATCATAAACCAACTTTGGGTGATGAATGCGACGTTGGGATTCACTGTGTACAGGTGAAAGAAGCGTGCAGAGATGGCAAATGAGAGAAGTGGCAAGTAAGCATTTATGCCAGAGGCAAAGGCGAGGCCAAGAGGTGTGCCGAGAGCCATGATTTTTCTCCTGCTCTGTGGATGTTCTTGAGACACAGTTACATCAGGATGTCACTCCACATCCCGTTTTTCTTCTTCTTCTAACAAAGTCTCTCATTCCAGCGTTGCTCATAAAAGGCTCCTTGTAGCTATCGTGTAGGTAGAACGACAGTAAGGTTTTGGGTATTATACCATGCGAACAAGAGAGTGAGCAAGAAACCGCTAGGCAGGCTCACTACTATTGGCATTGGCGAGCATGATAGACTCCAGCAAGAGAAGAATGTCATGCTTTTTAACTGTTCAGGAGCGTCTCGCTGGTTGCATCCTCTTCTTCATTCGTGGTCATAATGGTGACTCACTTTCTCCCTGGCAATAAACGCTCTAAAAACGCCACAAGAGCCAAATCAAGCGTCGACCCCCTCGCCTGAATCTCCCCATGCCTGAGGGTGTATTCGGTCGGATAGGACGAATCACCGGTATAGTGGGCGATGGTGATGCTGATGCCGAGCTTCTCTAGCTTCTCACGCAGATCGGCTTCTTGCTGTTGCCGATCCATCTGCACACATTCCGCACCAAACTGGTTGAACAGGGAAAGCACACGTTGCTCTTGCTGCTCGGTTGGGTGAAGTGGAAGCGCGTTGAAGAGCGATAATGCGGCTCGCTGTTCACGCTCTTTGTGGGCTTGTCTGGCTTCAATTTCGTTCCAAGTTGACATGATGGTTACTCACTTTCTTGTTTTATCGATGCAATCATCCCTTTGCATGTGGAATTTTATGATTGCTTTTCATCGTCTTCTTCTGGCAGCAAACCGAGATGACGCGCTTCCAGATAGTTATGCTGCTCTGCAACCAGGTCAGGAATAGACTCATCGTCTTCTTCCTCACACTCCATGCAGCCTGATATGCGACCTTTTCATCCTTTGACAGAGGTTCAAGGCTCCAACGCTTTTCATCCTGGTGCCAGTGGAATACGAAGCCGTTTTGCGCGCCCAGCGTTTCAAGATTGTCTATCGACTCTTCAATACCGTCTTCAGTATAGTTGCCTTCGTGATCACGCTCGTCATAGGCCCCTACGCTGATGATCCGGTTTAGTTCCGTCCAGTCCTTGAGAGACTGTTCCTTGTTGAATGTTCCTTGTGTTGCCATAGGGTTACTTGCTTTCCTCATCGTTGTCTTCTTCATCAGGCATGTATTCACGCATATGTCCAGATTGACACGCATAGCACCCAGCGTCATCAGTATAGGTGTGAGCCCGTTCTACGGTTCCATCGTCATAGAGCACAACCACAATCCGTTGGATATCCCCGACGCCCGGCATGTCTAAGCAAACAAGATAGCCGCCCGCCCCTTCCATTTCAGGCGTGCCTTGCTCATCCATTGTGGAGATATGCGCCGCGACCTGGCTTACTTCCCAATGGTTTCGGGCGTAGCGTTTGGCATAGGCGAGAATACGCTGCTCTTGTTCGCCGGTTAAGCCTTGTATCATGTCAGTTACTCACTTTCTTCATCTACTATGCAAAAGGCGCTTCTCTCCATGCCTCCAGAGCTAGATAGGCTTGCTCCAGAGTGGGAAAAGTCCGGTAATCATTTTCCTGATTGAGCAAGAGGCGCCACTTTCCGCGTTTTATCTCTGCTATCCACACCTCGGGGCGCGACGGATGACGCCGGATACGGTACCAATCGTAGCCTTGACGTCGTTGCAGCTTGAGCAGGATATCAGGATTTACACCATGCTCGCTCATGACGTGTTACTCGCTTTCCTCCTCGGTAACTGCCTTGAATATAGCCTTTTCTTTCTCTGACATGGGTTCTAATATCCATCGATTTTCATCCTTACGCCAGATGAATAATAGCCCGTGTTTGGCGGCCAGATTTTCAAGATTGTGGATTGATTCTTTGTGTTCAGAGGTGGCCTCTACACTGATGAGGCGTTGAAGTTCGGTATAGTCTTTAGGTCTGAAAGCAGGTCGTCTGGGGCATTCTCCCGCTCGATGCGCGGGCGCAAGGCCCTTGCGCATGGAGAACAGCAGCACCTGATCGCCATGGCGCACTTTCGGTGTGCCCAGTAATGTCAAGCATAAGTCGCCCATTTAACGGTCCTTATAACGCTCTGCTGCTATCATGAGATCAGAGATGCTACAGGTAAGAGAATTGACTTCACAGAAAGGCACAAAAGGATGTCAGAGAGTTTCAAGTTAACTACTACATATAGCCTCTCTATTATCGCACAAAACACGACTTGAGTGGAAGGAGCGCTCCCATGTCCAGGAAAAACACTGTCCTGCCCGCAGAGCAGCAGGCTAAACTCATCGAGCTGTTGAACCGCCGCTTAGCCGACGCCATCGATCTGCAGTTGCAAAGTAGGCAGGCCTACTGGAACGTCAAAGGGCCGCATTTCATGGCCCTGCGCGAGCTGTTCGACAAGGTTGCTCACGGAGTGGAGGAGTATACGAGCCTGATTGCCGAGCACATCGTGCAGCTTGGCGGTACGGCTGAGGGAACGGCGCACGCCGTCGCCAGGCGTTCTTCGCTCGACGAGTACCGGCTGGCGACGGCAAATGGGAACGGCCACATCGATGCGCTTTCGACGACGCTCGCCGCCTTTGGCAAACATGCACGCTACGCCAGCGCGCAGGCGAGCGAACTGAAGGACGCCGATACTGCCGCTATCTTCACCGAGATCGCCCGAGGCATCGACAAATGGCTCTGGCTCGTCGAAACGAGCCAGCAAGCAGGCAGTTGAGCAGCGAACTTCATTTAACGCTTGTTATAACGCTCTGTAGGTACACTTAAAAGCAGAGAATGGCTTTCCTTGCAGGCCCGGCAGGCCCAAAGGAGAGACAGAAAGAACGTAGAGCGATACATCTGTATCAAGGAAAGGACGAGATCATGACACTTGCAACACTTATGCTTGCTCCAGTTACTCTTAGTCTGACAAATGTGCTTTGGTGGCTGATTGTTGGGTTGATTGCCGGCTTTCTCGCGAGCCGGGTGATGCGTGGGGGAGGCTATGGGTTGATCGGTGACATCGTGGTGGGCATTATCGGAGCTCTTTTAGGAGGATGGTTGGCCGGCCTCCTGGGGCTCGGCTCCTTTGGCCTGATCGGCACGATTGTGGTTGCCTTTATCGGGGCCTGTATTCTCATTGCCATCTTACACGCTGTCAGTCGCGGAGGTGCAGGCAGGTCGAGAGGATGGGGACGGCGGTAAGGAGAAACATTATACAAAACGCGAACACGCCGAGCGAACTGCATTCCCTCAACGGGAGTGGAGATATCTCGTCCATCACTCATGAGCCAACAGGAACGCTCGCTAACAAATCGACAGAACATAATCAACCAGCGGGGACGCTCAAAGGTGAACCTGCGGTGGGGGGAGCGCAGTCTCCCTTACAGCCAAGTGGCACAGATTCTCACCAACGCACGTTCCTTCCGCCAAGGGGGTTGTATTATGCCGTAATTGCTGGTGTCATTGCCGGGGTGTTCACGGCCCTGCTGACGATTGCGATCATCCTCGTGAGTGCAGGAACCTTTCAAGCAGCAGGCCTGCAAATTGCGATGGATCAGTTGACCGTCAAGACGGCTCTTGCTCTGGCGACATGGGAACTCCTCAATGTCGCGCTGAGCCTGCTTGCTAGCTTTTTTGTAGGTTTTATCGTTGGCAGAATCACCGTCCGCCGCCGGCTCGGCTTCCTGGCAAGCGCCCTTGCTGGAGCCATCTTCTACCTGATTACCTTCCTGGTGAGCCTCATATCCAGGCTACCCAGGCAATCTTGTAGTAAACAGGACACCCCTGCCGACTGGGAGTCTCGTAATCTCTTTCCTGCTGCTCTGTCTGTGGAGCATTGGTGGGGGACTCGTGAGTCTGTTCGGAACATGGGTACCAGAACACCTCTTCCTGATGTCAGTCTGCAGGAAGTGGATTCTGAGGCGATGGAGCGATGGCTTGATGATGGCGGCGCATCTGACAATGAGGCTGCGTATGACGCGAGGGGCTTTTTCCCCCTCCAGTTTTTCAGGCCGTAAGGAGGCTTGCTATGAGTCCACTTGTGTTGATCGTGCTTGGCGCTATCGTACTTGTTCTGGTGATCATCGCGCGCTCTGCTATTCGCGTCGTGCAACAGTATGAGCGGGGGGTGATCTTTGTACTGGGGCGGTTGATCGGGGCGAAAGGTCCCGGTCTCTTCCTGGTGCCTCCCTTCATCTCCCGCGTGATGAAAGTCGACTTGCGTATTGTCACACTCACCGTGCCCCCGCAAGAGGTGATCACCCGCGATAATGTGACGATCAAGGTGACGGCGGTCATCTACTTCTATGTTGTCGATCCGATTGCCGCAGTGGTCAAGGTGGTGAACTTCAACCAAGCGACCACGCAGATTGGGCAAACGACCTTGCGCAACGTGCTGGGCCAATCGGAACTGGATGAATTGCTGGCCGAGCGCAAGAAGATCAACCGTGATCTGCAAGTGATCATCGACGAGCAGACGGAGCAGTGGGGTGTGAAAGTGACGGCGGTCGAGATCAAGGATGTGGAGTTGCCTGCGACGATGCAGCGAGCCATGGCCAAACAGGCGGAGGCCGAGCGGGAGAAGCGGGCCAAAGTGATCCATGCCCAGGGAGAATTGCAAGCTTCGACTCAGTTGGCACAAGCCGCCGAAGTCATCGGCTCCCAGCCCGCTGCCCTGCAACTGCGCTACCTGCAAACGCTGACCGAGATCGCCGTGGAGAAGAATTCGACCATTATCTTCCCGCTGCCTATTGACCTGATCGAGCCGATGATCCAGATGATGCGACGGCAGGCAAGCGTGCCAGCCCATGAGCCACTGAACGGTACTCCGAGCACCGAGCCATCTCTAGCGCGCTCAACGGACTCTGCCAGAAGAGAGTCCGAGCAGCAAGGGAGGAAATAACATACTCACAGCACTTGACCATATCATCATCGGCGTTTCTGATTTGGATCAGGCTACCATCACGTTCAACGAAATGCTTGGTCTGCAGGCCAGCGGTGGTGGGACACATCCTACTGGCGGCACTGCCAATCGCATTATCGTCATCGGCGATACCTATATCGAACTAATCACCATCCGCGATGCAGCCCAGGCGCAACAAAGTATGCGAGAGCGGCTTTCTAAAGGGGATGGGTACCTCAACTTCGTGCTAGCCTCTAACGATCTCGAGGCCGACAGTGCAGCCATCAAAAGTCGAGGTGTTGCGATCATCGGCCCCACAGTCGGCAAACTCACCTCGGCAGATGGTCGCTCGCGTGGCTGGCTGCGTACCGATATCGAACGACCTGACCTCACCCAGCACTATCCTTTTCTCATCCAGCACGACAGCACAGGTGAGAAGCGGCGCAAGCGACTGGCAGGCTGGACTTCGCCACCACCACATCCCCTGGGAGCCGTCAAGGTTTTGAGTACAACGATCGCCGTTGCAGACTTGAAAGAGGCTACATCACGCTTTCAGCACATCTATGGTCTACAGCCTTCACCCACGTTCACCGGGGAAGCCGATGCATGGGAAGCCATGCTTGTTGCCTTCCCTCTCGCTTCAAGCGGCCAGAGCTTTGAACTGGCCGAACCTCTGCCTCTCTCCACCAGTGAGGCGCCAGATACCGATCTCCTCTCCCAGCCAGGGGGACTAACTCACTACCTACAAACATTTGGCGAAAGTCTCTGCCGTATAACGCTAGCTGTTGAGGGCCTAGCAGCCGCACGCCGCTATCTCGATGAACATGGTGCAGTCTATACCTATGCGGAGCCAAACGAAATGCATCCTCATACGGTTCTATGGATTGCCCCCAGTTCTGCCTGTGGAGCTACGATTGTGCTGCATGAGTTGCCTACAACATAAAAGGAATAATGATATGGCTATCTTTTTTTAGAAGTACTTCCTCCGCTACAAAGAACATTAAATTCTTCCTGACTGATGTGTCCTCTCTGGAGGAGTTCCTTAAAATATACTTCTTTTGATGTTTGACCTAGTAACAACAACTTCCATGTTCTATTGGAGCAACGCATTTCTTTTGCTTGGAGGCTTAGCATTGAATCGTCAATTTGCTTATTGCCACGCCACGAGTGCGAGTAGTGTGTTTGTGCAACAATCCTACCATTCACTTTAAGGCTATATCTAATATGGGACCTTGATTCATCACACTCACATTGCAAGACTGTTTCTAAAAGATATTTCAGGTCTCTGACCGATGTACCCATGAATACCTACTACACAACCTGTAAATAACACTGCAAAAGATGAAGATCTTGTTGTATTGAGACCGATAGATTTTCTTCATGTTTTTGAAGCCAAATAAGCTCATCTACCAGAAATTCGAGATAATTCCTTACTGCCTGGCCCGGTGTTGCTCCAAGCTCATATGCGTTAGATATGCGAGAGGTAGCAAGATATTCCTCTTCTGAAGGTGTAACTTCTATAACAAAGGGTTGCATCACACGGACAGTAATTTGAGGGTTAGAGACGTTAATTTCACTCCCTTGATGAATATAGTAATCTTTACTCCCTATATTGGCACTAGCAACAATCTTCTTCGTCTCAAAGGTCGTAATTTCTGAGTTTATCCTCCTATAAATATTAGAAAGATCCGCTATTGCTGTCACCATTTTCTTCATCCTTTCTTTGAGAAGCGTGTAACTGCTCAATTTGTCTTGACTGGTTCTCATAAAGAGTCTCTATTAACTCGGCTAATTGCTTCATCACAGACCTTGATATCACACAACGAAACAACGGCTGTGCGTCGATGCTATCAATGTCTGCTAGCTCTTTGCTATTAGTGATTTCTGAAGGGAGAGCAGTGCCAAAAGTTAAAAAAAACTCTTCAAGACTTGAGCGAACATTGACCATATTGACGTAGTGAGTTGGAAGATTCTCATCACCAACGAAGACGGTCTTTACCTGCTTGGCCTCTAATATTTTTTCCTCATCTGCCATAAGTGCTTGCTACTTTCCTGGTTCTTTATCCTCATATGATAAAGCATATCTTTACTAGAGTATAATACCATATCCTATAATTCGCTCGTCAAGGCTTCTCACCACATGCCACAAAAATCATCAGAGTTCATCTCTACCAACATCTGCTGGTACAGATCAGCAAATTCTTCTGACGTGGTCAAACCCAATTTGATCAAAATTTATTTTATTTATTATCCTGCACCACCAAGCGCACTTTGCGCTTAAACACCTTCTCAAAGAGATCAGCCTTGTCGTAGGCATGCTCTAACTCGGTATCAAGGTCGGCGAGTAGACGGGTTTTCAGGCTGAGTGTCCAGGTTTGGTCATCACATTGTTCTGGTATGGTAGCAATGTCCAGGACACGCCCGTCGTGACTATAGTCAAGGGCGTCAGCGATACGTACAAGAGCAGCAAGGATCGAAACGCGTTTACGTGCTCTACGGCTCAGCGAGACAAATTCTTCATGCGAATTACTGGGCAAGGCGCGGCGATGATAGCGAGCAATACAGGCTATCTCATGACGCTCTTCATCGGTGAAATCAGGTAGTGGAGTCTCGCGAATCAGACGATAGGAATGCTTATGATGACGGCGGGCCGCAATCATCATCCCCGTATTATGTAGAAAAGCCCCACGCTCCAACAGACGCAAGGCATGCTCATCCAGTTCATGTAGAGGCTGGGTGGCTTCAAAAAGTCGTTTAGAAAGATGCGTGACATGACGCGCATGCGGCCAGTCTTCCACGTATAAGCCACCACTTAGACGCAACTCTTCAGTGGTAGGTTGGGGGAGTTGCCACCATGGGAGATTCTCTATCGAAAAAGATTGTATCATTTGCGATTCCACCTTTGCTCTGCTCAGTTTATACGTAACGTACTCTCATCAAACGTTTCAAAAAATGCTTCCATTTCTTGTTGCTTGTGCTGGCGATAGGTGGACAGGCGATCCATCAACCATTGCACTCCAGCCTGCTCTTCAGCAGCTACCTGCATATAGGTAGCCTGTAAATTCTGGAGCATCACATCCATATCACGGACTGCCCCCAACGCATCGGCCATTGCCTTGACACTGCGATACATTTTCTTAAATTGTCGAGGTTTCCAGCACATTTCAAATGCATCCAAGGTCGCCCGCAAACGCCGCGTCGCTACCCGCATTTTATGCAC
>WNGR01006339.1_pt1 | contig 14061 bp, 11 predicted proteins | sample 5407581 | NCBI WGS metagenome assembly WNGR01 (sample SAMN13153383, study PRJNA577476) | soil metagenome | isolation source: 80 cm soil or saprolite under Garry oak tree replicate 2 | place: USA:California | collected 2016-06-15
TCTGGGAAGTTGGAAATATCCTTGCGCGCTGTGGGTTCTGGTCATTCCGCTGTCGCTCGCTGCCCCACTCCTGCTGATGCTCTGGGCATCGTTCCTGCCGCTCTACACGACCCCTGCGCTCGACGATCTCGGCCGCATGTCGCTCGCCAACTATCTGTCCGTGGCGACGCGCGAGGACACCGTCTCGGGTCTCTGGAACAGCCTTCTGGTCGGCGCCGGCAGCGCGAGCGCGGTCGCGGCGTCGACGCTGGTGCTGAGCTGGGTGGTGGTGCGCCGGCGCGAGGCGGTCCGCTGGCTCCTCGATGTCATCGCCTCGCTGCCGCTGGTGTTTCCCGGCATCGTGCTCGGCATCGCGGTTCTGGTCGAGTTCCTGAACCTGCGCTTCATTCCGATCTATGGCACGGTGTGGATCGTGATCTTCGCGCTCACGGTGAAATTCCTGCCCTATGGCATGCGGTTCTGCTATTCGAGCCTGCTCTCGATCGACCGCCAGCTCGAGGAAAGCGCGCGCGTGTGCGGCGCCGGCACCTTCACGGTGTTGCGGGCGATCGTGCTGCCGCTCACGACACCCGCGATCGCCGCGACCGCAATCTACGTCTTCATGCATGCGATCCGCGATCTGCCCACCGCGATCCTGCTCTCGGGCGCGAACAACTCCATCGTGTCGGTGGTGATCCTCAGTCTCTGGGACAACGGCGAGGTCCCCCAGCTCGCCGCGCTGAGCATCCTCATCGCCGCAGCCATGACCGCGCTCGGCGTGGTGTTCATGAAACTCGCCACGCGGCACAATTACAGGATATAGCTCAAGATCCCCATGCTCCGTTTGTGTCGTTCAAAAGGACATGCGTTCGCTTGCGCTGGCGCGGACGCTCATCACCGGCTATCGACCAATTTGAGATGACGGTCACAACGGCCGACGTGCCGAGGACTACGCTGCGGCACGCTTATTGCGTTTGCGACGCGGGGCGGCGGTTCCCAGCTCTTCGAGGCGCACGGGCGGGCGGCCCGGAAAGCGCGCGATCAGCTCCAGCTCGCCGCCCATCGCCTTGAGAACGTTGCGCAACGTCGAGATGAACATGTCGCTCCGCGTCTCGATCTTCGACACAGCGTCCTGTCCGACCTTGAGTCGTTTCGCAATCGCAACCTGCGTCTTGCCGATCGCCTTGCGAAGATCCTGAAGGGACATCTCCTCGGCAATGAGTTCTCGGGCGCGCGTTTCGATCTTAGCGCGCTCGCCCTCGGGAAGAGAGGCGATGACCTCATTCAGTGTCCGCGGCATCCATGCCTCCGTCTCATTTCCGTGTTCTACGGCTCTTCACACGCTACGGACAGGCATTGGCTACGGCCGCTCGACCGGAATCCTGTAGTCGCGGTGGAAGCTCGTATCGGCGATGCGGCCGCCCTGGATCACCATGCGGATCTTCCTGGTATTCTCGATCCCCCGCAGCGGGTCGCCGTCGAGCACCAGGAGGTCGGCGAGCTTGCCCGGCTCGATGGTGCCGAGATCCTTCGCCCGGATCACGGCGGCGGCGTCGCGGGTGGCGGCGATCAGCGCCTCCATCGGCCGTCCGCCTGCCGCCTTGTAGCGGCCGAGGAAAATCTTGAGTGCCTCGAGGTCCTGCTCGTAGCCCGCCTTCTGCTCCGGCGAGAACGCGCGCACATAGTCCCGGACCCGCTGCCTGAGCTCTTCGGTGGCATAAACGAAATCCCGATTGGCGAGCACCTTGGCGCCCTCGGCCTGGAAGGCCATGCGGCGCGGCGTGGCGCGCGCCCAGCTCGCGAGCGAGGGCGTGACCGTGACCCGCTTTTCGATGAGCAGCTTGATGAGGTCGTCGGCCTTGGCGCGATCCATGTAGCGGAAGCCGAACACGCCGAGCTGATCCGGAATCGCCTTGACCTTGTCCGGATCGGTCGCGGTGGCGATGGCGACGCCGCTCACGTGTTCGAGTGAATCGATGCCGGCAAGCGCGGCGTCGCGCGCGCTCATGGTGATGTGGCCCATGACCGGCTTGCCGGCGGCGTTCGCCTCTTCGGCGATCGGGCGCAGCAGTTCGGGGGTGAGCTTGGTGTAGACCTTGATCGCGTCCATGCCTTTGGCCAGCAATTGCCGCGCGATCTCGCGCGCCGCCTCCGGCGTCGCGACCGGCAGGTGGTGCGGCCGCTGCGGCGGCGGCGCGTCGACGATGCCGCCGGCGGCGAAGAGGCGCGGTCCGCGTAGCTCGCCCGCCGCCTGTTTCTTCTTCAGCTCGACGACCCAGTCGGTGAAATTGCCGGCGTCGCGCACCGTGGTGATGCCAAAGGCGAGAAACAGTTCGGCGAGATCGTTGCGCATGTGGACGTGGGCGTCGATCAGCCCCGGCATCACCGTCCTGCCGGCCGCCGGGACGATCTCGGCATTCGGTGGGACACTCACCTTGGCGTCGTCGACGACTGCGGCAATGCGGTCGCCTTCGATCACGATTGCGACATTCTCGCGCGCAGGCGCGCCGGTCCCGTCGATCAGCCGCGCGCCGCGAATGACGAGCGTGCGATCCGCCGCCGAAGCGGGCGCGCCGGCGAATACGAGGGCGAGCGCCAAAAGCGACAGAGCGAGCACGCATCTCGGCGTGCCATGGGTGGACGCGGACATGTTGGACTCCTCCCCGGTGCGAAGCCGCTCGTTCGAGGCGGCGGCCTGGGCCGGGAGCCTACTGCATTTCCGCTGGTCTGTGTGGTCATCGCGCGCCGCCCCTCGTTGTGGCTTGGCCTCGCCTATAAGCGCGTGCGATGATCGATCACTCGGATCGGCGGCAGCACAAATATGGGGAGCCCCTGAGGATGGATGACGTCGTGGCGGCGCAGCAGCGGAACGCGGAGCAGGCGCGGCCCAGGCTTGATTTCCAGGAGCACCTGGCGGATCTCGAGGCCAAGGGCCTCCTCGTGCGGATCGACCATCCGATCAACAAGGACACCGAGCTTCATCCGCTGGTGCGCCTGCAATTCATTGGCGGCATACCGGAGGCCGAGCGGCGTGCGTTCCTTTTCACCAATGTCGTCGATGCGACCGGGCGCCGCTACGAGATTCCGGTCGTGGTTGGGGCGATTGCGGGGTCGGCCGAGATCTATTCACTTGGAATGCGGCGCCAGGTCGAGGACATCGGCGCGGCCTGGATCGATGCGATCGCAAATCCGATTCCGCCGCTGCGGATGTCTTCGCCGCCTTGCCAGGAGGTCGTTATCACCGGCAGCGGGCTGCGCGCGCCGAACGGCGGCTTGAAGCTTTTCCCGGTGCCGGTCTCCACTCCCGGCTTCGATTCCGCACCCTATCTCACCGCGACGTTTTGTATCACCAGGGACCCGGACACCGGGATCCAGAACGGAGGCACCTACCGCGCGGCGCTCAAGGCGGCCGACCGGCTGGTGGTGCGCATGGTCGCCCGCGCGGGCGGAGCAGGCGGATATCTGCACTGGGTGAAATACAACAAGCGCCGAGAGCCCATGCCCATCGCCATCGTCGTTGGCGCGGCGCCAGTGGTCATGTTCACCGGGGCGCAGAAGCTCGAGCAGGATTTCGATGAAATCGGCGTGGCGGGTGGGCTCGCCGGCCGGCCGGTGCCGATCGCCAAATGCGCGACCATCGATCTCGACGTTCCCGCGAATTCCGAGATCGTCGTCGAAGGCCTGATCAATCCGGAAAAACTCGAGCCCGAGGCGCCTTTCGGCGAAAGCAACGGCTATGTGGCACTTGAAGCTTTCAACATGCCGATGCAGGTGACCGCGATCACGCACAAGCGCAAGCCCGTCTTCGCCTCGATCATCAGCCAAGTCACGCCAAGCGAATCGAGCCTGGTCAAGAAGGTGGCCTACGAGCCGCTCTATCTCGCGCATCTCAAGGACACGCTGGCGATCCGCGGTGTGCGGCGGGTCGTCATGCACGAGCCGCTCACCAATCTTCGCCCGGTGATCTTCGTGCAATACGCATCCGGCACGCCGCGCACCGAGGTTTGGCGCGGCCTGCACGGCACCGCGACGCTGGTGGCGACCGCCGGCAAGGTGATCATCGCGGTGAGCGATGATATCGATCCGGCCAATATCGACGCGGTGCTCTGGTCGATCGCCTACCGCTGCAACCCGATCGAAGACGTGCATGTGTCCCCCTATCATGGCGGCGTGCAGGGCTCGCAATACAGCGGTCGTCCCGACTCGAAGCTCCTGATCGACGCGACCAGCAAGGGGCCGATGCCGCCGCTCGCCTTGCCGAAAAAGGAATTCATGGAACGCGCCCAGGCGCTGTGGGCAAAGCTCGACCTGCCGCCGATCACGCTGCGAGCGCCGTGGCACGGCTACACGCTCGGCGATTGGATCGATCGCTGGGATGGCTATGCCGCGCGCGCGGTGAGCGGGGCCTGGGAGGAGACCGGCCGGGAGACACTCGCGCGCCAGCGCACCGGACTGCGGCCCGAAACGCCGGTTCGCAAGGTCGAAGACTGAGCGCCGCACTGCCAAGACCGACGAGACTCGAGGGATGCAGCCGCAGCGCGAAGAAAAAGGGCGGGACTGATGGGGGCGAAATGGTTCGGCGCCAGCGTCAAGCGCAAGGAAGACCCGGCCTTGCTGACCGGCCATGGCTGCTATGTCGACGATATCGAGCTCGCGGGCATGCTCCACGCCGTGGTGCTGCGCAGTCCCTACGCGCACGCCGCGATCCGCGGGATCGACAAGAGCGCGGCGCTGGCGCTGCCGGGCGTGCAGGCGGTTCTCACCTTCGCGGACCTTCCCGAATCGATGCGGCGGCAGACCGTGCCGCTGCTGGTCCCGAGTCCGGCGATCAAGCAGGCCTCTATGCCCTATTGCCTGGCCAAGGACGAAGCCTGCTTCGTGGGCGAGCCGGTGGCAGTCGTCGTCGCCGACAGCCCTTATCTCGCCGAAGACGCCGCTGCGCTCGTGGCAGTCGATTTCGAGCCGCTGCCGGCGGTGGCCGATTGCGCCCGGGCGCTCAAACCCGGGGCGCCGCTCGCCCATCGCGGTGCACCGTCGAATCTCGCCGCCTTCATTCCGATCGATGTCGGCAACACCGATGCGGCATTCGCGCAAGCAGCGCACGTTTTTCGCGAGCGTCTGTTTCAGCATCGCGGCGGGCCATTCTTCATGGAATGCCGCGGCATGATCGCGGTGCCCGACCCGGTGGGGGAGGCGCTGACCATCTATGTCTCGTCGCAAGGACCGCACCGGCACAAGCGGGTGCTGCTCGATCTCCTCGACTGGGCGGACCATCAGCTGCGCATCGTGACTCCCGACGTGGGCGGCGGCTTCGGTCCCAAGGGCAGCTTCTATGCGGAATATGGCGCGCTCGCTGCGGCCGCGCTTGAGCTGCGCCGTCCGATCAAGTGGATCGAGGATCGGCGCGAGAATTTCCTTTCGACCCAGCAGGAGCGCGATCAGTACTGGGAAGTGGAGATCGCGGTCGACCGGGAGGCCCGCATTCTCGGCGTGCGCGGGACGCTCGTTCACGACGCCGGGGCCTATATGCCGTGGGGCGTGGTGCTGCCTTGGATTGCGGCGACCTCGGTCCCGGGCCCCTACATCATTTCGAGCTTCCATCTCGACGTGTCGGTCGCCTTCACCAACAAGGTGCCGACGTCCCCGGTGCGTGGCGCGGGCCGGCCTGAGGCCGCGGTCGTCATGGAACGCCTGATGGATTGCGTTGCGCGCGAGCTCGAACTCGACCGCGCCGAGGTGCGCCGGCGCAACTTCATCCAGCCCTCGCAGATGCCCTACAAGGTCGGGATCATTTTCCGCGACGGCCGCCCGGTCACCTACGACAGCGGCGACTATCCCACCTGCCAACGCAAGGCGCTGGAGGCAGCGGACTACGAAGGCTTTCGCGCCCGCCAGGCCGTGGCGCTCAAAGCGGGGCGCTATATCGGTCTCGGGATCGGAAATGCGGTCGAGGCAACCGGGCTCGGACCTTACGAGAGCGCTACCGTGCGGGTCTCGACCAGCGGCAAGCTCACGGTCTATACCGGCGCGACGCCGCAGGGCCAATCGCACAAGACAACTCTCGCCCAGATCGCCGCCGATCATTTCGGCGTCACGCCGGACGAGGTCACGGTGGTGACCGCCGACACCGCCGCGACCGGGCTCGGCGTCGGTACCTTTGCGGCCCGCACTGCGGTCAATGCCGGATCATCGGTCCATCTGGCGGCGCAGCAGGCCGCCCAGAAGGTCAGGCAGTTCGCGGCCGAAATGATGGAGGTGGCGGAGCACGATATCGTCCTGGAAGACGGCCAGGCGAAGGTCATCGGTTCCGACATGAGGCGCAGCTTCCGCGAGGTGGCCGCGCGGGCGGTCGGCATGCCGGGGTTCTCGATGGCGGGCGGACCGACCCCGGGCCTCGAGGCGACGAGCCACTTCACGCCCGATCAATCGACCTATTCCAACGGCACCCACGTCGCCGAGGTCGAGGTCGATATCGAGACCGGGCAGGTGAAGATCCTGCGCTACGTGGTGATGCACGATTGCGGGCATGTCATCAATCCGATGGTCGTGGAAGGCCAGGTCGTAGGCGGGGTCATCCACGGCATCGGCAACGCCTTCTTCGAGCGGATGCTTTACGATCGCGAGGCGCAGCCGCTGTCGACGAATTTCGGCGAATATCTCCTACCGCTCGCGACCGATTCCCCGAATGTCGAGGTGCTGCACATGGAGACGCCAACCCCCTTGAATCCCCTCGGGCTCAAGGGCGCAGGCGAAGGCGGCACGATCCCGGCCATCGCCGCGCTCATCTCGGCGGTCGAAAATGCGCTCGAGCCGTTCGGTGTCCACATTGCCGAGGCGCCGATCACGCCCGAGCGCATCGTCGAACTCCTCGGCGAGGCGGCGCGCGGCCGGAGACCGTGATACATCAGCCGCGCATGTCGCGCCTGCGGCGGACGAGGTGGGAAGGATGTGCAAATGAATTTCTCGCGAATCCTGACGCTGGGATCAGTGGCATTTCTCGGTGCGATCGCGGGCGAGCCCGCCTTCGCCCAGGCGTGGCCGGCGGCGAAGCCGATCACCATGGTCGTGCCGTTCCCGCCCGGGCCGGCGCTCGACCTCGTGGCGCGCCTCGTCGGCGCCAAGATCGGCGCCTCCCTCGGCCAGACGATCGTGATCGAGAATCGGGTCGGCGCGAACGGCACGATTGGCGCACACCTGGTCGCGCGCGCGATGCCGGACGGCTACACGGTCCTCGCGACGACCGCGAGCACCCATGTCACCGCCGTGCATTTGATGAAGAATCTTGCCTACGATCCGATCAGGGATTTTTCCGCGATCATCGCCGCCGTCGAGCCGGTGACCTGTCTGGTGGTGAACCCGGCACTGCCCGTCAACTCGGTGCAGGAGTTGATCGCGTACGCCAAGAGCAGACCGGGCGAGCTGTCGTTCGGAAGCTCCGGGGTCGGCTCGGTGTTCCATCTGATGGGGGAACTGTTCAACGACACTGCAGGGGTCAAGATCAACCACGTGCCCTATCGGGGCGTGGCGCCGGCACTGCAGGACGTGATCGGCGGTCATATCCCGCTGTCGTTCAATGCCATATCCAATTCGCTCGGCCCGATGCGAGAAGGGCGGGTCAAGATTCTCGCCGTGCTCGAGCCGGCGCGGTTCGGCAAACTGCCGCAAATCCCATCAATGACCGAAATCGTGCCTGCCTTCCGCAAGCCATCCTCGTGGTTCGGCTTCTTCGGCCCGCCTGGACTGCCCGCACCGATTCTGGCGCGCCTCAATGGCGAGATCGGAAAGGCCTTGCACGCGCCCGACGTGCTGCCAACGCTCGAGGATAACGGCCTCGCCGTTATCGATGGCAGCCCTGAGCAATTCGCGGCGCTCATCCGCGACGGCATCGAGCGCTACGGCGCGATCATCAAGAGCGCGGGAATCCAGCCGGAATAGAAGCGCACGTGGTAGGTTGGGTCGAGCACTTGCGAGACCCAACATCTATCCGCATTGACAGATGTTGGGTCTCGCGTACGAGAGGCCGAGACCGTGGCGAGATCGAGCAACGCTCGACCCAACCTACGTTGCTACAGGTGGCGTGTCCGCCTGCCAGAGCCGGCGCAGGCGAGCGACGTCCTCGACCGAAGCCAGATTCCGGATCGAGCGGATCAGCCTGGCGGTCCGTCGCGACCCGAGCACGTCAACCATCAGATCCCGCGCCTTGGCCTCCACCTCGCCCCGGTCCATCGGGTTGTCGGCGGTGCCGCGGACGGCGATCGTGCGATGGCTGAGCCGCCGCCCGTCACGCAGCACGACGTCGACGATCGCCTGGCGCCGCGGCAGCGCATGCATGAGATCCTCGCTCGCGACCAGCTCGATCCTTCGCTTGAGAGCGAGGATCGCCGGATCGCGCATTCGCCCATGATCGTGAATGGAGCCGAACGTGAGCTTGCCGTCGACGAGCAGCATGGCGAGAAGGTGCTGCACGTTCACGTCCGGCATCGGTGCGTCGTCGACCGTACGCGCGGAACGGGCAGGCAGATGAACGATGATCGTCTCGATGCCGCCCGCCGAGACGCCGTCGTCCTCCATGAGGTGCAGGAGAGCGTCGATCGCCGACTGCGCCGGCGAGCCAGCCGGCCATTTCTTGATGTTGGTGGCAAGAATCTCGAAACGCTGCCCGAGATCGCGCGCGAGCTCCCCCGGATTCGGATCGGGCGCACAGGCCTGGAGGAAATTGCGCTCCCCGCTGAACACGTCATCGACACCCGTGAAACCCGACGCCACCATGGCCGCGGCGGTGACGCCGTTGCGGGCGGGCATGCCGCCGAAATCGAATGCCTTCTCGATATGGTCGAGATCACGGACGCTGCAGCCGACGCCCGACGCCTGCTGGGCGCAAAATGAAAGCAGGTGGCGAGCCTTGAGCGCATCGACTCCGAACAGCGCCGCTGCCGCCGCTCCGGCGCCGAATGTTCCGCCGAAACTGTGCGGCAGGCGCCCGGCTGCGGCCAAGGCGTCGGCTCCCAGCGCATGGTTCACCCGGCTCGCCACGTCGTATCCGAGCACGACCGCGCGCAGGAGTTTTTCGCCGCTGGCGCGGGTGGTCTCGGCCGCTGCCAACGCCGCCGGCACGACGGCGCAGCCCGGATGGTTGCGCGAGGGGGCGTGCGAATCATCGGTCTCATCGGCATGCGCCAGCATGCCGTTTGCGAGCGCCGCATTGATGGCCGAAGTCACGAGCCTGCTTCCGGCCACCGACGCTTCGCGCGTGCCGCCGAACCGCTGGACGAAGGCAATCGCGGCCCGCCCTGCGGCGAGGCGCGAGCCTGACACCATGGCGGCCAAGGTATCGAGGATGTGGTGGCGCGCTTTCTCGGCGACCTCGGCCGGCAGGGGGCGTGACAACGCGTCGGCGATATGAGCGCTCAATTCGCGCGTCTCGGGGCTGATCTCCTGGAGGAGTTGGATCATCTTGCGGACAGGCCGGCTCCGCGCGCGCGGATGTGCTTGCTCAGTTCTCCTCGACCGCCGACTTGCCCGCCAGCCTTCCGAACACGGCGTTCCGGGTCTGCCCGGTGAACGACGGATAGTTGTGGAAGAACAGGCCGATAATGTCGCCGGACGCGAACAGCCCTTTGATCGGCTGGTCGATCGTGTTGATTACCTGCGCGTTGCGGTTCACCTCGACGCCGCCGAAGGTGAAGGTGATGCCGCCGGTGACCGGGTAGGCGCGGAATGGGGGCTCGTCGATCCGGGTCGCCCAATTGGACTTCGGTAGACCCAAGCCTTTCGTGGCCTTGCCGTCGGGCTTGGTGGGATCGAACGCTCTCTCCTCCGAGACGGCGCGGTTGAATTCCGCGACGGTGTGCGCGAGCACTCTCGGTTCGAGACCGGCCTTGGCAGCGAGCTCCGCGATCGTGCCAGCCTCGACATAGGTCGCCTTGTGGTGGGGATAGCGAAAGCACTTGATGCCCTTCTGATCGTAGATCTGATAGGCGATGGCGCCCGGCTGGCCAAGCACGGCGCGCCCGGTCTTGGCGTAGGTGAAGGAGTGCTGCGCTTCCCCCTCGTCGAAGAAGCGCAGCCCCAGGCTGTTGACGGTGATGCCGTAGGGATAGTCGTAGCGGCTCTGGGTGTTGCCGCGGCCGTCCTCGTCCTGGAGGGTTTCGAAGTCGGGGGCGTTGGCGTCGATCGGGGACATGTGGCCCGACTGCCAGTGGCCGGCGGGCCGTGCGCCGAGGTCGAGGAGGAGGCGCAATACCTCGCCGGTGTCATGCCGGCTGCCGCGCACCTTCATCATGTCGGTATTGCCCGCGAGGTAGCGTGCGCGCATCTCCGGATTGGCCTGGAAACCGCCGGCGCAGGCGATCACGGCCTTGGCCAGGAGATCGGTGCGGCCCTCGGGGGCGCTGACGCCGACGCCCTCGATGCGGCGCAAGTCGCCGTGAACGGCGCAGACCGGCTGCTCGAAACGGATCTCGATCCCGAGGCGCTCGGCGATCCGCCGCCACTGCGTGAGCTGGCCGATGCCGCCGCCCGCGACATGGATCGCAATGCCGCGTTCGAAGTAGCGCTTGCCGTCGACCTTGGCGTGCTCCTTCAGCGGCTCCCACCTGATCCCGGCCTCGCGCATCCAATGCACCGCCGCATTCGACTCCTCGACCAGCCGATGCGCAAGCGTCCGGTTCATGCGCCGCTCGCTCATGCGATCGAGATCGGCCATGAAGTCGACCGCGCTGTAGGGCGGGATATGCATGGATTGAAACAGCGCTTCGTCCACATCGGGGATGAACCGACGGATTTCCTCGGCGCCGGCGTGGACGAAGCGGAAGCCGGTTCCCGAGTAGCGAGCGTTCCCGCCATATTCGGCTTCCGGCGCCTTCTCCAGCATGACCACGCGCTCGGCGCCCGCCTGGCGCGCCGAAACAGCGGCCTCGAAGGCGGCGCTGCCGCCCCCGATCACGATGATGTCGTACCTCTCGACCCGCGCCACGAATGTTCACCTGCTCAAGGGCAACCATCTACTCCGCGGCCTTCAGCCCGGTGAAGGCCAGATAGTCCTTGACCACAGGCTCGGGCACCGAGGACAGGCTTTGCGCGATGAGCTTCGCCAATTCGGCGCCGCCGACGGCACGGCCGACCGGGAGGCCGCGCCGATCCGCCTCGGCGCGGTAGTCATCGTCCTCCATGAGCCGCAGGTAGGAATCGCGCAAAATCTCGAGCCGGTCCCGAGGAATGCCTGGCGGCCCCAGCAGCGGAAGCCCGATCCGGCTCGGAGTCATCACCAGGCCGAGCAGCGCCTTGGCTTTGCCGTCCGTGATGACATCGGAGAGAAGCGGCACCTTCGGCAGGCTTTCGAACGATTGCACGATCGGCTTCACGGCGCCCGACGCGACCATGTCCGGCCGCGAGTTCTGGATGCTGCCCTCGTGCGAGAACAGCCCATCGACCTCGCCGCGCTCGATCGCGATCAGGACCTCGTAGAAGCCGGCATAGCCGGCGACCACCCGCAGCGGCCAGCGTTCATAGCTCGCCAGCGCGCGCGGCGCGATGGCGTTCTCGGAGCGCGGCGAGAGCGCGCCGATCACGATCTCCTTCCGCGCGGCCTTCAACTCCGCGACCGATGCGATGCCGGTCCTGCGGCTGAGCCACAGCGCGTTGGCGGCGGTGCCTGCACTGCCGACATAAGAGAACTTGGTGAGATCGTAGCCGATGCCCTTCTGCGGCACGACGTTGCTCAAGAGGAAGCCGCTGCGCCCGGGCATCGCCAGCGTCAACCCGTCCGCCGCGGCGGCATTGGAAAGATGATTGCCGAGCACGATGCCGCCGGCGCCAGGCATGTTCTTGGCGACGATCGTCGGATGGCCGGGAATGTATTTGGCGAAGTAGCGGGCGAGCACGCGCATCTCGCCGTCGACCCCGCCGCCCGGCGGCAAGCCGGCGATGATGGTGAGCGTTTTCCCGGCGTAGAAGTCGGAATCATCGGCGGCGCGGGCGCCGCCCGCGGCCGGCAGGAGCGCAAGGAGGCTCAACACAACGATGCGGGCCGGTCGCCACATGTCTGGCACCCAGGATGATTTGGCGCCCCGAATGATAGGCCAAACACGCCGCCCGAACCAGCGACGGCCTTCCGGAGCCATGGCTTACGGGAGCTCGTGCTCTTTCGTCAGGAGTCTGGCCTTGCTCGGTCACCGAGGATGACCATGATGCGCCGTCCGCCCGAAGGCGTTAAAATTGGTTCTGCTTTCAAACCATTCCTACCGTGGGCCGACCGCCGCCACCGATCGTCGCGGGAGCGAATGACCCGAAGGCGACATCAGGAGTGCAAGGAAGGGTTCCAGCTCCGTTCGGCGGCGCATCGCCTGGGGGCATCAGCCTCTTTTGCGCGGTCTGGTTCGCCTATCATCAACGTGAATTCGGGTTTTGTTGGCGACGTCCGGACGGTTCTTCACGTGATCAATGAAGGCTCGCAGCTTCGGCATTATTTGCCGGTGGCCCGGATAGTAGAGAAACACACCCGGCGCCATCGACGCGAACGGCCCCAACACGCGCACGAGTTTTCCCGCCGTCACGGCGCCGGCGGCGATCGGCTCAGGCACTTGCGCAAGACCCACACCTTCGATGGCCGCGCCAAGCATAGTGGGAAAGTCGTTGGCGATGAGGGGACCCGATACGGCAATCTCGATCAGGCGGCCGTTGTCGTTGAGCGACCATAACGCGAGTGCGCCGTTGGATCGTCGCAATCTCAAGCATGCGTGTTGGCGCAAATCGTCCGGGCGCTCGGGCCGGCCGCTGCGAGCGAGGTAGGCGGGGCTGCCGACGATGATGAAGCGGAACGGCTTCGTCAGCCGCACCGCGACCATGTCGGCGGCGATGAACTGGCCCAGCCGGATGCCGGCGTCGAACCCTTCGGCCGCGAGGTCGATCAGCTCCTCGCTTGCGGCGATCTCTACCTCGACCTCCGGATACGCCTGGCAGAAGGATGCGATCAGCGGCTCGAGCAGGATCGGCACCACCGCACGCGGCACAGAGAGGCGCAACAGCCCGGCCGGCCGCTGTCCGAGTTCACGCGCGACCTCGCTTGCGGCGACGAGCTCCTCGAAGGCGGGCTTTGCGCGCGAAAGGAATCGTTGCCCGGCTTCGGTCAGGCCGACACTGCGCGTCGTGCGGATGAAGAGCACTGCACCGACGCGCGTCTCAAGCGCGCGTACCGCCTGACTGATCGCCGATGGCGTCACCCCGAGTTCCGCGGCTGCTCGGCGAAAACTGCGGTGCTGGGCAACGCTCAGGAACGCCTCCACGCCGTCGAGCGCACCCTGCCTGACTGTGAAGTTCTGCTTCATAGCCCATCAACATTATCGCGAATAGTCGCTCAAGGAAAGCGGCCTTACATCTGACTTGCAAATCAGGAGCACCGCTGATGTCGAGCCCCAACATTCGCGACATCCTGGCTATCTCAAAGAACAAAGGTGACCGCCATGATCGGAGAAACGAGACCAATGAAAGCAATCCGTAACATCGCCTTGGGACTCACCCTAACTCTGATAGGCGCTACTTGCATGACCCATCCATCCCTTGCCCAAGCACAAGCCGCCTCGCCCACAACCACTGGGGTGATGGTCATCATTACCGTGAAGGCGGGCGTCACACGCGAACAGGTCATGGCCGTCATGCCAGCTGAAATCCGGCAGACCGTGCAGCTCTATCTCAATGGGAAGATTCGTGAGTGGTATTCGCGTGGCGATGGTCGCGGAGTCGTCCTCTTGCTGGATACCAGGGATGTTGCCGAGGCGCAGACGATCATGGAGGGCCTTGCATTGGCCAAGCAAAATATTGTGGACCACGAGTACATTGCAGTCGGTCCACTCTTGCCACTCGGCTTGCTCACGGCCACTCCCGAGCGTCGGCAATAAGGGCGAGACTCACATAGAGGACCGCCGATGACCACCGATGCTGTTCCCGCTGCTATCGTCCCGCCGCATCCCGCTTGGCGCAGCCTGCTTTGGATGGTCCCGCTAACGATCCTGTGGGTTGGGTTGATCTATTGGGAACCGATTATCCAAACCAGCGGCGTTCCGACCTCGGCCCATCAGCTGGCGG
>WNGR01007033.1_pt1 | contig 14060 bp, 14 predicted proteins | sample 5407581 | NCBI WGS metagenome assembly WNGR01 (sample SAMN13153383, study PRJNA577476) | soil metagenome | isolation source: 80 cm soil or saprolite under Garry oak tree replicate 2 | place: USA:California | collected 2016-06-15
TGCCACGCTGATCTCGCTATCGTCTGGCGCAAGCGGGCAGCTTGCACTTTCCGCCAACGACGGAAAGGCCATCCTCATCGACGGCGTGAATTCGGTGCCGGCGAACCCGACGCCGGATACGGTGACCGTCATCGATCTCAGTGCGACGCCACCTAAGATCCTCGCCGAGCTTCAGGCGCCGGCGAGCGTCGTCGGGCCGCCCTTGAGCGTAGCGGTCGCGCGCGATGAGAGCTTCGCGCTGGTGACCGGCGCATCCAAGGTCGATCCGAGCGATCCGAAGAAGACCGTGCCCGACGACAAGCTCACCGTCATCGATCTCAAGGCTTCGCCGCCGAAAGTCTCGGCGCAGCTGCAGGCCGGCAAGGGTGCGGCGGGCGTATCAATCAATCGCGCCGGAACGCTGGCGCTGGTCGCCAACCGGTCGGAAGGGACGGTCTCGGTCTTTTCCATTGCTGGCAATTCGCTCACGCCGGTCGGCAAGGTCAATCTGGGCGATGCCAAATCGGGTCCGAGCCATGTCGCCATCACACCGGACGGCAAGACCGCGCTGGTCACCCGCGACGGCGACAACAAGATTTCCGTGCTTTCAATCGACGGTACCAAGGTCGAGGACACCAAGCGCGAGATCTCGGCGGGAATTCACCCCTACGGTCTCGGCATCCATCCGAATGGGAAGGTCGCGGTCGTCGCCAATATCGGAGTCGGCAGTGGCGATGCCGATACCGTAAGCCTCATTAATATCGAGGCAAAACCTGCGCGTGTCGTTCAAACCGTCACGGTCGGTCAAACGCCGGAGGGGATCGCGCTGTCTCCCGATGGCGCCTTTGTCGCTTTGAACGTGGGGAACGGATCCAACAAGCCGAAGAACAGTCCGTTCTTCAACGATTACGGTTTGGTCAAAGTACTCAGCGTCAAAGGCAATGAATTGGTCCCGCTGACCGAAGCGAAGGCCGGCCACTGGTGTCAGGGCCTCGCCTGGAGCAAGGACGGTCGCACGCTCCTGGCCCAGTGCATGGTCGAGAAAGAGATCATGGTGTTTAGCTTCGACGGTAAGGAGCTCAAGCCGGCCGGATCGATCAAGGTCAGTGGCGGCCCGGCCGCCATCCGCACGGCGGAGCCGTAGTACTAGCTCGTCTGCAATGATTCTCGCCAAGGTACGACCATGCTGGTGGCGTGAGGACGGCGGCGGCCCCATTCGCGCCGTCCTCAGCCCTCGCACCCGGCGGAGGAAGCATTGACCTTGTCGCTTGCGCGGATTCAATTTCGCGGAATCACCAATAGAGTGGCGTCTTTCCATGGAACGCTTGCTGCGCGCGACGATCAATACCTGGCACGGCCTTCTCGCCGCCGCGCGCAGTGAAGAGGCGTTTCGCCTGGAGCTGATTGCCGTCCTCCTGGCGGTGCCGGTCGCCTTCCTTGTTGCCGAGCAAGCTTGGAAGCGCCTCGCACTCATCGCCGTCGTGGCTCTCGTGCTCGTCGTCGAGCTATTGAACACCGCAATCGAAAAACTTGCCGATCGCGTCAACCTCGCGATCGACCCCCAGATCGGTCAGATCAAGGATATGGGCTCAGCCGCGGTCGGGCTTGCGCTCCTCATCGCCGCCGCTGCCTGGCTGCTGGCGCTTGCCGAGCGTTTCGGGCTGATCTGACTGCCACTGTGCGGCGATTGCCGCCCGATGGCGCGACGCGCTAGACCTAAGCTATGAATGCGCGGCCCAGCGACCGGTTGGCTATCGCAATCGGCCAACTCAATCCCATCGTCGGCGACATCGCCGGCAATGCCGACAAAGCACGCCGCGCGCGTCTCGAGGCCGCCAGTGCCGGTGCCGATATTTTGGCGCTGCCCGAGCTTTTCCTGTCCGGCTACCCACCCGAGGACCTCGTGCTCAAGCCGGCGTTCCAGGCCGCTTGCCGTGCTAAGATCGAGGAGCTTGCGCGTGAAACTGGGGGCGGCGGCCCGGCGCTGCTGATCGGCACGCCCTGGCCCGACGAAGGCAAGCTCTACAACGCCTATTGCCTGCTCGATCGCGGCGTTGTCGCCGCCGTGCGGCTGAAGGTAAACCTGCCAAACTACGGCGTGTTCGACGAGCGGCGCCTGTTTGCATCGGGGCCGCCGCCCGGGCCGGTCAATTTCCGCGGCGTGCGGATTGGTGTTCCCGTCTGCGAGGACGTCTGGACCGAGTGGGGCGACTACGAAGATGTGGTGGAATGCCTGGCCGAAACCGGTGCCGAACTGATGATTGTGCCCAACGGCTCGCCCTACTCGCGGGACAAGGACGAGGTGCGCCTCAACATCGCCGTAGCCCGCGTGACCCTCGTTTGCCCTGCACGCCGATCGCGGGCTCGCGTTCCAGCTCCCGGCCTTTCGCGAAATCGTCGAGACGACGCGATGGGAGCGCACCGGCAATGGCTGGCGCTGCGTCGATGGGCGCATCGCCGCAATCGAAGAGGGCGACAAGGCGGACTATTTCGCCTGCATGCTGGGACTGCGCGATTATGTCGGCAAGATCGGGTGCAAGGGCGTGGTGCTCGGATTATCAGGTGGCATCGATTCATCCTTGGCGGCCACGTTGGCAGTCGACGCGCTAGGGGCCGAGCGCGTGCATTGCGTCATGCTGCCTTACCGCTACACCTCCCAGCAGTCACTCGACGATGCGGCCCAGGTCGCCAACGTGCTGGGGACCCGCTACGACGTGGTGCCGATCGAAACCGCGGTCGTAGGCTTGGAAAAAGCGCTCGCGGTCGTCTTCGCCGGCAAGCCGCGCGATGTTACCGAGGAGAACCTGCAGTCACGCACGCGCGGCACCATTCTGATGGCCATCTCAAACAAGCTCGGCGTTATCGTGGTGACCACCGGCAATAAATCGGAAATGTCGGTCGGCTATACCACGCTCTATGGCGACATGAACGGCGGCTTCAATCCGGTCAAGGATCTCTACAAGACCGAGGTGTATCGGCTTGCCCGGCTGCGCAACGGCTGGAAGCCCGACGGTGCCCTGGGGCCCACTGGCCCAGTGATCCCGGACAGCATTCTCACGCGAGCGCCCAGCGCCGAGCTGCGTGAGAACCAGACCGATCAGGACACGCTGCCGCCTTACGATGTGCTCGACCAAATCCTCGAACGTCTGGTTGAGCGCGAGGAGCCGATCGCCAAGATCGTGGCGGAAGGATTTGACCGGGACACGGTCACAAAGATCGAGCGCATGCTGCATCTTGCAGAGTATAAGCGCCGGCAAGCGGCTCCCGGGGTCAAGGTGACGCTCAAGAATTTCGGTCGCGATCGCCGCTACCCCATCGTCAACCGTTTCCGCGATTCCGGCGCGCCGTTGCCCGAGCCCGATCGCGAACTGGTGAAGAAGGTGGCGAGAAGCGAAGCCTACGATTTGTGAGAGCGGCGAGAGCACAAGCGAGGAAGCGATGTATAAAGCGTCCGCAGGTATCGCTCTGCCAACCTCGATCATCGGCTCGCTGCCACGGCCGGCCTGGTATACCGCGGTGCTGGGACGCAAGAGCTTTCTTGAAGCCATGGTCAACTCGCGCTACCGCGAGCAGTACGAGGACGCGGTCTCATGTTTTCTGCGGGCACAAGAGGTCGCGGGTCTCGACATCCTCACCGACGGCGACGCGCACTACGACGAAGAGGTCGGTGGCATGAGCTGGCAAAGTTATCCGCTCACCCACATGGATGGCTTTGCCGAAGTGCCGCAGCCCACCGCATACAAAATAGGCGCCGTCGCCTATCCGCGCGGGCACATCCTGCACGACTTTCTGGAGGCGCGCGTGTTCCCCAGGATCGTCGGACCGGTGGGCCGCGGCAGGCTGCAGTACACGGCGATGTGGAAGGCGGCGCAGCGCATGACCAAGAAGCCGATCAAGTTCGGCACCATCCTATCTGAGCTGATCGCCGCTTCCGTCGAGGACGACCATTACAAGGACCCGGTCGAGCGCACCTGGGCAATCAGCAACGCCTTGAACGAGGAACTCAATGAGCTGGCTGATGCGGGGTGCCCCGTCATCCAGTTGGAGGAACCGCAGATCCACATGGTGCCGGTGCGCGGCAAGACCTTCGGCAAGCTGGGCGCGGCCGACCTGGTGAAGATTTTCAACAACACGGTGAAGGGCCTACGCGGTAAGACCGAAATTTGGTGCCACACCTGTTGGGGCAATCCATCTCAGCAGCGCATCTTTGCAGACGTGCAGAGCTACCAGCCCACTCTAGAAGCGCTCAACCAGGTGGACGCCGACGCCCTGACCTTCGAGACGCGTTCTTCCGGCACTGGCGATCTCAAGGCCATCGGAGAAGTGATCAAGGACAAGAAGGTGGTGATTGGCGTGATCGACCATCACACGCTGCAGGTCGAGCGGCCGGACGAAATCGCTGCGCTCATTCGCGAGGCGCTCAAGCACATTCCCCCCGAGCGGCTGATCATTTCGTCCGACTGCGGCATGGGGCGCGAGGGCATGGGACGCCGGCATGCGAGCTACAAGATGGTCTCTATGGTGCTCGGCACGAATATGGTGCGCAAGGAGCTCGGGCTCCCGCAAGCCGAATGCCTGGCGGCGGATCAGGGCTATTCGCTCACGGTGATGAAGGCGTAAGTGGCGCCTCGACCGAAAAATGGAGCGGGAGGGAAGAGCGCAGCGCGCAGCGCGCAGTATGCTATTCTCGGTCAGAGCATTCATGTGACAGATGAGGACCGAATGACACGCATGGCGGGAGCGATGACGCGGCGCCGTTTCGCCGCGGCAAGCGCGCTAGCCTTCGGCGCGCTGGTGCGCGCGCGACCGGCGCAGGCGGCCTATCCGGAGCGTCCGATCAAGATCGTGGTGGCAAATACCCCTGGAGGGCCGTCGGACATCGTCGCCCGAATCATGGCCGCCACCATGCAAGAGGCAATGGGCGCAACCGTATTCGTCGAGAACAAAGGCGGCGCGGGCGGCAATATCGGCATGGGATCGGTCGCGCGCGCGGAGCCCGACGGCTACACCATCCTGCTGTCGACCAGCGCCTACGCGGTCAATCCCGGCCTCTACCAGACGCTGCCGTACGATCCGTTTAACGACTTCACCGCGATTTGCGAGCTCGCCGTCTCGCCGCATGTATTCGCGGTGAAACCCGATCTGGGCGCCGCCACGATGAAGGAGTTCGTCGCGCTTGCCAAAGCCAATCCCGACAAGTTCAACGTCTCGACACCGCCGATCGGCACCACGCCCCAGCTCCAAGTGGAGGTGCTCAAGCTGCGCGAAGGTCTGCAAGGGATGGCGACGGTCGTGTTTGCGGGAGGCGGCGACGCGCTCAAGGCCTTGCTTAGCGGTACCGTGCAGCTCAGCTCCGGCGTACTGGCCCCGGCGCATCCGCACCTCAAGGCCGGCACCATCAAGGGCCTCGCGCTCACCGGTCGCACGCGCTGGCACGACCTCCCCGACATTCCGACGATGTTGGAAGCGGGATATGCCGACTTTGTGTTCGAGACCTACACCGCGCTGATGGCGCCGGCGAAGACGCCGCCGGAGATCGTCGCCCGGCTCGAGCAGGTCGCCCTCGACATCCTGCGGCGGCCGGAGATCCGTGCGAAGCTCACGGAGTCCGGATTCGACGTGACTGCCAAACCGGGCAAGGAGCACATGGCGCGCATCGCGCGGGAAGTCCCGATGTTCGCCGACATTATCGCCCGCGCCGACATCAAGAAGCTGTAGGTCGAAAATCGCGCTGCCAGTAATCCTCGGCGACGCGCGACCTCAGCGCACTGGATAGAAAGTCGGCCCAACCGCCCGCACTTTGCGCTTGCCCGGTTCCTGTTCGATTTTTTCCTCGGCCGGAGCGGGGGCGGTCGGCTGCTGCTCGGCAGCGGCAGGGGGCAGCGGTGCGTTGTTCACACCATCTGCGCCTTTCGCTCGGGCGGAAGTCTGGCTCGAATTGACCGGCTTGCCCGGCGGATCGAAGCGCGGTTGCGACAACTGCTTCGCCCGCTCCTCGGTGACGACGATATCGCCGCGCTCGATGGTCTGATCGCTTGTTTGCCGTAACGCCTCGGCCCAGGACTGTCCGGGCAGACGGCAATTGCACGCCGGGTTGAGCTGCTTGCGATAGCTGAACGCCGCGGGCAGCTCCGTGTAGAGCCTGCCGCTGATCGACACCGCGCGCGCCACGTCCTCGCCGGGATTGCGATGGCTGTAAAGGGTCACCTCGGCGGCGGGACAGAGGCGACGGCAAAGCTGTTCGTCCTCCGCAAATTTGGCGGGCACGGTGGAATAAGAGATCGGGAAGTAGTAGCCGTCGCAGGTTCGCACGCACAGCGTCCGATAGGTGCCCGCAAGCGGAGCGTTGGGGGCAGGCGCGACTCCGCCGAACAGGTTGTCGAAAAAGCCGCCGGGACCCGCGGTGGCGTATTGTCGATATTGCGGTCCGCAATCGTTTTGGCCGAGCGCCACCAGGATGCCGCGGCGCTGGGCCTCGCGCTCGCCGCTGTTGCCCTGCAGCCGCTGGATGTCGCTCAACGAGCGGTCGAGGTTAGCCCGCATCTGCTGCATCTGATTGTTGAGCGGCCCGCACTGCGGTGATTGTCCGCTGAAGAGCGCGAAGAAGCCGCCGCCCTGGCACCCGAGGCGCTGGGACTGTTGGCCGAGGCGGTCGAGCTCAGCCTGTTGTTTCGCCACGGTCTCTTCGTAGCGCTTGATCTGTTCCGCTCTGGCGGGGTCGATGCCCGCGCCGCGATCGATCGCCGCGAGCTGGCTCTCGAGCCGCAGACAGGCCTGGTTGCGCCCCGCCATCCCGGCGGCAGAGGATGTATTCGGAGCCGGCGAGGGGACGGCGCTGGGAGGTGTAGGGGCGGAGAATGGAAAGCTGAATTGCGCCAGGGCTGGCGCAGCGCAAAGAACGAGGGCTGGCAAAGCGCCCCCTAGTCCGCGCAAGGCTATGGCGATGGTGGTGCCAATCATGGAGCCCGGCCCGACGCCCGGTCCCAGGATGGAAGCGCTGCAATGGTGACCAAAGTGTGAAGAGGGGCCGCCGCGTCCATATCCAGCGTCCCGGGACCCTAGCCGGCAGTCGTTAGGCTCGTGTTTTCAGGTCGATCGGCCGCACCGTTCGGGCGGCCTCACTGCGCAAATTCCACAGGATACCAGCCACGATGAGCGCGGCGCCGCTGAACACCAAGGGGTCGAGTCGCTCGCCGTAAAGCCACCAGCCGACCACTGCAATGAGCGGAATGCGCAGGAAGTCGAGCGGCACCACCACACTCGCATCACCCCACCGAAACGCGTTGGCGAGGCAATAGTGCGAAGCCAAGCCGGAAATCCCGACCGCTAGCGCAGGCGCAAGATCCGCAAACGCGAGCTTGGTCACGAACAATGGGTTCGAGCCGATCAAGGCGAGCGGCAGCTGAATAAGATTCATCCAGAAGATGATCGCGAACGTGGTATCCGTGCGCGTGAGCTTCTTCGTAAGAATGAGCGTGTTGGCAAATCCGAGCGCCGCCAACAGGACCAACAGCGCCGCGGGCTGAAAGGTCGCCAAGCCGGGCCGAACGATGACGACTACGCCCATGAGCCCGAGCACGACGGCGCCGATGCGGCTTGCGGTCATGCGCTCCCCGAGCACTGGCATTGCGAGCAGCAGCGCCCATGCCGGGGCGGTGAATTCTAGCGCGAAAACTGTGGCGAGCGGCAATAGCAACAGGCTCGTCGCCCATACGTATTGTGACCCCAGGTGAACAAGGTTGCGAAAAACGTGCAGCGGAAACTGTCGCGTGAACAGCGTCGAGCGCAGGTCGGCGCGTGCGGCCGTCAAGGCGGCCATGATCACCAAGCCAAAACCGGAGCGAACCGCCAGGATTTCCATGACGCTCAGCGTTGCGGCCAATTCCCGTATGGACACCGCCATCGCCGAGAACGAGAGCAATGCGCCGGTCATCCACAGGACGACGCGAATGATGTGGTTGGAGGTCACGCGTGAGCCGTCGCTGGAAAGTCTATCGCGCGCGGATCTGAGCGACGCGCATCACTCCGCGTCGGGCTGGTTCTCCGGCCGCGCCCGTTCGAAGGTCGCCAGCCTCAAGCAGGCCGCATCGATAGCGACGAGCTTGGAAAATTGATCCAGCGGCACTTTCAGACGCCGTGCGTTGTAGACCTGCGGCACCAGGCAAATATCGGCGAGCGTCACTGCGCTGCCGAACGCATAGGGGCCCGGACGCACCATAGGCTCCAATGCCTCGAAGCCCTCGCGGATCCAGTGATGATACCAACGATCGATGGTCGCTTGGTCTTGCCCGAGCTCGTTCTTGAGATAGCGCAACGCAGACACGTTGTTGAGCGGGTGGATGTCGCAGGCGATCAGCTGCGCCAGCGCCCGCACTTTCGCCCTGCCGACCGCATCGCGCGGCAAGAACGGCGGCTCAGGGTGGATTTCGTCGAGATATTCGATGATCGCCAGCGACTGCGTGAGTACCTCGCCGGAATCGAGGCGCAGGGCCGGCACTCGCATCTGCGGGTTGACAGCTCGGTATTCGGGCTTTTTGTTGAGGCCGCCTTCCTTCTGCAGATGGATTGACGCCATCTCCGCGGTCAAGCCCTTGAGGTTGAGCGCGATGCGCACCCGATAAGCGGCGGACGAACGAAAATAGGTATAAAGCTGCACGTTTCCTCCTCGTAGAGCGATGCGGGGCGGTCGGGCGCGACCGGTCAGACCTTGCTGGGCGTCTTGCCGCTTTCGATCTCGGCGACGAGCTCGGCCGACCTTTCGGTCAACTGCTTCATTGCACGGTCGAAAGCTGCGCGATCGGCGGGCGCGACCACCTCGGCGAGTCGGTCCATGAACGCCAGCGCGCTTGGCGCCAGCTCTTCATAGATCGCCCGGCCCGCCGGCGTCAGCGAGAGAAACGATTCGCGCAGATCCGCGCGATTGGGGCGCCGGCTAAGAAATCTGCGTTGCTCACGGTGGGCCACGGCGCGCGACACTTTGGTCTTGTGCATGTGGGTGTGGGCGCCGACCACCTTGCCTGTCATCACGCCGTTCTCGCCGAGCGTAACAAGAACCCGCCACTCCGGTATGCCAATACCATAACGGCCGTAAACGCGCGTGAGCGCCTGCGACACCAGACTGGACAGAACGTTGAGCCGATGGGGCAGGAAATCCTCAAGTTTTAGCAGGGGGGCCTCGGAAGGTGCCGAGGCGGCGTGCGCTGCGTTGTCACGGAGTGGCCCGGAGTTCATCGTCACGTGCGCTGGTGTGGAAGGTCCGTTCAAGGCTTGGCCGCTGAGTGGAAGATTGGCCGAAGATCGTCAGCCGCGCAACGCAGCGCGACGGCGATCCCGCCCGAAGGCTCTGCCCCGCGAGTACAGGGAAAATTTGCTTGCGAGTTGGGAAGAGCGGCGTTGCGCTGGCCGTGCGGCGCCGCCTCAGCGCAGGCACTCGATGGCAACGAATTCGGCGCGGGCCGAGCTGCCAGTTGTTGCGAGTTCCGTCCCAGCGATCTCCCCGCGGTCGACCTTGCGAAATGACGCGGCTTCCATGAACTCGCGGGCCTTGCAGTAGGCGGTGGCGACGGGCAACCCGCAGCTCGCCCCGGTGGCCAGACAGCGATCGACGCCGTAGCCGTCGGAATTGTTGGCAATGATGAAAACGCGCTTTTCAGCCTGCGCCGCGCTGCCGAAAACGGCAGCCGCAAGCACGACCGCGGCGAACAAGTACCGCATCCCCAACCCCCCTTCCCCGGTTTCCGGGGAACCATGCGTGGAAAAGCCTTAAGGCGCCCCTAATCCGCCTTTCCCGCCGTAGGCAGGGATCTAGCGGGCTTTCCTACGCGCTGCCTAGGACATGAAAGCCACAGTTCCAGGCAATCTTGGGGCGGGGGCGGCAACGGCAAAGGCGTTGCGGAGCGGTAAAAGCAAGCGCCCTGAGTGCGCTGGCGTCCGGCAGGCCCTTGACGCGCTTCGCGCGCTTACCCATGCTCCGCGGCGATGAACGGCCTTAACTCGATCAGCGGCATTTGCCGGGAGATTATCCGCTAGCGAACTCCGCTGGCTGCGGCCGTCTTTTCTCCTCACCCGAGATGTTTGGACGCCCGGCCAGCGAGGCCGAGGCGGTGCTTTCCGCCGTGCGCTCGTGACGCGACTGTGGTGCGATGGAGCTTACGCTTTACGATACGTTCACGCGCGAGAAGCGCCCGTTCACGCCGCTCGATCCGGCGCGCGTGCGCATGTATGTGTGCGGGCCGACCGTCTATGACTTCGCCCATATCGGCAACGCGCGGCCGGTCATCGTTTTCGACGTCCTGTTCCGTCTGCTGCGCCACCTCTACGGCGCCGCCCACGTCACCTACGTCCGCAACATCACCGACGTCGATGACAAGATCAACGCGCGTGCCGTGGAAGAATTTCCAAATTTACCGCTCAACGAAGCAATCCGCCGGGTGACCGAGACGACCGAAAAGCAATTTCACGACGATGTAGCCGCGCTTGGCTGCTTACCGCCGACGGAAGAGCCGCGCGCGACCGAGCATATCGATGCGATGAAGACGCTGATCGAGCGGCTCGTCGCCCGAGGTTGCGCCTACGTGGCCGAGGAGCATGTCATGTTCAGCGTGCCCTCGATGCCGGAATACGGCAGGCTTTCAAAGCGCTCGCTCGACGAGTTGATCGCAGGCGCTCGGGTCGAGGTGGCGCCTTACAAGCGCGATCCGAGGGACTTTGTGCTGTGGAAGCCGTCGAAACCGGGCGAGCCGGCCTGGGCCTCGCCTTGCGGCATCGCGACGTCCGGGCGGCCCGGCTGGCACATCGAGTGTTCGGCCATGGCATGGGAATACCTGGGCGAGACTTTCGATATCCACGGTGGCGGCATCGATCTCGTCTTCCCGCACCACGAGAACGAGATCGCGCAAACGCGCTGTGCCTTGCACTCTCCGGTGATGGCGAATTTTTGGATGCACAACGGCTTCCTGCAGGTCGAGGGCAGGAAGATGGCCAAGTCCGAGGGCAATTTCATCACCATCCGGGAGCTGCTGGCGGACTGGCCGGGGGAGGTGCTGCGCCTCAATATGGTGCGCACTCATTATCGACAACCATTGGACTGGACGGTGAGAGGGCTCGAAGAATGCCAAAAGGTTCTGGACGGCTGGTATCACCTTCTTGGCGACATGGAGCCTCCGACAAGCGTCATCGCCGACAATGCGGTGCTGGAGTCGCTTTGCGACGATTTAAACACTCCAAACGTGGTGACTCGCATGCATGCTCTTGCGAGTGAAATTCGAGGGTCTGCGTCAGGACCTCACCAGATCGAACTCAAGCGACGACTAAAGGCTTCAGGCATACTCCTGGGCTCCCTTGCAACGACCGAGAAAAAATATCTGAGAAGCTATCCGCGCCGGCCTTTAGTTGATGAATCGAAGGTGAAGAATCTGATTAATGCCAGGGCAAGTGCACGCAAGAAGAAGGACTTTAGCCAAGCCGACGGCATCCGCGACGAACTCGAGGCGATGGGGGTCGAGATTGAGGATCACAAAGACGGCACCACCACCTGGAAGGTGAAACGATGAGCGCGCAGGCAAAGCCGAAGCTGGCGCTGCGGCCGTTTCTGCCGGCGGACGCGCCGCTGCTCGCGGAGATCTTTCGCGCCAGCATCGCGGAACTCACCGGCGACGACTACAGCGAAACACAGCAGGAGGCTTGGACGGCGACAGCCGACGACGAGGAAGCCTTCACCAAGCGGCTCGCCAATGCGCTGACGTTGCTTGGCACGATCGGTGGCTCGCCGGTTGGATTCGCATCACTCGCCGGCACGGATCGAGTCGACATGCTCTACGTCCATCCCGCCGCTGCAGGACAAGGAGTTGGCAGCATGTTGATCGATGCGCTGGAGAAGCTAGCAGCCTCGCGCGGCGCACGCCGTTTGACGGCCGACGTGAGCGACAGCGCGCAGGATTTCTTTCAGCACCGCGGGTTCGTGGCCACGCAACGCAACACGGTCGAACTCGGTGGCGAGTGGGTGGCGAACACGACGATGGAAAAACGCCTTGCGGGCAAGGAGACCGCGCAATGAAGCGGTCGCAAGTGCCGTTTCCTCCCTTTCAGCGCCACCACCTCATCATTGCCACGATCGCAATCGTGATCGCGGTCGCACTGGTCCTGAACTATTATCTGTGGTGAACGATGGCCCGGGAACGCCTGTATCTCTTCGACACCACGCTGCGCGACGGCGCGCAAACGAACGGCGTCGATTTTACGCTCAACGATAAACTCGCTATAGCCCGCATGCTGGACGAGCTCGGCATCGATTACATCGAAGGCGGCTATCCCGGCGCAAATCCGACCGACACGCAGCTCTTCGCCGAGCCGCGCGGGCTCAAAGCAAGCTTCACCGCGTTCGGCATGGCGCGCCGTCCCGGCCGCTCGACGTCGAACGATCCTGGGCTCGCGGCGCTGCTCGAAGCCAAAGCCGATGCCATCTGCTTTGTGGCGAAATCCTGGGATTACCACGTGCGTGTGGCGCTCGAAACCAGCGCGGACGAAAACCTCGCCTCGATCCGCGACAGCGTGCGTGCCGCCGTGCGCAACGGGCGCGAAGTACTGCTCGATTGCGAACATTTCTTCGACGGCTATAAGGCCAATCCAAGCTTTGCACTCGCCTGTGCCAAGACCGCGTATGACGAAGGCGCCCGTTGGGTGGTGCTCTGCGACACCAATGGCGGCGCGCTGCCACACGAGGTCGAGAAGATCGTCGCCGACGTGATCACGGTCATCCCGGGTAGTCACGTCGGCATCCACGCGCATAACGATACCGAGCAGGCGGTGGCCAATTCGCTCGCCGCGGTGCGCGCCGGCGCGCGCCAGATCCAGGGGACGCTCAATGGGCTCGGCGAGCGCTGCGGTAATGCCAACCTCGTCTCGATCATCCCGACGCTGAAGCTCAAGCGCGAGTTCGCGGACTGTTTCGATACCGGCGTCTCGAACGCCCAGCTGCACACCCTGGCGCACGCCTCGCGCACGCTCGATGAAATGCTCAACCGCGCGCCCAATCGACACGCGCCCTATGTCGGCGAAAGTGCGTTCGCCACCAAGGCCGGCATTCATGCCTCCGCCATCATGAAGGAACCCGCCACCTACGAGCACGTGCGGCCCGAGGCGGTGGGCAACCGGCGCAAACTTCTGGTGTCCGATCAGGCCGGTAAATCCAACGTCCTCGCCGAGCTCGAGCGTATCGGGCTCAAGATCGACAAGGACGATTCTCGTATCGTCCGGCTGCTCGAGGTCGTGAAGGAGCGCGAGGCGATAGGCTATGCCTACGAGGCGGCGGATGCCTCCTTCGAACTGTTGGCGCGGCGCGTGCTCGGCAAAGTACCGAACTATTTCGACGTCGAGAAGTTCGACGTCACCGTCGAACAGCGCGACAATGCGGTTGGCCAGCGCGTCACGGTGTCGTTGGCGGTGGTCAAGGTAAAGGTCGATGGCGCGCATTTGATCTCGGCGGCCGAAGGCAACGGCCCCGTAAACGCGCTCGATCTTGCGCTGCGCAAGGACCTCGGCAAATACCAGAGCTACATCAGCGGGCTCGAGCTGACCGATTACCGCGTGCGCATTCTCAACGGCGGTACCGAGGCAGTCACCCGCGTGTTGATCGAGAGCCAGGACGAAACTGGCGAGCGCTGGACCACGGTCGGCGTCTCGCCGAACATCATCGATGCCTCGTTTCAGGCGCTCATGGATTCGATCGTCTACAAGCTCGTGCGCTCCGGCGCGCCGGCGTAAATCGTCGTGTCCCGGGCGCCGCGCAGCACCCTCGGGTCCGCGCTCTGCGCGGCCCGAGCGCTCCGCGTTGCACGCATCCGGGACACGAGAGTGAGCCCGATATGATCGACCATATCTCCGTCGCAGTTCGCGATCTCGACCGGGCCGCACGCTTCTATCAAGCAGTGCTTGGTGCGATCGGTTATGAAAAGCTCGTCGTTCGTCCGCGCACCGTTGGCTTCGGCAAGGCCTATCCCGAATTTTGGCTCAATCTGCGCGCGACCATGGCGCCCATCGATAGCGACGCCGGGACGCATGCGGCGCTGCGCGTGCGCACGACC
>WNGR01010746.1_pt1 | contig 14057 bp, 13 predicted proteins | sample 5407581 | NCBI WGS metagenome assembly WNGR01 (sample SAMN13153383, study PRJNA577476) | soil metagenome | isolation source: 80 cm soil or saprolite under Garry oak tree replicate 2 | place: USA:California | collected 2016-06-15
GTGGTGCGGGGCACCGGCCGCATCCTCGACGATCCGGAGAAGTACCGCAACGTCCTCACCAGGTAGCGCGATGGCGCTGGGATCCGATCGCTACGCGTCCAGGGCCGACTGGCTGCTGTTGATGGTGTGCGTGCTGCTGTCGGTCTCCGCGATGAGCCTCCCGGACCGGGTGCGCGACCCCCTGGCGCGGGTGCTGCGCCAGACCGTCCTGGCGCCGCTCTTGGCACTCCAGGAGCAGACCCAGCTGCTCGCGGCCTCGCTGACACGGTATCAGGCCGTGACCGTGCAGCGCGACTCCGCCGTGCTCGCCGCCACCTTCCTGCCGGAGCTGCGCAATGAGAACGCCCGGCTGCGGAGCCTGCTCGGGCTGGGGCAGCGGCTGGGGTCGGGATACGTAGCGGCCGAGGTGCTGCCCCAGTCGCTGCCAACCGGTGCCCTCGCGCTCGTGGTCTCGGCGGGGAAGCGGCTGGGCGCGCGGCCGCTCAGCGCCGTGGTGAGCCCTGAAGGGCTCGTGGGCATCGTGAGCGCCGTGGACGACCGGACCAGCGTCGTCGTGACCTGGGCGCACCCCGAGTTCCGCGCCAGCGCGATGGCGGCGGACGGCAGCGTGTACGGCATCGTCGCGCCCCACGGCACCGAGGGACCGCGCAGCTGGCTGCTCGAGCTGCGGGGCGTGCCCTACAGGCAGCTCGTGTCCAACGGCACGCTCATCCTCACGTCCGGCCTGGGCGGCGTGTTCCCCCGGGGTATCCCGCTCGGCACCGTCGTCGGGCTGGCAGGGGAAGCCGCGGGGTGGGAGCGCACCTACCTACTACGTCCCGCCGTGCACCCCGCCGCCGTCTCCCACGTCATGATCCTGGTGGGATCGCGGGCCGCAGGCGCGACGGGTGGCGGAGACGTACGCGCGGCGTTCGAGAGCGCCGGGGAGCTGCCGTGAGACGCACCGACAAGTACCGCTTCCTCGTCATCCTGCTCGGCCTCGTCGCGCTCCAGTTCTCCCTGCGCACGCGGCTCGGCGACGACCGCACGGCGCCCGATTTCCTGCTGCTCGCGCTCCTGATCTACACGATCCGCGCGCGGCCGGGGAGGAGCGCCGGGGCAGGATTCCTCGTGGGGTTGCTGCGCGACGCGCTCACGCCGGCATCGTTCGGCGCGGGCGCGCTGGCGCACACCATCGTCGGCTACCTCTCCGCGCTCAGCAAAGTGGTGTTCTTCGCGGAAAACCTGTTCGTGAACGGCTGTCTGTTTTTCGTGGGGACGTGGGTCCGCAATTTCCTCGTGGCCATCCTCTCCGGCAAGCTGAAGGGCGGGATGCTGGGGTGGGAGCTGCTGGTGTGGTCCCCGATCCAGAGCCTGACCACGGCCCTCAGCGGCGTGGTCGTGCTGTGGCTGTTCCGGCGCGAGCTCGCGATCCGGCTGGGGGACGCCTGACCGCCTTCCATCCCCACCTGGTGGCGCGGCGCCAGGCCGTCGCCCGCGCCGTGCTGTGGGTGGCGCTGAGCGCGCTGGTCGTGGCGTTCTTCAGGGCGCAGATCCTCGAGCATGGGAAGTACCAGCTGCAATCGGAGACGAACCGGCTGCGCCCGATCCCCCTGCCCGCGCCGCGCGGCATCATCACCGACCGCAACGGCAAGATCATCGCGGAGAACGTGCCGGGCTACACAGTGTCGCTGCTCCCGGGCAACGAGTCGGTGATCCGTGCGGCGCTGACGCGTATCGCACCGATCCTGAAGCTCGACAGCGCCACCACGAAGAAGGTGCTGGCGCGCTACCGGCGGGCCCCGTACCTGCCGGCGCTGGTGCTGTCGGATGCCAAGTTCCCCGTCGTGTCGGAGCTCGAAGAGCACCGCCTTGTCATCCCGGGATTGCTGATCCAGCCCGAGCCGAAGCGGTACTATCCCGATAGCGCGATCGCGGCTCACCTCGCGGGGGCCATCGGCGAGGTGACCGAAGCCGAGCGCGCGCAGCAGCGCTTCGCCGGCGTGCGGCTCGGCGGGCTGGTGGGGAAGGACGGCCTGGAGCGCGCGTACGACGACTCGCTGCGTGGCGCCGACGGCCTGCGGTTCGTCGAGGTGAGCGCCCTGGGTCACGTGGTGCGCGAGGCAGGCGCCGCGCCGATACTCGCCCCGGTGCCCGGGAGCCCCATCCACACGACCATCGACCTGGAGCTGCAGCGCTACGTCGCGCGCATCTTCCCGGCAGGACGTCGCGGCGCCGTCGTCGCGATGAACCCCAACACCGGCGAGATCCTCGCCCTGTACAGCGCGCCCGGCTTCGATCCCAACGCCTTCGTGGGAGGGGTCGATCCCGAGTACTGGCGGCACCTGAACGAGAACGAGGCCCATCCGCTGTTCGACCGCGCCATCCAGGCGCGCTATCCGCCCGGCTCGACGTGGAAGCTCGCGATCGCGGCCATGGCGCTGAAGCGGGGCCTGGTCACCCTGAACAGCCGCATGCCCATCGCCTGTCGCGGCGGCCTGCAGTACGGCAACCGCTTCTTCCGCTGTTGGATGGCGAACGGGCACGGCGCCCTGACGCTCACCGAAGCGATCACGCACAGCTGCGACGTCTACTTCTACCAGCTCGGCCTGAAGCTCGGCCTCACCTCTCTCCTCGAGGACGCGAACGCCTGGGGCTTCCGCTCGCCCACCGGGGTGGACCTCCCGGGCGAGATGCGGCCCGATTTCCCGAGCGGTCCCGAGTACTACGACCGGCTATACGGCGCCCGCCGCTGGACCGCGGCCGTCACGCTGAATCTCGCCATCGGACAGGGCGAGAACGCGCAAACCCTCGTCAACATGGTCCGGTTCTACCAGATGCTGGCGACCGACGGGCGCGAGCGGCCACCGTACCTCGTCCATCCCCCCGCCAGCGACCTGAGTCTCGGGCTCACGCCGGGCCAGCTGGCCGGCTTGCGCCAGGCGATGATCAGCGTGGTGGAACGGGGCACTGCCCGCGGCGCCGCCGGGCGGTTCGGCACGATCACGATCGCCGGCAAGACGGGAACGGCCCAGAACCCGCACGGCCCCCCCCACGGCTGGTTCATCGGCTTCGCGCCGGCGGACAAGCCGGAAATCGTGGTCGGCGCCATCGTGGAGTTCGCACGCGAGGGCCCGTACGTGGCCCCGCTCGTGGCCCGGGTGATCGCCCGCTATCTGGGCGCCGACTCGACCGAAGCCCCGGATATCCGGCTCACCCTGCCCACCGATACCGCTCCCCACCCGATGCAGCTGCTTCCCGGTGCGGCGGACACCACCGTCCCCCTTTCTCCCTTGGAGCCCGCCGCGCCGGACACCACGCTTCCCGTCCCCGGAGCGCGGCCCGACACCGTCGCCCCCGACACCGGTCATGCGACCCCCCCTTCGCGAGATCGATAGGCCGCTCGCCGGCGTCGTGGCCGCACTCGCGGCGTACGGCCTCGCGACCGTCTACTCCGCCGGCCAGACCGACGTGCTGACGATCGCCGCAACGATCTGGCAGCGCCAGCTCGTCTGGCTCGTGTTGGGCGGCGTTGCGGCTCTTGCGATGTTCCGCATGTCGCCGCGGCTGCTCGAATGGGCGACGCCCTACGCCTACGCGGTGGCGGTGTTGCTGCTGCTCCTGACCCTGCTCGTAGGCTCTGGTGCGGGGACTGCGGCAAGCAGCCGCTCCTGGGCATCCATCGGGGGTGTCCGCCTCGGCCAGCCGGCGGAGGTCGCCAAGCTCGCCGTGATCCTGATGCTCGGCCGCTGGCTCGCCGCGCGACGGGAAGGGCCAGTCACCCTCCGGGAGCTTGCGTACCCGTGCGCTGTCGCGGGCGCGCCCGTCCTCCTCGTGCTGCTCCAGCCGGATTTGGGGAGCTCCCTGGTCTTCGTGACGATCATGTTCGCGATGCTGTTCTGGGCGGGGACCAAGCCCACCATCCTGTTCCTCCTCGCCTCGCCCGTCATCGGCTTGGTGCTCGCGGTCTCCACGCTCGTGTGGGGGGCGTGGATCGTGCTGTTGTTCGGTCTCCTCCTGTGGTGGCGACCGTACGTATGGGAAGGGCTCACGGTGATGCTCGTCAACGTGGTGACGGGTGTGATCGCCCTGCCGTTCTGGAAGCACCTCCACCCCTACCAGCAGAACCGTCTGCTCGCGTTTCTCAATCCCGAGGTCGATCCCCGGGCGACGGGATGGCACGTGATTCAGTCGAAAGTGGCGATCGGGTCGGGCGGGTTGTTGGGGAAAGGGTTCACCCTCGGCACCCAGAAGCGGCTCGAGTTTCTCCCCGCGCAACACACCGATTTCATCTTCTCAGTCGTGGGAGAGGAGCTGGGATTCGTGGGGGTGATCTTGGCGCTGACGCTGTTCGGCGCCCTGATCGCCATCCTGCTGCGCATCGCGCGACGCGCCACCGACCCCTACTCGAGCCTGTGCGTGTTCGGCTGTGCCGCCCTGTTGTTCACCCACATCGTCGAGAACATCGGGATGACCGTGAGTCTCCTCCCCGTGACCGGCATCCCGCTGCCGTTCTTCTCCTACGGCGGATCGTTCCTGTTGACGTGCTGCCTCGCGGTGGGGATCAGTCTGCGGGTCGCGTGGGAGTCGCGGCTTTCCGGCTATGTCGATTTGTGACAGTAGGTTAGGGGAGCAGCCCTGGCGCAGTCGGGGGGCCCCTCCCAAATTGTCGCCTCACCGCCCCTATGGCACGAATGGCCTGGTTCAAAAAGGAACGCAAGCCGCGCGCGTCGGAACGGGTCCGACTGGAGATTCCGGCTGACGCCTGGGAGAAATGTGACGAGTGCGGGCATATCGACATCAAGGAGCGGTTCGTCAGTGCCCAGAACGTCTGCCCCAACTGTGGTTATCATCGCCGCATCACCGCCCAAGAATACATCGACCTGCTGGTAGACGAAGGCTCCTGGCACGAGCTCGACGGCAAGCTGCGCTCGGCCGACCCGCTCGAGTTCGAGAACTACCCCGAGCGCCTGGAGCTGGCGACCAAGAAGGCGGGTGGCTTCGAGGCGGTCCGCACCGGCTACGCCCGCCTGGACGGCATGCCGATCGACCTCGCGGTGATGGACTTCGCTTACATGGGCGGCTCTATGGGCTCGGTCGTAGGTGAGAAGATCGCGCGCCTCACCCGGCGCTCGGTCGAGAAGGCTATTCCCCTGATCGTCGTTTCGGCCTCGGGAGGGGCGCGCATGCAGGAGGGCGTGCTGTCGCTGATGCAGATGGCCAAGACGTCGGTGGAGATCGCCCGGCTGCAGCAGGCGCGGGTGCCGTTCGTCTCGATCCTCACGAATCCTACCACGGGCGGCGTGTCGGCCTCTTACGGGATGCAGGGGGACGTGATCCTGGCCGAGCCGGGAGCGGTCGTGGGATTCGCTGGGCCCCGGGTGATCAAGCAGACGATCGGCCAGGACCTCCCCGAGGGGTTTCAGACTGCCGAGTTCCTCCTGGAGCACGGCATGGTGGACGGCGTCGTACCGCGCAGCGAGCTGCGGGATACCACCGCGCGACTGTTGCGGCACATGGCTGGCCGGCAGCCGGCGGAGGCCGCCGACTGAGCCGGCTGTCCTTCGAGGACGCCTGCCGGTTTCTCTTCGCGCGACAAGCAGGCCGTATCAAGTGGAGCCTGGGTCCCGTTCAGGCTCTGCTTGACGTACTCGGGGCTCCCGAGCGGCGTTTCCCCTCGGTGCACGTGGGCGGCACGAACGGGAAGGGCTCGACTTGCGCGCTCATCACCGCCGCCCTGAGCGCCCGAGGGTTCCGCGTCGGGACCTACACCTCGCCTCATCTCGTGTCGGTGCGGGAGCGGGTCGTCGTGGACGGCGTCCCGATCGATGCGGACGCCTTCGCCGAATGGACCGCGTTCCTGCGGCCGCACATCGAGCGACTCGACGCCAGCTTCTTCGAAGCGACCACGGCCATCGCCTTCGCCGACCTCGCGGCACGGGGGGTGGACATCGCCATCGTCGAAGTCGGCCTGGGCGGAAGGCTCGACGCGACCAACGTGATCACGCCCCTGGCGAGCATCGTCACGAAGATCGCGCGCGATCATACCGAGTATCTGGGTCCCGATCTCGCTTCCATTGCCCGAGAGAAAGCGGGTATCGCGAAGCCCGACGTGCCGTTCATCACCGGTGAGCGCGACCCCGCGTTGCGCGAGGTGCTGGTCACCGAGGCCGAGAGCCGGCGTGCCAAGCCCGTGGTGCTCGTGGATACGTCGCGGCCGGCCGGCGGGCCACTCGGACTGCTCGGCGCCCACCAGGAGGCCAATGCGTGGGTGGCGCTCGCGGCACTCGACGCCCTCCGGCCGCCGTTCGGGTCCCCCCCCCTCCCGCGCCTCGCCGGCGAGGAGTGGCCCAAGGGCTTCGCGGACGCCTATGCGCCCGGTCGGTTCGACGTGAGGGGACGGTGGATCTACGACGTCGCGCACAACCCTGACGGCGCGCGTGTGCTGGCGGAGACGCTACACCAGGTGGGGCCCCCGAGACCCCGCCATGCGCTCGTCGGGGTGCTCGGGGACAAGGACTACATCGGGATGATCACGATCCTGGCGCCGGAGATCGATCGGTTCGTGTTCGCGACGCCCGCCTCCGCGCCGCCGAGCCGGCGCTGGAGCCTGGGGGCCTTGGAGACGGAGCTGGCGCACCACCGGGTCGCCGCGCTGTTCGAGCCGGACTTCGACCGCGCGCTCGAGCGGGTGGAGGAGGGCGCTGCGACGGTCGTCGTGACCGGGTCGTTCCACACGGTGGGCGACGCGCTGGCTCGCTTGCCGGGGTTCGCGGCCGTCGGCTAAATTGTTGCGATGCAAGGACAAGCGTTACCAGGCTTCCGCGACTTCTACCCCGACGCTCTCGCCCTTCGCAACTACATCTTCACCACCTGGCGCAGCGTGGCCACCCGCTACGGGTTCGAGGAGTACGACGGCCCCCCCCTCGAGCCCCTGGAGCTGTACACGCAGAAGAGCGGGGAGGAGATCGTGGGCCAGCTGTACGAGTTCACAGACAAGGGAGACCGCCGCGTGGCGCTGCGGCCCGAGATGACCCCGACCCTCGCCCGCATGGTCGGGGCGCGGGCCCAGGCTCTGAAAAAGCCGATCCGCTGGTTCTCCATCCCGCAGCTGTTTCGCTACGAGCGGCAGCAGCGGGGCCGGCTGCGGGAGCACTTCCAGCTCAACATGGACCTGATCGGCGAGGCGGGACCGCTCGCGGATGCGGAGCTGATGGCAGCGGCCGTCGACATCGTGCGGGCGTTGGGGTTCGGGCCCCAGGATGTGAAGCTGCGGATCTCCGACCGCCGCGTGCTGCGCGCGCTTCTCGTGGGGCACGGAGTCAGCGAGGCGGAGCTCCCCGCCGCCTTCGCCGCGATCGACAAGAGCGAGCGCAACCCGAAGCAGATCACGAGCGACAGTGTCCGCCAGGTCGCGGCGTTGCGGGGGATCGACGCCGTGAGGGGAGCGCTCGCGAAGCTGCCGGGTGGGGAAGCTGTCGGAGGACCGCTGAGCGAGGCGCTGGGCGCGCTGCAAGCGATGGGGCTGGGCGACTTCGTCGAGGTGGACCTCACCATCGTCCGCGGGCTCGCCTACTACACCGGGCTCGTGTTCGAGCTGTTCGACGCCGGGAAGTCGCTCCGAGCGATCTGCGGCGGCGGGCGCTACGATGGGCTGCTCAAGGCGCTGGGCGGGGTGGACCTCCCCGCGCTCGGGTTCGGCATGGGAGACGTCGTCTTGGGCGAGTTGTTGCGGGAGCGCAAGGGCTCCTTCGAGGCGTCGGCGCGGCTCGACGCCTTTTTAGTCGCCGTGAGCGGCGAAGATGTCGCGCCCGTGCTGGCGCTGGCGCACCAGCTGCGCGACCGCGGGGTCGCGGTCGAATACGGGCTGCGTCACGCCGCCGTAGGCAAGCAGCTCGAGCTCGCCGCAGCCCGGGGCGCGCCGCGGGCGGTCATCATCGGGCCGGACGAGCGCGCGGCGCAGGTCGCGGTCGTGCGGGACTTGCGGGCGAGCAAGGAGGAAAAGGTGCCGATCGCGAAGCTCTTGAACGGATTCTTTCGCTGATGGCGCAAGCCCAGAAGATCACCCCTCGCGCGCAGGACTTCAGCGAGTGGTACAACGACGTCATCATGCAGGCCGAGCTGGCGGATTACTCGCCGGTGCGCGGCTGCATGGTGATCCGGCCCCTCGGCTTTCGGCTGTGGGAGCTTATGCAGCGCGCCCTGGACGACATGTTTAAGGCGACCGGTCACGAAAACGCCTACTTCCCCGTCTTCATCCCCATGAGCTTCCTCGCGAAGGAGGCGGAGCACATCGAGGGGTTCGCGAAAGAGGTGGCGCTCGTCACCCACACGCGGCTCAAGGCGACGGCGAAGAGCGGGGGGGGGCAGACCCTTATGCCCGATCCCGAGTCGGCGCTCGAGGAGCCGCTCGTCGTGCGCCCCACGTCCGAGACCATCATCTACGCGATGTTCGCCAAATGGATCCAGAGCTACCGCGACCTGCCGCTGCTGCTCAACCAGTGGTGCAACATCGTGCGCTGGGAGCTCAGGACGCGGCTGTTCTTGCGCACGACGGAGTTCCTGTGGCAGGAGGGGCACACCGCGCACGCGAGCGAAGCCGAAGCGGAGACCGAGGCGCGCCAGATGCTCGCCGTCTACCGCAAGTTCCAGGAAGAATGGATGGCGATGCCGGTGCTCACGGGCAGCAAGACCGAGAGCGAGAAGTTCGCAGGCGCGCTGCGCACCTACGCCGTGGAGGCGCTGATGCAGGACAACAAGGCGCTCCAGGCGGGCACGTCACACAACCTGGGCCAGAACTTCGCGAAGGCGTTCGGCGTGCAGTATCAGACGGCGGCGGGTGGCCTGGAGCACGTCTGGAACACGTCGTGGGGCGTATCGACGCGCATGATCGGCGGGCTGATCATGACCCACAGCGACGACAACGGCTTCGTGTGCCCGCCCAAGCTGGCGCCGGTGCAGGTCGTGATCGTGCCCATCTGGAAGTCGGAAGAAGAACGGTCTCAGGTGCTGGGTGTTGGGGAGAAAATCAGGGTCGAGCTCGCGCAGGCCGGGTTGCGCGTCGTGCTCGACGGTCGCCTGGACGTGAAGCCGGGGGCGAAATACTTCGAGTGGGAGGCGAAGGGGGTGCCGCTGCGCCTGGAAGTCGGGCCCCGCGACGTGGCGGCGGGGCAGGTGATGGCGGCGCGGCGCACCGGCGGCAAAGCGCCGACCAAGCGCGAGGACATCGCCGCCCGGTCGGCAGCGGCGCTCGATGAGATTCAGGCGACGCTGTTCCGGAACGCCAAGGAGCGGCGCGACGCGAACTCGATCCGCGGTGTGACCAAGCAGCAGTTCCTCGACTTCATGAAGGGCAAAGGCGGCTTCGCCTACGGCGGGTTCTGCGGCTCGGGCGAGTGCGAGGCGCAGATCAAGCAGGCCACGGGCGCCACCATCCGCGTGCTGCCCGATCCCGAGTTCCGGTCGCCCCAAGCGCCCCAGACGTGCATGTGGTGCGGGCGTCCGAGCGTGGCGGAGGCGGTATGGGCGCAGGCGTACTAAGGCGCTCGCGGTCAGGCGGCCCCGAGTAAGCAGCGGAGTAGCACACATTGGCCAGCGCCGCCAGCACGAGGAGCTGCAGGGCGTGTTGCAGCGTGAGCGCATGCCGGAAATGCGGCCACGTCGCGAGCACCCAGGCGCCCGCTTGGGCCGTGAGGGCGAGGTTGTACCACAGCCGGCGGGGTTCCCAGTACCGCACCGCGTCACGAACAACGCCCGGCGTTATCACTTTGGCGGCAGGGACCCGGCATACTTGGCGGCCACCGCGACCCACTTCGCGAGCGTGGCATCCGTCTTGAGGCCCGCCGGCGCAACCAGAAGCCATCCCTTCATCGGCCGCCCCGTCAGATCGAAGAGTCGGGTGTGGCGCTCAGTAAGGGCCTGATCGGTGGCTTCAGGCGCCAACCGGACGATCATCTCCGTGCGGTGGACGCCGCAGCACATGTTGCCGTTCACGAGGAATGCGATCCCTCCAAACATCTTCTTCTCAGCGAGCCCCTTGCGCTTTCCAAGGGAGCGACGAATTCGCTCCGCGAGCTTCTCGTCGAATGCCATCGGGTCGGTACGCCCTCTACGGCCTCGGTTGCGGGAGCGCGGTGTCGCTCGGCCGCAGGTAGTGTTCGTACAGCTCGCGGATCCGGCGCCGGGTGAGATCCAGCAGGCACCCGACAACCGCCGGCTTCGCTCGGTTGCGCTCGCCGCCCGCGGCGCGGCAAGCCAGATCGCGGTACTGATTCCAGGCTGTTTGCACGCTGTCCAACAGCGCGCGGTTGGCCGCACGGCGGCGTGCCTCCTCGAGGTAGCGCTGCAGATCCCGCTCAGCTGCTTGCAGACTGCGTGACATGCAGCGGCGCATTTCGACAACCGTGGGCGCACCCTCGCACGGATTGCGGGTGGAGTCCTGGGCGCCGACGACCGAGGGAACGAGGAGCGCGAAAACCCCGAAGGAGAAGCGGACCATTTCAAGGCGCATCAATGCCTCAAGCTGCAGGCGACTCGCCCGCCAGCGCAAGGGAGCTTCAGCACTACAGATCCTTGCGGAAGCAGCGAACGAGACCAACCTCGCTGAACCCGAGGGCTCCGTGGGCGGCGGTGCTGATCTCGTTGTCCGGCTCCGCATCGGACGCAAACTCACGACAGCCCTGCGAGCGTCCCCACGCTTCCGCCGCGGCGATCAAGGCTCGGCCGACCCCGTGCCGACGAGCCCGCGGCACCACGAACCATCCCTCCAGGTAGGCCACGCGGTTGCTGTGACAGCCCTCGGCGCAGGGGCGAATGGACAGCTCTGCGAAACCCACCGGATGGCCGCCACCGTCCTCAGCGAGGAGCACGGTGAGGGGTTCGGGCGCTTGGCCGGCAAAGAACTGGGCGATTTCCTCGCGGTGCAGGGCTGCGGAGCCCTCCGGCCAGAGAGCCCGCCGCAGGTGAAGCCAGGTGGCTGCATCGGACGGGTCCACGGCTCGAACGCGTATCATGGAGGGGTCGCTGCGGCCTCGCTCACCGACCCACGATAATCAGGACGCCGGCGACGATGGCCAGGATGGCCATCACCGTGCCGAGGCCCGAGAAGCTGAAGTTCACAACCTGCGTGAGGCCGTGGATTGTGAGCCAAATGCCCAGGAGCAGCAGACCGAGGTTCTTTCTCATGAGAGGACTCCTTTTCGACAGCTTAGTCTTCGGAGCCGGGCCATGCAACTCCGCGCCGCGGCGGTGGATACCGGGTGAAGCACCACGCCGCTATCTTGCGCGACAATGCCAACACACTCCTCCCACGCATGGGCGCAGGCGTACTAGGGTTTGACCCCGCGCTGCTCTCCTCCATCGCGCAGCGCGTGGGCACGCCGGTCTACGTCTACAGCGCCAACCTGATCCGCGCGCAATATCACGCGCTGCAGGACGCCCTCAAGGACGTCCCGCACCGCATCTGCTACTCCGTCAAGGCGAACGGCAACCTTGGCGTGCTGCGCGTGCTCAAAGACCTCGGCGCCGGAGCCGACATCGTCTCGGCGGGCGAGCTCAAGCGCGCGCTCGCCGCCGGGTTCGATCGGGAAGGGATCGTCTTCTCAGGCGTCGGCAAGACCCGGCCCGAGCTGGCGGAGGCGATGCGCGTGGGCGTGGGCTTTCTCAACATCGAGTCGGCGAGCGAGCTCGACGCCGTGATCGCCGCCGCGCGGGACGCGAGAACGAGGGCCTCCGTCGGGATCCGGGTCAACCCGGACGTGGGCGCGGACACACACCCCTACACCAAGACCGGCGAGAAGACCGCCAAGTTCGGCGTCCCGTTCGACGAAGTCGTGAGCCTCGCCCGCCGCATCGCGGCGGAGCGCTCGCTCGTGCTGCGCGCCCTCGCCATGCACCTAGGCTCCCAGATCCACGACGTCGAACCCTACTCGCGGGGCACGGCGAAGCTGCTGGAGCTCGTGACGGCGGTCCGGGCGTCGGGGATCGATACGCTGGAAGCGCTGGACGTGGGCGGCGGGCTGGGGGTGCGCTACCACAACGAGAAGGCGCCCAGCCCGCAGGCGTTCGCCGAGGCGGTTGCCCCGAAGGTCAAGGCGGCCGGCCTCGCGCTGGTGTGCGAGCCGGGCCGCTACCTCGTGGCGAACGCCGGCGTCCTGCTCACCAAGGTGCTGTACCGCAAGCACGCCGGCGGGAAGGAGTACGTCGTGGTGGACGCCGGGATGACGGACTTCGTCCGTCCCAGCCACTACAACGCCTATCACGAGATCGTGCCGCTCAAGGACGGCGGCCGCCCGGAGGAGACGGTGAATGTGGTGGGCCCGATCTGCGAGTCGGGGGACTTCCTGGCGCTCGATCGCAAGCTCGTGACGGTGGAGCCCGGGGAGTATCTCGCGCTGCTGGGCACGGGCGCGTACGGCTTCGTGATGAGCTCCACCTACAACGCCCGCCCGCGCCCCCCCGAGGTGCTGGTCGAAGGCGACCGTTACTACGTGGCGCGGCCACGCGAGACGCTGGACGATCTCCTGCGAGGCGAGGTGCTCGAGCCCACGACGTGGTACAAGGCGTGAACCGGATCCTCATCCTCGACTACGGCTCGCAATTCACGCAGCTCATCGCGCGCCGGGTGCGCGAGTCGCACGTGTACTGCGAGATCCACCCGCCGGGGCGCGATCTCGCCTTCGTGCGCGCCTTCGCTCCCCAGGGGATCATCCTCTCGGGGGGCCCGAGCTCGGTGTTCGATCCGGGGGCGCCGAGCGCCGATCGCGAGCTGCTGGAGCTCGGCATCCCCGTCCTCGGCATCTGCTACGGGATGCAGCTCATCGCCCACCTCGCCGGGGGCCGGGTCGAGCCGTCGGCGGAGCGCGAATACGGGCGGGCGGAGGTGAAGGTGCTGGAGGCAACGGGATTGTTCGCCGGGTTCGAGCCGCAGGCGTGCATCACGGTCTGGGCGAGTCACGGCGACCGCATCGAGCAGCCGCCGCCCCGCTTCCGCGTCACCGCGTCGAGCGCCAACGCACCCGTCGCCGGGTTCCGGCACGAGTCGGCACCGGTGTTCGGGATCCTGTTCCACCCCGAGGTCGCCCACACGCCGCGGGGCGGCGAGATCCTCGAGAATTTCCTCTTCGGGATCTGCGGCTGCACGCCCGACTGGACGCCGGGACACTTCGTCGAGCAACAGGTCGCTCGGATCCGCGAGGTGGTCGGGATCGGGCGAGCCATCTGCGGCCTCTCGGGGGGCGTCGATTCCGCGGTGGCCGCCGAGCTGGTGCATCGCGCCATCGGACCCCGGCTCACCTGCATCTTCGTGGACCACGGCCTGCTGCGCCACGGCGAGCGCGAGCAGGTGGAGCGCACCTTCCGCGCGCACCTCGGGCTGGACCTGCGCGTCGTGGACGCCGGCGCGCGGTTCTTGAAGGAGCTGGGGGGGGTCGAAGACCCGGAGGAGAAGCGCCGTCGCATCGGTCACGCGTTCATCGACGTGTTCGAGGATGCCGCACGCCAGGTCGGCGGCGACATCGGGTTCCTGGTACAGGGGACGCTCTACCCCGACGTGATCGAGTCCGCGTCGCCGCGCGGCGGGCCGTCCGTGACGATCAAGACCCATCACAACGTGGGGGGTCTGCGCCCCAATCTTCCCTGGAAGCTCGTCGAGCCACTGCGCGAGCTGTTCAAGGACGAGGTGCGCCAGGTGGGCCGCGAGCTCGGCCTTCCCGAGGAGATCGTGGAGCGGCACCCCTTCCCGGGCCCGGGGCTCGCGATCCGCGTGCTCGGTCCCGTCACCCAGGAGCGGCTCGACCTGCTGCGGCGCGTGGATGCGATCTACATCGAGGAAATCCGGGCCGCGGGGCTGTACGATCAGATCTGGCAGGCGTTCGCGGTGCTGCTGCCCATCAAGTCGGTGGGCGTGATGGGCGACGGGCGGACCTACGACCACGTGGTCGCGCTGCGGGCGGTGACGAGCCGCGACGGCATGACGGCGGATTGGTTTGCGTTCCCGGCGGAGGTGTTGGGGAGGATCTCGAACCGGATCATCAATGAAGTGCGGGGCGTGAATCGGGTGACATATGACGTGAGCTCGA
>WNGR01007978.1_pt1 | contig 14056 bp, 12 predicted proteins | sample 5407581 | NCBI WGS metagenome assembly WNGR01 (sample SAMN13153383, study PRJNA577476) | soil metagenome | isolation source: 80 cm soil or saprolite under Garry oak tree replicate 2 | place: USA:California | collected 2016-06-15
CAAGCATAGCAGACCCAACAGCGAGCGCCATCCATTGCAGTTGCGAACCGCCATCAACCTTCACAGAACGCAGATGCGGGAGAATACGAGCAAAGAGCCAGAAGAACAATACCAGCAAGGCCACAAATGCTAGCAGGCCAAAGATACCTATGCTGACCCAGACATGGAGAAAGATATTATGTGGGTGCGAGAGTCCTGGCTCATCACGCAGACCAGTAGGGGCACCCGTCACAGGATCATTCAAAATCCAGTAGTGGTAGATGTGAGTGCTGGCGGGAGTAGAGCAGACCGAATTTAAGCTATAATGGCAGAGCCAGTTATCCAGGCCATAGCCGAGCCAGGGACTACCTGAAATCATATTCAACGCGCTCTGCCATAGGTACAGGCGCTTAGTGACAGTACTCACACCCGCCGCATTCGTATGTCCCCCGATGATAAACTCGGCAATTCGTGTATGAAACACGAGAATAAGAGCAGCCACTCCAATGATCAGCACCAGCCCACCTATCAGTAGCACTTTGCGCCTACGGATTGAAAGAGCAATGATGAAGAGTGTTGCAATGCCAATAGCAAACCAGGCACCACGCGATTGACTCAGATAGAGCACAAACACCAATGGTAAGCAAAGCCCAATCGCCAAAAGCAGCGATTTCCATGCCTGCCTGTTGCTAAGAACTTCCCGCATCTTTGTCACTACTAGTGCCAGGCCAAGGGGCAAAATATAGTCAAGGAGCAGTCCTATACTGTTTGCACTTCCATATGTCGCATGCACACGACGGATACCATCTGGCTCCAGCACAAGCTGATTTTTGAAAAAGAAATACTGAGACAATCCCAGGACCGCCACCATTACTCCCGTTCCCAGCAAAGCTCCCAGTAAACGCTCGATATCCTGGCGTGAGCTGAAACACAATAGCGCAAGCAGAAGATAAAGCAGAGGATCCAGCACCTCTTCACGAAAGGCACGAAGGGCAACGAAATGACTATAGGCTATAATGACCGAGCAAGCTGCTGCCAAAAAGAAAATGAGGATGGGGACCGAGAATGGACCAAAGCGGTCTCGCAATCTTCGCCACGAGAGCAAATACTGCCAACTACTATGGCGGAGCAAGAGTTGCAGGAGTGCGACGAGCAGACAGGTCCCCAGGACAATCTCGGCAAGACTAAAGGAATAGTGGCCGACCATCGTTTTCGGTAGCAGGTAGTATGGTAGAGCCAGAGGGAGGAGCGCGACGGCAAAGGACAGCCGATACCAGCAGAGGACCGCGAAGATAAGAAGAAAAGGCAGGGAAACAAGCGGATTCAAGTCGAAGAGGGAGCCTGTGCCAAGACGCTCATTGCCAACGATATAATACAGGGCCACTGACAGAATCAAGGCAGCTTCAATCAGCCGATCATGCCAAAAAGGCGAAAGCCCTTTGAGGAGCCTGCTCCTACCAGGTGGCAGGCTATTCGACTCCTGTGGATTGGCCTCGGTATCATCGGTCGTTTTCTGTGCATCCAAAGAAGGATCAGCCAAAGGCAACGAGAGATCCTGACTACTCATATTCAATACCTGATATGATTGAAATGCATGCAGATGCAACAACCTTAGAAGGCTGCTTTGGGAAGTATAGCAAAAACTGTCAGCTTAGTCCACAGTTATGACCTATGGTAGGGCTTTGAACTGGATGGATTGTGTCCTCGGCCACGTGCGAAGCACGTGGCCGAGGACACAATCCATCCAGTTATAATACTACCTTGTCAATTCGGAGACGAACTGGTGGAAGACGTGGGTGTGATGATCAATATCGGACTGGGTGTGCTGAATAGAGACCGTCCATTGATCATCAAAACCTGGGGGGAAGAGAATGCCGCGATTCGCCAGGAAGAGCCAGTAGGCATAGGAGAGGCGCATATCGACCTGCCACCAGGCACGATAATTACGCGCAGGCGGATAACAGAACATCGCGCAGCCCTTGGCACCAATTTGAGCAACATACATCGGCATATTGAACTCATCAATCATCCCCATATATGAATCGCCTAATTGTTTGGAGAGGCCGCTGGCGTGCGCATGTGCCTCCGGTGTCAGAATTTGTGTCAATGTCACCAGCCCGGCACGCATCGACATCGGATTGCCATTGAAGGTGCCGAGATGAACCACCTCCTGGTGATTGATATGTCGCATAATTTCCCGGCGACCTCCGAAGGCCCCAATAGGCATACCACCGCCAATGGATTTGGCGAGACACATCAGGTCTGGTTCGACCGGGTAGAGTTCGGTAACACCGCCGGGAGCAACCGTCACACCTGTTTTTACTTCATCGAAGATCAGCAGTACACCGTGGCGGCGCGTGATCTCTCGCACATTCTTGAGATAACCCTCTTCCGGTAGGATAACCCCAACGTTCATGAGCACAGCTTCCATGATGACTGCCGCAACTTCGCCCTCATGCTCGGTCAGAACACGCTCAAGCGCCTCCGGGTCATTATAGGGAGCAATTATGGTATTGTTCTTCACATCAGCGGGAATACCTTTTGATGCAGGGACCGTATTCGGGCGATCTGCTGGACCAGCCGCCTCTATAGAGGGCTTGGTACTCATGAGTAGCGTATCGTGGTGCCCATGATAGCTACCTTCGATTTTCACGATCTTATCCCTGCCAACATGTGCACGGGCCACGCGCAAAGCATCCATTGTGGCCTCGGTGCCAGAGTTACAGAAACGTACCTGCTCAATTGGGGCAAAACGTCGCACCATCTCTTCTGCAAGATAGACTATGTCGGAACAAGGTAACGAATAGAGATTGCCCTTCCCAAGCTGGTCGCGCAATGCCTCTACCAGTAAGGGATGTGTATGCCCGACCAGCAGACTACCAAAACCAAGATGGAAGTCGGCATATTCGTTGCCATCAATATCCCAGATGTGGCTTCCTTCACCACGACTGATAAAGAGCGGATACGGGGGCACTGCCTGGAACGAACTGGAGACGCCCATAGGCAATAACGACTTTGCGCGTTCATGCATCTCATGCGAACGAGGTGTTCGTTTCCTGAACTCAGCCTCTTCACGAGCCACGATTTCTTCTACAAGTTTGGAGTTAATCGTCAGGGGTTCCCGAAGCATAAAAGTTCCTTTCCTGTGGAACAAGTAGACAGATAGAAAGAAAAATAAGCTTGCGAAAGTTTCGCACAACAGTACATACTGCTGTCCTTATTGTAACCTACAATCGGTGGAGTTAGCAATTCTTCACCGAAAATGATACGAATTTAGAAGAAATATCCTTATTTATTTGCGAATTTCGTACAACTGTGAGGAGAGCCTTTATGAGGAGAGAGGAAAGCAGTAGGAGAAGTCTCGCTCAGTATGCAGGAGACGTGAATTGGGCTGGCACCGACAATTGGTACCAGCCCAATTCACATCTCTCAATACTATGCTCGACTAGTTACCCTATCCGAGGTAGGTGCGACAGTAGTGGGAGCAGCAGGTCTTCCCGTGCCAGGCTTGCGCGTCATCCTGGCGAAAATGCCACCTGCGATAAGTAGATAGACAGTGTACAGTAGAACTTGCAGCAGGGTTGGAGCCTGAGCATAACCCACAAGCCCATGCAAAAGGTCGCCAACTACACTGTCTTCTCTTAGAATATAGGCAGTGTTCCAGAGCGAAGTTGTGCCAATGGAAAGCCAGCCCAACTCCTGCATGTTCTGGATAGCATTCCCAAGCAGTCCAGCAGCAAAGATGAGTAAGAGGATGCCCATCACACGGAAGAAGATACGGTAGTTGAGCCGATATCCCAACCGGTAGATCAGTACGCACAACCCTACCGATGCCAGTATACCCAGGAGCGCACCCGACAGCAGCAATACTGCACTCGTCTGAAAGGCAAAAGCGAGGGTGAAGACAGCCGATTCCACCGCCTCTCGTCCGACCGAGGTAAACGCGAGTAGGCCAAGCGCAAACCCGGAGCCTGCAACGCTGGCCCTGGTTGTAATCTCCTTTTTCAAAGAACGACTATGCTGCTGCACCCAGAAGGTCATCGAGGTAAGTAACACAACTGCCACTAAATAGGTAATTGTCTCAAAGATTGCTTGGAAGGTTGATCCATCATACTCACGTATGGTCAGGTAAAGCACAGCTCCACCAAGGAATGAGCCAAATATCGCCAGCCCTACCCCTGCCCAGATAGCACGAGCTTGATGCATCTGACCAAGTTGGCGAATTGCTGCGAAGAGAATACTCACAATCAGGCTGGCCTCTAGCCCTTCGCGCAGGAAAAGAACGAATGTTGGCAGGATGGATAGTAGCATAGCTTTATGTACCTTCTTCTAAATAAGGTGAGCAAGCGGGATATACCTGAACTTCCCCTGTATACATCTTTGGAGCTTACTGCCGTATTATCATATCCTAGTAAGCTACTCAGATATTAGCATAACCTAATATGTCGTGTCAAGGAATTATTCTGACATCCCCTCTTTGAGAAGTATCAATTGTGGGCATCACAAAGCAGATCACTAATATCACAAACGCCCCACAGGCTCGGAAAGTGTCCTTTACAAACACTTTTCAGACCCACTCTTTCCTCAACGAGTGACCCAGATTTTGTCCGCTACGATCTTATTGATGCAGACCTCACGTCCGGCGACCTGCAACTTGAAGACCTCCCCTGGTTCCTCGGTACCTCCAACATCCGTAACGCTCCCAGCATCCTGTGCAAGCACTGTTAACTGTGTCCCTGGAGTCAGTCCTTTCTCATGCAAATAGAGGATCAATGCTTCTTCATCCTCGACGACTTCGGAAATACAGAGAATGGTTGCCATTTCACCAGGTGCTATAGAGGAAAGACGTACTGCACCCTGATCTTTGAGGTAGTTGCGTGCATTAGCTACAGAGCCTGGAATAGGATTGCCATGAGGACAGGTGGTCGGATTGTTCAGGCTGGCAATCACACGAGCCTCAAATGCGCCCGACATTACATGTTCCAGGCGACACGCCTCCTCGTGAACTTCATGCCATTGCATCCCCAGCACATCTACCAGGAAGCGTTCAGCCAACCGATGCCTGCGCAAGACCGACTCAGCCGCCGCATTGCCCGCCTCTGTGAGCGTTACCAGACGTTTGTTGTCCATTTCCACATAGCCATCTCTCACCAGACGTTTGAGCATTTCTGTCACCGTTGGAGGAGAGACCAGAAACTTCTCCGCAAGCCGTGCCCCGATCACCACTTCACCTTCCATGCTCATGTTGTAGATCGTCTCTAAGTATTCTTCGACGGTTGCGCTCAATGGCTCTTCTGTTTTCATAAGCTGTTTCCATCTTCACCATCTTTATTTCCGACTATACTCCTCAGATTTTAGCACCTCATGATGTGGAGGCGCAAACACCCTGGCACCCCTTGGGGTGCCACTACTATGGACGTTTCTTGTGCCTCCAGTCCACGAAAATGGGTCAACATGTAAAGCCGTAGCATAGTAGTGGCACCCCCGTGCTCGATAAATCGGCACTCTACTGGGTGCCAGGGGGCTGCACGCGATGCTAAACAAGATATACGCTGCTCGCTTGATACACAAGTTTCGATTTGGTGGAGGGATATAGTGAGACCAGAAAGGAGTTTACTGATTATGGTAATCACATTGGTGCAGGAATGCGCCACAGCTACAAGTACATCAACCCGTCGGACGGTTGTAAATTGCAACAAGGATGGGATTTCCAGAAAACGGCGATCTTCTATCTACAAACATTTAGTCTTGTCAGTGCTCGCTGCACTCCTGCTCTTTGGTTCTCTTGTATCAAGCGATCAGCCATCGGCCTATGCTGCGAATCCAGGCAGTGGCAATGGTTGTCACTGGTACACAGTCCATTGGGGTGATACGTTGAGTGGTATCGCCTGGAGCTACCACACCACTATCTGGACACTGGCCAATGTCAATCATATCCGAAATGTTAACCTGATCTTTGTAGGGCAACAGTTGTGCATCCCATACTCACGACGAGGTGGGTCTGGCAATGGGGGTGGAGGAGGTGCAAGTGGCCTCTACTCCAACGGTGCTGTACGCTGGTATGCCTACAACGCATTGCAATGGTCTACACGCTCACAAGTAGTCGCGTTGCTCCGCCAGGCAGCCTGGCACTATGGATTGCCTGCAAATCTCTTACTGGCCATTGCATGGCAGGAGAGTGGCTGGCATCAACATGTGATTGCGTGGGATGGTGGCATTGGTGTTATGCAGCTTATGCCCTACACCGCTATGGGCATCAACCGGAGTACTGGCATACGCCGTGACCCTTATCGGCTCGTGGATAACATCTACCTCGGTGCAACCTACCTGTACTGGCTCTGGCACAATTTCCGTGGTAACCTGGTGAAGGTGATCAGTGCTTATAACGAGGGTGGTTGGGCGGTGATCCACTGGGGCATCTTTAACTGGCGCTATGTGCATAGTGTGTTGTACCTGATGAGGGTATTTCGCTAAGGTACGTCTTTTTCCTCCACGGAGTCGATATCCCTCTTCTGGCCTTGAGCCAGGGAAGAGATGGCATAATTGATGAGGATCATTTGGGCACCCAGGCTGCTTGGCAGCCTGGGTGCCCAAATGATCCTCATTCATTCTTTAATTTCTCAAAACACTTGACAAATCGCATATATCCCATATATACTTTCCCCAGGCACAAGTGAATACTCGAAAGCATCGACCAGGAAGAGTATACGACCCGGCATGGGCACAGAGAGTCGGACTCGGTGGGAACCGATACCGATGCAGTCGTAGAATGGGCCTGGAAGCCAGGGCACGAACGTTCTGTCACACCTGCTGTGAGTAGAACCACTAGTCTCATGCGGTACGTCCCCCGTTATCGAGGACAGGGTATCATTTAGAGTACCCGGCAAAGAGAGATTTTACATTCCCATCGTCGATGCAACCTTTAAGCCCGACTAAGGGATTGAAAGAAAAATCTGAATCAGGGTGGCACCACGAAAGCTTTACGCCTCTCGTCCCTACAATGGGAAGAGCGGCGTTTTTTATTGCTGTTTATACGCTTTTGAGGGAGGAATGGCAATGTCTGTAGGAACTAATCACGATCTTCAAACCCAGTTAACCAATGCTAATGCAAATGCCCAGGTGAAAAAGCGAGTATTCTCGGGCATACAGCCGACGGGCAATCTACACCTGGGCAACTACCTGGGTGCAATTCGTAACTGGGTAGAAACGCAGGCAGAGTACGATAACATCTTCTGTATCGTCGATATGCATGCAATCACTGTACCCATAGACCCCAAAGAGTTGCACCAGAGCACTCGCTCTCTGGCAGCACTCTACCTGGCCTGCGGGCTGGATACCCGCTATTGCAAGTTGTTTGTCCAGTCGCATGTACGCCAACACGCATACATGAGCTGGATTATGAACTGCTTCACACCTATGGGCTGGCTGAACCGTATGACCCAATTCAAAGTCAAGGCAGGGGAGAATCCTGAATCTGTGAGCACAGGTCTCTATTGCTATCCTGTCTTGATGGCCTGCGACATTCTGTTGTACCAGACCAACTACGTGCCTGTCGGTGACGATCAGCGCCAGCATATCGAGTTCACTCGCGATCTTGCGCAGCGTTTCAACAGTCTCTACGGGCAACAGGTGTTCACCATCCCGCAGGACCAGATTCGCAAGGTGGGCGCACGCATCATGTCGCTTGACGATCCAGCGCAGAAGATGAGCAAGAGCGACCCGAATCCCAACTCTCGCATCAATCTGCTGGATGATCCCAAAACGATCAAACAGAAGATTGCACGAGCAACAACAGATTCGCACAGACTTGTCGCTTTCGATCCAGAACGCCCTGGCATCACCAATCTCGTGACCATCTATCAGGCGCTGACAGGACAGCCGCAAGAGGAGATCGAGGCAGAATTCGCGGGCAAGGGCTACGGCGACTTTAAAGCTGCACTCACTGAGCGATTAGTCGCAACACTCGCTCCCATTCAAAAGCGACATCGCGAACTTATGAATGATCTGCCAGCACTGGAAGCCATCCTCAAGCAGGGTGCTGACGAGGTACGTCCAATGGCAGAGGCAACCTTACAGCGTGTTAAGGATGTAGTCGGTTTAGGATAAATTGTACCGAAGGGATCAGGGCAACCTGGAAGCTTGCCTTGATCCCTCTTCGGTACAACAAAGCAGGTACAACCAGGGAGAGAGGAGCTATACAATGATTCGCGAGGCAATCACCCATATCGCGGCAGGAGCTACCCTCAGTGAGGGCGAGGCTGCAGCGGTGATGGAAGAAATTATGACAGGGGCGGCTACGCCAGCGCAGATGGGCGCATTTCTGACAGCCCTGCGCCTGCGTCCAGGAGGGGAGACCGTCCAGGAGATTACTGGCCTGGCCCGTGTAATGCGCGAAAAAGCTGTACAGGTTCACCTGGAGGAGCAAGTAGCACTACAGGCTATGGATACCTGTGGGACAGGTGGTGATGGTGCCGGGACATTTAATGTTTCTACTGCCGCCGGAATTCTCGTCGCTGCCACAGGTATCCCCGTCGCAAAGCATGGCAACCGTTCCGCCACCAGTCGCTGCGGTAGTGCCGACGTGTTGGAGGCCCTGGGCACACGGATTGACCTTGGCCCTGAACAGGTAGCGAAATGCGTACAAGAGGTTGGCTTCGGCTTCATGTTCGCTCCCACCTATCACCCGGCCATGAAACACGTTGGCCCGACCCGCCGTGAAATTGGCATTCGTACCGTTTTCAATATCCTTGGTCCACTGACCAACCCCGCGCATACGCCCTACCAGGTACTCGGTGTGGCCGACGGCACCTTGATGCGCAAGATGGGCGAGGTACTGCTTCACCTTGGCTGTCATCATGCCCTGATTGTCCATGGTGAAGATGGCATCGATGAGTGTTCGTTAAGCGCACCAACACGCATCTGCGAAGTACGCCAGGGTGAAGAGCTACGCGAGTACACCATCACACCTGAAGAGGTGGGTCTCACTCGTAGCAACGACCGTCAAGCATTTCAGGGTGGCGATCCGGCATACAATGCCACGATGCTGCGTGCATTGTTGGGTGGGCAGACGAATGGCCCCGCCGCCGAGATGTTGTGCCTGAACGCCGGAGCGGCATTACTGGCAAATGAACAGGTTCCATCACTGACCGATGGGGTCAAGCTAGCACGCGCCACGCTACAAGAGGGCAAGGCCAAACGCAAGCTGGCAGATGTTATCGAGTGCTCCCAGACGCTATCGGCAAGGTGATGTATGTTTCTTGACCGGATCGTGACACAGACTCGTGCTGACCTGGAGCAGCGCAAGCATGACATACCTCTGGAAGAAGTTCAGAGGCTCGCTGCCGCACAACCTCGACCACGTAATCTGCCAGAGGCACTCAGGTCAAACTCAGATGTTCGCCTGATCGCCGAGGTGAAACGGGCTTCCCCTTCCAAGGGCCTGCTCGCTCCTCACCTCGATCCAGTTGGATTGGCATGCACCTACGAAGCGGCTGGAGCAGCAGCTATTTCAGTGCTGACCGAGCCACATTTCTTTCTTGGCTCACCTGATTACCTCACAGCGATTAAACAGGCAGTGAGTGTGCCTGTACTGCGCAAAGATTTCATTATAGACGAGTACCAGGTATACGAGGCACGAGCATGGGGAGCAGATGCTATCCTGCTTATCTGTGCCATCCTCGATGATACCCAACTGCCTCACTTACTCAATGTTGCTCATGAACTAGATATGCACTGCCTGGTGGAGGTACACAGTCGGGAGGAAGCACAGCGACCGGTGGAAGCCGGGGCAGCCATCATCGGGGTCAACAGCCGTGACCTTGTGACCTTTGAGATGAATCCTTATCTCATCAGAGAGTTACGTCAACTCATCCCAGCAGATCGTGTAGTCATAGCCGAAAGCGGTATCCACTCTGCCGCCGATGCTCGTCGCCTGGCCCGCTACAATGTACAGGCGATGCTGGTTGGAGAGTCATTGGTCACATCAAACGACATACCAGCACAGATGCGCTCACTTCTGCAAGGTGCAAATGAGAGTGTGCAGGTGAAAATCTGCGGCCTGCGCACACCAGAGCATATGCAGACTGCTATAGATGCCAGTGCAGATCTGCTGGGCCTGGTCTTCTATGAGCCAAGCCCACGCTACATCCAGCCAGAACAGGCACTTATCCTCCTGGAGACAGTTGTTCCCGGTGTTAATGGAGACCCAATGCCCGACACAGTCGGTGTCTTTGTCAACAAGGAGGCAGCGTTTATCAATGATGTCATTGAGCAAGTTGGTTTGCACTTTGTGCAGTTGCACGGCAATGAACCACCAGAGTTCTGCCATCAAATCAAGCGACCTGTCATCAAGGCACTACATTTAAGCAGTACGGCAGATACCGGGAAAGTCAAAGCCTACCAGGAGACAACCTGGCGCATCTTGCTCGACACGCCTACTCCCAAATGGGGCGGAACAGGAAAGACGCATGACTGGAGCCTTGCTCGCAAGGTAGCACAAGAAACACCAATCCTGCTGGCCGGTGGCCTGACACCCGAAAATGTGGCGGAAGCGATTACCCAGGTTCACCCCTGGGGAGTCGATGTAAGCAGTGGCGTGGAGACGGCTGGTGTGAAGGATGTGGGGAAGATACGGGCATTCGTGTTGGGGTGCCACGGGGCGAGGCAGGGTGGGACAGTTGGTATACAACGAAAGAGCGTTTAACTCATGCAAACACAACAAAAAGAAGCCTACCAGCACAACCTCTACCCAGACGAGCGCGGACGCTTCGGAGCTTTTGGGGGAAAGTTCGTTCCCGAAAGCCTGATGACAGCACTCGCAGAGTTAGAAAACGCCTACGAGCAGGCAATCAACGACACGGGGTTTCAAACTGAACTGCAAGCACAGCTTCATAGCTTCGTTGGCCGTCCAACCACCCTCCACTATGCCCCGCGCTTCTCGCAGCTGGTCGCTCCTGATGTCAAAGTCTACCTTAAGCGTGAAGACCTTGCCCATACTGGTGCACACAAAATCAACAATGCACTGGGACAGGGCTTGCTGGCAAAGCGTATGGGCAAGCAACGCATCATTGCCGAGACGGGCGCTGGACAGCATGGGGTTGCCACGGCCACCGTCTGTGCGATGCTCGGACTGGAATGTATCGTTTACATGGGTGAGCTGGATATTCAACGCCAATCCCTCAATGTCTTTCGTATGAAATTGTTGGGAGCAGACGTGCGCCCGAGACCACCTTTTACCTGATTGGCTCGGCAGTCGGGCCACATCCCTATCCTCATATCGTTCGCAACTTCCAATCAGTCATTGGGAATGAGGCCCGTGGGCAGATATACCAACAGGAGGGGCGATTGCCAGATATGGTCTTGGCCTGTGTAGGCGGTGGAAGCAATGCTATCGGCATGTTCTATCCTTTCGCTGCAGACCTGGAAGTGCAACTGATCGGAGTAGAGGCTGGTGGACGCAGCCTGGAACCAGGTCAGCACGCAGCAACCCTGGTAGCAGGTAGACCCGGTGTGTTGCATGGAGCATTCAGTTACCTCCTACAAAACGACGATGGGCAAATACTGGACACCCATAGCATCTCGGCAGGACTTGATTACCCAGGTGTAGGTCCAGAACATAGTTACCTGAAAGAGACTGGACGTGCCAGCTACGTCTCAGCAAGTGATGCAACAGCACTGCGAGGTTTGCAGACATTGAGTCAAAGCGAAGGCATCATCCCGGCACTGGAACCTGCACATGCCCTGGGCTACCTGCTGGAGATGGGAGAGCAGGGCAAGATCCCCACAGGATCACTGATCGTCGTAAATCTGTCAGGACGGGGCGATAAAGATATGCTCACGGTCGCAGAGGCATTGAATGTCACACTTTAAGGATGAAGTTCATTTTTTGTTTTGAGGACATTTCAAATGAATATCTTCCAATATCACCCTGACATACTAACCCGCTATCCCAATGTCGTTGGTGGAGTAATCCTGGCGCGAGGGATGACGAATGGCCCGACTCCAGGCAGTTTGCAAGAGGCATATCAAGCGGAACAGCAGGCTACTCTGAAACGCATCGGCGATACTCCCCTAAGCCAGATCAAATCGCTGGCAGCATGGCGTACTGCCCTCCGAGGCTTTGGTGTAGAGCCAACGCAGTATCGTAGCGCTGCCGAAGCTCTCCTGCGCCGTTTGACCAAAAAAGGCGATATTCCGGGCATCAACCTGCTCGTTGATCTTGGCAACCTTGTGAGCATTCGCTATGTCTTGCCCGTCGCAGTATTCGATACTCGTGCTGTGCAGGGAACGGTCACAGTCAATTTTGCTGATGGGTCAGAACGCTACACCACACTTGGTGAAGCTGAGGTAGAACATCCAGAGCCAGGTGAGGTTGTTTTTTCCGATGAAACCGGCCTGGTAATCGCACGTCGCTGGTGCTGGCGACAAAGCGAACCAAGCGCTGCCCGTGACGACACCACTAACGCCCTGATCACCGTTGAAGCACACCATGCCGAAGGGCATCGCGACATTGCGGCAGCACTCAATGACTTACTGGAGTTGCTAAGAAAGTATGCTGGAGGTGAGTTTATTTCGGGCATATTGGATGCACAACATCCAGCATTATCAGATGAGACCATGTAGAGTGCCGATTATGAACATGAACAAAAGAAGTGCTACTGAGGACGAGATCCTTCGCTTCCCCTTCGCTTCCCTCAGGGCTTCGGCTCACTCAGGATGAAAGTGAGCGAAGGATGACAGTGCTTGAGCGCAGCGCATTACCAGAGCGGATGGGACGCACATTGGTTCATGTTCATTATCGAGCACGTGGTGTAATTAAGGAGCACCTATGCAAACTACAAACTCTACAACCACCACAACACCTGCCTCCAGGATCACACAAGCCTTCGAGCGAGCGCGAAGCGAGGGACGTGGTGTGCTTATCCCCTACTTCATGTGCGGCTATCCATCGGCAGCACAGAGCATCGAACTGGTGCTGGCAGCTGCAGAAGGAGGAGCCGATATCATCGAATTAGGCATGCCCTTCAGCGACCCACTTGCCGATGGAGCGACCATCCAGCATGCCGGGCATATTGCACTCGAACGTGGCATGACCATCAACGGCTGTATGGAGATTTCTCGCCAGGTATCCGCCAGGAGCGCAGTTCCGCTTGTCTTGATGGGCTACTTTAATCCTGTCCTGGCCTATGGTATCGAGCGTTTTTGCCAAACAGCCGCAGCCAGTGGTGTCTGCGGGCTAATTATCCCTGATCTCCCACCAGAAGAGGCAACACCCTTGCAGCAAGCAGCCCGGCAATATGGGCTTTCACTTATCTTCCTGGTATCACCTACCACACCAAACGAACGCATTACCAGGATTGCTCAAGCAGCCGCCAATGGGCCAGGAAGTTTTCTCTACTGTGTCTCATTGAACGGCGTCACGGGTTCACGTACAACATTACCTACCCAACTACGTGGCTTTATACAGAGAGTTCATGGCTATACGAAAGGTTATCAGCTTCCTCTTGCTGTTGGGTTTGGGCTTTCAACACCTGAACACATCGCTGAAGTGACGAGTTATGCAGATGGTGCAGTTGTTGGGAGTGCACTGGTTAAGCTTATTGATCAACACGAGGTGGGTGAACAGGTGCAGGCTGTGAAACGCTATATTGAACGTCTGCGACAGAGATGAAGGGATGAGCCAATGTACTGCCGAGGCATCCGGGGAGCAACGACTGTTGAGCATAATGAGCGAGACGAAATCCTTGCGGCTACCAGGGAGTTGTTGCAACTTCTCATCCAGGAAAACGATCTGCGGGTTGAAGATGTCGTCAGTGCCATCTTCACACTAACGGAGGATCTGGATGCGGAATTTCCAGCGCGAGCGGCTCGTGAACTGGGCTGGATAGAGGTAGCGCTGTTATGCACACGCGAAATTCCCGTGCCCGGTAGTCTGGGCAAATGTATCCGTGTCTTGTTGCACGTCAATACAATGCGCAGTGCGGCGGAAATGCGACATGTCTATATTCGTGGAGCGGTGAATTTGCGTTCCACGCTGAGTGGCAACTGAAACGGAAAAGCTTGCAGGGCGACCGTGTAG
>WNGR01011375.1_pt1 | contig 14056 bp, 7 predicted proteins | sample 5407581 | NCBI WGS metagenome assembly WNGR01 (sample SAMN13153383, study PRJNA577476) | soil metagenome | isolation source: 80 cm soil or saprolite under Garry oak tree replicate 2 | place: USA:California | collected 2016-06-15
CTGGAAGTCCTTGTCCCACCGCAAGGCGAAGCCCAGCCCGGCCTCCAGCGGGTTGTGCTCGGCGTCGATGTCCTGCCCCCAGACGCGGTAGCCCTTCTCCAGCCGGAGCGTGTCGAAGGCGCCCAGCCCTGCGGCGATCAGACCCTGCTCGCGCCCGGCCGCCCATAGCAGTGCCCAGAGCCGGTCGCCCATGGCCATCTCCCCGTACAACTCCCAGCCCAGTTCGCCGGCGTAGCTGATCCGCTGCGCCCACACCGGCACCTCGCCAACGTGGAGCCAGCCGCCGGTCATATAGGGGAAGGCGGCGTTCGACACGTCCGCATCGGTGACGCTCGCCAGGATCGCGCGGGCCTTCGGGCCCCACAGGGCAAGGGTGAATAGCTCGTCGGTGCGCTCGCTGACCGCCACCCGCTCGCCGTTGCGGCGCTGGGCGCGGAGCCAGGCGAGGTCGTGTTGGCCGCTGCCTCCTCCAGTAATGATCCGGAATTGGTCGGAGTCCAGGCGGGTCACGGTAAGGTCGCAGCGGATCCGGCCACGCGGGGTCAGCATCGCGGTGTAGATCACCGCGCCGACCGCCCGGTCGATCCGGTTGCCGCAGACCCGCTCCAGGAAGGCGAGCGCGTCTGGCCCTTCCACGTCGGCCTTGACGAACGGGGTGAGGTCAAAGAGCGCTGCGTTGGAGCGGGTTGCGAGGTGTTCGGCGCCCTCAATCGGCGACCAGAGCTTCGCCGCCCATCCCCCGCGCCGCTGCCACGCCGCGCCGCTCCCGGCTGCGCCCCCGCTGAGGAGCTGCCGGTTCGCCTCGAACCACTGTGGGCGCTCCCATCCGGCGGCGGTCACGAACTCCGCGCCCTGCTTCACATGCCGCTGATGGAAGGGGGTGAGGCGTAGTTTGCGCGGCCGTGCCGGCTGCTGGCGCGGGTGGATGATGTCGTAGACCTCGCGGTATTGCTGCGTGCCGCGTTCCAGCACGTACGGCGGGGAGGTCTGGAACCCATAGAAACGGTTGGCGTCGGCCTCGGCCAGGTCGTAGCTCACTTCCCCCAGCGCCATCCACTCGGCCACCTGGCAGCCCATGCCGCCGGCGTGGGTGATCCAGACCGCCTCGCAGACCCAGACACCGCGGGCCCGCGCGCTCTCCCCGACGATCGATCCCGCGTCGGGCGTGAACGAGAACATGCCGTTGAGGGAGCGCTCTGGATCTGCCGGGCGCATGGTCCCCTTCAACGCCGGCATGATCCGCGCGGCCTCCGCCTCGGCCACGTCGAAGTCGCCCGGGGTGAACGGGTTGATCGCACGGGCGCCGAGCTTCCCCTGCCTGACCGCGATCGGCTCGTGCTTGTAGCTGCCGACGCCGTAGTAGTCCTCGCGCTGGCGGAAGTACATCGCCATGTCCTGGTGGCGCACGATCGGGTGGGCGACCTCCCGGGTGTCGCCGGCCAGCTCCGGGACCGGGTCGGTCCACACCAGCTGGTGCTCCACGGCGACCAGCGGGATCGGCACCCCGGCCAGCGCGCCCACCGTCGGGCCCCAGATGCCGGCACAAATCAACACCCGCTCGCACTCCACCCGACCCCGGTCAGTGTCGACCGCCCGCACGCGGCCGGCCTCCACATCAAACCCGGTGACGGTGACGCCGCCCTGGAACGCCACCCCTTTGGCGCTGGCGGCGCGGGCGAGCGCCGCCACGATCCGCACTGCCTTGGCGATGCCGTCGCTGGGCACGTGGTAGGCGCCGAGGATCGCCCCCGGGTCGAGCAGCGGCACCCGCTCGGCTGCCCGTTCGGGCGTGAGCAGCTCCCCGCCTTCGATCCCGTAGGAGCGGGCCCAGCCAAGCCGGCGCTTCAGCTCCCATGCCCGCTGCGGCGTGGTGGCGATCTCCAGCGAGCCGACGCCGTACCAGCCCGGCTCGCCGTCCAGCTCCAAGGTCTTGTAGAGCGCGACGGTGTCCTGCGCGACCCGGCACATCAGGCGCGACGGGTTGGTCTGGAACACCAGGCCCGGCGCGTGGGAGGTGGAGCCGCCAGTCTCGAACAGGGGCCCCCGGTCCAGCACCAGCACGTCCGGCTGGCCCAGCTCGGCCAGCTGCCAGGCGGCGCTCGCGCCGACGATGCCGGCACCGACGATCACCGTCTGCGCTCGCTCCGGAAATGCTGTGGGCGGTGCGCTACTCAACCGGGATCTCCTGGTGGATCGCTTTCAGGTCGATCCCCTGGCTGCGGCGGACCAGCTTGGCCACGACGTAGATCACCAGCGCGAGCAGGTACATGCCGCCCATGAACCACAGCGAGGTCTTGTTGTTGACCGCGTAGAGGCTGTCCGCGAACCACTTCCAGAGGTTGAAGACCAGGAAGGCGGCGGTCACGACTCCCGCTATCGTGATCAGCGGGACGCCGAAGACCTTGTAGCGGGCGATCGCCGAGTTCTCGAACAGCTGCTTGCGGCGGTACGGCAGCAGGATCGCCGCGACCGCGGTCCCGAGGAAGGTCACCGCGATCACCAGCACCGCGTCCAGGATGTAGGTCGAGAACTTCGAGGTGTAGGAGTACATCGCGCTGACCCCGATCGACGGCACCAGCATCAGCACCAGCGCCCACACCGGCACGTGCCGCCGCTCCGACACGTCCGCGACCCGCTCCGGCAGGATCCGGTCGAACGCCGCCGCGAAGATCACCCGGGTCGACGACAGGAACAGCGTCCCGGCCCAGCCGACGAACCAGGCGGCAAACGCCAGGATGATGACCGTGGAGATGAAGGCGTTGTGGAAGTAGAACGCGGCCAGCAGCGGCGCATATGGCCAGATCGGGATGGCAGCCTTGCCGGTGCCGTAGACCACGTTCCAGTAGGCGAGGTTGGAGGCGTTGAAGAACTGCCAGCCGAAGAACTTCGCCGCCAGCAGCACGAACACCACGGCGATGGCGATGGTGACCCACAGGCCCCACATCATCCCGTTCATCACGCGCTTGAAGTCGCTGGCGCCGCGGACCTCCCCGTACAGGGTCGCGCCCCAGTTCGGGTACATGATCCAGAAGGCCAGGAACGGGATCAGCAGCAGCGAGCTGCCGAAGAAGGGCGAGAAGCCGAGGTCCGGGACCACCTTGGCGCCGTTGCCGGCGAGCTGCAGCGTCTGCTGGTAGGCGTCGCCGCTGGTGCCGAACAGGTTGGACGCCTCGCGGTTGAAGGCCGACTGGAACCCGCTGCGGGACCCGAACAGCATGATCAGCATGACCACGGCCAGCGCCGCGATGCCGAGGTAGAAGCTGTACTTCTGGACCTTGGCGTAGATCTCCATCCCCAGCGACACCAGCACCCCGGCCAGCGCCACGGTGATCAGGCAGACGGTGAACAGCCCGTTGTGGGTCGCAAGGAAATTGGACAGGCTGGTCAGCTTCAGCACCGCCGCGAGCGGCTGGAAGACCTCGACATTGAGGATGTTGGCGTAGACCGGCGCCCAGTACCACAGGATGAACCACCAGCCGGTCACCGCCAGCACGAAGGCGACCCCGCCGCCGAGGACGCGGCTCTGCCAGACGTAGTCGCCGCCAGCGCGCGGCATCGCCGAGATGAGGCCGGCATAGGTGATCACCAGGAAGGTCATGAACACCCCGGTGACCAGCAGGGCGGGGAGGATCTGCCCGCCCGGCACGAAGCCGAGCACCGACAGGCTGAAGAACAGGCCCAGCGTCACGAAGTTGACCGACATGAAGGAGTAGAGGAAGGCGTCGAACTTCGACCACCCCTTGACCAGCCCGGTCGCCTTGCGCAGAAACAGCGTTGGAGCCGCAGCATCACCGATCGCCGCCATCAGCACCCCTTTTGGGTTGGAACGGCTGGGGCTCAGCCGTTCACGAGCTGGTAGTTCCGGACCTTGCGCTTCTTGGTGTCGAGGTTCACCACCGCCGCCTGCAGGACCCCCTCCTCGTAGGAGCTGCCGGGGTTGAGGGCGAGCGTCTTGCCGATCCTGGCCGTGCCCTTGGCCTCGTGGATGTGGCCGTGCAGCGACAGCAGCGGCTGGAAGCGCTGGATGGCCTCGCGGACTGAGGTCGACCCGACCGGCCGCAGCGCCTGCCCGCCGGAGACATAGCTGAGGTCCTCGTTGAGCGCGGGCGCGAAGTCGAGCTTGGAGCCGTAGGGCGGGGCGTGGAAGTTGAAGATCGTCTGCGAGGGCTCGCCGGCGTGGCTGAGGGCCACCTCGATGCGCCGCGCCAGCTCCGGCTCCTCGGCCTCGCGGAAGGTGTGCCAGGGCGTGGGGTTGGTCCACCCCATCGACACCATGGTGACGCCGTCGCCGAGGTCGATCGGGTGGTCCTCGTCGCCGGTCTCGACCACGCGAGCGCCGCTGAGCAGGTCGTCGATCTCGAACATGTCGTCGTTGGCCGGGCAGGCGATCACGCGGATGCCGCTGCCGCCGAGCTTCTCCTCGGCCATCGCGATCCAGCGCTCGGTGCCTTCGAGCATGACCTCCTTGAAGCGCTTGTCGACCAGGTCCGCGTCGGCCTGCAACGCGCGGTACTCCTCCTCGGAGACCTCGATCGGGTAGTAGCCGCGGTTCTGCACGCGCTTGGTGAACTGCTCGACTTCGCCGCTTGTCTCCAGGACGTCGGTGTGGTCCTGGAGGGAGGCGATCCAGGTCGCGTTGGCGCGCTGCACGATCGGCACCATCGCCTTGCCGGTCACGTCGCCGCCGAGGATCACCACGTCGGCCTGGTAGAACGCCCCGGCGTTGAGGAACTTCTTCCAGCAGATCTCGGAACCGTGGAGGTCGGTCACGAAATAGAGCTTCATCCCGCGCTCCCAGCGCTGGAGCCGTGTCGTCCCTTGCCGCCATCTTCGACCGGCTGAGCAGCACCGCAAGGTTCTCGTTGCGGAGCTCGTACCACTGGACGCGCTCACCGACGCGGGCGCGGAGCTTCCACTTGAGGGACTTGGGGGCCGCGTCGGCGTGGCGGCGGAGCGTCAGCGCCTGCTCCACCGGGTCATGGGCGGCGCCTAGTGGCACCAGCCGGGCGAGGTCGCCCCGGACCAGATCGGCGACCCGGTCAAGGTTGCCGGTGACCGTCCGCCACCAGCCCCAGTCGCCAGCCACGACCGCACCGAAGCGGGCAAGGCCGACCGTGCCCGGCTCGTCGCCGTCGCGGACCTCGAAGGCGGCGAGCAGGTAGACGATGTCATGGACGTCCTTCTCATTCTGCTCGACCACCTGAAGCTTGGACAGCAGCAGGTCGGTGACGTCCAGCGTGCCGGGCATCCGGCTGATGCGATCCTTGAACGGCAGTACGTGACACATCTGCAGCTGGTCCATGACCACGTCGACGGCGGTCCCGCTGGCGAGCGACTGGAAGTACATCTGCCGGTGCCCGTGCATGATGTTGAAGCGCCGGTCCCCCTCGAAACCAAGCGCCGCCAGCAACTCCATCACCTGCTTCTTGGCGCTGGAGACCGAGGCGAAATCCATGTCCTGCCCGTTACGGACCCGCGGAGGGTAGGCCGGGGTCAGGTAGCGGACCGCCTGGCCGCCGATCAGCTTGAGGGGGATGCCTTCCCGGCTGGCGGCCTTCACGGTCGCGACCGCGGCCTCATAGGTGTCGGCTGGCAGGGTCATCGTCTCACTACCTCGCCCGAGGTGACCTCGTTGCGGCTACGACAACGCCGCTGCGCATCTGGCGGTCGGGAGCATGCAGACTTCTGGGCCAGCGTGCATTGCGCAAGTGCAGTTGCAGCATGACATGGAGGCGAGGGGACGGCGACCCGTGGCCAGGCCATCGCACCAGCAGCACTATGACTTCGTGATCGTCGGGGGCGGCTCGGCGGGGAGCGCTCTGGCCAACCGGCTGAGCGCCGACCCCGGGAACCGGGTGCTGGTGCTGGAGGCGGGGAGGCGCGACTGGCGCTTCGACCCCTTCATCCACATGCCGGCGGCGCTGTCGTTCCCAATCGGAAGCCGCTTCTACGACTGGCGCTACCAGTCCGAACCCGAGCCGCACCTGCACAACCGGCGCATCTTCCACGCGCGCGGCAAGCTCCTCGGCGGTTCCAGCAGTATCAACGGGATGATCTTCCAGCGCGGCAACCCGCTCGACTACGAGCGGTGGGCCGCCGACCCGGGCATGGACGCCTGGGACTACGGGCACTGTCTCCCCTACTTCAAGCGTATGGAGCGCTGCCTGGCCGCAGCCGGCACGGAGCCTGACACTGGCACTGACGACGGCGGCTACCGCGGTCACGACGGCCCCCAGGTCCTGGAGCGGGGGCCCGCCTCCAGTCCGTTGTTCCAGGCCTTTTTCGAGGCGGTGCAGCAGGCCGGCTACCAGCTGACCGACGACGTGAACGGCTACCGCCAGGAAGGCTTCGCGGCCTTCGACCGCACGATCTCGCGAGGCAGACGCCAGTCCGCCGCCCGCGCCTACCTGCACCCGGTGCTGCGCCGCCCGAACCTGGAGGTCCAGACCGGCGCGTTCGTCACCCAGGTCGTCTTCAATTCCAGCAGCCGGCGTGCCGTGGGCGTTGACTACATCGTTTCTGGGTGGAGGGCGAGCGGCGCATCGCGACCCCGGCGGGTCCTGGCCGGCGAGGTGATCCTGTGCGGCGGGGCGATCAACTCGCCGCAACTGCTGCAACTCTCCGGCGTCGGCAACGCCGCCGAGCTGGAGGCCCTCGGGATCACGGTGGTGGCGGATCTGCCGGGAGTCGGCGAGAACCTCCAGGACCACCTGGAGGTCTACGTGCAGCACGCCTGCAGCCAGCCGGTCTCGGTCGCGCCGTACCTGCGGAAGCGCTGCTGGCCGTGGGTGGGGCTGCGCTGGCTGCTGCTGCACGCCGGGCCGGGGGCGACCAACCATTTCGAGGCGGGCGGCTTCGCCCGCAGCAACAACGAGGTCGCCTACCCGAACCTGATGTTCCACTTCCTGCCCGTCGCGATCCGCTACGACGGCTCCCAGCCGGCCGGCGGCCACGGCTACCAGGTCCACGTCGGACCGATGTACTCGGACTCGCGCGGCTCGGTGAAGCTCCGCAGCGCCGACCCCCGCGAGCACCCGGCGCTGCGCTTCAACTACCTGTCGACCCCCACCGACCAGCGCGAGTGGGTCGAGGCGGTCCAGAGCGCCCGCCACATCCTCGGCCAGCCCGCCTTCGCCCCGTTCGACGCCGGGGAGCTGTCGCCCGGCCCGGCGGTCCGGACGCCCGCAGAGATCCTCGACTGGGTCGCCCGCGACGCCGAGACCGCCCTGCACCCGTCCTGCACCTGCAAGCTCGGCACCGACTCCATGTCGGTGACCGACCCGGCGACCATGAAGGTCCACGGCCTGGAGGGCCTGCGAGTGGTCGATGCCTCGGTCATGCCCTACGTCACCAACGGCAACATCTACGCCCCGGTGATGATGGTGGCCGAGAAGGCGGCCGACCTGATCATGGGGAACACCCCGCTGGCGCCCGAAGCAGTCCCGTTCTATCGCCACCCACAGGCCAAGCACGCTCGGTAACACCCCACCGCCTTGGCCGGTCTCCTCGTGAATTCCTCGCGTGTTTCCTCCTGCCGGTTGGACCGTGGTGGACTTGACGTCCGACAATACGAATGCTGCTCGGCGCGAGGCGCAGAAGGAAGGGTCATGCCGCGGTATCTGCTGATCCGGTCGTGGGGAGAGGTCTCCGAAAAGGAGATGCACGACAACGGGCGCCGCTCCAAGCTCGTCAGGAACGAGGGCTTCCCGGACATCGTGTGGGAGCACAGCCATGTGGTGACCGACCGCCGCGGCACGGTGGTGTCCTACTGCGTCTACCAGTCCCCGAACGAGGAGCGCCTCCAGGAGCACGCCGCAGCGGTCGGTGGGCACTTCGTCGATGAGATCCTCGAGATCGCCCGCGACGTCAGCCCGGGCGACTTTCCGGTGTGACGGCTGGCGGGCCGCCGAGGGCTTGCGCGGTCGCATCGTAGGCCGGCTTCTTGACGAAGTTCTCGTCCCATGGCAGCGCCGCGCCCTGCCCGGGGAAGACCGACGGGATCCAGGAGTACTTGTCGGTGTAGTCCCAAACCGTGATCCCCACGCAGCGGGCCACCGCCAGGCAGGCGGCAAGCAGCCAGCCGAGCGCGCCAAAACGAGAACGAGGTTTCATCGGAGGCAGCCTCCCGCAGAGAGCAAGGCGGCGTAGCGCTGCGGGCTCGGATCGCGGAGGCTCCCACCGGCAGTCTGGAACCCGGAGCTGCGAGCGTGTCAATGGAGTCGTTGGTGCCGATAGACGGGCGCACGTTCGTTTATTACTATCGCTCCGGGAGCCACGTGCCGCGCTCAGTCATGAGCAGCTCTGGCGCAATGCGGAGGTTGAAGGCTCCATGCGACTCCCGAAGCCCATCACACGAGTATTCCCGGTCGCCGTCCTGGTCGCGGCCGCCCTAGCCGGCGGTGTCGCGACCGAGGCGACCGCCGCCCCGCCCTGCCAGGTCACCTACACGATCGTCAACCAGTGGTCCACCGGCTTCCAGGCCGCCGTCAACGTCACCAACAACGCCGCGCCGGTCACCAGCTGGACGCTGGCGTTCCAGTTCCCCAACACCCAGCAGGTCACCAACGGCTGGAACGCAGTGTGGAGCCAGAGCGGCCCGCAAGTCACCGCGGGCAACGCGGCCTGGAACGGGAACCTCGGGACCGGGCAGACCGCCGGCCTCGGGTTCGTGGGCACCTGGTCGGGCAGCAACGACCTGCCAACCTACTTCACGCTGAACGGCGCCGCCTGCAACGGCGTGGCGCAGCGCCCGACGGTGAACCTCACCGCACCGGCCCCGAACGCCATCTACACCGCCCCGGCGAGCGTCCCGCTTGCCGCCACCGCCGCCAGCACCTCCGGCGGCACCGTCGCGCAGGTGCAGTTCTTCGACGGGGCCACCCTGCTCGGCGCCGACACCACCAGCCCCTACGCGCTCAACGCGACGCTGGCCGCCGGGAGCCACACGCTGTTCGCCCGCGCCCTCGATAACACTGGGGCCACCGCCGACTCGGCCGTGGTGAGCGTCTTCGTCCGCAGGGCCGGCAGCAGCGGCGCCCCCGCCCTGCACGTGACCGGCAACCGGCTGGTCGACGCGGCCGGCAACACCGTGGTGCTGCATGGCGTGAACCGCTCCGGCGCGGAGTTCCAGTGCGTCCACGGCTTCGGTATCTTCGACGGCCCCATGGACGCCGCCTCGGTGACGGCCATTGCGAGCTGGAACGTCAACGCCGTGCGCGTCCCGCTCAACGAGGACTGCTGGCTCGGCCTCGCCAACGTCCAGCCGCAGTTCGCCGGCGCCAATTACCAGACCGCGATCAAGGACTACGTGGCGCTGCTGCACCAGTACGGCATCGCGGCCGTCCTGGACCTGCACTGGAGCGACGGCGTCTACAGCGGCAACTCGAGCGCCTGCCCCGACGCCACCGCCACCTGCCAGAAGCCGATGCCCGACAGCGCCCACGCGGTGGACTTCTGGCGTTCGGTCGCCACCACCTTCGCCGGCGACCCAGGCACCGTGTTCGACCTGTTCAACGAGCCGTACCCCGACCGCGCCACCAGCACCCTCACCCAGGCGTGGACCTGCTGGCGCGACGGCGGCACCTGCCCGGGCATCGCCTACAGCGTCGCCGGCATGCAGACCCTCATCAACGCCATCCGCGCCGCTGGCGCGCAGAACGTCATCCTGCTCGGCGGGCTCGCCTACTCCAACGACATGACCCAGTGGCTGCAGTTCAAGCCGACCGACCCGGCCGGCAACCTGGTGGCCTCGTGGCACTCCTACAACTTCAACATCTGCGTCAGCAGCACCTGCTGGGACCAGCAGATCGCCCCGGTCGCCGCCCAGGTGCCGCTGGTCGCCGGCGAGATCGGCGAGAACGACTGCGCTCACGGCTACATCGACACCCTGATGACCTGGCTGGACCAGCACTCCATCTCCTACCTCGGCTGGACCTGGAACACCTGGCCCTGCAATTCCGGCCCAGCCCTGATCACCGCCTACGACGGCACCCCCACCCCCTTCGGCATCGGCCTCCGCGACCATCTCCGCGCCCTGCCCTGAAGCACCCTCCGGCCCGGCCCGCAGGAAGCAGCGGGCCGGGCCGGACCTGTGTCCGGATAGATCAATGCGTAAGAATCAAGATGTTCACGTGAATCATGTGAATAGCTAAAGAAGAACATCTTGACTGGAGCGCGAGCATTATGCGGTAATGAGGACAGTCCCGGGCGTTACACCACATCAGCACCACACCAGGAGCACCGTCATGCGCCTGCACCGTGCCCACGCCCGTGCCTGTTCCCACCGGATGAGTTGAGATGCGCCAGATCCTCGAGGCGATCGAGTCACCAGACGCCTCCAGCGCGGGCGCGGGCGACTTCGCGTCGGTGGCGGTTCCGGAGTCCTATCGCGCGATCACCGTGCACCGGGATGAGACCGAGATGTTCCAAGGTCTCGAAACCGAGGACAAGGATCCGCGGAAGTCGCTGCACCTGGACCAGGTGCCGGTGCCCGAGGTCGGCCCGGGCGAGGCGCTGGTGGCCGTCATGGCCAGCTCGGTGAACTACAACTCCGTGTGGACCTCGATCTTCGAGCCGCTGCCGACCTTCGGCTTCCTGCAGCGCTATGGCCGTCTCAGCGAGCTCGCCAAGCGCCATGACCTGCCCTACCACGTCATCGGCTCCGACCTGGCCGGTGTCGTCCTGCGCACCGGTCCTGGCGTGAACACCTGGCGGCCCGGTGCCCGGGTGGTGGCGCACTGCCTCTCGGTCGAGCTGGAGTCGCCGGAAGGGCATGACGACACCATGCTCGACCCTGAGCAGCGCATCTGGGGTTTCGAGACCAACTTCGGCGGACTGGCGGAGCTCGCGCTGGTCAAGGCCAACCAGCTGATGCCAAAACCCGAGCACCTGACGTGGGAAGAGGCAGCCGTCTCCGGGCTGGTCAACTCGACGGCCTATCGCCAGCTCGTCTCGCCCAATGGCGCGGGGATGAAGCAGGGCGACAACGTCTTGATCTGGGGGGCGACCGGAGGGCTCGGCTCGTATGCCACCCAGCTGGTGCTGGCGGGGGGCGGAACCCCGGTGTGCGTCGTCTCCTCGCCCTCCAAAGCAGAACTGTGCAGGCGAGCGGGTGCCGAGGCGGTCATCGACCGAACCGCCGAGGGTTACCGGTTCTGGACCAGCGACGAGCGCCAGGACCCGCGCGAGTGGAAGCGCTTCGGACGGCGTATCCGCGACCTGACCGGTGGTGAGGACGTCGACGTCGTCTTCGAGCACCCGGGCCGTGAGACCTTCGGCGCGAGCGTCTACGTCGCGCGCAGAGGCGGCGTGATCATCACCTGCGCGTCCACCTCCGGATTTCGGCATGAATTCGACAACCGCTACCTGTGGATGTCGCTGAAACGGATCATCGGTTCGCACTTCGCCAACTACCGCGAAGCGTGGCAGGCGAACCGGCTGATCGCCAAAGGCAGGATCCACCCCACGCTATCCACGACCTATCCCCTCGAGGAGACCGCGCAGGCCGTCCACGACGTGCACCGCGGCATCCACCACGGCAAGCTCGGCGTCCTGGCGCTGGCCCCCCGGGAAGGGCTCGGCGTGCGTGATCACGAGCTGCGCGCCAGGCACCTCGACGCCATCACCCGGTACCGCAACGGCGACGCATCCCCTGCGTGCGATGTGACCGATGCGCGGCCCGAACTTCCGCTCGGATCGATTGGAGGCACCTGCCATGCCCGCTGAGTACGACGCCGCGATCGCCATCGTCGGGATGAGCGGCCGGTTCCCCGGCGCTGCGTCCGTCGACGCCTTCTGGGAGCTGCTGGTGACGGGCCGCGACGGGGTGGCGGAGGCGCCCGCGGACCGTCCCTGGATGCGTGAGCTGTATGACCCGGAGCTCATGGCGCCGGGGAAGGTGCCAACCACGCGCGGAGGCTTCCTGCCCGGCCTCAGCCTCTTCGACGCGGGATTCTTCGACGTGTCCCCGCGCGAGGCCTGCCGCATGGACCCGCGCCTGCGGATCCTGCTGGAGACGGCCTATGAGGCGATGGAGGACGCCGGCCTGCCGCCTCGCCGTCTGGCCGGGCCCGGCACGGGCGTGTTCATGGGCACCCTGCACGGCGAGTATTGGCTGCGGCAAATCGGTGACCTCGACGGCCTCGACCTCCATGTCGAGTTCGACTGCTCGCACAGCGCACTGTCCGGGCGGCTCGCGTACTGCTTCGACCTACGCGGCCCCGTCCTGAGCACCGACACGGCCTGCGCGTCGTCGCTGACCGCGGTGCATCTGGCCTGCGCCGCCCTGCGCGCGGGCGAATGCCAGGTCGCACTGGCGGGCGGCGTGAGCATCCAGCTCACCCCGCACACCACCGTCACCTTCTCCCGTGGGGGCGCGGTCAGCCCGGACGGGCGCTGCAAGTTCGGCGACGCGGAGGCCAACGGCCTCGCCCGCGCCGAGGCGGTTGGTGTCGTGGTGCTCAAGCCGTTGGCCAGTGCGCTCGCCGATGGCGACCGGATCCGCGCCGTAATCCTCGGCAGCGCGGTCAACAACGACGGGTACACCGGGACCGGGATCGGCGGGCCAACGGTCGAGGGCAAGGCCGAACTGCTGCGAGCCGCCTACACGGCGGCCGGAGTCGATCCGCGCGACCTGCTGTTCGTCGAGGCGCACGGGACCGGCACGAAAGCGGGCGACAAGGCCGAACTGCAGGCGCTCTCGCAGGTGCTGGGACCGCGTGAGCCGGACCGCCGTTGCCTGGTCGTTGCGGCGAAGGCCTCCGTCGGCCACACCGAGGCAGCCGCCGGTGTGACCGCGTTGATCAAGGCGGCGCTCAGCCTGGAGCACAGGGCCGTGCCCGGGCTGCCGTTCCTGGGACGGCTGACGCCGGCCGTGGACTGGGACCAGGCGTCGATCCTGCTGCCACGCCAGACGGCTGCCCTGCCGGCAGCTGGCCGGCTGCTGGCCGGGGTGAGCGCTTACGGAATGAGTGGCACGAACGCGCACGTGGTGCTGGCCAGCGCTCCGCAACAGAACGCTCCGGAGGCCGCGGCCACCTCGCGCAGTCTGCGCGCGGCCCCGCAGCGGCAGGACGAGGGGGGTTCGCTGCTGGCAGTGTCAGCCCGCGCACCGCAGGCCCTGCGGGAACTCGCGGGTCGGTACGCCGATCTGCTCGGTTGCAGCCCTGCTCCCGTGCTGGGCGAGGTGTGCGCGGCCGCCGCGCTGCGACGCGACCACTACGAGTGCCGGCTGGCGCTGACGGCCGGCTCCGCGCCGGCCATGGCAGCAGCGTTGCGGGACTTCCTGGACGGCAGGCCACGGCTCGGCACGGCCGCCGCCGACAAGGTTCTGGGCCGCCCCCGCGTCGTCTTCGCGTTCCCCGGCCAGGGGGCCCAGTGGGCCGGGATGGGACGCGAACTGCTCGCCGCAGGCGGGCCGTTCGCCGACGCGCTCACCGAATGCGACCAGGTCATCGGCCGGCACGGTGGCTTCTCCCTGCTCCGGCTCCTCCAGCAGGACGATCAAGCATGGCTCGCCGATACCGCGAGGGTACAGCCCGCGCTGTGGGCGATGGCCGTAGCCCTGACCGCGCTGTGGCGGTCCTGGGGCATCGAACCGGACGCCGTTTTCGGACATAGCCAGGGCGAGATCGCCGCTGCCTATGCCGCCGGAGCGCTGTCGCTGGAAGCAAGCGGCCGTGTCAGCTGCCTGCGCGCCAAGACCATCGCCGAGCGCGCCCGCTCTGGCGCGTTGTGCTGGATCCAGACGCCGCCCTCCCAGATCGCTGGCCTGCTCGGCGAACTTCGCGCGGAGGCGTCGATCGCCGTCGTGGAAAGCCCGGAATCGGCCGTGCTGGCCGGTGAAGGCGACCAGATCCAGCGGATCATCGACGGTTGCGAGGAGCGTGGCATCTCCTGCCTCCCGGTGAATGCCACGTACGCCGCGCACAGCCGGCATGTCGACCCGGTCCGCGGCCCGCTGCTGGAAGCCCTCGCCGACCTCGCCCCGCAGGCGGGCTCGGTGCCGTTGATCTCCACCGTCACCGGGACCGAACTGCCGGGAACCGCGCTGGACGGC
>WNGR01006461.1_pt1 | contig 14053 bp, 12 predicted proteins | sample 5407581 | NCBI WGS metagenome assembly WNGR01 (sample SAMN13153383, study PRJNA577476) | soil metagenome | isolation source: 80 cm soil or saprolite under Garry oak tree replicate 2 | place: USA:California | collected 2016-06-15
AATCTGGTTGGAGAAGAGCTCCGAGAAGTTCTACGAGACTTCACATCAGTAGCGAACACCAAAGTAAATCCGGAACTAACTTGGCTATTAAGATAGGGCTCCGTTGGTTCTGATGAATAAAGTTGAAGACCCTTCCTGATACGTTCGCGAAGCACGTGGCACGCGGGATTTGCCTTCATGATCTTCGCCATAGCCTGTTGGATGAGCGGTTTGAGACCGGGGAACCAATTGCCAAAGGCCGACCACAGGTTGTAAGCCAGATCCATGCCAATCATGACACCGGTGGGGGAAGGGTAGATACTCATCGAGTCAGAGACCTAAAGGTACAAACGGAATTAGCGAAGAGGTCCTATGCAAAAGAACTCGAACCTACGTAGTCCAAGAACTTGGCTCGAGTGTAACGCTCTATGTCATGACTGTCAAAGTCCCCCCACCGCAACTGAACATCGATCCAGAACTTGTTGCTGGTAGTGCCATCCATCTGGTCCTTATTCTATTGGGGTGTAAGCCGAATAGGACAGTCACAAAGATGCATTAAACATACGTCGGTAACGAGCGACGGCCGTGTTATATTCCACTGTGAGCAAGGAAGGTTAGAGCCCGAAATTCCAACAAGTTGTCGACAGCTTACCTTGTACGCGGAGAACAAGAGGATGTCTGCGCAAGACGAGTTCATTTTGTAACTCTTACGAGGGTGAATCGTCTCTTTTTGCACGGTCTCAATCTGGAGCGCTTCAAGCTCTTGGTCAAAGACTTGACACTGGATACGAAGTGACCAATTAATTCGACTCAACAAACGAATTTGTTGACTTTACCAGATCCATGACGACACTCTCGTGAACTAGAACAACATGTAAGATACAGCAGCCAAACAAGCGAAGTGGACGTACTCTTCTGCCATAAATGCGCACGGAAAATCTGAATCAGACTGATCTTGAGCGTTGGGATTTTGCCGTGCCTATGAAAAGCCAATGTTAGTAAAATTGGGTTGCCGGTCATGGTAATCAGACGCACATGAAGATACCCGTCAAATCTAGCTGTACTTGGAAGCCGACGTAGACGTTCGCGGAACGCTGAGCGTTCGTGAGCTTTTTATACCGCATTGATTCTTCGAACCCGGACGCCTTCTCCCAGAACAGACCTTCCCACGTGGGGAAGTACGTGCCCTTGAAGAGTGTGTGTTCGAGGATACCTTCCACGCCTCCCAACGCAGCAATAACGTCGACACGATAGTTGTTTAGTTGCCACAGTTTGCCGTCGTGACGTTGTGATGTCCACCAGAATGGATTACTGGAGAACAAATTAGGGTCAGGATAACGGCCGAGAAGAGTACAAACTCACTGTTTGAGAAGTTGGTACTGCTTCCAGTCCGTCCGCACACGCCAGCCACGGTCGTATGCCAATCTAAAAAATCGCGTCAACAGCCACACAACGACGTTAGCAGAAATCCATACGTGTGGCGGTCCTTCTGGAAGAGCGTGTTGATACGAGGGATGCCGCGGTCCCAGCTGTCCTCTAGATCTTCCAGCGTCAAGCGACGATTTTGTGCATTGGCCTCCTTTCGCTTCATGGAATACTCCGACCAAACACGTGCGGAGTCGAGGAACTCAGCCTCCCATGGCTGCAAATAGCGATACAGGTTGGGAATGAGCTGGTCCTCTTCGTGTGTCATACCAGCGCGGAAGTGGGTCACTTTGATCGAGTGTAAGTAAACGTAGAACTTAAAGGCGAAAGTCCGTACCTCCGATATCAGTCTGCTTTGACCAACGAAGGTCACTTTGTGGGATGAGCACGTGCCCCATCGACAGCATTCCAAGACCTCCCAGTTCCTGTTGATTTATGATCAGGAAGGCACATATCACCACAATCGAACGACGAACTTTAGGCGTGTAGAACACTACTGGGGGGAAACGCGACGGCATCTTCGAATTCAGCCCGATCTTCACGCGAGTCTGAATCTTATTCTCCGCCTTAACCAAGGCGTCAAGGAGCTCGTTCGTGTGGATCACTGCCTCACGATAGTAGGTCATCAGGCCAATCAACGCCGTGTTCCACTTGTTGACAATTTTGGAGAAGGTTGTGGAACCAGAGCTCATTAGCACCTGACGGATACGATTGTTGAACTGTTGGACGCCTGCACACACCATTAGCATAGATGCAAAAAGAATAATACGTGAATTGTACCGCACCTTCATCCGAGACGCGAAGGAATGCTTGTGCCGTCCGCTCCTTTGTTTGTTCATTGGTGAGATTCCACACGGCGTCTTTGAGCGAGTACTGCTCCCCGCCCATCGTTCGAATCTTCGGCAAGATCCGCACTTCGAATCCACACATAGAGAACAATAGCTGAGGGTTGTCGCGCGAATACACGCTCACAAAAGTGTCTTCCCATTCAATTGTTGTCAAAGAGCGAGGTAAACTCTGCTTCACGTTCCAGAACACTGCGCGGCCTAAGTTGACGTCATGTTTGATCAGGCGCATACGACAGTCACGCGGCCAACAACGCTTGTTGTTATACCCAATAACGTTGTTGTTAGTCGGGTCTGGGTTGGCACTGAGGTATCTTTGGATGAGGTCGCGCGCCTCATCCGCAGTGAAGCGGAAGAGGATATGTAATCTGTCCACGTAGCGCGAATAGAGACGAATAGGATGACGTGTCTCAGTTGAAGAGTCGCGGAACTGAAGGAAGTTGTTTGGCGCTTGTGGAGGACCAGCCATTTCACTAGCCCGCTGTAGACCCAGGACGAGGATGTCGAGCACGAGACCATAGTACTGGAAGACGAAGGCCGAGAATTGAAGTCCGCGGATCATGCCGTACGCATTTGTATGCGCCATATCCTTGTAGGTGAGCACCGTATTGTTTTTCGCGGTGATATAATCAGCTAGATTGTGGTCCAGAATGAGACGGAGTAATCGGTTGAGAAGCGTCAGATCAATCTTCTCATAGACCTTCGAGAATACGGTCTCCATCATAACATTGCATTCGCCTTCGCTCGTCTCCCAGATTTCCGTTAAGTTGTTGATGCCTTGGCACCACTTGTAAACCAAAAGCGGGGGCGGCTCCGTGTCCGCGGGCTTGATCCAAGCGGGGAAGAGACCACGTTTATCTGCCTCAAAGAACAAGAACTGATCCAGATAGGCGTCCGTAATCTTCTCGACGGGTTCGATGTCGTAGCAGGGGATGAGCTTGTCGTACGTGTCGAAAAACTCGATGCCAGATTCCTTGAATGCCCGCTGGGTTAGCAATAGCCGCTTGATGCGCGACAAACACTCGTGGGGGTTGTCGTAGGCCTGCTCAATGAGAGCCAACTCCTCACGTTGAGACTGGTTCAAGCGCCCCTTGACGGAATATGCTTCTTTCAACTTTTCAAGAGCGAGCACAAGCAACTTAGTATCGTGCTTGTACGATAATGGTCTGAAACAGGCATCAGAATGTGGAATGTGCCCTAAAGAAAACGGCTCACGGGAAGGGGATTGGAGCAAACTTCCGGCTCTCGAGCCAGTGAACGGTCGCCGTGTAGATAGCTACAGCTTCCTCTGCGCTAATATACGGGCCATCCTTGAGGTAGGCGTGTTGACGTTCTTGCTCTGCCTTCAAATAGAGCCGCGTGAGACGACCGAGGTTCTTCTTAACAACGGCCTTGTCGACAGTCGCACCGCGCCTGATACGCTCGCGGTTGTAGTGGGCAACCCTGATTGAATAATAATAAGTTTCAAACAGTGTGGCGAGAAATGAAAGAGACTGACGATGTCCACCAGTCGGCTTTGCTCTTGATGTAGCGCAGGATGATGTTCTCAATCGCCGTCGGCATTCCGGGTACTTTCCAGGGGATGTTTGCTTTCCAGCATCGCCACGCCTCCGACAGATGTTGCAAAATTGTCTTCGCCTTGTTCTGTTTAATCGACTCCGGCATCATGTCGAGAATATCATGCATGACCGCGGCACGAAGCTCAAGGTCGTAGTGAGACTCGACACGTTGCTTGGTGACAGTCTTAGCTACGCCCTTCGAATTTCGTCCCTCGAACTGGCGAGCCAGAAGGTTCCCAAGCCAGCGCTCAAGAAGAGGCACAATCCCGCGCATAAAGAAGAGCCAGACTCGCCACCCCGGAGCCCAGAAACCGACACCGGGCCCCTTGCCAACGGGACCGGTGTTGAAGCGATAGTAGATAAGGTGCTTCAGGTCTTTTGTCATCCGAACTTGCCGCATGAGCTTGTACTTGTAGCGGTACATGCCCGTAAGAGCGCCGACGTGTGCGAATATATACTGCAATGCGTCCGCAAGCTGGAAAGCATCGACGTTGCCGAGGCGGTACTGAACGTGAGCATCAACAACGAGCTTCGTCAAGCGAAGGATTTCGCGACAAAGGTGGAAAGCATTGCCGAAGCGAGACTTCTTACGCTCTTTCGTCGTCAAAGTCCTATAAAGCCGACCGTCAGTATATTTCGTCACTGGAGACTCGGAAATACAGACTTGACAGGCTTCAAGTTCATGTTGTAGTCGAGGTGCAAGTAGTTCAGATTCTGTGATCCCGATGTCAGTACGTCTATAACCATACATGGACCGAGCACAGACCTTGCGGTGGATGAGCAGGTTCAGCATGTTGTATCCTTGTCGACAAACTTGTAAACCGGCCTCAACCCAGTCCAACTTTGTCGTCTGGAAAAATTTGGTGGACTTCAGCTGCCGGAACAGATTCTTCTTCGTCATCGCCTTCTCGGATCGTGACTTCAGTTCGTTGAGCACGTAACACTTCAACAACTTCTGGTACGATACGCGAACTTTGACAGGTTGATTTGGCGGGCAGTGCTCCAAGTACCAGTTCTTGACCAAAGGTATATCCTGCGCGCGGCGCATATGTCCGGAACGACGACAGTACGGCTCAGGAGCCCACCATAGGGCAATCGCATCTGCAGTAATATCATTCTCCAGCGGCTTGTCATCCAGGATAGGAACAAGCACTTCAGGGAGCTCGAAATCATCATCGTCCTGGCCGTTTGGCCCAAAGACAGCGTCTTCGTGAGAGACAAGGGGGGTGTTTTTAGGTGTCGCACCACGCAGGGAGATCGGGTTTACGAGCGGGTCGAAATAGAAAGCCGGGAGGTCCGGATCATCTGTGCGGATATAGACGTTCTTCGTGGCATGATAGGGAGATATCCTGACTGAGCGCGGTAGGGAGTTGTATAAGTGTGGGAATGCAACTTTGTACTCCGTGCGAATTTGTTGCCGAATGATGACCTTATTGATGTCATTAAACTCATTCCAGTCCTCATCGAAGTTGTCCATATCGCGGTAAAGCGGTTCAAATTTAGGACCCCCAGGAATCGCCATGTTGAGAGCCTTGGCAGTGAAGAACGCTTTTTTGTCAAAGAGATAGGACGCATTGGTGTCAGTGTGGTCCGAAAGGAGAGTACGACCAAGCCGATATAAGTTAGCCATGACTGGTAAAGGGAGAGACCAGTATTTGTATGACGGTCCATTGACATGGGGTGTGTCAATGAGAGGGTGAGCGTCGTAGAACCATTCCAAAATGGGGGCATCCTCGGTCTCATCGAGGTCGAGTTGAATAGCTTCAAGGGGATCCACATCAAGAACGTTGTCGCCGTAGTCGAGCGGGGGCTCCTCGTCATCGAAAGGCGGGAATCGCATTCGCTTAAAATGCCTGCGGTCCCGCTTCTCCCGCCGCATAGCCAGCCACATGCTGCTCCACTGTGCATGGTACACGGGTTCAATGACACGGGGAATCTCGTTCACGAAAGTGATGGCCCCGGTGATGTGGTAGAGGACTGGAACCTCGCGTACTTGCTCCCACGGGAAGGGGATGTTCTCGAGCAACTTCATAACGGCATGAGGAACATACTTCAATGCCCCGAGATGAACCCGTTTGTCGTTTCGGAACTTGCGATTGGACATGTCGCCATGATCCTTTATGATTTTGCGCACATGTTCAGGAGGCATATCCTATACAACACCCATATTAATGAGGCTTGCAAGCTCAACATACTTGTATTGTAGCGTACCTGCTTCCCCATGTCAACATAACCCCCTTTCCTCTTTTGCCCATAGCGCTTCTTCTGCATTTGAATCCACTTTTGCGACTTGACGGTGAGCACCTCGGGGGGTAAACGAGAGCTTGAGGGATCAGCTGGGGCGACAGACGGCATACCCGGGGGAGGCAGAGGCATTCCTGGAGGTGGTGTGGGCATGCCCGGCGGAGGTGGTGGGAAGAAAGCCATCTCTGTCGTTGAGAGCAACAGCGAAGAGCGGATGGTTTGGTGCAAAAACTTGGACGCGTCTACTCCGCCATTTGCCACCGCAATTCAGGCGGCGGTTGAAACGTGGCGCGGTACCGAACGGCCCGGGCAGCAGTCCTCAACAGGCTCCATCGTGACTACAGTGACCACACCACGAAACGATGTCAAACATACTTTATGGGCCTACTGACAGCGTTGACCGCAGTGGTACGGATAAACATGTCTCCTATTGATAGGAGTATATGACAGCTTCCTTTGTCTTCTTTAATAGAGGCTGCTACCCCATGCCATTGACCCTTTCAAAGCGTGGAGTGCGACGGAAGTCTATATTACTGGAATGATGCGGGAACAGGCGTCTCTGCGTGGGTAAACTCTAGAATCCAGAAGGTACTCTGACCCTATTGAGAAGTTAGACCCAAGTCCTAATCCAGTGTTAGACATTGATGACTTCTTACCAAGATTCCTCTCTACTGTGTATCTTCACCCGTGGGCAACTTTGGCGCAGCGCCATGAACTGCTACTAGACCACATGCCAAAAGTAGATCTTACCGAGTGCTTTCGGTAATCGTCATAAATACCATAGGGGGTAGTCATGCAGTCACTACGGCCAGTTCTGAGTGTATCCACGCCCACGGACAATGTCCGTGTATGCCTAAACGTAGTCCATTGTCAGTAAGTGCAATGTCGGTTGACTGGAGTGAAGAACATAGAGCAGCCTACATCGCGCCATTGTTGCATTCGTCGTCGCACAATTCGATGGGTGATCTCGACTCTGCATGTACACAGCACGCAGGCACAGGCACGCCCAGTTAGTACCCAGTTGCAGCTTATTAACGGCGTTCATTTCCGACTCGACTCGGCCAAGTGGCACATTGTATCACGCATACTGAACGCCCGAATCTTCTTACGCCGCATTTTCTCCGCAAGACATTACGTACTGTACTGGGACATCGCTGATACATCAGGTACGGGGTAAAGGAGGAAAAAGTGAATGCGCCAATCAACAACAGGCACAGAAGTGGTAACGAGGTCGTTTGTAAATGAAGGCAGGCACAGGGAATCCATGATACAAAAACACACCTACGCTTCCTTGCGCTTACAGTGGCCGGAGCCTGTATGCTCCGAGTGAGCAGCGGTCTGGAGCCCAAAGGGGTTTTACTGCGCAGCCTTCTGCCATACGCGTTGCGGCGGCATTGGGCTTGGCCACCCCAATACAAAAGTAGTGCCGTAAGATTGGCCGGTTGCAAGGGCGGTTGGATAACCAGTATCTTCTCGATTATTTTTGGATTCTTCATACGCGACATCCGCGTTCTTGCTGGGTGTGAGAGAACAGTACATGGTACCAAACTCACTTGGAAAAATGAGGTTGTTTCGTACCCACACAGATGGTTCCACCTGCAGCAAAAAGCTATGACAGCACATAGTAGTAGGCCTGTCCCTTATCCTTCACTGCTTCATTGTTTGGCTCTCTACTGGTAGCCTCGGTGCATCTTCAAGATTGAAGAGTGTCGACGGACCTGGATCGAGCTCTAGCATTGCGCTCAAGTGAAAGCAGAACGTCCCAAAGTTGCTCGAGGTGCGAAACTTCGTTGTGGGCATGGCATACCGTGAGAGGAAGTACTCCAAGGGCATGAGGCTCATCTTGGTTTGTACGTGAGGAAATCCCATTCCCTCATCGGTAATTCTGTTCTCACCTCTCTCACATAGGCACGGGCGCCGAAATCTACCGAGAAAATAGCGCCGTACGATCGGGGATGGTCCCGGTGAGAGTTCAATCTAAGCTGCTGACCAAATAAGGAAAGATTTGGCAGGGAGAATGGAAGAGACTCGGCCATCTCGGGCCGTCGTTTGCAATCCGTCACAGAGGGTTTAGTCTGCAACCGTAAGGTCTAGAGGAGCAAGGGATAATACACGCATGGTAGGAGCACCATGTTATTGACTTTTGAATTGTGTGCAAAGACGAACAGGAGCGCCCGAGACCGGAAAGGGTCGAGCCGAGTCTCCAGAGAAATTGGTAACGGTAACGGAGATCCCAGGGCTTCCTGCGTGCGTGGTTCGCGGGGCGGATGTGGCCGTGGTTCAGAATGTGCAGTTGAGTCGGGCGCAGTGAAAGAAGAAGGAACGGGAAAAGGAGTGCCAGAAGAGTATGGAAGATGTCAGGGGTGCGAGATCACGCGGTACGATATGATAGTTAAAAAGGGAACAAAGGGCCAATCGGAGCTACGGTACTCAAGGGCTCGTGAAGACACAGGTGCAGAGAGCACCAAGAAGAGCATATGGAATGAAGGGACGCTTGAAGCTTGAACGACGGAAGCTCATTCAGACAAGCGGAGTTACAGGAGACTTTCGGAGTTATTGAGTGGGTGGCTGCTCGAATCCAAGTAGCGATGGGCCAAGCGTAGTGAAGAGGGGTCACGCCAAGGGTCATTGCAAACGTTACAAGAAAGGCTTGGTTCCAAAGACGGCATTATCTTATCAAGTACTGTATGACCGAGGGGCCGTTCGGAAGTTCGGCTGAAAGAAATCAATTTAGCCTGCACGAAATGCTAAGTGGGAGTTAAAGCAACCCATGTTGGGGAACGGGAAGGTGAGAAGATGCGGAGAGGTCTCATAAAGGTATGCTCTGGCTGCAACACGGGCGCCAAGAGCGGGATCTTTAGAAACAAAAGGGAATGGAGGACAAGAGGAGGGAGACGCCCAGAAGAGACACGAAAGTGGTGAAAAAACGGGGCGAGGTTCAAGAGATAAGTGAGCGGGCATTCCGCATGACCCGGATGGTATCCAGCTGGAGTGTCAAGGAGATAGGAGGAGGGAAGGTAAAAAGTGTACAGTGGATGTAACGCGTATGGATGATGATGATAGTGATGATGGGGAGTGATGGATGGTGATTGGTGGTGATGGAGGAACATAATAATTAATAATAATTAATAAGATAAATAACATTACGCGATTTATTTTGAACGAACGAGGTTCGCTACACGGCACAGGGAGGGGCGTGCAAGTTTCATTACTTGACCGTCGCCTTTTCTCTCTCTCTCCTCTCCCTTTTCCCTTCGTCCCCATCATGTCCGTTCGCCATTCTAATCACTCTCAGCCTCAGTCCCTTCCACCCTTTGCCGTCGCTTTCTCAAACTCTTCGTTAGACAAACTCTCTTCGCACCCTGCTTCCCTTCCTCCTATCCAGCCAAGACCTCCCTCAGAACGTCCGCGCTCTCTTCCTGAAGCCTCACATTCGGCTCCAATGGTAGAAACTCCCCCGATCCCAAATGGAAGGAAAAGATCCCATCCTGAGGCCTCGCAACGAGACGATACTTCTTCCGATAACCGGTATGTCCTCTTACCTTCCTCTCTTCTTGCTCCTCTGCTCATACTTTCTCCTACAACAGAGCTGCCAGTAGTACGTCCCCTCACCTAGGTCGCGTCAAGATGGAACACGATGATCCGGGCGACGACTCACCCTCTCACTCTCGCCAGCAGCGATCCCACCCTCCCCCCACTCAGCAGGATCCTGGTTCCCGGTCGATTCCCCCTTCTGCACCGTCACCCCAGTCTCAACCTTCTCCTAAGAAACGGCGCACGACAGTCAGTGGTCCTTCACACTTAAATGATCAGGCGTCTACCAATCCGACCAATTCTGACACCAACGCCGCCTCTCCTCCCATTGTAATCGGGATGCCCGCTATGGCTCGCGACGATCTGAACGCAGTAGAACAGGTCCGGTCGATGCTCACGGTGAAGCGTAACCAAGAAGCCCTCATTGAGAAGCGGAGAGGGAGTCTAGGTGCACCCCTGCCGTCTTCTTCTCAACCCTCTGTCTCCCCAGCCGCGGTCAAGCCCCCACCAACATCTTCTCGTACTTCTGCCCGAAGCCCGAATATGAACGTAGCGCGCACCGTTCGCGCCGCCGACCCTCCTTCAAATCCTCCAGGTTCTAGCCCCGTTGTATCCGCGGGCCAGAGTCAACAAACCGATTTTGGTTCAAATCCTCCCCATCCCAACGCCTTACCTCCTCCTCCAATCTCTTTTGCTGGTCGCCGAGCATTCAAGTCGCCTTCGTCCCTCGGAAAGAAGCCGGCCGATATCGTTATTTCCCCACGAGATCCTCGCACACAGCCCGTCATACAGAGTGCTCCACCTCAACAAGGTGGCCGCTTCACGGCCATGGCACTACCCTCCCTACCGAATGTTCAACAGCCCTTAGGTGGGCGGCGGATACCGGGTAACGTCCCGCCAACGCCCACACGTCTCGCTCTCCGCTCGAACCTTGCTGCCCCATCTAGCACGTCCACTCTCGCTGCGCCGCCACCCGCATCTGTGCCGATTTCTGCTATGCTTGTCCCCCAGACGCCCGCCGTGTTAAATCGCGCAGACTCCACGTCACAGCGCGGCGCTTTTCTTGCACCTTTCGAGGCGTTCTACGACGCCCTAAAGGACGCGAAGGAGCTTAAGACATGGCTAAGGGAGCAACTCGCCAAGTCGCAGGCCCTGCAGACCGGATTTGAGGCCGCGGTCGATGCAGCCGTTGAGCGGCGCGTGGGTGGATTGCGCGAAGAGGTTGGGCGACTGCAACGCCGCGTCGAGGAGCTAGACGGTACGCGGTGTACGGAAGGTGCAGGCCCCGCGCTATGGAGACGGAAGAGCGTCGCAAACGGTGAGTTGACGGCGTTTACCGACAGCCCACAGCTACGCGAAACCTACACATTCCCATCTAATCCGCGCGCCGAGGAAATAGCGCCTGGTGACGAATCGGACGTGCGCGAGACGGGCTCGCCCGCACCCACGTTTGACGTGCGTAGGCAGTCAATTTCAGCAGTTAGGATGGATCCGCCGCCACCGCAGCAACAACAGCAGATAGATGTGCAGAATTCGCTGTCCGTGAAGAGCCCACCGTTAGGCCGCGGAATAGCACGGCGGCCGTCCTATCAACCACCACAGCAACAGCCGCAGAAAGCGGCGAGTCAGCCCGGGTCCCCCATGGAAGCGAGCTGAGAGGTTTCTGCGGACCCGTTTATTTTCTTTACCACGTCACGTTGATGATACCCTTCCCTTGCTCCAAAAAGCATGTGTCAGCCAAGACAAGCCGTGGCCGCCCATTCGTTTCCGTCTGTTCTGCGTCTTGTTCAACAACCGTTGCCGGTCAGTCTCAAGCCAAGCCTCCCAACACCAATTACCCCACCCTTCCTTTCCCCCCTTCCTACCTTCGAACACTACACACATGCAGGACGGTTCACTGTTAGTTTCTCCACCTTTTGCCCATTTTACGTTTTTGTGTTGGGTGAGAAGCACTATCTTGTCTTTTTGCATTCAGACCCTTCGCCCTAGTTTGTTACTGTTACTGTTGCCGCAATGATTGTTGTTTTACCAATCCACGGAAATGTCGCCTTTTGCTAAGGCAGTTGTCAGCTGTCCAATTTTTTCTTCCTCTGCTCCTTTGCTTGTCTGCTTACACAGCCTCTTTCTCTTCTGTTTTATTCTTTACCCTCTACACTTTGCCCTCCCTGTAACTTTTTACAGCCGGTGTATAAGTAGCTAAGAACCTGAAGCCCGTTATTGCCCGCCATTGATTTTAGACTGTCCACTTGTTAAGATCCAGCGTCGCGTTCAACGCGCTTATCATCCCGGTGCTTTCTCAAACCCGGTATAGCAAATGGAGGTGGTACGTACTCATCCGAGTCTAGCTGCATTTACGCAGGTGCGTCGGCTCACTAGCAAAGGTCCTTGTGCTCACCCCGACGTGGATGACAGAATTCTTGAGAGGCCAAGGTTAATCAAATCTTGTAATCAATCGACGTGACAAGGACAAATCGTGATCGCGTAACTCGCGGGGCCGCACTGTTCGCGTTCATGATCTGCTAGTGTCAGTGTCAAGTCGCATCACCCGCCACGCAAATCGTGCTATATGGCACCGCCCCTTCAAGTTCTCGACCCACAGAACTGCCCCACGTCAAAGATCTGATGCAGCGGCTCATCGATTATTGATATCCTGGACGCCATCAGTGCCAATTTTCCAATTCAAAAGGATTTCTTCAGACGACCCATGCGGTGCAAATACGCCAAGAAAATAAAGGCATCCCACACGCACCCACACGCACACTCGGGGTTCGTTCGCATGCACATTAAATTTCCCTCGATGCGGCTATGTGAACCTGTTTTTCTCAGTAGGTGGCGTAGAACATTCTAGGCCAGCCGCGAGAGGCCACCGCGCCGATGTTCAACCCATTGTTTACCCAATGGTTTTTACGATGACCAGTTTAGCTCGCGAGAGTTCGGCGTCGGTAATCGATCAATTTAAGTGCTTTCAGATCCCACTGTACGAAAGGCTGTATTCAGCACGAAGCGGTGACCATAGCCGTCTCGCCTCGTTAACCGTCAAACGTGTCGAAGTACAATCGCTAGTCGAAGCCCGGGTCGATCCGTCTCCGTATTTGACGATATCACGATCACAGGATGGGATGCCTTGCATTGTTATTGCGTTGTAGAACAAGTCGTTGCTTATAAATACATGACCCAGTGGGTGCCCCTTGCTACAACAATGGAACTCGGATAACTCGAGCCCACCAATACAGGATCTACATGCCATCGTCCCGTCGGACAGACATGAAAAGACAGGGAGGGGATAAACGACAGAAAGGGGTTGTGCCGACAGCGCAGGCCGCGAGGCCATCAAGATCATCAAGAAAACCACGGAGTGCCGCAGTGGCGTTCGAGATCGCCATGTGCGGCTAGATCGTGTCCAGGTTCATGACGACTCGCGCCTGCCGAGCCCGCACGCGGCGAGGCGGCGTTCTGAGGAGCGGATGAGGTAGCAACGACCAGCGTCGACGCCGCACTACTATTCCACGCCTGGAATTGCGCCCGAGAATTTTCGAGGTTTGGTTGCCATAAAGGAGCGGCAGCTTTTTTTTTTTGGTTTCGTCAGCCGCGAACACCCCAATCACATCTGTCGAACAGACTCACCTGTGTCTGTGCAGGACATTTTCTCTTGTATGATAGATGGGGCGGATGGGTGATGATGGCTATCTATTTCGCGGAGCCGACCTGGCACCGCTCTTTATGAGGAGTCCCGGGTCGAAGACAGGCTGGGAATAGAACCATCAAACGTAAGGGACGGATCCCCAACGGCGCTTCTAAGGAAAATAGTGGCGTAAGGTGTTCCGCGGAACGGCATGGCACAGCCTACCCACACACAGAAGTCTACTGTCATGCTTGCTAAAAAAAACCGCCAGAAGCATACAGACCTTACTTTTATGAGACCTGAACAATCATACCAACTGCGGTTCGTGCGTACGAAGGGAGCGTGGGGCGTGTTCGTGAGCTTACCGCGACAATCTCGTTGGGCAACAGAAATTTCACGTGCGAGTGACAAAGACGGTGGGGTGTCAAGCGTCGTTATCAGTGGCTTTGTTATCTAGCAACGCTACGTAAATAAGTCCGTGGCACCTCGGAGACGAGCTTGGCAAACTCCACGTGCCAACCAACATTTGTCCTTGGGGTACGCACTTGTTTTTGGCTGAGATGCGCAAGTCCATTTGCTCAAAAAAACCCAAGGAGATAAGCTCTCTGTCAAGCAAGGTTTAGTTTACCAGCAGGTGTGACTTTAATGCCCAGTGCCACCGGGAGCACCGTTCCTCGCACACTCGTCCATGGTTCCGAGTCCATTTCGGCAGAGGGATGAAGTACATCCCTCTTCCTTGACGTCAAACGTCAAAGTGGCTGATAGCGGAAGTGTCAGTCCCACGTCCGAAGATAGTGGTGTTCTAGAATTGGAGATGCTCCTTGCTGGCAAACCCGCACCTGGCC
>WNGR01005731.1_pt1 | contig 14052 bp, 16 predicted proteins | sample 5407581 | NCBI WGS metagenome assembly WNGR01 (sample SAMN13153383, study PRJNA577476) | soil metagenome | isolation source: 80 cm soil or saprolite under Garry oak tree replicate 2 | place: USA:California | collected 2016-06-15
AGGCGCGTGATCGAGCAGCTCGAAGTCGGTCGCGTCCAGGCCTTGCAGGAAGCCGAGATTGCCGCGAACGAGGAGGTCCAGCGCGCGCGCATCGCCTCGGACCGTGGTCTCGACGAGGCCCGCATCGGCCGCGAGCGGGAGTTGCGCAAGTTGGAGGTCCAGCGCGAGAAGGAGGTCGAGACGGCGCTGATGGACAAGGCGATTGCTCTCTATCAGAAATCACTCGAACATTCCGCCGCGCAGGCGGAAGCCGAGAATGCCAAGGCGCGCGCGACCGAGGCGGCCGAACGCGTCGTCACCGTGCGCGACAGCGAGATCGCCAAGCGGCGCAAGACGGTTGAAGTGCTGATCGCCGAGAAGGAAGCCGAGGAGAAGCGTATCGGCGCCGAGGCCGAACGGGTGCGTGCGGCGGTTGAAGCCGAGGGGCAGAAGCTGCTCAACGAAGCCGAGAACGTGCTCACCGACCAGGCGCGCTACTCGCTGTTCCGCCGCAAGCTGCTCGACCGCATCGAGGGCATTGTGCGCGAGAGCGTCAAGCCGATGGAGAAGATCGAGGGCATCCGCATCCTGCACGTCGACGGCCTGGCCGGCGGTGCCGGCAACGGCGGCGGCGGACGCAGTGCAACGGACGAAGTGATCGATTCGGCGTTGCGTTACCGCGTCCAGGCGCCGCTGATCGACTCGATCCTCGCCGACATCGGCGTCGAGGGTGGTAGTCTCTCGAAGATGCCCGGCCTTATTCGCGAAGCACGCGATATGCAGGGTATCCGCAAGGAGGCCGCGCCAAGGAATGAGAGTGAGGCCAGGCCGGCGGCGCCGCCCGCCGGTCCGGCCGAGGGCGAGGCTAAACCTTCGCGCCCGGGCAAGAAGAGCTGAGGGCGCGCCATGGCTCGTGTCTATGTTTCGACCGTCGTCAATGTCCGCAACGATCGGGTCTGGGCACGGGTACGCGACTTCAATGGCCTGCCCAACTGGCATCCGGCGATCGCCGAGAGCCGCATCGAGGGCGGAGAACCCGCGGACAAAATCGGTTGCGTGCGCGATTTCACGTTGCGCAACGGCGACCGCATTCGCGAAAAGCTGCTCGGCCTCTCGGACTACGACATGTTCTGCACCTATTCGATTCTCGAATCGCCGATGGGCGTCGAGAACTACGTCGCGACATTGCGTCTGACGCCGGTGACCGACGGTGAAAAGACCTTCCTGGAATGGTCGGCCGAATTCGACTGTGCGCCGGAGCGCGAGACCGAACTGATCAACGCGATCGGAGCCGGCGTGTTTCAGGGCGGCTTCGATGCGCTCAAGCGCGTGTTCGGAGGCTGAATCCGTGCCGCACATTGTCAAGAGCACGGTCCTCGACGCGCCGACCGGCGTGGTCTGGAATGTGCTGCGCGATTTCAACGGCCATGACCGCTGGCACCCCGCGGTCGCGACCAGCACGATCGAGCGCGCGCAGGCCGCGGACCGCATCGGCTGCGTGCGCCGCTTCAAACTGAAGGACGGCTCGGAACTGCGGGAGCAATTATTGGCGCTCTCCGATCTCGAACAGACCTTCAGCTATTGCCTGCTCGATACGCCTGTTCCGATGTTCAACTACGTCGCGCATGTCCGGTTGCTGCCGGTCACCGACGGTGACCGCACGTTTTGGCATTGGGAGTCGCGCTTCACCGCGCGGCCCGCTGAAGCGGCGGAGCTCACTGCAATGGTCGGCGAACAGATCTACCAGGCCGGCTTCGAGGCGATTCGCCGGCATCTGCAGGAGATCGTATGAGAGCGGAGGCGACATCATGCCCGTAACCGTGAAGACCTTCACGACGTCTGGCGAAGCAGCAGCGGCGCTGTCGTCGGAGCGCGACGCACGCTACCTCGGCGGCGGTACGCTGGTCATGCGCGCCCTCAACGAAGGCGATATCTCGATTTCGACGGTGGTGCGGGCGACGGACCGCGCCCTGACGCACCTCGACGTCGCCAGCTCCCGCATCACGATTGGCGCCGGCGTCACTTTCGCGCGCGTTCTCGCCGAGCGCGAACTCGCGTTTCTCCATCCCGTCGCGGGTTCGATCGGCGGGCCGGCCGTGCGCAACATGGGCACGATCGGCGGCAACCTGTTCGCGCCAACGCCATTCGGCGATTTCGCAGTCGCCCTGCTTGCGCTCGACGCCACCGTTTCGGTGCAGGGCGGTTATGGCGCGCGCGACGCGCCGATCGAGGAGTTTCTCGCCGGGCGTGATCGCCTCCCGCGCGCGCTCGTCCTCTCCGTCTCCTGCCAGCGCCCGGCCAACGCCGACGCGTTCCGTTATCGAAAACTCTCGCGCATCAAGCCGAAAGGCGGCTCCGTGGTGACGCTCGCCGCGCATCTTCCGACCAGTGGCGGCCGCGTAATCGGCGCGCGCATCGCGCTCGGCGCGATGGCGGCTGCACCGGTTCGCGCCAAGGCGGCCGAGCGCGCGCTCGAAGGACGCGTGCTGGACGCGGCGAGCGTCTCAGCCGCGGTCGCCGCCGCGACGGAAGGGACTTCACCGGTCAACGATTCGCTCGCCAGCGCCTGGTATCGGCGCGAGGTGGTCGGCGTCCATCTGCGCCGCCTGCTCACCGGCCAAGTGTAAGGAGAGCCCATGGCCAAGACCGCCCTGCAATTTCGTCACAATGGCCGCGATGTCGCCGTGTTCGTCGATGGCGGCGCCAATCTGCTGGCCACCCTGCGCGATGCCGTCGGCGACATGACTCCCAAGTTCGGTTGCGGCCAGGGCGGATGCGGCGCCTGCACGGTGCTGATCGACGGCGATGCGCACCTCGCATGCCTGACGCTGGCACAGGCCGTGGAAGGCCGCTCCGTCGAAACGCTCGATGGCCTGAAGGATGGACCGAATTTGCATCCGCTACAGCGCGCCTTCATGGAGCATTTCGCGGCGCAGTGCGGCTATTGCACTCCGGGCATGCTGATGGCGGCAAAGGCCCTGCTCGACCACAACCCCTCGCCCACCCGCGACGAGGTCGTCAACGCCATCGCCGGCAACATCTGCCGCTGCACCGGATACGAACCCATCATCAACGCCGTGCTCGCCGCCGCTTCGGGCGGCCGCGCGCGCGCCTAGAGGATCGCGCCATGCTGGAACTGCGCAAAGACATTTTCGCCGACGAGCGTGACGACAATCTCAAGGAGATCGGCAAAGGCACACAGCGCCAGGACATGCTCGGTCATGTCACCGGCGCGTCCACCTATTTCAACGACCACAAATTGCAGGGCATGCTGCATCTGAAGGTGCTGCGCAGCCCGCACGCGCACGCCCGCATCAGGCATATCGACACCGCGGAGGCCGAGCGCAGCTCCGGGGTGCGCCGGCTCATTCGCGGCGCCGACGTACCGCGCAACCTCAACACGCTGCTCAGCCTCATCAATTTCGGCAAGGACGACGAACCGACACTTGCGGTCGACAAAGTGCGCTACAAGGGAGAGCCAGTCGTGGCTGTTGTCGCCGACAGCCACCGCGAGGCCTTCGAGGCCATCGCCAAGATCCGCGTCGACTATGAGCCGCTGCCCGCGGTTTTCGACGTCGAGGAAGCGCTGAAGGCCGGCGCGCCCGTGGTCAACGAAACCTATCCGAAAAACACCTTCACCTATTACGACATCTATGATCATCAGAAATTGCGGTTCGGCGACGTCGAGCGCGGCTTCGCAAGCGCGGACCATGTGCTCGAGCAGCGCTATCAGATGTCGCCAATCGAACATGCGCCGACCGAGACCAACGGTTCGATCGCGGCACCCGACACCAACGGACGATATGTCGTCTACACCTCCACCCAGGCGCTGTTCTTCTCGCTCGACACCTGCGCAAAGATTCTCGATGTGCCCTCGAACACCTTTCATTTCGTCGGAGGCACCGTGGGCGGCGGCTTCGGCGGCAAGGTCGATACCCTGACCGAGCCGCTTGCCATCCTCGGAGCGATGCTGACCGGCCGTCCCGTGCGCTACATCTTCGGCCGCGAGGAGGAGATGCAATATGGTCCGCCGCGCGGCGCCGAACGCATCTACCTGAAGGACGGCGTCATGCGTGACGGCCGCATCGTCGCGCGCAAGGTGCGCGCCTATTTCGACAGCGGCGCCTATACAAGGCTGTCGAGCTACGCCGCGGTCAAATGTGCGGCGCATTTGCCCGGGCCCTACACGATCCCGAACGTTTACGGCGACATCTATTGCGTCTTCACCAACCGCACACCGGCCACCGCGATGCGTGGCTTCGGCGTCACCGCGATGGATTTCGCGATCGAATGCCAGATGGACAAGCTCGCCCATCTCGTTGGCATGGACCCGATGGAGTTCCGGATCCTCAACGCCTATCGCGACGGCGACATGAAGGCGCATCGGCGCGAAGCCAAGAACACCGCGTTGATCGAATGCGTGCAGGTCGCCGCCGAAAAGGCGAAATGGCCGCTGCGCGAGCAATTCAAGCGGATGTCCTCGCGCAAGGACGGTGGCGGCCCGCGCGCGGCGGTTCCCGCGACCACGGCGGACTCGCTCGCGCCGGCACGCCCGACCGGGCAGCAACGTACTCCCTATGACCGCGCGCCGCAGCCCGCCGCCGCGCCGGAGCCGCCGCACCCGGCACCGCCTCCCCCGGTTTCGCCGACGCCCGCGCCGCAGCCCGCCTCGCACGGCGCGATACGTTTTTCCTCCGTCTTTGGCTCGAGGAGACGCTGATCATGGCCATGCATCGTGGACGCGGCATCGCGTCGATCAACTATCCCATCGGCATGAATCTCGGTGGCGATCCGAGCCAGGCGCTGGTGCATTCCAATCCGAGCGGCAAATTCACGGTCTCACTGTCCTCGATCGATCTCGGTCAGGGCATGAAGTCGGTAACCCGGCAGATCTGCGCCGAGACACTCGGCGTGCCGGTAGAGGACGTCTATGTCGACACCGCCGATTCCGACACCGGGCCGCACTGCATGGGCAGTTTCGCCTCGCGCGGCACGCATCGCGTCGGCAACGCGGTAATGGCCGCCGCGAAGGAAGCGCGCGGGGTGATGATGGAGGCGGCGGCCGAGGAGCTCGAGGTCAACGCCGCCGACCTCGAAACCGACGGTCGCGGCAACATTCACGTCAAGGGCGCACCGCATCGATCGATCTCGACCAAGGACGTCGCGATCGCCGCACAGTTCAGGCAAGGCAAGACGATCTCCGGGCGCGGCATCTTCCTGGTGCCGCTCTCCGCCGTCGATCCCGAGACCGGTGAAATGTCGCCGGCGACCTGCTATGCGCACGCCTGCATGGTTGCCGAAGTCGAGGTCGACGACGAGACCGGCGAAGTGGCGATGGTGCGCATGGACAGCGCCTACGAACTCGGGCGCGCGCTCAATCCGCGGCTGGTCGAACAGCAACTGGTCGGCGGGGCCTGGATGGGGATCAGTCACGCGCTTTACGAGACGACCGAGCCCTATTATCCCGATCCGGGGCACGGCCCGCGCGACTTCGTCGAATATCTGATGCCGGGTCCCGGCGACATCTGCCCGCACGACATCGCGGTGCTGGAGCGCCCGGCGGCGGATGGTCCGTTCGGTGCCAAGGGCCCGGGCGAGATGTGCGCCAATCCTGTGATGCCGGCGGTCGCCAACGCGATTTTCAATGCGGTCGGTGTGCGCATCGACGAACTGCCGATCACGCCAGAAAAAGTGTTGCGCGCGATCAAGGCGCAAGGCGGCGCGCGGCCGCAGGCGCGGCGCTGATGGCGGTTCGCGGAACCATTGGCGGCATCGACAGCCCGGAGGCGCTGGAGAAGGCGCTGCGCGCGGCCTATTACCTCGCCGACGAGGGCATCGCGACGGCGGCCTATCTGGCGCTCGCGCTGGGCAAGCCGCTGCTGCTCGAGGGCGCCCCCGGCGTCGGCAAGACCGAAGCGGCGAAGGCGATCGCCGCAATACTCGGTCGCCGGCTCATTCGCCTGCAATGCTACGAGGGGATCGACGCCTCAGCCGCGCTCTATGAATGGAATTATCCACGACAGATGCTGGCGATCCGCCAGGCCGGCGACGAGACCATCGACATTTACGGCGAGACTTTCCTGATCGAGCGTCCGATGCTCGCGGCGCTGCGCGCGCCGGACTCGACGGTGCTGCTGATCGACGAGATCGATCGCTCGGATCAGGAGTTCGAGGCCTTCCTGCTCGAATTCCTGTCCGACTTCCAGATTTCGATTCCCGAGCGCGGCACCATCCGGGCGGCCGAGCGGCCGGTAGTGGTGCTGACCTCCAACCGCACGCGCGATCTGCACGAGGCACTGCGCCGGCGCTGCGTTTATCACTGGATCGATTACCCGACGGCGGAGCGCGAAGCGAGAATCATCATGATACGCGCCTCCAGCGTCGCCGAGGCGACCGCACGTGCGGTTGTCGCCGCCGTCGGCAAACTAAGGCGCGAGCCGCTGAGCAAGGCGCCCGGCGTCGCCGAGGCCGTCGATTGGGCGGAGGCGGCGACGTTGCTCAATAAGGGCGGCGCGCGCTGGCCGGATGCGTTCAAGCGCTCGATCGGCGTTGCGCTGAAGGACGAGGAGGACCTCGCCTTCATCGCCGGTCGGCTCGACGCGCTGATCGCGGAGGCGGCGGCGTGAGCGAAGCGCCACAGCTGCCGCGCGCCGCGCGCGCCTTCGTCTCGTTCGTGGCGCTGTTGCGCGCCAACGGTTTTGCAATCGCGCCCGAGCAAACCACGGCGTTCCTGCAAGCGATCGAGTTGCTTGGTCCGCGCGGTCCTGACGACATCAGGCAGGCGGGACTGGCGACTCTGGCCCCTCCCCCCGAGCGGCGCGCCGCCTACGACATGTTGTTCCGAATCCACTTCCTCGGCGCGGAAGAGGTGCCCGGCGCCGAAGGCGAGGACGAAGAGGTCGTACGGCTGCAGGAGGAGGGACGCGGCGACGGGGAGCCGCCGCTCGCCGACGACGCCAACGTATCAGGCGAAATGGCGGTGCGCGCCGAAGCACTGGCAGAGCGCCGCTTCGGCCCGAGCCGGCCGAACGACGCGCTGCGCCGGCTCGCGCGCGAAGCCCCGACGCGGCTGCCACGCCGGCGCGGCCATCGCCGCATGCGCGCGCGGCGCGGGCCTTGGGCGGACCTGCGACGAACCCTGCGCGAATCCGTACGCGACGACGGCGAGGTGATGCGGCTCGGGCGGCTGAAACGCCGCCCGCGGCCGCGCAAAATGCTGCTGCTGATCGACGTCTCGGGCTCGATGAAAGCGCGCTCGGAGGACAATCTCAGGCTCGCGCATACGCTGGTGCAGGCGACGCCGAATGTCGAAGTCTTCACCTTTGGCACGCGGCTGACGCGCCTGACGCGCGCGCTGCGGCTCAAGCGCCGCGAGCAGGCGCTCGCAGCCGCCGCGCATCTGGTGAGCGATTGGGACGGCGGCACCCGCATCGGCGACGCGCTGCAGGCCTTTCTCGCCGTGCCGCGCTTCGGCGGCTACGCGCGCGGCGCCGCGGTCGTCATCCTGTCCGACGGGCTGGAACGCGGCGATCTCTCGGCCTTGCGCGACGCGGTCGCCAAGCTCTCGCAGCGGGCCTGGCGCCTGAGCTGGCTGACGCCGCTCGCGGTCGGCTCCGGCTTCGTGCCGCAGACCGAGGCGCTGATCGCCATTCGCCGCTTCGTCGACGATATGGTCGACGGCGGATCGAGCGCGGCGGTGGTCGCGCATGTGCTTTCACTGCGGCAAAGGAGAGCCGCGTGATCGGCATCATCGACGCGCATCATCACATATGGCGCCAGGCCGATCTTCCTTGGCTGATCGGACCGATGCAGCCGCGCATCTTCGGTCCCTACGAACCGATCCGTCGCGACTATCCGATCCGCGAATACCTCGACGACCTCGCGGGCAATGGCGTCGTCAAGTCGGTCTATGTGCAGACGAATTGGGCGAAGGAGCGGTACGAGGACGAGACGGCCTGGGTGCAACGCACCTCCGCGGAAACCGGCTGGCCGCATGCGATCGTCGCCTACGCGGATTTCGGCGCGGACGACGTGCGCCCGCAGCTCGACCGGCTCAAGCGCTATCCGCTGGTGCGTGGCGTACGAATGCAGCTGCACTGGCACCAGAACCCGCTCTACCGCTTCGCCCCGCGCGCTGATCTCTGCGCGGACCCGACGCTTCGTCGCAACATCGCGCGCCTCGCCGACTACGACTGGAGCTTCGATCTGCAGGTGTTCGCGCCGCAGATGCCGGACGCGGCCAGCCTCGCCGAAGCCTGTCCGAAGGTCACGTTCGTGCTGCAGCACGCCGGAATGCCGGAGGATCTGTCCGCTGCCGGCCGCTCGGCCTGGCGCGCCGGCATGGTGCGGCTGGCGGCGTGTCCGAACATCGTCTGCAAGCTCTCCGGGCTGGGCACGTTCATCCATCGCAATGACCCCGCACACATCGCCGGTATCGTTTCGGAGACGGTGGCGATCTTCGGGGCCGATCGCTGCCTGTTCGGTTCGAATTTTCCGATCGAGAAGCTGTGGACCAGCTATGGCGATCTCATCGACGCCTATCTCGACACCGTCAAGACGAACCCGCGCCATCGCGACGCGGTCCTGCGCGATACGGCAATGCGGGTCTATCGTCTCGCGCCCTAGCCTTGCGCAGGGGAAAATGAACGAAGGGAACGGGAGGCAGACATGGCGTTGGAAATCAAGATTCTTGACTATGGCGACATCGAACTGGAATCGAGCTTCCTCGTGCTCGGTCGCGACTGTGGGCGCACGCGCCGTGTGCTGACGCTGGGTTTTCTCATTGTCGGGGGCCCCTACCCGATCGTCGTCGACACTGGCTACCGTTCCAATCAGATCATGGAAACTCTCGGCATGCGCGGCCTGCAGTTCCACGAAAACATGATCGAGAACCAGCTGGCGCGCCACGGCGTGCGCATGGGCGACGTCCGCTTCGTTTGCCACACCCACCTGCACATCGACCACGCCGGCAAGGATGATCTGTTTCCGATGAACACGACGGTCGTCCTCAACCGCAAGGAGCTCGAATATTCCGTCTCCGGCCTGATGCACCCGCAATACCCGGCGCCCGACATCAAGCATCTGATCGATCGGCTGCACACCAAGAGCGCGCTGCGATTCCTGGATCTCGAGATCACCGGCCCGGTTGAGCTGATCCCGGGGGTATATTGCGAGGCGGCGAATGCGCACACGGAAGGGTCGATGAATTTGCACGTTCACACCGCCGAGGGTATCGCGACGATCTGCGGCGACGTGCTCTACGACATCAACGATCAACTCGTGGATCCCTTCCGCGAGATCCACGACGCCGAACCGCGCACGACCGGCAACCACGGCACGTCGAAACGCGCGGAGAAAGCCGCCATCAAGAAGCTCGTCAACAGCTCGCGCTTTCTGCTGCCGGTGCACGACCGGCCGTGCAAGATCGAAGGCGGAGATGTCGTCGGGCGGCTGCAGGATCAGGTGCCGGGCCCGGTTGTTCAGTCGCTGCCCAGGCGCAACTGGTTCCCGGCCTGAGCCGGACGAAGGGATCACCCATGACCCATGCCACGCTGCGCCCCGAATTCGAAGACCTGATCGATCCCTATGCGCCGGTCGGTCAGCTCGGCACCGGCTTCACCTTTACCGAGGGGCCGATATGGCATCCGGTCGGTCGCTACCTGCTTTTTTCGGACATGCCCGCCGACGTTCGCCGTCGCTGGGACGCCACGCGCGGCGTCGTCGAGGTCAAGCACCCTTCGAACAAATGCAATGGCATGACCTATGACGCCGACCTCAACCTGATCGTCTGCGAGCACGCGACGTCATCGCTGATCCGCGAGCGCCCCGACGGCCGTCGCGAAGTCCTTGCCTCACACTTCGAGAAACAGGAACTCAACAGCCCGAACGACGTCTGCGTACATTCGAGCGGCGCGATCTATTTCTCCGACCCCTGGTACGGTCGCATGCCGGTATACGGCGTCGAGCGGCCGCGGCAGCTCGGCTTCCAGGGCGTCTACCGCGTGCCTCCCGACGGTGCCGCACCGCAGCTATTGGTCGATCGCTATTTATTCGAGCAGCCGAATGGCCTCTGCTTTTCGCCGGACGAAAAGCGGCTCTATGTCAACGACACCGTACAGACGCTGATTCGCGTCTTCGACGTCGAAGCTGACGGTTCGCTTTCCAACGCCCGCGTCTTCGCCAACGGGATCCGCTCCGAGCTCGAGCCTGGCGTGCCTGACGGCATGAAATGCGATCAGCGTGGGAACATCTGGGTGACGGCGCCGGGCGGCGTGTGGGTCTATGCGATGAACGGCGATCTCTTGGGCAAGGTTCGCGTGCCCGAACTGGTCGCCAATCTGAGCTGGGGCGGCGCCGACTTCCGCACGCTGTTCATGACCGCGACGCACTCGGTCTACACGGTCACCACCAAGATCGGCCCACGCGCCGAGCCTTACATGACCGCCAGGGCAGGCGCGGGCGTCGCGGCTTCTGCGTCCGCGCCGCAGTTGCCGGCCGATGGCCTGCAGCTCGATCCGAAGCGTTGCGCGCTGATCATCCAGGATCTGCAGAACGACGTCATCATGGAGGGCGGCGCCTTCGCGGAGTCGGGCGCGCCGGCCCACGCGCGCGCGCAGCACGTCGTCGACAACGTGCGCCGGCTCGCCGATGCGGCGCGTGCACGGGGCGTCATCGTGATCCACGTCTGGTTCATCGTCGAACCCGGCGCGCCCGGCCTGACGCTGAACGCACCGTTGTTCGAGGGACTGGTCGATTCCAAGGCGATGGTGCGCGGCTCCTGGGGCGCGGCGCCGGTAGCCGGGCTCGAGCCCCGTCCGGGCGACTTCATCGTTGAGAAGATGCGCATGAGCGCGTGGGAAGGCAGTCGGCTGGAAACGATCCTGAAGGCGACCGGCCGCGACATGCTGATCGATACCGGTGCCTGGACCAACATGTCGATCGAGCACACCGCGCGCACCGGAGCCGACAAGGGCTATTTCATGATCGTGCCCGAGGATTGCTGTTCGACCATGAACGCCGAGTGGCACAACGCATCGATCAATTTCGCGATGCAGAACGTCGCCATCGTCACCAACACCGATGCCGTGATCAGAGCGATCGGGTGAGTGGCCGGCGCGGCGTGAGGAAAGGATGGAAGGCGTGCCCAAACTGTTCCATCTGCGTTGCTCGCCGCGCGCGGCCTCCGAATCCTCGGCTGGCGCGGAGGCGTTCGTGAACCGATTTCAAGAGGTGCGGCCGAACTGGGATATCGACGTGATGGACATCTGGCGCGAAACCCTGCCCGAGTTCGACGGCGACGCGCTGGAAGCCAAATACGCGCGCCAGAGCGGGCGGGAATTCAGCGGCGCCCAGCGTGAGGCTTTCGCCGTGCTCGAACGAATGGCGATGCGGTTCGCGCTTGCCGACCGGGTGCTGATTTCCACACCGATGTGGAATTTCGGCATTCCGTACAAACTGAAGCAATGGTTCGATCTGATCGTTCAGCCTGGGCTCACCTTCCGCTTCGATCCGGCTCTGGGTTACTTTCCGCTGCTGAAGAACAGGCCCACGATCGTGATCCTGGCCAGCGGAAGCGACTTCGTCACCGGCATGAATCGAGGACGCATCGACATGGCGACCCCCTATTTACGCGAGGCATTGCGCTTCATCGGCGTCAGCGACGTTCGTTTCGCGCTGATTGGCCAAACTGTCGGCCCGGCGGAGCCGGCGCGGCTCGCCCGCGAGGCCGCGCACCATTTATTGGTCGAAATGGCAGCAAGCTTCTGAGGGAAGCGTCGGGGTGTCGAGTTCGATAATTAGCGCCAGGATGATGGCAGGCGCGTCGGCGATGCCGCAGCCGACCGTCCGGATACACAATCGCCCTGCTCGTCTGAGCACCCCGCGACCAACGATTTTCGATCCGACGAACTGATGAGCAGGCGCTGCAAAAATGTCGCAGCCCGCACTATTAATATCGCTTCAGGAGAAAACCCGGATTTCATTGACCACTGTGGCCGATCAATCGTCTATGGATCTTGCGGCGGAGGGATTGAAAGCATGGTCATCGAAACCGTTTTGTTTATCGCTTTCGCGGTCGCCGCTGGGGCTGTCATCGTGAAAGCCTACGAGTGGCACCAGGACGTTCTGTACGGCCCGTATATGAAGCGGGCTGATTGAGCCCACAGGAGAGAACGATGACGGCCATTCGCCGCACCCTTGGATTGAGCCAGCGCCCCGCAATGACAAGGGCCTGGCATTTACGGACGGTCATCATCCCGAGACGCACGATTACCGGCCGGCTTGTGCGCGGACAGGTTTGGCGGCGCCACGACGGCCGTCGTTGGTTGTACAAAAAGTTTATCGCGTAACGGCTGGCCTCGCGAGCGATGTCGGCCGTGATCTTGGATCATGAGGTGCCGCTGCCGTATGGGTGTGCGATCGGGCGCAGATTGGTTCTACCAGCCGCCCCACCCCCCGTAGAAACGCGGACCATAGTACGGACGATAGTACGCCGGGCGATATGCACGATAATAAACCCGCCGATATCCGTAGTATGGTCGGCCATATCCATATCCATAATATGCGGGGGCGTAGCCGTCGTCGTAGGCGGGCGCATAGCCACCGTAGTAGCCGTAGCCGGGTCCGTAGTACCCATATCCAGGGCCGTATCCGTACGCGTTAGAAGCTAGCCCGCCGATAAGGGCACCGCCAATTAATCCGCCTGCGATACCCGGACCCCAGCCCCAACCGCCACGCGCTTCAACCGGTGTCGGTATGGAGACTGCAGTCATGACTGTTACGGCGGCGGCGGAGAAAACAACTGCTGCCTTCCGCATGGGCTTTCCTTTCACGAAAATGTTGCCGATAATAAAAAGTCGAATTCGTTGGTTGGATCCGCAAGGGCCACCCGGAGCATTCTTGTTGAATTTAATGTTGATGAATGCCCGCAGGTCGCGAGGAATGCCGGAATTCTCAAATGCCTTCGCCTGGCTTAATTCATTAGCCGCGAACCAAACGGACAGAGCACTCCTCCCGCTTTTTGCCGGGATGAACCCCACGCCAGCCGCCTTCAAATGGCCGGCCAACTGACGGTTGCCTGAATGCGGGAACTCCTGTTCTTCATCGCGTCGAGCTTCTGGGCGGGCGCTGCGCACGCGGCGACGCCGGGGCACGGCAAGACAATCGCGGCCGCCTACATCGTTGGCGCGCGCGGCAAGCCGATCGACGCGGTGATCCTCGGAATTTTCGTTACGCTGTCCCACACCAGCGGCATCGTGCTGGTCGGCGTGCTCGCCTCGCTCGGCTCGACCTGGCTGCGGCCGCAGCGCATCGAAGCCTACCTGGCGGTCGCGGTCGCTCGCCATGGGCGAAGCCGGCGAGCCGGGCGATGGCACCAACCGGGCGGATGCCCACGCGCGGGATCACGGTCACGACCAGGCTCACGACCACCCGCATGGCCATGGGCGCGGCGAGCCTGTGGTCTGGCACAGCCACGGATTCGGCAAGGTCCACGCCCACCGGCTGGACGTCGTGGCCGAGAACCGTCCGAAACTGCCAGTGCTGCTGGCGCTGGGTATTGCGGGCGGCCTGCTCCCCGATCCAGCCGCACTGGCGCTGCTGCTCGGCGCGCTGTCGAGCGGAAAAGTCCTGCTCGGCCTGGTCACTGTCGTGGTGTTCAGCCTCGGCTTCGCGGCGACGCTGGTGGTGGTCGGCATCGTTGCCGCGAAGGTCGGCGAAAAGGTGCTCGACTGGCTGGCCAGCATCTGGATGATCCGCCTGCAGATCGCCACCAGCCTGCTGATCGTCGGCTTGGGCGTGGTGCTGACCATCCGTGCGGTGTCCGAGCTGGCGGCGTTGCCGGCGGGCTGAATGTCTAGTGCTCCTAATGATTCCGAAGTTCGCACCACCTTGCGGCACACCCGCGTGCGAACTTCAAAATCATTAGGAGCACTAGCAATTTTATGATTCGTGCGCTTTTTTGGGATTTGGAGTTCCTGCGGAGTTTGCCGCGAGTCCGATAGGAACTTCAAATCCACCGCACTGGCTACCGCGCACCCGCATGCCTGGCCGGCAGCATGCCGACAAATCCGCTGA
>WNGR01013859.1_pt1 | contig 14049 bp, 18 predicted proteins | sample 5407581 | NCBI WGS metagenome assembly WNGR01 (sample SAMN13153383, study PRJNA577476) | soil metagenome | isolation source: 80 cm soil or saprolite under Garry oak tree replicate 2 | place: USA:California | collected 2016-06-15
GGCGTGCAGCCGATGCGGGACGTCGTGGTGCTCGGCGCGACGAACCGGCCCGAACTGGTCGATCCCGCCCTGCTGCGGCCGGGCCGGCTGGAACGCCTGATCTACGTGCCACCACCGGACGAGAACGCCCGTACCGCGATCCTGCGCTCGTCGGCCCGCAACACGCCACTGGCCGACGACGTCGACCTGGCCGAACTCGCGGCCGGCCTGGACGGCTACTCGGCCGCCGACTGTGCCGCACTGATCCGCGAGGCGGCGCTGACCGCGATGCGCGAATCACTGGACGCCAGCGAGGTCACCTCGGCGCACCTGGCAGCGGCACGGCAGGCGGTGCACCCGTCACTGGACCAGGCACAACTGGCCGACCTGGCCGCCTACGCGGACAACCGGGCTACTTCCCGGCCTGGAAGTCCTTCGTGACGATCACGATCACGCCGGGGCTGGCGAACGCGATGCCCGGAAACCGTGGCTGGGCCTGCATGTTGAACTCCTGCGCCAGCTGGGTGGCGACCGCCTGCTCGCCGGGTGCCGACGAGAAGAAGGCCGTGCTGTGCGGGATGATCCCCTGCGGATAGTTGCCCACCAGCACCACGTTGAACCCGGCGTTGCGGAAGTCCTGCGCGGCGGTCATGGCCAGATCGGGGATCCTGCTGTTGTTGTAGACGCGCACCGGCACGGCCTGTAGCGGGTTGTTCGGCGTGGTCGTGGGCGGCGGTGCGACCGTGGTGGTCTGGCCGGACGGGAACGACGTCGTGGTCGGCGGCCGGGTGGTCGGGTGCGTCGTCGTCGGGTGGGCCGTGGCCGGCGGCGTGGTCGTGACCGGTGGGCGGCCGGCGGATGCCTGGCCGGAACCGTTGCCGGTCAACGCGAACACCCCGAGCCCGACCGCGACGACCGCGACGCCGATCAAGACGAACCCGGCCGTACGAACCGGGCGCGATCCCTGCATGCTCATCGGTCGATCACCGCGGATCGAAGCCGAGCCGGCGGGCCGCGCGGCTGCGCAGCCGGACCGACCGCTGGCGGCGGAGGCGTTTGATCAGCATCGGGTCGGCCTCGATCGCTTCCGGCTTCTCCAGCAGGTTGTTGAGCAGTTGGTAGTAGCGGGTGGGCGACATGTCGAACAGTTCGCGGATGGCCTGCTCCTTGGCGCCGGCGTACTTCCACCACTGGCGCTCGAAGGCCAGGATCTCGTGCTCGCGTGCGGTCAGGCCACGTGCCGGCGGTTCGGCCGGCGTCAGGGCCTCAGCGGCGTCCATCTGGCTCCTCGCTCGCGGTCGGGGATGTCAGGTCGGCCACAATCACACCGGTGTGATTCCCCTGGGGCAATTAGACCATGGGCCGCTGGACCGGTGGTGTCGATCTGCCGGCGCGTCCCGCAACGGTGCCCTTTAGTGTCTGCACCATGGCGATTCATCCGATCCGGATCGTCGGAGATCCGGTACTGCGCACGCCCACTCAGCTGGTGACCAGCTTCGACGACGACCTGCGCCGACTGGTCGACGACCTGTTCGAGACCAACACGGCGGCCAACGGCGCCGGTCTCGCGGCCAACCAGATCGGCGTCGACCTGCGGGTATTCGTCTACGACGTGGCCGACAGCGCCGAAGTGCGCCAGCGCGGCGTCATCGTCAACCCCACCATCGAGACCGACGGCGTACCGGAAACCATGCCGGACCCGGACGACGACTGGGAGGGCTGCCTGTCGGTCCCCGGCGAGTTGTTCCCCACCGGCCGCGCCAACTGGGCCAAGGTCACCGGTTTCGACCCCGACGGCAACCCGGTGAGTGCGGAGGGCACCGGTTTCGTGGCCCGCTGCTTCCAGCACGAGACCGACCACCTCAACGGCCTGCTGTACCTGGACCGCCTCGTCGGCCGGCACGCCAGGGAGGCCAAACGGATGCTGAGACAACACGGCTGGGGCGTACCTGGCCTGACCTGGGATCCAGCGACGGCCCCGGACCCGTTCGCCTGACACGATCCCAGCCTAGAAGCCACCCGTGTCCAGGTCGATGGCGAACGGCTCGGGCAGGCTGATCTTCTCGCCGAAGGGGATGCGGACCATGTGCTGGTAGTGCCCGTCCACCGGGTCGGAGAACAGCGTGACCGCGGGCCCGTCCTCATCGAAGCGATCGATGAGCAGGCAGAGCGGCACACCGGCCTGGGCATAGCTCCAGCGCTTGGCCTTCCGGTCTGTCTCGGCGTTGCTGAACGAGGTGATCTCAGCCACCAGCAGCGCACGATCGGCCGACACCGGCTGATTGTCAGGGAGACCGTACAACTCGTCTCTCGGCACAATCACCAGGTCAGGGATGAACAGCTTGGCCCGCAACGGTATCGACACCCCGAGCGTCTGGTACAGCCCACATCCGTCCGGGGTGGTCGGTACCAGGGCCTGGTGCACGAGGTCGGCGATCAGGTTGTGGCCGTTGCCCGGCGGCGGTGTCAGATTGATCCCATATTCCACGATCTCAGCACGCCAGCCAGCTGGAACTGTCAGTTCCTGCCACGCCGTCAGCAGGGCCGGCCAGTCATTCAGCGCCACGGCAGCTCCGGTGTTCCAGTGAGTTGGGTGTAGGTGCCGGCGGCGGCCAGTTCGTCGTAGCGGCCGGCGCGTAGGTACGCCTTGATCCAGGGTGCGCGGGCCACGCCGTCGACCTCGCCGGTCAGTAGGAACGGTAGGGACAGGCGCCAGGTGAGGATCACGGTGGCGCGGTGGCGGTGTGGGGCGCGGAGCACGACTCTGGCCTCGCGTAGGGCGTGTTCGTTCGGGGTGATCGAGCCCGGTGGGGCTGTGTGTTCCCAGGCCCAGCGGGTCTCGTCGGCGATGTGGCACAGGACGCAGCCGACCGGGCCGGTGCCCAGCGGTGCCGCGCACGATGGGCACTCGATCGCGGACATCGCCCAGTCGACACACGTCCACGGATACGCCCCGACCTCGGCGGCGACCACGTGCTCGACCAGGTCCGGCTCGGCCAGCCGGCGTTCGGCGAGCAGGGCGGTCCAGTCGGCCAGCCAGAACGTGTCCACGGCGTCGGCGCACTGCGGGCACGCCGGATATCCGCGGCCGGTGAGCTCGCCACAGCCAGGGCACGCCGCCACCGCGACGGGCCGGCGTACCCGTCGCCCGCCGTGCGCGAACCGCGGCCGATCCGACATGGACAAACGTTACGACGAACTGGCGGTTGGCACCGGACGACCACGCTCACCATCGCAGGCTCGGACTCGGGCGGCGGCGCCGGTTTACAGGCCGACCTGCGCACGTTCTTCGCGTGCGGCGTGCACGGCATGACCGCCGTGACGGCTGTCACCGTGCAGAACACGTTGGGCGTCACCGGTTTCGTGGAGATCCCGCCGGACGTCGTCGCGGCCCAGATCGAGGCGGTGGCGACGGACATCGGCGTCGGCGCGGCCAAGACCGGCATGCTGGCCAGCCGGGAGATCATCGAGGCCGTGGCGGCGGCCTGCGACCGGGTCGGCATCGGCCGCGCGCACGCGACCCCGTTCGTCGTCGACCCGGTGGCCGCGTCCATGCACGGCGACCAACTGTTGCACGACAAGGCATTGGACGCACTGCGCACCGAGCTGTTCCCCCGAGCCACGCTGGTCACCCCGAACCTGGACGAGGTGCGCCTGCTCACCGGCATCGACGTCCGCGACCGTGGCCAACTGCCGGCAGCGGCCGAGGCCATGCACGCTTTTGGTCCGGCGTGGACACTCATCAAGAGCGGCCACCTGACCCAGGAAGCGGACTGCGTGGACCTCCTGTACGACGGCAAGGAGTTCATCGAACTACCCGGCCCACGTTTCGACACCCCGCACACCCACGGCGGCGGCGACACCATGGCGGCGGCCATCACGGCCGCGTTGGCCGGCGGCGACACGGTCCCGGACGCGGTCCGCTTCGGCAAGCGCTTCGTCACCAACTCGGTCCGCGCCGCCTACCCGCTGGGCGCCGGCGTCGGCCCGGTATCCCCGTTCTGGCGCCTGGCCGGCGCTGACCCGATCTAGCGACCGTCGGCAGTGAGGTTCGCACCAGCTCAGGAGGCTAGATGCCCATCGCGGAGATGGTCAGGTCGACCAGTCGCTGCCAGTCAGCTCCGGCCTCGGCCAAGACCTCCTCCAGGTCGAACCATTCACGTGTCGTCGGCGACTCTCCGCACAGCACGTTGCGGTCGACGCCAGTCAGAAAAATCACAGTCCAGAACTTCTGTGCCCCTGCCTGGTGAGCCTTGCGGTGGCTCTTCTCGGCCTCGCCTGCCCGGTTGTGGACATTGGAGTTGTCAGTACCGCCCTTGATCTCGATGGCGGTCTTGACGACGATCTGGGTGTTAACCTCCTCCTTGATCACCACGTCCGGATCAGGAGAGAGGGCCAGCGTGACGTTACGCCCGGCCGAGTTCACAACAGTGATCGCATCACCGTTGTCCGTGTAGTGTTTGCCTTGGCCCTTGATGACGTTTTTCAAGGCATCGAAGACGCCTTTGGTTGCTTTCTGGCCGATACGTGTCCGCCACGACCCATCCGCTTGAGCACCAAGCGTCAACAGAGGTAGCTGGTCAATATCCGCCTGAAGATCGCCACGCAGTATCGCCGTTACGAGACCACTCATCGCCTCATTCATTGTCGAGCACAACGACGCGATCCTTGACTCGGCATCATCATGGATGATGCCTCTGTCCTCCATAGACTTGAAGATCGAGAGCCTGGTAGCTTTCGTATAAAAGCGTTTCTGACTGACTCCGAGAAGAAGTCGATAATAGCCCAGTGTCGCTGGAGACATGCGAAGTATACACGGTGCCGCGAAGATCAGCTCGTCTCGAACGCCAGTTCCCTGAATCGATTGTAGGCCTGGAGCAGGCACGTGACGTGTCATCTCTTGTCGGAGCGTGGCCGGGTTCACTTTGGCAGCCGCGCTCTTTACCGCAGCGTGCAACACGGTACTCCGGGCCTTGTCAAGGAAGGCGTGGATGTAAATCTGCCGCGCCGGTGGTGGAAAATTGAATTCATCCACGCGCCGCATTCCCTTCGAGATTACCTGACCTTTCACTGAAACCGCTGCATACCAAACGATTTCTTGCCATCTCCAAGTAATCCGGATTAAGTTCTATGCCAACGAATCGCCGATGCAACAGTCCTGCTGACATAGCTGCAGTCCCTGACCCCATGAACGGATCCATCACAAGGTCGCCAGGTTCTGAAGCGATCATGATGCAGGGGTCGACCAGAGACGGCGGGAAAGTTGCGAAATGTCCGGACGCCTCACGATATGCGTGTGTCTTGATGTCCCAGACCGATCGTACCCGGCGACCATTTGGCCCCTTTACCGCGCCAATGTCGTACTTGTATTTTTCACTCTTGGAGAACAAAAAGATGTACTCGTGAGACCGGGTCGGACGGTCCCGGACGGACTCAGGCTGCGCATTTGGCTTGTTCCAAATGATGTCCGCGCGTAGGTACCAACCTCGCTCCTGCATGGCAAAGGCCAGTCGCCACGGCACTCCGATCAAGTCTTTCGGCTTGAGACCCTCCGGCGTGTCGGGTCGAGTCTGCATAGCTCGCGCGACGTTCTTCTTGTCGGGAGCACGCCAGGTCCGACCACCAGAAGTGTACGAATCACCGATATTCAGCCACAGAGTGCCGTCGTCTCGCAGCACCCGCCGGACCTGGTCGAACAGGTCCGCGAGTGCGTCGATGAAGTCGTAGACGTTTGCTTCCAGTCCGACTTGGCCGTCGATACCGTAGTCTCGTAGCGACCAATACGGGGGAGAGGTGACGACCGTCTGCACGCAGCTTTCAGGCATCGCGGACAGAACAGCATGGGAGTCACCAAGAATAAGGCGTGACGTCTCGGATAGAGCGCTGTAGTCAGTGCCGTCTTCGTGCTTGTAGACGGCGAAATGCGGATGCTTCAGAGGGGTGGGACCCATGCCGCGGAGACTATCGCTACCCGTTCTCAGGGTACGGGGCGTGGCGCTCATCGCTCGTCCTCCCGATCGGATCTTGCCCACACTAGAACACCTGTTCGGTCCGAGTTGGTTGACACGCCGGCAGCGGGATGATCATCGTGAGCGGCCGGGGACAGCAGTGCGCCGCATCAACGGTCTAGTCGTCGGGGGTGTCCTCTTCGGCGACCAGGGCTTCCAGGGCGGGTAGGGCGGTTGCCAGCAGGTGGATCTGGTCGGGGGTCAGGCGGTCCAGGCGACGCTGTAGTTCGCGTAGTCGGATCGAGTACAGGCCGGACGCCACCTGGCGGCCGTTCTCGGTCGCCGTGACCAGGGACGCTCGGCCGTCGTTGGGGTCCGGTTCTCGGCGGACGAAACCGCCCTCGACCAGGGCAGCGACTATCCGGGACAGGGTCGGCGGTGCCACGCCTTCCTTGGCCGCCAGGTCGCCCAGCCGCATCGAGCCGTGGTTGACCAGCGTGAACAGGGCCGAGACCGCGCCGTGCCCGAGTTCGGAGGAACCCGACCCGATCCGTCGCAGGGACCTGGTCAGTCGGCCGACGGCCAGGTACAGCCGTGCGGTGTTCTCGTGCTCGGTCGCGCCGGTCTCCGCCGTCGCCATGTCCGCCCTCACGTGTCCATGATGACGGTTACCTCGGCGGGCTGGACGCTTGAGCCCAGAACCGTTGCGGTACCCGGCCCGCCAGCCGGGCGGCGCGGCCGGCGCGGACGCCGTCGCGCATCGCGGCTGCCATCAGTGCCGGATCGTTCGCCCTGGTCACGGCGGTGGCCAGCAGCACGGCCGCGCAACCGAGCTCCATGGCGACGCAGGCGTCCGACGCGGTGCCGATGCCGGCGTCCAGGATCACCGGCACGCCGGCCCGCGCCACGATCAGTTCGATGTTGTGTGGATTGCGGATGCCGAGGCCGGTGCCGATCGGCGAGCCGAGTGGCATCACGGCGGCGCAGCCGATCTCCTCGAGGCGCAGCGCGGTCACCGGGTCGTCGTTGGTGTACGGCAGCACGGTGAAGCCGTCGTCGATCAGCCGCTCGGCCGCGTCGAGCAGTTCGACCGGGTCCGGCAGCAGGGTCCGGTCGTCGGCGACGACCTCCAGTTTCACCCAGTCGGTGCCCAGCGCCTCCCTGGCCAGCCGGGCGGTGAGCACGGCGTCGGCGGCGCTGCGGCAGCCTGCCGTGTTGGGCAGGGTCGCGATGTCCAAGCGGCGCAACAGATCCGGCACACCGGTGCCGCCCGCCGCGTCGAGCCGGCGCATGGCGACCGTGGTCAGCTCGGTGCCCGACTCGACCAGCGCCCGTTCCAGCACGGCGAGGCTGGTGGCGCCGCCGGTGCCCATCACCAGCCGCGAGCCGAACTCCCGGCCGGCGATCACCAGCGGATCGGTGCGTACTTCGACCTGTGTCACGTCAACCACCCTGCACTGCCGTCAGAACCTCGATGTCGTCACCGTCGTGCACCGGGGTAGCCGGCCAGGACGCCCTCGGCACGACCTCACCCCGGCACGCCACGGCGACACCGGTGGCCGGCGCACCGAGCCGGTGCAGCACGTCGGCCACGGTGGTTCCGTCGCCCAGTTCCCATTCCTCGCCGTTCACCACGGCCTTCATCGCGCCTCCCTGATCAACTCGGCCACGTCGGCCACGGTGCCGGGCAACAGCAGGATGCCGTTGCGGCCGTGTCCGGTCGCGGCCAGCACGCCCGGCTCCAGCCAGCGCACCACCGGCAGGTTGTCCGGGCTGCCCGGCCGGAAGCCGGCGTCCGCCGATTCCAGGACGTAGTCGGCGACGCCGGGTACCAGCCGTTCGGCGTCGGCGAGCAGGTCACGCACGCCGCCCACCCGTGGCCCCGGCTCGAACCCGGCCTCGTACTGGGTGGCGCCGACCACGAGCCCGTCACCGTCGCGCGGCACCAGATAGACATGCCGCCCCTCGACCAGCCCGCGCACGGTCCGCTCCGGCGGCGGCAGTGAGCCGGGCCGCGCCCGCAACCGCAGGATCTCCCCCTTGACCGGCCGGATCACGTCCCGCAGCGCCGGATGCAGCGCACCGCTCCACGCCCCGGCCGCCACCACGACGATGTCGGCGGCCAACTGGCCGTCAGCCAGCTCAACGAGCCGAGGTCCAACGGCGACCGCACGGGCTGCCACCTGCCGAACACCCCTCGCCGAGGCGACGGCGAGCAGGGCGTCCAGCAATCGCCGGTTGTCGACGGCGAGATCGCCCGGCACCGACAGCCCGAACCGGACGGCCGGGCCGAGGCTCGGCTCGCGGGACCGCAGCTCACGGCCGGTGAGCGGCTCGACCTTGCGATCCAGGGTGGCCAGATAGTCGGCCAGCGTGGCCAACTCAGCCCGGTCGGCACTGTCGACGGCCACGACCAGCGTGCCGTCGGTGCGCAGGCCGGGATCGTGCCCGGCGGCGGCGAGTCCGGCCGCGAACGCCGGCCAGCGCCGTAACGACGCCGTGCCCAGCGCCAGCAGGGCTTCCTCGCCCGGCCATGCCTCGGTAACCGGGGCCAGCATGCCGCCTGCCACCCACGACGCGCCCGAACGCGGGTGCGGATCGAGCAACGTGACGGCCGCGCCGTCCTCGGCCAACCGGCCGGCGATCGCGGCGCCGACCACGCCGGCACCCACCACTACGGCTGTCGTTCCCATCAGCACTGTCATGTGCATCAGCACGCTCCCTGCGCCGGCATGATCCGGATCAGGTTCGACGGTCGGGGCTCACCAGCCCCCTCTCAGCCCGGCTCATCCGGACTCCCGTGCGGACCACTCCCGCCCACGGTAGCTCAGCCGGGCGCCGGGTAGCTTGGCCAACGTGCCAGCAGAGGACTTGAGACGACGGTTGGCCGACGCGCGGCTGTACCTGTGCACAGACGCCCGTACGAACCGTGGCGACCTGGCCGCGTTCGTGGACGCGGCGCTGGCCGGCGGTGTGGACATCGTCCAACTGCGCGACAAGACGCCAGAACCGCTGGAGGCCCGGCAGGAACTTGCGGCACTCGGGATCATCGCCGAAGCGTGCGCCCGGCACGGCGCGCTGCTGGCCGTGAACGACCGAGCCGACATCGCCGTTGCCGTCGGCGCCGACGTGCTGCACCTGGGCCAGGACGACCTGCCGGTGCCGCTGGCCCGCGAGATCGTCGGCGACGACATGCTGATCGGCAGATCGACCCACGCACCCCACGAGGCCGACGCGGCCGCCGTCGAGCCGGGCGTCGACTACTTCTGCACCGGCCCGTGCTGGCCGACCCCGACCAAACCCGGCCGCCCGGCACCCGGACTCCCGCTGGTCGAGCACACCGCCGGCCGCGGGACCGACCGGCCGTGGTTCGCGATCGGCGGCATCGACCGAGCCCGACTGCCCGCCGTACTCGCGGCGGGCGCGACCCGAATCGTGGTGGTCAGGGCGATCACCGAAGCACGGGACCCCACGTCGGCCGCGGCCGAACTCAAGGCGACGTTGTCAGCGAGGGCGGCGCGATAGTCGTCGTGGTGCTGGTGGGCGGGGCCGTCGTCGTGGTCGGGGTGGTCGTCGGCGCGGTCGTCGTCGGCTGAGTGGTGGTCGGCGGGGTCGTCGTGGTCGACGGAGTCGGTGGTGCCGTCGACGTGGTTCGTTGGGTGGGCTGGCCAAACAGGCTGCCGACGGTGGTGCCGTTGTCGCCGCCCGAGAGAGGCCCGTTCTTGAGCAGTTCGACGCCGGTCACCGCACCCATGCCGATCACGAAGGCCAACAGGGTCAACGCGACCGCCACAACCCAGCGTGGCCGACGACGACGAGCAACTGGCGGCTGAACCGACACGGTGTCCTCGGCGGCCTGCTCGTCGGTCCGGGCCGGACCAACCCGCGACCGAACCGTGCGACTCGTCCGATCCAACGAATGCTGATACAGCGCCCCAGCCACCGTGGAGACGATGCTGGCCACCCCGGCGCCGACGACCGTGCCGGCGACACCCAGTCGAGAACCGAGGAACGCCGCGGTGATCGCGGCCAACGCGGCAGCGATCAACTGGGACAGCTTGATGTCCGGCTTGTCCGCAGTCTTGTCCTCGATCATGATCCTTCAACAGTCGCGACTCGTTCCCCACTTCTCCCAACCCGGACGACGCGCGCCCCATACCCCGGGTTCACTCATCGTGATCAGCGACACCCCAGAAAGTCCACAATGGACAACATAGGATCAGGGCATGCGACTGGTGACAAAGGACGACATCGTCGACGCGGCCAATCGGATCAACGGTGCCGTACTGCGCACCACGCTGGTCCCGACCACGCTGCGTGGCCGGCAGCTGTGGCTGAAACCGGAGAACCTCCAGGCGATCGGCGCGTTCAAGGTGCGCGGCGCGACCAATGTGCTGGCCGGGCTGACCGAGTCGGACCGGGCTTGCGGCGTCGTCGCCTACTCCAGCGGCAACCACGCGCAGGCCGTGGCGCACGCGGCCAGGGCGGCGGGCGTGCCGGCGCTGATCGTGATCGACGACACAGCGCCCGCGATCAAGATCGCGGCCACCCGTGCACTGGGCGCGGAGGTCGTGACCGTGCCGCTGGACAAGCGGGCCGCCGTGGCACACGACATCGCGGCGGAGCGCGGGGCAACCCTGATCCCGCCGTTCGACCACCCTGGGGTGATCGCCGGGCAGGGCACGATCGGCCTGGAGATCCTGGCCGACCTGCCGAACGCGGACGTCGTGCTGGTGCCGGTCAGCGGCGGCGGACTCGCGTCCGGCATCGGCGTGGCGATCAAGACGTTGCGCCCCGAGACGGCCGTCTACGGCGTGGAACCGGAACTCGCCGGGGACGCGGCCGCGAGTCTGGCCGCGGGGCACCTGGTGCACTGGCCGGTCGCCGAGCGGGTCAAGACGATCGCCGACGGGCTGCGCGCCGAACCGTCCGAGCTGACCTTCGCGCACCTCACCAAGGTGCTGGACGGCATCCTCACGGTCAGCGAGCAGGAGATCCGCACCACCGTCGGCCTGATCGCGAGGGGCGCGCGGCTGGTCGCGGAGCCGGCGGGCGCGGTGGCCACCGCGGCCGCGCTGTTCCGGGCCGACCAACTGCCGCGCGGGCACACGGTCGCCGTGGTGTCCGGCGGCAACATCGACCCCGGTCTGCTGGCCGAGATCCTTACCGAGGCATCGGACGACTGATCGCGGTGACAGCCCGCTGCGTGTCCGTTGGCGGGCCGGTGATGCCGCAGGTCAGGCATTCCGGCTGCCTGGGCTCGTCGGGCCTCAGCTCCGGTTCGGCGCCCAGGACGGTGTTGCTGATGCCCAGCGCGCACACCCCGCCGACAACGGCCAGCACGGCGCAGATCAGCAGCGCCCGCTGCCAGCTGGCGGTCAGCCGGTCCGGCTGGGTGTAGGCGGCGCCGGTCAGCCCGACCACGGCCGGCAGCACCGCGACGGCCAGCAGGCTGCCGGTCCTGGCCACGGCGTTGTTCACGCATACCGGTCGGGCGCCGCGGCCAGCACGGTCGCGGTGACCGGGGCGACCATCGCGGACAGGCCGAGGCCGAACACCAGCACCCCCGGCAGCACCCCGGTCACGTACGACGCACCGGGTTTGACCATGCGCAGCAGCAGCATGCCGGCCGCGACCAGGAACGGCCCGACGACGAGTTGGGTGCGTGGCCCGATCCGCTGCGCCAGCCGGCCGGACCGGGCCGACAGCAGCAGCATCAGCACGGTGATCGGCAGCCCGGCCAGGCCGGCGAGGGTCGGTGGGTAGCCCAGCGACACCTGCAACTGGACCACGAGCAGCAGCATGACGCCGCCCAGCGCCGCGTAGACCACGAAGGTCAACAGGTTGGCCAGGGTGAACGTGCGGTCGCGGAACAGCGACGGCGGCACCAGCGGATCGGTGGACCGGTGCTGCAACGCGATGAACACGGCGATGCCGACCACACCGACGACCCCGGCGGTTAACACGATCGGGTTGCCGATCCCCAGGCTGGGCACCTCGACCAGCAGGGCCGTGAGGCCGGCGAGGCCGAGCGCGCCGATGGCGGACCCGACGAAGTCCGGCCGACCGGTACGGGACGTGTCGGCCGACTCGGGCACGAACTTCAGCGCGAGCACGATGCACAGCACCGCGATCGGCGGGTTGATCAGGAACGCCAGCCGCCACGACCACGCCTGGATCAGCACGCCGCCCACCAGCGGCCCGACCGCGGTGGCCACACCGGACAGGCCCGACCAGGCGCCGATCGCCCGAGCCCGGTCCGACCGGGCGAACGACGACTCCAGGATGGCCAGCGCGCCCGGGGTCAGCAGCGCGCCACCGACACCCTGCAGGATGCGCGCTGCGACCAGCAGGCCGATCGTCGGCGCGACGCCGCACAGCAGCGACGCGGCTCCGAACCAGACGACCCCGATCAGGTAGATCCGGCGCCGGCCGTAGCGGTCACCCAGTGATCCGGCAACCAGAACCAGGCCCGCCAAAGACAATAGGTAACCATCGATGATCCACTGCAGCCCGGCGACCGAGGCGTGCAGGTCGGTGCCGATCCGGGGCAGGGCGACGTTGACGATCGTCCCGTCCAGCATGGCCATGCCGGACCCGATGATCGTCGTGGCCAACACGCCCCTGGCCCGGGGCGTGCCCCAGGCGATGTTCACGGGCGGTTCAGCGTCGCGACGAACTTGTACCTGTCGCCCCGATAGACCGAACGGACCCACTCGACCGGCTTGCCCTCGTCATCGAACGAGTGACGTGACAGCAGCAGCATCGGCAGGCCGACGTCGGCGCCGAGCAGTTCCGCCTCGGCGGGGCTGGCCAGCGCGGTCTCGATGGTCTCCTCGGCGTAGGCCATTTCGACCCCGAAGCGTTCCCGCAGCACCTGGTAGAGCGAACCACCCGAGGTGACGTACCTGCGCAGGCCGCGGAAGCGGGCCAGCGGCAGGTGGGTGGTCTCGATGGCCATCGGCTCGCCGTCGGCCAGGCGCAGCCGGTGCAGGCGGAGCACCTTGGCGCTGGCCCTGATGTTGAGCAGGCGTGACAGGTCGGCGTCGGCCGCGTCCTCGGACACATCCAGCAGGCGGGAGCCCGGCTGGCGGCCCTGGGCCCGCATGTCCTCCGTGTACGACGAGAGCTGCAGCCGCTGTGCCACCTTCGGTTCCGCGGCGAACGTGCCCTTGCCCTGTACGCGCAGTAGCCTGCCCTCCACGGTGAGTTCGGCCAGTGCCTGGCGAACCGTGGTCCGCGAGACGTCGAACTCGGCGGCGAGCGACCGCTCCGTCGGGATCGGCGATCCTGGTGGCATGGAACGGAGCAGGTCAAGGAGGTGCCGCTTGAGCCCCCAGTACTTCGGTTCACGTTGCACGCGTGCCCTGGCCGCGGCCTCGGTACCGGCCGTCGACATTTCGAGCATGACACCCTCCTCGCTTGCCCTGCAGACAGGATGCCCTGCCCAGGCCTGTTCGCGCGATGTCACCCCCTGGTAAGAAGCGCGTGTCGCAATCCGTGCCCCGCGGCACGCCGTATCTGACATACCGGATACCGGCCGCGGCGGCCGTTGTGCAACGACTTCGCATCGTCCTTGACATCACCTGTGGTGTGGACCACCCTGGTCCGCATTGGTCTAAACCAGTCCGGTTAGGACATGGACCGGACACGGAAGGACGGCAACAGTGAAGCGCGTGACCCTGTTGGCGGTCTGCGCCGCTACGGTGGCGCTGGCCGCTGCTGGCTGCGGCAACAGCAGCAGTCCGAGCCAGAGCAGTGGTAACTCTGGTGGTGGCAACTCGGCCTCCACCGCGTCGGCGTCTCCTGCATGCGCCGGCAGCACCAGCCCGGCCACGCCGGGCGCGTCGGGCACCCTCACCGTCTGGCTGATGGACGGCTCGGCGCCCAAGGGTTGGGCGGAAGCACTCAACGCCGAGTTCGCCCAGAAGTACCCCGGCTGGAAGGTCAACTACCAGATTCAGCAGTGGAACGGCATCGTCGCCAAGCTGAACAAGGCCTTGACCAGCAGTGCCCCGCCCGATGTCATCGAGTTGGGCAACACCCAGGCGGTCTCCTTCGCCCAGGCCAGCGAGCTCCAGGACCTGACCAGCGCCACCAACCAGTTCAACTGCCCGCAGTG
>WNGR01016963.1_pt1 | contig 14047 bp, 15 predicted proteins | sample 5407581 | NCBI WGS metagenome assembly WNGR01 (sample SAMN13153383, study PRJNA577476) | soil metagenome | isolation source: 80 cm soil or saprolite under Garry oak tree replicate 2 | place: USA:California | collected 2016-06-15
GTACCAGGCACTGTGGGAACAGGGCGAGCTGACCGTCCGCAGCAGGCTCATGCTGGCGCCTATGGCCGCGACGCTTGAGGAAAGGATGGCGATCATTGAGGGCTTTGGGGTGCGCAGCGGCTTTGGGGACGATCTGCTCAAGCTGTGGGGGCTTAAGTTCGGCCTGGACGGCGGAGCGGAGGGAGGTGCGCTCGACGAGCCGTACGTGAACAATCCGGGCTACCGGGGGCACCTGCTCTGGGAGCCTGACGATCTCCTGACCATCATCAACTTCGCGGTGCGCCGGGGTTGGAAGATCGGCACCCATGCCATTGGTGATCGTGCAGTGCGCACGCTGCTGGATGTGTACGAGCAGGTCATCCAGGAGAATCCTGGCCTGGGTTCCGGCACCCTGGTGCTTGAGCATGGTTTCCTGGCTGACGCCGGGCAGCGAGCGCGCGCCATCCGGCTCGGGATCCCGGTGACGATCCAGCACCCGCTGCTGTACACGCTGGGTTCGGTACTGCTCGATGGCTGGGGCGAGCAGCGCACCCGCGAGATCATGCCCGTCCGAGCGTGGCTAGAAGAAGGAGCTTCGCTCTCCGCCGGCACCGACCACCCGGTCAGCTCGTTCAATCCGGGGCTTTCGCTGTGGGGCATGGTGACCAGGGGCACGTTGAAAGCCGGCATCCAGGGGCCGGAGTACGCCATCGACCAGTATACGGCTGTGCAGTTGTACACCTTTGCAGGTGCCCAACTCAACGGCGAAAGCCATCTACGTGGCACACTCGAGCCGCGCAGGCTCGCTGACCTGGTGGCTTTCCGGTCGAACCCGGTCACCTGTCCGATCGACGACCTCCCATCGCTGCGTCCCATCTTCACGATAGTGGGAGGTCGAGCAGTCTACGATCCCGAGGCCATGCTTGGCAAGCCGAGCTAAAGCACGTCTTTCTCGGCGCGGATCGATGCTGCTCCTCATGTGGACTTATGCAAGAAAAATCGAGCTACGCGATGGTCCATACCGCACCGGGCAGAGCATCTCTTGCAGAGTCGCCCCCAGCGTTGTTACTCGTGTTCAACGTTCTCTTTCATCCAGGCGGCGATCGCGTCGTCCAGTGCCTGCAAGGCGCTCTCGAGGGTGGCATACACCATGCGCCCTTCCCATATCATCCCTCCGCTGTCCAGGGCGCGGATGAAGGAGCGATGAGCGTCGTCGTAGCCGATTTCGATCCAGCCATGCGCTGCGACCCACGCCGTCAGGTGCGGGAACGCCTCGTCCACAGAGCGGTTCATGAGCTATTCTCCTTGCGTGTCGTGGATTTCGCGCGATAGCGGTAACGCCCCAGGATTACTTTGCTTCACGAAAGGGACCTTCCGGGATGTGTTGTTACGTGCCTGGGTCCCTCGCTGGCTCACCACAGTTCAAAGAACTGCTCGGTACCAAGCGTGGGGATGAGCGCACGGGCCAGCTCTGCCACAAGTCCCGTTTGCCCGTGCAGTTCCAACCAGCCGTCGATACTCCCCAGGTAGCACATCCGCTCTGAGCCGAACCGCCGCTGTTTGGGGTCCAGGAGGGTGAAGCGCAACACCGGCGTGTAGTGCGCGTGGCGCTCCTCCAGGTCCCGCAATTCCTCGGCGAGGCCCGGCCTCGACAGGCCTGGGATGTGCAGTCCGCTGACTACCGCGTTGTAATCGGGGCCGACTTGCTCGTAAACCTCGATGCGGTTGCCCTTGACGGCAACCCGGTAGCGGCGCGCCTGGGGGTGCTGCTGCACTGCCGCCTCGACAGCCGCCACCTCCTCTGGCTGGATCAGTGCGGGGCGGTCTTTGACCAGGGAGACCACCCCGTTGACGCTCTCGCTAATCGTGTAGCCGGACGGGAGTTCTGTAACCGGTTCACCTTGACTCTGGTCAGGGCGACCAAAGTAATAGCGCGGCTTGCCGGTCCTGGTCTGCCCCCGGTACAGCGTGTAGGTCACTCCTTTGCGGTTGGTATAGCTGACCGGCATCTTGACCCTCCTGGTTCTCCCCTCAACACGGCAGGTCATGCGCCATGCAGAGTCGTTTCTTTCTGCCGGGCGTAGCGCCAGATGTCACGTGAATCGCTCATACCTTTGCTACGCGCTTCCTGGAGCCATTCGTGCAGTTCATACTTGTTCTGATAGAGCCGGTCACCGCAAAAGACATTACGCCGCGCAAAAGGAGCCGGGGTCGTTTTCCTGCGGTGCTCCAGGACAATGGCGTCGGCAAGGTTGACGATGATGTCCCCGTACCAGGGGGTGGAGAGCGTATAGGAAAGGTCCTGCACCCACGCTGGGCAGGAGACCCCATAGCGGTCGCACAGGAACTCAACCGAGGCGGCGCAAAAGGCTGCCCAATGGCGCGTATGCTCCGTGTCCCGGCTGGGCTTTCCCAGCGGTTCGCTGACTAAAGCGGTTCGGGTGTCCCTGGCGTAGTCATACCAGGCGTTCGCAAAGTTCCCCAGAGCCGTCCAGGGGTCTTCCCCGGCACAGATGTCCTGGTAGGCCCGTGCCATGGTGTGAATCGTTTTCGGCATCACGGCTCCCTCTCGCTTTCCGAGCCGAACAGCACATCCAGCGCGGACTGGATAGTTGCGGCCTCTTCCCGTTGTGCGTCGGGCAGGAGATAGCGATCTAACGCTCTTTGGGCCTGTTTTCGGGTGCGAATGCGTGTTTGCGGCAGGAGAATGCGACAATCCGCGATGTCTTTATCTCGTCCCGCCAGGATTTTCAGCGCAAATATGTACTCCTTGGGAGGGGCATACACGTGCAGCGGCCCGTATCGCCTCCATAATTTGCCTCTCGGCATGGTAATTTTATCATAGATGAGCATCTGGGTGAGGTAATTGAACCAGTTGAATGGGAGCGCGTACCTGCTGGCAATAGTTTGCACAGCGTCTCGCAACGCCAGACGAGCTTTTTGGAAGTCTTCGCCTTCTTCGATCCAGAATATGTCAACATCATCGGTGGTCCGTGGTGCGTTGGCGAGAAGCATCATGTAGGCGCCTCCTATCAGGAGCAGGCGAACGGGCTCGACGATGCCCTGGTCCTGTAATGCTGCCCCTAGCTCAGCCAAATAGTGCTCGATCTCTTGTACTTGCATCCCTGACGATCTCCTGCGTGCCTATTATAGCATTACCACATGTTCAGCAGGAAGGCTATCTCATGCAAGCATACAATCAGAGGAGCGCAGCCCCCAAAAGTCGTGCCCGGCGAGGGGGTGAAAATGCGTCGTCTAAGGTCTTGTGCAGCAGGGCCTGAAGCCCATTTACAGTCTTGGGGGACAGGCCTTCGTTCAGCTTATTGGTGTAGAACGCCTGCACCTGCTGTGCTGTCAATTTTTGTAACTAGTGCCGTCTCAGAACCGGGATGATATGCAGCCGGACCAGTACTACTTTGTTAGTTCGGGAGGTGTAGGAGGGCGGCGAAGCCCTCCTGCCAGGATTCGAGGGGTGTACCTTCGTCTTTCTCTCCCTTTTCCCAACGGCTGCCGGAGGCCTGCGCGAGGAGAACCTAACAAAGTAGGACTATTGTGCTTCCTGATTTTGCTCTAGATGCTTTGAGAAACCACAGTGAGCGTCAAGTCGAAATCCAACAGAAGACGGTGAATTCTGGCAAGAGCATGATTATGTGTTCTGTACTCCTTTGGGAACACACATTCACCCTGGACATGATATTCTTGAAGAGTTCAAGAAGCTTTTGAAAATAGCTGGCTTACCTGACATTCGCTTTCATGATCTGCGTCATAGTGCAGCAACGATGTTGTTAGGTATGGGAGTTCATCCGAAGATTATACAGGAGAGGCTGGGACATCATGATAGGTACGACATTGGATATGTATTCTCAAGTGCTACTGACCATGCAAGAGGGGGTGATGAAACAGCATCCAGAGGGCTAGAAAGTAGCGTTGCTACATTTTGCTAGCAGCCTGAATAACAAAACATCTCAAGCCGCCTATCAAGTGACTTGAGATGTTGGTTACCATGCAGAGTGCTAACAAAAAGAGGAGCTGCATTCGCCTTGTTGCATGATTAGATGGCTTGTTCTGTATCACCTTGTTGTACAGTAAATTTGTTGATGAGTTCTATTCGTTGCTCCGATGGATAAATCTTGAAATTGTACTTTATTGCTGGCGATAACTCTGCGCATATTGTACATTCCAGAACTATTGGTTCAGCTATAGAATCTGATGAATTGGCTCTTATTCTAACATCGTGTATTCTAAGGTGCAGATATGGGTATACTACTACATTTGCACCTGGAATATATTGACCGAATGTCGGTTCTTTATTTCCGAAAGGTCCTGGCCCTACCCGTATAATACTGTAGTCACCGGAATCAAGTTTCCAGAGGCACATAGGATACTTGGCTATTGCTCGTCCATAATTACAAATTACAGTGCTTAAAGTGAATTCATTGCCAAGAATATTTTCTATCTCTAGTTGCAAGTCAAGGCTTGGCCCGAATCTTTTATCGAAAAGGTCATTAATCTGATAATGAAGCATAGGCTTAGTTTCAAATTGATATCGTTGGTAATATTCTTGCTCATTCACCCGGTGAGGAACTCGTATGCTTGGTGGGATATCTATAAGACAAACAAAATTTTTACTTCTATTTGATGATCTTAGCGGTACAATTGTTAAGTCATCAATTGGAAATTGGATGAGTGAACGAAGCTTGCTTGCAATCATCTCTTTTGTGATGAGGCCGTCAGGTAATGGGTAAATAGCTCCAGGGCGTTTTTTAACTATCTTGCCATTGATTTTCTCTTGTCTTTCCCTGACGCCAAGTACCAGCAGTCCTCCTTCTGCATTGGCAAAACCTGCAACTACTGCTGCTAATTTGACAAAGCCTTCATCGCTGACAAGCTTGCCGTTTTTAATCCACCCTTCTTTGTAACCAGTTAAAATTTCTCCTGACTTGTAATCTAAATTTTGATGCTCTTCTATACCCTGTTTTAGGAAGCTTCTAAGGTCTTCGTAAGATATATCGCTAGGGATAGATTTGTAAAAAAACCGTTCGAGAAAGGTAGCCACGTTTCACCTCTCCATTTTGCCGACGAAATAGATAGTTCCTGTCTAGATTAGGTATTCCGTCGTTGCTACATTTATAGCTACATTTTGCTATTAAACAGGACAACAAAAAATCTCAAACCCCTTGTCCAGCGGCTTGAGTGTCATTATTCCCATTTCTTTGCAGTCGGCTAGATGCATAAAATTGCAGTAAGAGATCTTCTTCACGCTCAAATTTCTCCAGGAAAAGGTAGAGCTTTGCGTCAGCTTGGACTCATATACGTGCAGATAATTGAAATTGGGCGCATAAGCTTGCAGTAAGTTATAGACGGGTCCAAAGTAAAAGTGTCGTTCTCTTCTCGGTTTTTAAGAACGGATGTGCCAAGTAGCCATCACAGCATCTGCAATATGCACGGGTTATCTCTCAGCAGGCATACGATACGGCCGCGTTAGTAGATGGTCTGTTCAGTCTGTTAAGTTTCTGCTTACGACTATACCAACCTGGGCTTGAGCGTCAATGGTTTCACCACGTAAGCGCGTATCTTATTTTAGGCTCCTTGTATCTTCAGGCGTAGCTCCTGCTATACCACCCTATCATGCCTGAACGAACAGGTACATACGGGGATACAGCAAGGATATGGCATGGGATTTCGCCAGAAGATAGCATAGTGAATCTGACACGACAAGAAAAATGTCGTATTTGGCGGGTTTTTCTGGCGAGTTTGTCGTTCAAAACCCGCATTTTGCATGCTACCTTCTAAGCATAAGGATGGCTAAGCAAATCGAGATGAGATATACCTCAATCATTACAGCTTTTGCAGAAAGTCATCCATGCGTATGCTTCTGTTGGCTTTGTAGCGCGTTGTTTCGTACTCAGAATGAGCTAGAAATGAGCGTTTGCCTCTGTTTTCAGGAGGTAGAACGAAGTGTCGGTAGATTACTGTATCTCATTTCTGTAGGGTCGTTGGTATAGCTTGTTTTACGTCTTTGGACGAGGATGCTGCTATTCTCGTCGTTCTTTCAAAAGAGGTGAAAAGTGACACATTACATTCCTCCTCAAGAACCCAACCAGGCACAGATTCAGCAAGCAGAGCAGGAAGCTGCCAAACGTATACTGGAGCAGCAAGAGCTGTTTCGTAAGCAACAGGAGGCAGAGGCGAAGCGTGAGCAAGCGCGGCGTCAGGCGGAGTTTGATGCCGCGCAGCGCGCCCGTTGGGGTCAGTCTGGTCAGGGCCGATAAGAGGGACGGTTGACCACTAAGCAGACCTGGATCGTCTGCTTTCACCAGTAGGTGTAAAATAAAAACTGTCCATTTTGTATGCGTAGCACTAAGCGAGATACCACCAGCAGAAGACGAAGTAGCGGGTTTATAAAAGACCTGTTTCTCTTTGTCGTTTCTTTTGCAAGTGAGGTACTGGGCTTTTTTTGCGCGTTAGCCGCCCGCACTAGAGAGGGTTGTCCGGTGTGGGCGGCTCACTTGGTCGCGGCTCTCTTGCTTATGCTTTTTAGCGTATGAAGTATTCGGAAGATACTATAGAGGTGTTACGGGCATTGGACAGTGAGCTGCCGCTAGATGAGAAAAAACGTTTGCTTTGAGCGTTCCTACATCGGCAAGTGGAAAGGTGGAAACAATACCCAGAAGAGGTAGAATTGCTTGCGTACGATATTACCGGGATATTCACTACCACGTTTGTCAGGCAGCTAGCAAAAGATGCTGATTGCCACGCTTCCTGAGTGATGGTTTTGGTTCAACCGGTAGCCGAACGGCTACGTTTTCGCATGGCAGGCAACAAGCTCATCAATCTTAAGATTACTCTTGTCTACCTTTGATACACAAGTAAGCGCTCCAGCCTCATGAAAAGAGGCAATACATCGGTAAGCTCAACAGTGACGCATCTCTAGCGTCTGATTTGTAGTGCTGTGATTTAAGTTCAGACGAGGGCAACTAAGTTCTCGTTAGTACCTTCTCAGTTGAGGTGAACCGCATGAAGCCCAATAATGGCAAGATCATTGGGGTTTTAGTTCTGGCTACACTCCTCCTTGGAGTTGCTACTCTCGGTAGTGTCCAGGTGGCGCATTTAGCCCATGCAGATACAAACCTGGTCTTTAAAGTTGACGCCACCACTGCAGCTGGCGGCGTATACGCAAGATTTGGCCCGCATACCAGCAATACAACACGCACCAATGGATATGGTGTCTATCCCAACCAGTTCGTCAAGCTGCTGTGTGGTGTGACTGACGGCGAGCCGGTGGGACCATACCAAAACAAAAGCTGGCACTTTGTGAGCGATTTGAGCAATTCTGATGAGGGTAACTTCTGGTTGAACGATCACTATATTGATTCACCGAACGTGGCAAACCAGCTAGTCCCAGGAGAGAGTACGTGTCCGAACGAGAGCAGCAACCCGATGCAACAGAATGACGGCTCAAGTCACGCGGGACACTTGCCATGCACGCCACTTTTAGTGATTGGTGCCAGGGGTTCGGGTGATCCGTATCAGAAAGATGCGAACGGCCTGTGGGGTCTCGATGGTACCTTGTCGCCGTTGGTACAAGGACTGATCGACTACTACGGCAAAGACAACGTCACCGCCTACGGATTGCCGTATCCGGCAGATCCCGTAGACCTCCATCACTTTGATAATTTACGTTTCCGCAGTGAAGGTTACGGGCTCAGTGTTAATTATGGCGTGGAAGCGCTCGTCGCAACCATCACCTCCCAGGCGCAAGCTTGCCCATTCCAGATGATTGATATTGTCGGGTACTCGCAGGGGGCAGATGTCGTCAATAACACCATTCCACAACTCCCGCAGTCAGCATACGGTCACATCAATGGCATCGTGACGTTCGGTGATCCTCAGTTCAACGGGCAGAATGCGGAAGACCGGGGCACCTTCGATCCTACTGTCAACGGGGTTGAAGGGGCGAGGCCTGAGATGCCGGGGGATATACTCGAGAGAGTGCGCTCCTACTGCGTTGACACGGATTTTGTGTGCAATTTCAGCCCAGACAGTCTTATCGTAAAAGGAAAGGGCCATTTTGAGTACGGCGCTAGCTCCGTGCCAGATGCCGAGCAGTTTTTAGAGTCGCTGGGTTTCATTAACTCAGCAGGTTTTTAAGGTCCAGACGGTGTCGGCCGTACGCTGTGATACACTAGGCGTATGACCGACATTTCCTCGTGGGCTCCCCTCGAAAAACGCACCGCCACACTGCTCACCGTCATAGGGATTAGGGGACGTTGCTGAGTATTCTGGGCATAGCGCTTCCGTACTACCTATTTTTCAGTGCTCCATCCTTATTCAACTGGTGCGATTCCTGCACCAACGTAGACGGCTTGATAGCACGAAGCAGACTTGAGACGCTGGCGACAGTTGTGATTGGCACCTGGTAAATGACGTACCAGGATCTGGCTCACTCTTGGTGAGTCCGCTCGCTTGTTTATCTTCATCAAGAGATCGTTCTACATACAGAAATCCATAGATGTAGAAGGATCAAGGGATCGATGGAAGTGAAGCAAGTTGCTGCTCTCCCAGAGGGATTAGATGTCACAGCTATCGAGATGAGTGATGAGGGACTCACTCTTGCAGCCGTTTCCACACAAGCCCATCCGGCCTGCCCGCTCTGTGGCCGAGCTTCTACACGTGTGCATAGCCACTACTGCCGCAAAGTCGCCGATCTGCCGATGGGTGGACAACCAGTCCGTCTTCTGGTGCAAGTCCGCAAATGCTTTTGCGATGCGCCCGACTGTGTGCGAAAAATCTTTGTGGAACGCATGACACCCTTTGTGGACGCCTTTGCGCGAGTGACGCGGCGTTTATATCAGATCGTACAGATCATCGGTCTAGCGACTGGCGGCAGGCTTGGCGTACGCGTCACAGATCGTCTGGAGATACAGACCTCGCGCCACACCATTCTCCGGCGCATCATGGCCCTGCCCACTGAGCCAGTTGGACAGGTCACACAGATTGGCATCGATGATTTCTCATTTCGACGTGGGCGCAAGTTTGGCACCATCATCGTGGATCTGCAATCTCACAAAGTCTTGGACGTGCTCCCTGATCATACCATCGAAACGTCAGCCGAGTGGCTCGCAAACCATCCAGAAATTGAACTGGTGAGCCGAGATCGCGGAGGAGACTATGCTGCTGCGGCTAAGAAAGCGGTTCCAGAGGCCACACAGACAGCAGATCGATTCCACCTGCTGGTGCGCCGCATAGGCGCGTATTCGATCCCTTTTAGAGAAAGGAGAGGTTGAGAGCGAATGACCTTTGGGGCGGTGACTTACCTGGCGGGAAACCTGAAGGGGACAGTAGCATGTCACAAAGCCGGGCTTGCCCGAAGGCGTTTACGGCAAGGCCCGATTGCCCCGCGCATCATGGTGAATCTGCATTGCCGAACCTAGCCTACCAGCGGCGGTAAGGAACGCTCGTTGTTGGAGATAGCGCCTGTTGCAACGTTCCCGAAATACACATCAGTTGACCACGGATGTGAAATACACTGGGGTTCAGTAAACCAGTGGAACGCTCTCTTCGGGAAGCGATGAGGAATGACCTCATTTAAGGAGGCGAAAGGGCACCTACCATGCGCTAGAACGTCGGATACGTGAGAATGCGGGATACCCCTCCCTGCGCGAGCAGAAAGTGTACAGAGCCATCGTAGTACTCGCGGGAGTCACGCCCCGCCACGGAGCGCCAGAAAGCGGCGCACAGGCGAAAGGGTGGCAGGCAGTACAGAAGGAGAGAGGATGTTGGCGCGTGATGCGCTGATAAACAATTCTCAGAGGCTTCTGGAAACTGGAGAGCCCGTTGCAGTGAAAGCTGCCCGGCGGGTTCGGGAAGGGGCAGTCGGAAAAGGGCTGATATCAGTCAGTACCTCGCTGGCTGCCTACTTCATAAAAATCTTGGTGAGGCTCTGGAGGGGATGCTGTCCTGCCATCTGGCCGTTCATCGCAGAAGCCAGACTGAGAAGGTAAGAGCAACTCCCCTCTCCACTGCGCAACCCAAAAAGCCACCGAAATCGAGTCCCAAGGCCGTCGTACTGAGCCAGGCGAAGCGAGAGGAGCGCCTGGCTCAATACGAGCAAGTCGTCGCCTTACGTAAACAGGGCTTCTCGCAGACAGCCATTGCTGAGCAGGTTGGCATTGGCCATGCCATCGCCTCGCGTTGGTTGAGGAGTGAGACATTTCCCGAACAACAACCGCGCCGACGAAAGGTGGCGATTGATCCGCACCTGTCCCACCTCGCTGAGCGATGGAAAGCGGGCTGTCATAATATCGCTCAGTTGCATCGGGAACTGGTCGCTCTTGGCGCTCCCCTGACCTACAAGATGGTGTACAAGCAAGTGGTTCGTTACCTTCCCCAAGGGCGGAAGAACGCCCAAAGACCCGATCAGCTTCCACGGCCTCCTGTGCTCGCACGACAAGCTGTCTTCCTGTTTCTTCGCAGACCTTCGGAACTGGAGGCCGACGAACAAGAAACGCTGGCGCTGCTCCAGTCTCTGCACACGGAGGCGAAGCTGGCCTACGAGCTGGTTCAGCAATTCGCTCAGATGTTGCGCACGCGCACAGGGGAACAGCTCGACGACTGACTCGAACGGGTAAGAGCCAGCAAGATTCGCGAACTCCAGGGTTTTGTTGCTGGTGTGGAACGAGACAAAGCAGCGGTGCGAGCCGGACTCACGCTTCCTCAAAACAATGGGCTGGTTGAGGGGAAAGTGAACAAGCTCAAACTCATCAAGCGCATGGGCTATGGTCGGGCAGGATTCGCTCTGCTGCATCAACGTGTCCTTCATGCTCTCTGATCTCACGTGAAGGGGAGCATGAGAGTTGAAGGAGCTACGAGTCGCTTTCACGCATCCAAGGGGTATAGGTCAGCCCCACCAAAATCCCTTCTGGACTCAGCAGACGGGTCACCGTTTGACCCCACGGCTCCTTCCTTGCCGTGACCAAGAGCCTATAGCCCTTTGCTTTCAGCTCTTCAGATGCCTGGGCAACGTCTTCAACGTCAAATTCCAGCCAGGAGGTGGGGGTGGGCAGATCGCTGGGCCATTCGTTGCTGCCAAAGCAGGACTCGGCTGCTTGCGCAAGCGGCCAGAGGGCAAAAGACTTGACTCCTTTGAGCTCTTCCGTGTGGAAGTAGCCATCGGCTTCTTCTTTGAAAGAGAGACCCAAGCTCTCTCGATAGAAAGCTGTGCTTTCCTTCGGATCAGTGATGATAGGACCGTACCCGGCAACAAATAAGACTTTCATGCCTCTATTGTAGCAGAAACCAAGGCGATCTTCTAGAGGAGATGGCCGTGCATGTCTGTCTGACAAGCAGGCTGATTCACCAAGAGTGAGCCAGATCCACATGTCAGGTCAATTACCAGCACCATCGTGAGCTTTTTGCCGCGAATCATTTATGGGGTCAAAGTGCGTGCCGCCAAACGGCGTCGCACCACTATTGACCATGAAAAGCCAGGAGTATAGGTACAGCCCTTATCCTATAAGGGACCCTCGGCTCTATCTCCTACTGCCGTCCATACTTCACCAAACAAGGCTTACTTTTATCCGCCGGGGGTTGGTCATAGCAAATAAAAGCGTGGAAGTCACGATCGTCGATAGTGCCAGAGCAACTTTCGGTTCGATAGGCCCTTCCCCATTTGTCTGACGTGCCACCGCATCCGACATGCAGGTTATATGGCCCGCCGTTAGGAAGGACGTACCTAAATCTCGCTACTGACTCACTGCTATTAAGAAACTGCAAGGTTGCAAGATTGCCGCCTCCATTCACAGGATACACATACACGCCTACGACCGGTTGGTTATTGGGGCATGTAACTTGTCCTGAAATGGTGTTGTACGCATCTTTGCCGATCAGTGCCCAATACACTATGCCACCGATTGCCACCAATACAACAATGATGATGGCACTCAAGCCGACGATCAGCCGCCTGTGATCTGGTCTTCTCTCGGCATCAGGAGAAGGCCCAACCCGAGCAGCCCCGTCTACTATTGGCGGCGGTAGCCTTGCAGCGCCGGGAGTCTCCTGCGGTGTAGTGGTAACAGCTTCGCTGCTACCTGATGTCGTATTCGACGTTTGGTATGTAGTAGCCGCTATCCCTTCCTGGTTCACTAGCTGAGACTCATCCAGATCGAACTCAAGAATATTTGCTACATGTCTAAGGGTACTAGCATCAACACCTCCCCTATCATTCTCAATTCTGTCAATTGTTCGTGTAGAGACTCCGGCTCTATGAGCCAGCTCTGTCTGTGTCCAATCATTTGCCCTGCGCGCTCGCCTAAAAAGCTCGCCTAGTGAGCTTTCCATTCCCCTTACACCTACTTTCTATAGCGTAGAAATCACGTCGAAGCCATAAGCTTATCTATGCAAATGTATCGCTCATATACCATAACTATTCAATATGTCAAAAATAATATCTAAAACGCTGCTAGCTTGCTATCGAGTGTAAGAAAATGTCATAAGCGAGAAGCTTGTTTTTTACGATACTACTTCTTGTATAAAGAGGAGTCCAATGCTGTGTCGTGAAATGGTGGGTTTTTCTGGCGGCTTTGTCGTGGTTTACAAGGCGAGACCAAGCGAAAAACATTGTTTGCCTCCTATTTTTTAGTAATGAATTACAAGCTCTATTTAGGAAATCTTAAAATGCTCAACGATCCTCCATGATTTATCTCCCCTAGCTATTGATTCAATGGTTTTAAGCTCTTCTAATTTTTTGAGCGAATATAGCAATTCATCCTGAGACGAGTCTGTCCTAAATCTTGTGGATCTTTGATAGCAGCAATGTATGAGCTTATCGATTCATCCTCTTTTAGAGCCAATCCATACCGATTAGCTTATACTGATCCAGTTGTCTAAAGCGAAAAATAACCAGTACAGGCTAGTCATCGCTTTGTTCCTAATGATTTATATCATGGTTAAGCACAAAAGTTAAACATGCTCAGAAGCAGAATTGGATGGACTTGGAATTCTATTGAATTCTTGGACCATATCGCGAAGTCTATCATATATTCTATCATTAGCATCATGTGAGAGTACTCCCTGCCGAATTATATCAATTAAATCGGGGATATCTGTTATAGTTAATTTAACATTTCGAATATTTTTAGCTCCGGTAGAACCCCACTAATCGGTGAACAGGCTCAAGCGATCTTACGAGGACGCCCTCGTGGTCGTTTGGGGAGCCAAGGCTTCGCTCCCGCTCCTTTGCGAGGGCGTCCTCGTCGCTTGGACTCGACCCAAGGCGCAGGAGCGACTTGATACAGGAGCAGTTCTCGCAGCGTCCAGACATGATCAGTCAGTCCGCAAGCCATGGCAGGCGTACACGGATGCCCAAAATGCTTGGATGTGCTCAACTCGTGATGCGGAAAGCAAAAATTGTACGTGCGCCCAATCAGATACATGCCGGTCGAGAGCGCGCAAAGCCGCTGTGCCGCATGACGACATTTGCGGGTGAGCGATGCCAATCGCTCACGCATCGTCGCATTGAAGCGTTCAATAAAAGCCGTGTTGAGCACTTCTCCTCCTCGGCTTGCCTGCAGCAATCTCTTCGCCTGTTCCAAGGTCCCCAAGGTCATCTTACGGGTGACCTCCACCACGCGTTTCTTCTCCGCACGCTTGATCACTGTGGCAATACACAGCCTCGGCCAGAGCTCCAAGCATGCTCTTCCCCGTCCGAGGGTCTTTTTCACTTTCTCGCGAAACGCTCGCTTGATACTGCCCGGATACGCCGCCCATCCATCGGTGCAGATCAGCAACGCACAGGCGGCCTGCGAACAGGCGCGCACCTGTTGCAGCAAGCGATCAGCCAGGTTTTTGTCTCGTGTCAAGCTCACCACTCCCCCCAGCCACAAGCGCGTGGACACCATCATCGTCAGACCCATCCATGCAATCATCTTTCGTCCTTTCACCCGAATCTCATCGGCTTGCACATGCACCAGATCAAGTTTCCCTTGTTCGATGAGGGCATGATGGATCTGCTCACAGTGCTTTCCCGCACGGTCTCGCCAACTGGCCACCGTCCGCTCATCCAACCCAT
>WNGR01005517.1_pt1 | contig 14037 bp, 15 predicted proteins | sample 5407581 | NCBI WGS metagenome assembly WNGR01 (sample SAMN13153383, study PRJNA577476) | soil metagenome | isolation source: 80 cm soil or saprolite under Garry oak tree replicate 2 | place: USA:California | collected 2016-06-15
TGCGCCGATGCCGGCCTTCACGTACCGACCGGTCTTGGGCTGGGGTGCGCGGGCGATGTCCACGAGCTACTCCCCAAGCACACCTCGTACCACGAGCCGGGCAGCGCTAACGCAATGTCGGCGAACGGATTGCAGCCGGAGCTCGGGAGGCTCGCGGATTCGGGGCGTGCGGATGTGGGATGGGCAGTCCCACAAGCGGACACTGCTCACGGGGGCTCGGAGCTCGGGGTTCGGGACTCGGAAGTCCCGAAGGGAGTTCGGCGGCCCGAGTCCTGCTTTGGAGTGCCGGACCACCGAGCCCCGAGGCCCTACCCCCGAGCCCCTGCACCACGGGCACAGCGCTTGCCGGTTCTCCCTCTGCCACATTTCGGCCCGGACCCCAGATGCGACACGTCACGCTCGCCTTCCGCACCCTCTTCAAGACCCCGTTCGTCACCGGCATCGCGATCGTGTCGCTCGCGCTCGGCATCGGCGCCAACGCTGCGGTCTTCTCGCTGTTCGACCAGATCTTGCTTCGTCCGCTCCCGGTGCCAGACCCGGACCAGCTCGTCAACCTCGCGGACCGGTTCCCAAAAGCCGGTTCCATGTTGTGCAGCCAGGCTGGAAGCTGCGACGTGGTGTTCAGCTACCCCATGTTTCGCGACCTCGAGCGGATGCAGACGGTCTTTGCTGGACTCGCAGCGCATTTGGCCTTCGGCGTCAGTGGCCCTGGGGCGCCTCCTCGCGCCCGCGGACGACCAGAGCATCGGCACCAACTACGTCACGGTGCTCGGGTACGGCTATTGGCAGTCGCACTTCGGTAGCGATCCCGCGATCCTGGGGCGCCCCCTCCGCGTCAATGGACAAGAGATGACCATCGTGGGCGTCGCTCCGCGGGGTTTTCAGGGGACCACGCTCGGCGTCCGGCCACTGGTGTTCGTGCCGATCAGCATGCGGGGTGTGCTGTCGCCCGGGTTCCGCGGGTTCGAGAACCGTCGGGACTACTGGGCGTATCTCTTCGGGCGGCTAAAGCCGGGTGTGTCCCTGGCACAGGCCAACGTCGGGCTCAACGCGGTCTACCATTCCATTCTCACAGAAGTCGAGGCGCCGCTCCAAAAGGGCATGAGCGATCAGTTCATGGCCAAGTTCCGGGTCAAGCGGGTCGTCCTCACCCCGGGCTCGCGGGGACAGAGCTCGATGCACCGGGACGCGAAGACGCCGTTGCTCATGCTGTTCAGCGTCACCGCGATCGTGCTGCTCATCGCGTGCGCCAACATCGCGAATCTGCTGCTCGCGCGTGGCGCGGGCCGTAGCATGGAGATGGGCGTCCGTTTGGCCCTGGGCGCCCGCCGCAGGCAGCTCATCACCCAGTTGCTCGCCGAATCCGTGCTCCTCGCCTGCCTGGGCGCTCTCGCCGGTCTGCTCGTGGCCAACTGGACTCTGGCTGGGGTCGCCACCCTCGCTCCGCCCGAAGTCGTGAGCACGGTCGGGTTCGGTCTCCAGCCCGTGGTGCTGGTCTTCGCCGGCGCGCTGGGGCTCGCCACGGGGATCGCGTTCGGCGTGTTCCCGGCTTGGCACAGCACGCGCACGGAGCTGGTCACGACGATTCGCGCCAACGCCGGCCAGATCTCGGGGGCACGAGGCGCCGCCAGGTTCCGGACGTCCCTCGTGACGGTCCAGATCGCCCTGGCCACCACGCTGCTCATCGCCGCAGGCCTCTTCCTGAAGAGCCTGGTCAACGTGACCCGGGTGGATCTTGGTGTGCACGTCGACGACGTGGTCACGTTCACCGTCGCGCCGGATCGGAGCGGATACGACAGCACCCGCGCCCTGCTGCTCTATGGCCGGGTGGAGGACGAGGTGGGCGCGATCCCCGGTGTGAGCGGCGTGACCAGTTCGATGGTTCCGCTCCTGGCGGGAGGCGAATGGAGGACGGACGTCAACGTACAAGGGTTTCCGTCCGGGCCCGACGTGGACATCAACGCGCGGTACAACGAGGTCGGCGCCGGCTACTTCGCCACCCTGGGCGTCCCGCTGCGCGCCGGCCGCGAGTTCACCCCGGCGGACCGTCGGGGGGCGCCCCGGGTTGCCGTGGTGAACCAGGCCTTCGTGAAGAAGTTCAACCTGGGCGAGCACGCCGTGGGCAAGTTCATGTCCACGCGTGGGCCCGACTCACTGAACATCCAGATCGTCGGCATCATCCCCGACGTCAAGTACGCCAGTGTCAAGGAGGCGGTGCCGCCGTTGTTCTACACGCCGTGGCGACAGGACACACATGTGGGACAGATGAACTTCTACGTGCGGTCCGCCGAGCCCGCGGCGCTGCTGCGCGCGCTCCCGGCCGCCCTCAAGCAGCTCGACCCCGGCCTTCCGTTGGAGGGCCTGAAGACCATGCCGCAGCAGATCCGACAAACCGTCTCCGTGGACCGGCTGATCAGCATCCTGTCGGCGTCCTTCGCCGTGCTCGCTACCGTGCTCGCCGCCGTGGGGCTGTACGGCGTCCTGGCCTACAGCGTGGCCCAGCGCACGCGCGAGATCGGCGTGCGCATGGCCTTGGGTGCCGACAGCGGGAAAGTGCGCGCGATGGTGCTGCGTCAGATGTCGGGGATGATGCTCGTGGGCGGTGGGATCGGCCTGGTGGGAGCGCTCGGTTTAGGGCGTGCCGCCCAGTCGTTGCTCTACGGACTCCAAGGCCACGATCCGGTGGTGTTCGCGCTCGCCGCCCTACTGCTCACGCTCGTGGCGCTCGGCGCGGTATACGTTCCGGCCCGACGGGCCTCGCTCGTGGATCCGGTACAGGCGCTGCGCTACGAGTGATCGCGCCCCTACTGCCTAGCATCTCCCAGAACCGGACACGCTGACGAACCCTAGCGGGCGACGGGCGCGGCCAGTGCCTCCCCATAAGGCGCGAACCCCGAGCGCCGTACCAAGTCGTTCCTAGGGCAGCGGGCTCCAGCGCGGCCAGTCTTCGTTGACTCCCCCACCACTCAGCTTGCTTTCACCACTGCCGTCGACCCGTAATATGAACAGCTGGGACGTGGTGCCGATCACCCGGTAGAACACGAGCCGCTGACCGTCCGGCGACCAGCGAGGCATCCCCTTCGGTACCGTGTCGCTTGTGAGTGGGACGGGGTTCGAGCCGTCCGCGTTGACGACCAAGATGGGCCAACTCCCACTGCTAGTGCCGTAGGCGATGTGCGCGCCGTCGGGAGACCAGGCGGGGTACTCGGCGCCTTCGGGCAGGGTCGTGAGGCCCGTGCCGTCGGCGTTGATGACCTGCAGTCCGCCGTTCCTCGAAAACGCGATCCTGGCCCCGTCAGGCGACCAGGTGGGACCGTCGTCGTACGTGTAATCCGGCGTGTCGGGAGTCACCTGTCTCAGACCCGTACCGTCCACGTTGACCACGTAGATGCGGCCGAACGCGCCGAACGGGCCCGGGTTCTCGCTACGGAACGCGATTCTCCGTCCGTCCGGTGCCCACGCCGGTGAACCGTCGAAGTCCGAGTGGCCGACGAGTTTCGTCAAGCCGCTGCCATCGGCCTGCATCAGGTAGATGGAGTTCCACGCGCCGTTGTAGCGCGCCACGGCGATCCGCCGGCCGTCCGGGGAGATCGCGGGACCAGCGTACGGGGCATCGCCAGGCGTGAGTCGTCGCCGACACGATCCGTCGGGCCGCACGATGGCGACGTCCGGCCCTCCGAACTCCTCCGTCGTGTAGACGATGACATTGCGGAGCACCTGCTCGGGATGACCGGTAGCCGTAAACGTGACGGAGTAGAAGTGGCCCGAGCTCGAGACCGTAGCCGTCAGCGCGTTCGGCCCCGGAATGACCCCGAGCGTCCAGCTCTCTACGGTCGCAATACCGGCAGCGTCCGTAGAGGCGTCACCTCCCGTCACGCTTCCACCTCCCGCGGTCACCTTGAAGGTGACCGGCACGCCCGGCTGCGCCTTCCCCCCCTGATCGAAGCGGACAGTGGGGACCGTAGGGACCGCGGCACAAACGCTCGCCTCCTGGCGGTCCCCTGCTACGATCCCGAACGTCGGCGACGGGGGCGCAGTGGCTTCTCCGCCACCGCAGCCGATGGCCAGAACCGCAGGCAAGATCCACGGAGGAGCGCAACGCGACGGCCAGCGACGGGACAGGGTCATGGGGGCCACCTTTTCGACGTGCGTCGACGGGTAGCCCATGTTGCAGCACGCTGCGGGCCACCGTCGCGATGCGGCGACAGGAGGCAATTCCTGAATCGACGCCATCATCTGGTGGGTGCAAGAGCCGTGGCCGGCTGTGTGGCGAACGCGCAACAATGGAGAGCCACGCGCGCATGTCCCGAAGGGAACCAACCTGCGACGAGTCGAAGCTAGGGAGCGACTGATGTCGCCAGGGCCTCCCCATAAGGCGCGAACCCCGAGCGTCGTACCACGATCCAGCCGATCCCGAGCCCGGCGCACGCCACCAGGGCGTTCGTCACGTCGAAGGTGCGCTCCACGATCACCAGGTGACCCAGCTCGATCACCACCGCCAACCACACCCCGGGCCACAGGTGCGCCCAGCGTCCCCTGAGGCGCAGCGGCCAGACGGCCAGCAGGCTGCCGAGCGGCACATATAAGAGGAACTGCTGCAGCACGTGCAGCGCGCTGAACGCGTCTACCCGCTCGGCGAGCGATGCCAGCGGCACCAGGTTCTCGGGGCCGAGCTGCGCGGCGATCGCGTGGACATCGGTCCGAGGCATGAATAGGCGCCACCCCCACAGCACCAGCAGGGCGCCGTACGCGAGCAGCGCGGCGCGCGCCCGCGCCGCCCCGCGCAGCAGCTGCGTCAGCGCGGGGAGCGCCCGATGCGCCACCCACGCGCCTAGACCCACGCCCGCCACGCGCGCCAGCACCGCTCCCCACCAGATCGGAAACCCGAGCATCCCGTGCCCGAGCTCCGCCAAGAGCGCGAGCCCGGCTCCGGCGCCCGCGACGCCCACCCACCCAGCCTCACGCACCCGTTCGCGCAGCAGCATGACGAAGAGAAACCCGGCCGGCGCGAACAGCAGCAGGTCGACCAGCGGCAGCGTGTCGAACGAGATCGGTCCCGCCGCCGCGAGCGCGGCGTTGAGGCGCCCGAGGGGTCCACCGGCGGTCCACGGCAGCGCGGCCGGCCCGAACAAGGGCGTCAGCGCCTCGCACAGCGCGGCCCCGCCGTACGCGGCGGCCACGAGGAAGGTCGGCACGCCCAGGTACGACCGCGCTCCCTTCGCCGCCACGACGGCCGCGATCAACAGGGCGACCGCGCCCGCGCCCAGCAGCGCGCCCAGCGTGTTGGTCGTGACATCCACGATGCTGGCGGTCCGCACTGGTGAGAACACCTGCAGCCCCTCGACGGTCGCGCTCAGCGCGAGCCCGACCAGCGTCGCTCGCCGGATCTCGGCGCGCACGTTGCCGGACCGGGACGTCACCACCCACACCGCCCCGAGCCCGGCGAAGAGCACCGTGTTGCGCAGGCCGTCGATCGCGTCACGCCAGCCGAGCGAGGGCGTGAAGGCGCGCACCAGCCGTTCTCCGGCAGCCGTGAGATCGGAAGAGAAATGCAGCTGCGTCAGGGTTGCGAGCAGGACCACCGCGACGTAGCCCCACCGCGCCGCGCGGAAGCGCTGCTCGGGCGTCATGCGGGAGCGGGCACGCTCAGCTTACCGGGTGCAGCTGGTCCTTGACGGGGAGCTTGCGGATCCGCGTTCCGGTCGCGGCGAAGATCGCGTTCGCCACCGCCGGCATCACGCACGACGTGCCGGGCTCGCCCACGCCTCCCGGCGCCTCGCCGCTCGACACGAGATGGACCTCGATCACCGGCGCTTCGTTGATCCGCAGCATGCGGTAGTCGTTGAAATTGTGCTGCTCGACGCGCCCGCCTTTGATCGTGATCTCGCCGAACAGGACGCCGGTGATCCCGAACACGATGCCGCCCTCCATCTGCGCTGTGACCGTGTCCGGATTGACGATCGTGCCGCAGTCGACGGCGCAGACCACGCGGGTGACGCGCACGTCGCCTGCCGGCGACACGGCGACCTCGGCGACCTGGGCGATGTAGCTCCCGAACGCGTGCAGCAGCGCGACCCCGCGGCCGCTCCGTGGCGTCAGCGGCTGTCCCCACCCCGCCTTCTCTGCCACCAGGTCCAGCACGGCTCTGGCTCGCGGCGAGTGGTCGAGCAGCGCGCGCCGGTAGGCGACCGGATCCTGCCCCGCCGTGGCGGCGAGCTCGTCGATGAAGCTCTCCACCACGAAGATGCTGTGGGTCGGACCGACGCCACGCCAGAACGCCGTGGGAATCCCGGGCGGCTCCTGCCGCACGTACTCGACCCGGATGTTGGGCAGGTCGTAGGGCGGCTCCGCCGCGCCTTCCACGGCGTCGGTATCGAGGCCCTTCATCCCGGCGATCACCTGGTGCAGGCCGACGGCGCGGATCACCCGCAGGTTCTTGGGGAACAGCTCGCTCGTCACCCGCGCCATGATCGACGACCCGGTGACGCGATGCGTCCACGCGACCGGCTTGCCGCCGGCGTCGAGACCGGCGGCGATCCGGTCGTAGTAATAGGGCCGGTACATGTCGTGCTGAATGTCTTCTTCGCGGGTCCACACCACTTTCACGGGACCGGTCACCTGCTTGGCGATCTGCACCGCGCGGACCACGAAGTCCACCTCGAGCCGCCGGCCGAACCCGCCGCCCAGCAGATGGTTGTGCACGCGGACCTTGGCGCGCGGCAGGCCCGTGAGCTTCGCGGCCGCGGTCTGGGTGAACGTGGGCACCTGCGTGCCCAGCCACAGGTCGCAGCCGTCGGGCCGCACGTGCACGGTGCAGTTCACCGGCTCGAGCGTGGTATGCGCCAGGAACGGCAGCTCGTACACCGCGTCGATTTTTCGGGCCGCGCCCGCCATTGCCTTGACCGGGTCGCCGTCGTCGCGTGCCACCACGCCCGGTTTCAGCGACGCGTCAGCCAGCGCCCGCACGATGTCCGCGGTCCCGACCTGAGCGTTCGGCCCCTCGTCCCAGCGGATGTCCAGGGCGGCGAGGCCCTGCTTGGCCGCCCACATGTGATCGGCCACCACCGCCACCGCGTCGTCCAGCCGCACGATCTGGCGCACGCCCGGGATGGCTTTAGCCCTGGTGTCGTCGACGCTCGCGAGCTTGCCGCCGAACACGGGGCAGGCGGCGAGCGTGGCGACTTTCATATCCGGAAGCCGCACGTCGATGCCGAACTGCGCCGTGCCGTCGACCTTGCCCCGCGCGTCCACGCGCTTCGCGGGCGTGCCGATCAGCTTGAAGTCCTTCGGGTCTTTGAGCGGCACGCGGCTCGGCACCCGCAGCGTGGCCGCCTTATCCACCAGCGCACCGTATCCGAGCGAGCGATTCGTGGGGCCGTGAATCACCGTGCCCCGCGCTGCGTGGCACGAGGCCGGATCGACGTTCCATGTCGCTGCCGCGGCGGCGACCAAGAGGCTCCGCGCGGCGGCACCGGCGCGGCGCAGCGGCTCCCAGTTGCCCCGCACCGACGTCGACCCGCCCGTCTCCTGCACCCCGAACAGCGGCTCCGCGTAGCGGGCGTCGTCGGGAGGAGCGTGCTCGAGCCGCACGTCGGCCAGATCGACCTCCAGCTCCTCGGCCAGGAGCATGGACATGGACGTATACGTCCCCTGTCCCATTTCGACCTTGTGCATGACCAGCGTCACGCGACCGTCGCGGTCAACGCGAATGAAGGCGTTGGGCTCGAAGGCGGAGGGAGGCGGCGCCGGCAGCTCGAAGCCGAGCAGCAGGCCGCCGCCGACAGCGACACTGACGCTCAGGAACTCCCGACGCGACACACCCGGCGGGCGGACCACGTCAGCCTGCCGCCGCCCGTTTGATGGCGGCGCGGATGCGCCCATACGTGCCGCAGCGACAGATGTTCCCCGCCATCGCGGCGTCGATATCGGCGTCGGTCGGATGCGGCTTGGCCGCGAGCAGCGCGGCGGCGGCCATGATCTGACCCGACTGGCAGTAGCCGCACTGCACGACCTCCACGTCGAGCCACGCCTGCTGGGCGCGTTTCCCGCTCGACGTCTGTCCCACCGCCTCGATGGTGGTGATGCTCTTCCCCGTTACGGCCGACACGGGGGTGATGCAGGAGCGGATCGGCCGGCCGTCCAGGTGCACGGTGCAGGCGCCGCACAGCGCCATGCCACAGCCGAACTTGGTGCCGGTGAGGCCGAGCACGTCGCGCAGCACCCAGAGCACGGGCATGTCGGGCGGCACGTCCACCGTGTGCACCGTGCCGTTCACTCGCAGCGTGTTGCTCATCCCGTCTCCTGGGTGGTGCGGAGGCGGCGGGCGGTCGTGGCGGCGACGCCGCCGTACAGGCGCTGGTAGTGCGGCCGTTCGACGAGCCGGTAGAATGCCACAATCGCGCCCTGCGAGAACACGGCGGCGACGAGCCCGGGAAGCGACGCGACGAGCAGCGCCAGCCCGTAGGTCTGGACGTAGCCCACGGTGTACATCGGATTCCGCAGCCAGCGGTAGGGGCCGGCGATGGTGGGCGCCGGCCGCGTCTCGGGCTCGAAGAAGTCCCGCCAGTAGTAGCCGTCCGCGCCCAGCGCCGCGGCCGCCCACAGCTTGACCGCCACGCCGATCGCCACGAGCCCGGCGCCCGCGAGACGCCAGGCGAGCGGCAGCGGGAGATCGAGCGTGCCGCGCGTGAGCAGACACACCGCCACGAAGGCGATGCCATCGTGGTACATCAGCAGCGCCGCGCGGCGGCGGAACCGCGCGTACGCCGGCGCTGCCGCGTCTCGCGACACGGGCTCCGCGTCCGCACGCCGCAGCGCCAGCCCGATGTAGAGGACGTACGCCAGGCGGCTGAGCACTGAGTAGCCCAGGGCGAGCATGTCTTGGAGCTGGAAGTGGAGCGGCAAGTCGGCGATGGGCTCTCGTGTCCTCGAGGACTAGTGAGACGTGGCCGTAGTGGCCAAGAGCGCCGGCGCCTCGGCGGTGGCGCTCACCCGGAAGCGGATCCACATGCCCGCGGCACCATGACCCGAAACCCCACAGAAGATCAGATACTCGCCCGCGGGCTGTGCCGTGAAACGCAGCGTGTCGGTGGCTTCCGACACGAGTCCTTCATTGAGTCTGAGCGTGAATGCCCGCGGAATCGCGGGCGCGACGGGCTGCGTGGGAAGCGGAGTCTGTGGGGCGATGATCTCGGCGCTGTGCGGCAGCATGCCGTCGTGGTTGCGGAAGTCGATCTCGGTCCGCCAGCCTGCGGGCACGACGAGCGTGAGACCGCCGTCGCGGAAGCCGTTAAAGTTGAGCGCGCCGTTCAGACCGGTGAGTCCCGCGATCAGCTGGAAGCGGACGGTCTTCGCGGGAGCGTCGAAACTGAGCCAGGTCGGGTCAATATCCGGGCCGAGGCCCACGGTGGAGGTGGTCCAGAGCGCGACCAGCACTGCCGGCGCGTACGAGAAGCTGCGTGCCGTCATGAGAGAGTGCTCCGTGTTGCAACGTAATCAAGCGGGATTACCGCAGCGCCGAAAGGGCGCGCTCGACGGCGGCGCGGTCCACATTCAGGTCGTCCAGGGAGCGGCCGAGCTCACGGCGCGCGGCGTCGAGCCGCTCGCTGCCGGCCCGTTGCCGAGTCGCGCCCAGCGGCGTGAGCCCAACGGTGACAGGTCCGCGGGCGCCCTGCCTCACCGTCCGGACCAGACCGTCGCGCTCGAGCAGCAGGATCAGCTCCCGCAGCTCGTCGTCCAACGGCAGCGGCTCTTGAGCCCTCGCGAGCTGGGTGAGCAAGTCGAGCGCCGCGGGGGACAGGCCCAGCTCCGCGAGCGCCTCCGTGAGACGAGTTGTTACAGAATGTGCAGTGCCGAGCAGCTGGAACAACAGGGATGGTGGACGTGTCTCTTCGACAGGGTGTAGGTCGCTGGAGCTCATATCGCTCGCCAGTGAAGGTTCGGGAACTGATCGGGGGTGGCGCGCTCGCGCGGCGGAAACCCCCGGTGACCGGTTAACCAGCACCCCAGGCCTGCGGTTCCGGGTCAATAACTACGCTTGAGAAAGGATAGCCGCTCTGTGAAGCACAACTCGTTATGGGAGGGCACCCGGCTCGGCCTGGTCGTCGCGACCACCATTTGGATCTGGCTCGCGGGGGTGGACGCGATCGTGGGGCAGGCGCTCCGCACGTTCACCGTGCTCGGCGGGATCGTGCAGTTCACGCTGCTGCATTACGTGCTCAACGTGGTGTACGGCATCGCGATCGTTTCGGCGATTCACCGCGCCGCGCGCGAGCCCAGTCTCGTGATGGGCGTGGCGTTCGGCTTTTTCATTCTGGAGTTCGGGTTCGTGATGCTGACCATCCTGCTGTCGCACCTCGGTTTGGGAGAGCTCGCCTGGGTGCGAATCCTCGGCGGCAACCTGGTGGGCGCGGCGGTAGCCGCCGTCCTGCTGTTGCGAACTCATCCCGTGGTTCAGGAGTTGCGGCAGGCCGCGGCACAAGAAAACGATTGACCGCGCGGCGGGCGCGGCGGGAACCTGGCTCCCTAGATAGTTCATTACTGAATTGCAATGCGCCTGCCCGCCGCCGTTCGCTGGTTGCCCGTGGCCGTCCTCGCCGCCGTACCGGCGGCCGCCCAGGCCCCCGGCCCCAACCCCGCACCCGGTGCGGTATTCCAGCCGCTGCTGGCCGACCCCAAGGAGCCGCAGTTTTTTGCCGCATACCTGTGGGAGCGCTCGCCCCGGCTCGCGGCCCGCCTGGGCAGTGTGGGCTTCGGCCAGACGATCGGCGTGGTGAACGGCCGTACCTGGCAGGTGGCGATCGCCGCCGCCGTGTTCTCGCAGTTCAACCTCGCCCGCCCGACCGCGGACCTGATGAACACCGATTATCGGGTCGGCCTGCCGGTGACCTACCGGCGCGCCGGCTTGACGACGCGCGTGCAGCTGTACCACCAGAGCTCCCACTTGGGCGATGAGTACATGGTCCATGCCAATGCCCAACGGGTGGACCTGACCTTCGAAGCCGCCGAGTTGCTGCTGTCGCAGCAGCTCGCCGCGTGGCGCGTGTACGGCGGCGGCGAGTACGTCTTCACGCACTCGCCCGCCGACTTGAAGCCGGGCGTGCTCCATGGGGGAGTCGAGTACCGCCAGCGCGGCGTGCTGGTGCGTTTCGGCCCGCTGGCGACGGGTCGCGTGGTGGCCGCCCTGGACGCGAAGTCGTTTCAGGACCGCCGCTGGGACGTCGGCTGGAGCGCCATCACGGGGCTCGAGCTGGGCGATCCCGTGGCCCGCGGCGAGGGCGGCTGGCGCTGGAGCCTGCTGCTGCGGGCGTACACCGGTCCCGCCCCCTACGGTGAATTCTTTCGCGATCGCGTGGCGTCGCTCGGCGTGGGCCTGGGGCTGGCGCTGTGAGGCCGGGGGCAGCGGCGAGCGCGGGAACTCTATCGCTATGTAGTTCATTCATGAATCAAATACGCAGACCCGGAGGAGGACACCATTGATCGCGCATCTCACAACCCACGCCGCCGAGCCGAGCGTGACCGACCGGCGGTACCTGCACGACCTCCGCGTCCTGGGGCGCCTGGTGGTCGTTGGCTGATGTAGTTCATTGATGAATTAGTTATTCACCCTTTTCAACTGGAGGAATGCCATCATGTTCACGCGCATCATTACCGTTCCTATCGCGGCTGCGGTCGCGCTGCTCGGCCCCGCGGCGCTCCGCGCCCAGGTCGGCACCCCGTCCCGGGCGGCGCTCGGCGGCCTCGGCTCCGCCTCGGGCCGCGTCACCCTGGCGGGCGCCTTCGGCGGCCTCTCGGGCGCGGCCAATCTCAACCCGGCCGGCACCACCGACTGGCGTGTCGGCTGGATCGGGTCGGTCGACGGCACCGTCTGGCTCCAGCAATACGTGGGCATTCGCGCCAGCGGCAGCTGGGCGCAGGACAGCATCCGCAACGCCGCCCTCACGGGACGCGGCAAGTTCAACAAGTTCACCTACGACGCCGACATCGTCCTGCGCTATCCCCTCGCCGGCGGGTCCGGCACGCTGAATCCCTACGTGCTGGGCGGCGTGGGCGCGACCAGCGTGCATCAGCTCGGCGCCGACAGCACCTGGTCCAAGTTCGCCGGCAACTTCGGGGCGGGGCTCGAGTACCGCTTCGGCCGGGTCGGCATCCGCGCCGAGGGTCGCGACTTTGTGTACAAGTTCGACCGCTACGGCTTCAACAAGACCCAACACGACATCGCGTGGCAGGGCGGTGTCACGCTGTCCTTCTGACACCGACCGTCACACCGGCCGGCGTGGCGGAGCGTCGTTCCGCCGCCCGCCGGCCGGGTGGCGAGCCCCCACCCCGAAGAGATGCACCAGGTCTCGCTCGAGCTGCCCGCGGGAACTTTGGTGACCACTCGTTCATTCGTGAACTATCGTGCGGTCGTCGCGACCTTCTTCAATGATGGCGAGATGAACCGATTGATTGACCAGGCCGGGAAGCGGAGTATGATTTCGCGGATGCGCAAACGTCCCCCCCCAAAGCGCGCGCGACGCTCCCACAGCGCGAGCGCGGTGGTGTCCTCGCTGCTCGAGACCGCCGAGGCGGTGGAATCCCGGCTGGAGGCGGCGCTGAGCCCGCTCGGGTTATCGCTCGCGAAGCTCGGCGTGCTCCACCCCCTGGCGGAAGCGCGCGCGCCGCTGTCGCTGTCCGAGCTGGCGGACCGCCAGCACTGCGTCCGCTCCAACATCACGCAGCTGGTCGATCGGCTCGAGAAGGAAGGGCTGGTTCGCCGGCGCCCGGACCCCGACGACCGCCGGGGCGTGCTCGCCGCGCTCACGCCCGCGGGCGAGCAGGCGTACGCCAAGGGCATGCGCGCGCTGGTCGAGGCCCAGCAAGCCATCGTGCGTGCGCTCAGCGCGGGCGACGCGAAGAGCCTCAAGAGTGCGCTCGACGCCCTTACCTCATGACCGACACTGAAAGGGGATTCCCGTGCGCTACCTCGTGCCCGTGGGCCGAGTTCTGTACTCGCTGATCTTTCTCATGACCATCCTAGGTCACTTCTCGGCGGGGTACATCGGTTACGCTACCCAGCAAGGTGTGCCGGCCGCCGGGTTGCTGGTCCCTCTCTCGGGCCTGATCGCCATCGCCGGTGGGCTGAGCATCGCGCTCGGCTACAAGGCGAAGATCGGCGCGTGGCTCATCGTCATCTTCCTCGTGCCCGTGACGTTCGCGATGCACAACTTCTGGGCCGTGAGCGATCCGATGATGCGGGGCATGCAGACGGCGATGTTCATGAAGAACCTCTCCATGCTGGGCGCCGCGCTGTTGATCGCGTACTTTGGCAGCGGCCCGCTGAGCCTGGACGCTAGGCGCGTGTCAGCTGGATCAATGTGATCTCGGCGGGAGCGCCCAGTCGCAGCGGCGGGCCCCAGTAGCCGGTCCCGCGGCTCACGTACAGCCACATCGCCTCGAGGCGATGCAGCCCGGCGACGAACGGCTGGAACAGGCGCACCAGCAGGTTGAAGGGAAAGTACTGGCCGCCGTGCGTGTGGCCGGAGAGCTGCAGGTCGAAGCCGAGGGCCCGTGCCGCGAACGCGCTCTTGGGCTGATGGGCAAGCAACAGCCGCACGTCGCTCTCGGGCGCGCCGGCGATGGCCGCCGCCGGGTCCGACGCGGGGCCCGGCCCACCGCCGGGGGCCGACAGGTCCGTCACTCCCGCGAGCAGCAACCGCCCCGACCCGCGACGTAGCACACGGTGCGCGTTCACCAGCGGGCTGAAGCCCAGTCGCTCGAGCTCACGCACCCAGCCCGCCGCGTCCCAGTAATACTCGTGGTTACCCGTCACGAAATACTTCCCCAGCGGGGCGGAGAGCGCCGCGAGCGGCGCGACATCGTCGCGCAGCGCCCGGGGGAACCCGTCCGCCACGTCGCCCGTCAGCGCGATCAGATCGGGCTCGAGGCCGTTGGTCGTGTGCACGACGCGCTCCACGAACTCGCGTCGCAGCGTGGAGCCGATGTGCAGGTCGGATAGCTGCGCGATGCGCAGGCCTTCGAGGTCGGACGGCAGCCGTG
>WNGR01011791.1_pt1 | contig 14034 bp, 16 predicted proteins | sample 5407581 | NCBI WGS metagenome assembly WNGR01 (sample SAMN13153383, study PRJNA577476) | soil metagenome | isolation source: 80 cm soil or saprolite under Garry oak tree replicate 2 | place: USA:California | collected 2016-06-15
ACAGATTCATCATCGTGCGCGACGAGATCCTGATCATCGACCCGGAGACGTTCCGCATCGTGGCGATCATTCCGGTCTAACGCCGGAATCGAGTCCTCCGCCCGGCTCCGCCCGGGCGGATTTTTTTTGCCAAGGGAGCAGGCGGCGGTTCTGGTTCTGCCGATCTTGATGCGCCTGGCCGTGCTTCTTCTCGGGGCACTTGCGAATGGTATCATGATCGGTTGTGAAATGAGCCATGGCGGAGCCAACCTTTGCGGCCCCGTCGGTCCGCCAACGCGGGAACCGATGCGGGGCTCGGCCCGATCGGCCATGGGACCGAAACCGCAGGCGCCGCATGGCGCCGCCAGGCGAGGGGGACCGCCGTGCGCATCGTCGTATTGCCGGGCGACGGCATCGGCCCGGAAATTTCCGCCGCGGCAGTCGAAGTGCTCGGACTCGTGAACCGTGACCTGGGGCTCGGCCTCGAGTTCGAGACCCACGAGATCGGGCTTGTCCGTCTCAAGACCAGCGGGACCACCTTCCCGGCCGCGGTGCTCGAGCGCTGCCGTGCGGCGGACGGCCTCCTGCTCGGCCCCGTCTCCCATTCCGATTATCCCGGGCGTGCCGAGGGCGGCATCAATGTTTCGGCCGAATTGAGAATTGCACTGGATCTTTACGCCAACATTCGACCCAGCCGATCGCGTGACGGCCTTGCCCATTACGGCCGCACGCCGATGGACCTCGTCATCGTGCGAGAGAACACCGAGGGTTTTTATGCCGACCGCAACATGCACCTCGGGTCGGGAGAGTTCATGCCGACTCCCGATCTCGCGCTTTCGGTGCGCAAGATAACGGCGGCGGGTTCGCGGCGCATTGCCGCCGCGGCGTTCGAGCTCGCCGGCAGCCGCCGACGCAAAGTTACGGCCGTGCACAAGCGCAACGTTCTCAAGGTCTCGGAGGGGCTGTTCCTGCGCGAAGTGCGCAAGCTCGCCCGGGAACATCCGGATGTGGCCTATGAGGAGCAACTCATCGATTCCACGGCGGCACTGCTGGTGCGCGATGCCCGGCGTTTCGACGTGATCGTCACGACAAACATGTTCGGCGACATTCTTTCCGACGAGGCCGCGGAGCTGTCGGGCAGCCTCGGGCTTGCCGGCTCGATCAATGCCGGCGATGCGCACTGCATGGCGCAGGCGCAGCACGGTTCCGCGCCGGACATTGCCGGACGGGATTTGGCCAATCCGGTCTCGCTGGTGTTGTCAGCCGCGATGCTGCTCGATTGGATGGGGCGCCGGCGCGATGATAGGCGCTTCGCCCGGGCGGCGGACACGATCGACCGGTCGGTCGATGCGCTTCTGAAAGATCCGGCAACCCGGACCGCGGACCTCGGGGGCAAGCTCGGCACCAAGGCTTTTACGGCGGCACTGTGCTCGGAAATCGGCGGCCGGTTGCGTTGAGGCCTCCTGGTTCCACCCGTTTTCCTGGGCGGCGTCGCTGGAATGGTCGAGGCGTTGGACGACACCAGGCCAGCCAACATCACCGAGGCCGTCGAGGCTCTGTTGGAGGTCCTGGCCCGCCACGTCGGCTGGGTCAAATCCAAAAAGGGGTCGAAGCTCCGCGGCCGGACGGGCCGTTCGCGGCAGCCCAGAACCCCGCGTGCTTCGGCGAACCCCCGACTCGCCCGATGAAGCGAAGTGATGCCTCGCGGCCACAGCGAGCCGGAATCTGTCGGCAGTCCGCTGAATTTTGCTCCCAGCCGGGCGCAGAAACGCTAGTGTCGGCTCGACGTTTCGGGGAGCGGAATCATGTCGGCGTATGTTTGGCAGGACGGTCGATTGCTCGGCTTCGACGCCGTCGAGTGGATGACGTGGTTGGCGGCGGTCACCGGAATTGCTTTGCTCACGCTGGCGATCTAGCGCGCTAAGACCCCCTTGAGACTGCGGTGGTACGAGCGGCCGGCAGGAATGAAACCCCGCCCGCCGAACCACGCCGGGGCCGATGGCTCCGGGGCGACAACGAGATGAGATGGGCGGGACATGTTCTCCTGGCTGCGAAGCGCCGCCAAACCCGCGCAGGCTCCGAAGACGGCCGCGCGTCACGAGCCCGCGCCCGAGCCCAACCACCAAGCCGGGCTCGAAGCCAAGCGCAGGGCGCTCGGCGTCGAGGATGCGCTCAAAGATATTCCGGGCGTCACCGCGCCGATGCTGGTCGCCTTGGGCGAGAACGGCATCAAAACCCTGGAAGAGCTCGCCGGATGCGCCGTTGACGATCTCCACGGCTGGATCGAGCCCATGGGCGACACGTCCACGACCCACGCGGGCGTGCTCGCTGGGTTCGGGCTGTCCCGCGAAGAATGCGGGGCCATGATCATCAAGGCGCGGGTCAAGGTCGGCTGGATCGACGAAGCCGCGGCGCAACCAACGAAACAATCGAGTTAACGCACCTATACGCGATCGCGTCCGGGGACCCGCCGGGGTGGATCATTCAGCTTCATCCCCCGGCGCTGCATTGCGGTGCGGGTAATCGCGTCCGCAGAAGCCTCACGAGGGGTTCGCCGCGATTAACGCGGAACCAAATCGACCTTCGGCATGTTTGCAGGATGAACCGACAACCTTGAGGACCGGGCTGCGCATCCGTGAATTTTAGATTTGCCGCCAACTCCAACCTGTCGAGACCGCCATGTCAGACCTATCCGGAAGACTGAAGGAAGCCTCCAGCACCGCCAAGGACAAAGCCAACGAGACCGTGGAAAACGTCCGCTCCGGCATGGCGAAAGCCGTCGATCGGGCCGCCGACACCCTCCGTTCGAAGAGCGCCGAGGCCGCGGAGGCAGGCATGGACGCTATCGATCAGGCTCGCGACGCGTCTTCCTCCCTCGGGGATGCGCTCAAGACCTCGATCGAGCGGCAGCCGTTTACCGCGATCTCGCTTGCAGTCGCGGCCGGCTTCCTGTTCGGGATGATGTTCTTCCGCCGCGATTGAGCTGTCGTGCCGGTGCCCTCGTAGCCCGGATGGAGTGCGGCGAAGCCCGGAACCCCGCGTCTGCCTCGCGCGATCCGGCCTCCGGCCCGCGGAGGAACGATGATGGCGCAGTAGCGCGGCGCACCGGCCCTCACCGCGCCATTTCCATCTCTTCCCGGCGCAGATATTCCAGCGTCAGATTTTTCAGGTTGTCGAGGATCCACGCCGCCATTTTCCCCTTTATATGGGGGTTATACGGGGGCTCGATGCAGCGGTGCTGGAGAATTGCGGACGGAGGAACTAGTGCCTATTCCAATGGAGTTGAGGAGACTTGAGGCATACTCCTCTTCCCTCTCCCCTTGTGGGAGAGGGTGGCGAGCATAGGCGGCCCACGGCCGCCGTTGAATAGAACGCTGACGCGAAGCGTCGGCTATGGCAAGCCGCCGAGCCGGGTGAGGGGTAGCAGCGCGCCCAATAGGTTCTACCCCTCACCCGGCTCGTTGCTCACTCACGCTCGCAACGAGCCACCCTCTCCCGCAAGGGAAGAGGGGAGACGAGTATGCGGCTCGTGCAAACCGTACGTGTTACGATTCCATTTCACCGGAACATGCTTTAGAATGGCGCGGCAATCGCGGTCACGGGAACTGCAGCCATGACGCTCTATCGAGGCGGCCGCCGGCCCTTCGTCGAGGCGAAAGACGAAACGACGCCGATCAATTGGCGTCGCGGGCTGTTTCGGATCTGGCTGCTCATGTCCGCCGCATGGATCATGGGTTGGGCCATTTATTCGATCTTGAGTGCGATGAGCGACGGATTCAAAACCGTCGGCGATCTCCTGAGCATCCCGGTGGTCTTTTTCGGGCCGCCGATTGCGTTGCTGCTGTTCGGCCTGGCCGCCGCCTGGGCATTCCGCGGCTTCAAGATGGACGTCGAATCGTCGGCGGAATGAGGCACGCGCGCTTCACCTCTGCCCGGCACAGGGCAGAGGCAATCACGCCAGGACCTCGGGATTGATCACGTTCTCGCGGATCGGTTTTCCGTCGAACACGCTGAGCACGTTGCGCACCGCCTGCCCGGCCATGCGATCGATCGATTCGCGGGTGACGCCGGCCATGTGCGGCGCGGTGACGACGTTGTCGAGCTTGAGCAGTGGATTGTCCGGCGCCGGCGGTTCGCGGTCGAACACGTCGATGCCGGCGCCGGCGATCGTGCCGCCGGTGAGTGCCGCATGCAGCGCCGTCTCGTCGATGATGCCGCCGCGTGCGGTATTGACCAGATAGGCCGTCGGCTTCATGCGCTCGAGCCGCGCGGTGGAGAACATGCCTTCGGTTTCCGGGGTCCGCGGGCAATGGATGCTGACGAAGTCGGCGCGCGGCAGGGCGGCGTCGAGATCGCCGACCGGTTCGCAGCCGGCCGCGCGCACCTGATCGGCCGGGACGTAAGGATCGTACACCAGCACATTCATGTCCATGGCGAGACAGCGCTTGGCGGTGCGCGTGCCGATCCGGCCGAAGCCGACGATGAGCAAGGTCTTGCTCATGAGATCGACGGGCAGCGCGCTCAGCCGCTCGCTCCAGCGGCCGGTCCGGACCAGGCGGTCGACGTGGGCTCCGCGTTTCGCCAGCGCCATCATCATGAACAGCGCCTGCTCGGCGACCGTGGGCGAATTGGCGGTGCCGACCACCATCAGCGGAATGCGGCGGCGCGTGAGCACCGGCACGTCGACGGTGTCATAGCCGACGCCGATGCGCGCTACGACCTGCAGCCCGCGCGCGCCGGCGCACTCGGTCTCGCCGAAGCGCGTCAGGCCGAGAATGACGCCGTTGACCTCGCCGTCCGATCGCAGCAGCGCGTTGAAATCGCCCGGCGATATCGTGGTCGGAAACGCGACCGGCTCGACGTCCTCGCGCTCCTTGAGCACGTCCCAGCCGGCGACGCCCATGACGTTGGGAACCAGGACTCGCTTCTTGTTGCGTGCCATGTCGGGATCTGGAATCGGAAATCAGCGGTGAAAAATTCAGGGATCGGGACTCGGAAGTCCGGGAGTCGGGCCGCTGCCGGGGTTCAGGCGCAGAAACAGGACGACAGCTACGGGAGACGGTTTTGCACCGTCCATGTTCCGCCGTCTGCCGTCCTGCTTTCCGATACCTGAATCCGGATACCTTAAATCACTTCCGCCGGCGCCGCTTTCTGGTTCCCAGCGAAGTCCCCAGCACGAATGCCTTTTGCCGCACCGCGCCTTCCGAGCGCCGCAGCTTGCGCGCGATCTGTCTCGCCGGAACCTTCTTGGCCAGCGATTTCAGTTCGCGAACGTCGCTCTTCGTCCACTCGCGACGAGTGATCTTTCTTCGTGCAGCCATCATCAATCTCCTGTCTGATCTATCACGATACCTCCAAATAAAGCATTTGGCCGCCGCTCGCAAGAGCTAATCGTGACAATATTAACGCCGTGAAGATGGTTGTTTTCTGATGAACAAGCCTGTTGTCAGTTGAAAAAGCGCCGTGATAAGCGGCAATTCGGATCAAAATTCCCAGGCTGGGGCAACTGACTCGCAGTTCCTAAGCTGATGTGGAAAGTTCATGGAGACCTTGCCCGAACCGCCGCGCCACGTCGCTCAGAATGACTGCACCTTCCAGTCACGAGCCGGGCAGACGCAGCGCGTTCGCCAGGAACCTGGCGGCGTCTTGGGGCGAAGCCTTGTCGGCGTCGCGATCCACCATGAAGTTCGCCTCGCGCATGCGCTCGACCGGTATGGCGCCGAGCAACGGTTCGAGCGCCTGCTTGAGCACCGCGTCGTTGGCGCGCTGCGGCGAGAGCAGGATCACGGCGTCATAGGCGGGGATCGCGTGCTTGGGGTCGGCGAGCACCACGAGTTTCTGCGCGGCGATCCTGCCGTCGCTGGAAAACGCGGAGATGACGTCGACCTCGCCGCCCTCGAGCGCGCGATACATGAAGGTCGGATTGAACGAGCGCTCGACCCCGAATCGGAGCCCATAGGCGTCGCGCAGCGCCGCCCATTCCGGCCGACTCAGGAACTCGAGGTCGCTGCCGAGCTTGAGCTGCGGTGCCTCGCGGGCAAGATCGGCGATCGTGCGCGTCTTGAGCGCCGCTGCGCGATCGGCCCGCATGGCAAGCGCATAGGCGTTCTCGAAACCGAGCGCTCCGAGCAGGGTCACGCCGTAGCGTTCCTTGAGCTCGCGGCTCAGCTCCGCGAGCATCGCCTCGCGCGGCGGCGAATCCCGGCGTTCCAGCACGTTGGTCCACAGCGTCCCGGAGTAATCGACGTAACAATCGATGTCGCCGCTTGCGAGCGCCCGGAACGCCACCGCCGAGCCGAGCCCGTCGGTGTGGCGCACGGAAACTCCCGCGCGCGCCAGGCGCTCGCTGATGAGCTCGGAGAGGATGAATTGCTCGCTGAAATTCTTGGCGCCGATCGCGTAGGTTTTCCCTGCGGCCGCGAACAGCGGCAGCAGCGCGGCGGCGGTGCCGAGCGCGAGGCCGGCGAGGCCCAGGCCGAAGCGGCGCGCGTCGCGCCGCGCCGCGCCGGCCTCGACGAGGCCGAGCAGCTGGTCGGCCGTGAGCGCCAGCGCCGCGGCGGCCGCGCAGCCGAACAGCACGAAGATCCAGTTCTCGGTCTGCAGCCCGGAGAAGATGAAATTGCCGAGGCTCGTCTGCCCGACCGCGGTCGAGAGCGTCGCCGCGCCGATGGTCCACACCGCCGCGGTGCGCACCCCCGCCATCACCATCGGGGCGGCGAGCGGCGCCTCGACCCGGAACAGCCGCTGACGCGGCGTCATACCGACCCCGTCCGCCGCTTCGAGGATGGCCGGCGGCAATCCGGTCAGGCCGGCGACGCCGTTGCGCAGAATCGGCAGCATGGAATACAGCGTGAGCGCCGAGAGCGACGGCAGAAATCCGAGCGCCGGCACGCCGACGCCGACGAGCGCCTTGGTCAGGGTCGAGAGGCCCAACAGCAGCGGATAGAACAGCGCGAGCAGCGCGAGCCCCGGAATGGTCTGCACGAGACTCGCCGCGGCCAGGATCGGCCAGCGGATCCGCGCATAGCGCGAAGCGAGCACCGCGAGCGGCAGGCTCAGCGCGACGCCGAGCGCGAGCGCCGCGGCGCTGAGCAGCACATGCTGCGCGAGATAATTCGGCAGCAGCGAGAACGCCTGCGCGATGCGCTCGTTCATGGCGGTTTGCTTTCGCCGATGACCGCGCGGATGCGCTCGGCCTGGCGCTTGGGCATCGCCATCAGCGCTCTCACGTCGGGGTGGGCCTCGTCCGAGAGCAGCGCGCGGGGAATATCCTGCGCCAGCACGCGGCCGCTCTTCATGACCACGATCTCGTCGGCGAGCAGCACGGCTTCCTGCACGTCGTGGGTCACCATGATGGTGGTGAGGCCGAGTTTTCCGTGCAGCGCCCGATAGGCGGAGCCGAGCGCGTCGCGAGTGATCGGATCGAGCGCGCCGAACGGCTCGTCCATCAGCACGATCTTCGGCCGCGCCGCGATGGCGCGGGCGACGCCGACGCGTTGGCGCTCGCCGCCGGATAACGCGGCGGGGAATCGCGGCCCGTAGCTTTGCGGCAGGCCGACGAGGTCGAGAAGCTCGGCGCTGCGCGCGGCGATCTCTCGCTGCGGCCAGCCCAGGAGCTGCGGCGTGATGCCGATGTTCTCGGCGACGCTCATGTGCGGGAACAGGCCGATGTCCTGGAACACGTAGCCGATGCGCCGGCGCAACGCGGGCGGATCGGCCCGGCCGACCGGCTCGCCTTCGATCCGCACTTCGCCGCTATCGGGCTCGATCAGCCGGTTGATGCTCTTGAGCAGCGTCGTCTTGCCGGATCCGGAAGCACCCACCAATGCCACGAATGCACCGGGCCTCACGGTCACGCTGGCGTTGCGCAGCGCGAAGCCTTGCCCGCCGTCGAACGACTTGCTCAAGGTTTCGATCTCGATCAGCGCGCCGGCCATGAATTTTGCTTCCCGGGTACATGTATACTCCGGCCCGTCTATACTCCGGCTTGCCATGCCCCGCGAATGCGGGGCACCCAGTAACCAGGGGAGCGAAGAAGGGTACCGAGCCAAGCCGGGGTGCCGGGGTTACGGGGTCGCCCGCATACGCGGGCGATGACAGCCCCGAGGTTGCTCTCCCGGCATACGCAAACGTGAATGTGTATCACGCGGGTCGGCTGGACGAACAAGAGACCCGATGGCAAAGGAGGCAGATCGAGGCTCCGATGCTGCGCGAGAGCAAGATATCAATGAGTCGGCCGCTTGCTCCGCCCTTCGCGGGGAGCGGGGAAGATCGCCCGCTGCTCCAGCTCGACGGGCCCGCGATCGTGTTCGGCGGCCCCTACGGCAATCTCGAGGCGACGCGTGCATTGCTCGAGGAGGCCGAACGCCTCGGCGTTCCCGGCGAGCGCATGGTCTGCACCGGCGACGTGGTCGCCTATGGCGCCGATCCCGCTGCGACCGTGGAGCTCGTGCGGCGATCCGGCGCGCGGGTCGTCCTGGGCAATTGCGAGGAGAGCCTGGCCGCGCGGAGCGGCGATTGCGGCTGCGGCTTTGCCCCCGGCAGCGCCTGCGACAAGCTCGCAGCCGCCTGGTTCGCCCATGCCGACCGCACGCTCGACGCCGATGCCCGTGCCTGGATGGCGAGCCTGCCGCGCCGGATCGATCTTGCCGTCGACGGCCGGCGGCTCGCGGTCGTGCATGGCGGTGTCACCCTGATCAACCGTTTCCTGTTCGCCTCGACCGCGCCTCTCATCAAAGCCGCGGAGCTCGCAAGGTCCGGCGTCGACGGTATCATCGGCGGACACTGCGGCCTGCCGTTCACGCAAATCATCCGCGGAAAGCTCTGGCACAATGCCGGCGCAATCGGCATGCCGGCGAACGACGGCACGCGGCGGGTGTGGTTCAGTCTGCTGATTCCCCAGGCAAGCGGATTGCGCATCGAGCATCGCGCGCTCGCCTACGATCATGCGGCGGCGGCGCGCAAGATGCGCGCGGCTGGTCTGCCGGAGGAATATGCGCTCGCGCTGGGAACCGGTCTGTGGCCGAGCTGCGACGTGCTGCCCTATCGCGAGATTCGCGAGCGCGGCGTGCCGCTCCAAGAGGGGCCCGGCGGCGAGCCGCGCGCGAGCGTCGCGCTGAAACGGCTCGAGACGCTGTGGTTCAACACCGGCACCTTGTGCAACATCGCCTGCCGCAATTGTTACATCGAATCCAGCCCGCGCAACGACCGGCTGGTCTATCTGTCGCGTTCGGAAGTCTCGGATTATCTCGACGAAATCGAGCGCGGCCGTTGGGGCACCGAGGAAATCGGCTTCACCGGCGGCGAGCCGTTCCTCAATCCCGATTTCCTCGCCATGATCGAGGATTGCGCTGTTCGCGGCTTCCGCGTGCTGGTGCTCACCAACGCCATGCGGCCGATGCAGCGCCGCAAGGCCGAGCTGCTGGCGCTCGGAGCGAGCTGCGGCGCCAGGCTGCAGTTTCGGGTCTCGCTCGATCATTTCACGCAAGCGCGCCACGAGGACGAGCGCGGCCCCGGCTCGTTCCGGCCGACGCTTGAAGGGCTGCAATGGCTCGCCCGCAACGGCTTCAACGTCACGGTCGCCGGCCGCACCATGTGGGGCGAGGATGCGGACGCCGAGCGCGAGGGTTTCGCTCAGCTCTTCGCCGGGCACGGCATAAAGCTCGATGCGAGGAATCCCGGGGATCTGCTGCTGTTTCCGGAGATGGATTCGCATGCCGACGCCCCGGAGATCAGCGCCGCGGATTGGGAGCTGCTCGGCGCAACCCCGGGCCGACCGATGTGTACCTCCTCGCGCATGGTGATCAAGCGCAAGGGCAGCGCGCATCCGGCGGTGGTGGCCTGCACGCTCCTTCCCTATGATCCGCAATTCGAGCTCGGCCGCACCCTGCGCGAGGCGGCGCGGGAGGTGCCGCTCAACCATCCGCATTGCGCGCAGTTTTGCGTATTCGGCGGCGGCTCGTGCAGCGCGCAGTGATGATCTCATGTGGCCGGCCGTCCTTCGAGGCTGGCTTCGCTCGCACCTTGTATTGGACCGAATCGGCCGGACCTAACGCCGCACCCTATCTCCGGCCGTCATGCTGAGGTGGTCGCCGAAGGCGGCCCTCGAAGCACGGTCGGCGACCTGATCTATTACGAACAGTCATGATCCGCGGTTCTCTTATTTGGTTCCTCCTCGTGGCCGGGCTGCTGGTCGCGATCGCGATCGGCTGGTTCGCGCTGCCGGCGCGTCAATGGGTCGAGGCGTTCGACGCCTGGATCGGCGCGCTCGGCCCATGGGGCGTCGTGCTGTTCGCGCTCGCCTATGTCGTCGCCGTGGTGCTGCTGGCGCCCGCGGAGTTCTTGTCGATCGCGGCGGGATTTTTGTTCGGCGCCTGGGGATTTCCGATCGTCATCGTCGCGGCGACCGTCGGGGCGGCGCTGGCGTTTCTCGTCTCGCGCTACGCGGTGCGGACGCGATTGCGGCGCCTCCTGCAGGACAAGCCGAGATATTCCGCGATCGACCGCGCGGTCGCCGAGGAGGGCTGGAAAATCGTGGTGCTGCTGCGCCTCAATCCGCTCGTGCCCTTCAACCTGCAGAATTATTTCTTCGGCGCGACCGAGGTGGGCTTTCTGCCCTATATGGTCGCGACGTTCTTCGGGATCATGCCGGGCGCGGCGTTCTACGTGTATCTCGGCACGCTGGGGCGCGAGGCCGGCAGCGGCGGCGCCGGTGCGGCGCGCTGGATCTTGCTCGGCTCGGGACTGGCGCTGACGGCACTCGTGCTGTTCCTGGTCATCCGCCGCGCCAACGCCAGGCTGACGGAGCTCGGGATCGCGCGGACGATTGGACGCGGCGGGCGATGAGCCGGGGTTCCCCCCGCCGTGAAGCGGCTCATCCGGAACAAACCGCGAAAACTGCCAAGCATGGCCGCCGGCATCCGCGAGATGCTCGGGGGGTGAGCCAAGCGACGTTCTATGCTTACACTTCCAATTCGCGCAAAATGAAATACGCGGCGACCGCCGCGGCGGTCACGGCGGCGACGGTGGCGGGATTCGCGCACAGCGCCGGCGCGCCGTTGCAGACCTGGTCGGCCCAGTGAAACCCGTGGCCGTAAAGCTCGCTCGCCGCGAACGCCAGTCCGGTCACGGCAAGCAGAGCGAGCGAGAGCATGAATGCCAGCTGCGCAGCCATGCGGCATTCCTCTTATGCAAGGGGGGCATGCTAGGCCGGCCGGCTTAACGGATCGTATGCGGCGCGCTTAACGCTTCGTTTACGCTTTGCCCGCCTCGCGCGCGATTCGTCATGCACGCGGGGATCGCCGCGTGGGCAAACCGGCTGCCCTCGCGAAAGCCGGGGTCGCGACGAGGCTGGCAGCGAGTTTTTCACCGGTCTGAGCGATGTTGCCCACCCGGGGGCGGGATTACTGCGATTGCGCCTTGGCGTGCAGATCCTCGGCGACCGCCTTGTAATCGTAGGTCGGATAGAACTCGGTACGGTAGCCGCCCCAGGCGGTCTGCTCGATCGCGCGGTTGACCTCGCGCAGCCGCTCCGCGGGCACGCGCAACGTGACCACCTGGCCGATGCCCATCATCACGTACCAGCTCACGACCTCGATGCCGGGCGGCGGGAACGCCTTGTAATAGCCCTGGGCACGCAGTTGCGCATTGATCTGGTCGAGCGTTTTCGATTCGTCGTGCTTGAGGAAGATGGTGAGCAGGAACACGCCCTTGGCGGCGTCCGGGGTCGCCTGCGGCGCGGGCGCGGGCGCGAGAGGGGGCTGCTGCGCGCCGGCGCTGCCGGCGGCGAGGAGGAGGCACAATGCGAGGGCCGATGCGTGTTTCGAAGCGAAGCGCAGATTCATGGGAATGTCTCCTTGGATCGCGTTCTTGTGAAGCAAGTCGGTTTCGGATTGTTCCACGGATCAGCAAGGGCGAAGGCACGATTTGACCAAGACCGCGCCGGAGTCTCGCCATCACGCTCCCTCATCGGCGGCGTCGTCCGCGATGACTCCGTCGACCAAATTGAGTCCGAGCAGAAACTCCGAGGGAAATTCGGTGCGCATCAGCGGCTCGCGCGGGATCGGGCGCTCGAGCGCCAGCGCCTCGGCGCGCCGGGCCGCGACCGCTTCCTCGATCGTGACCGCCGCGAACGAGATTTGCGTGCCTGGGCGCAGCTGCGCGATTTTCCCGAGGTCGGCGCCGATCACATTGGCGATCTTCGGGTAACCGCCGGTCGGCTGGCGATCGGCCATCAGCACCACCGGCTGGCCATCGCCCGGCACCTGGATGGCGCCGAACGCAATGCCGTCGGACACGATGTTGAAGCCCTTGGCGTGCGCCAGGCGCTCCCCCTCGAGCAGATAGGCCATGCGGTCGCTGCGCGCCGAGAGCGTCCACGGCCCGGCGAGGAACGCCGCGATCGCCGCTTTGGTGAAATAATCGTCCTGCGGGCCGAGCACGACCCGGATCGTCGTGCCCGCCCGCGCCAGCCAATGCGCGTCGAGCGTTGCGAGCTTCGGCTCGATCGTGCGCGGCTCGGCGAACGGCAAGACATCGCCGGCCGCGAGCGCACGGCCGGAAATCCCGCCGAGCCCGGAGCGGGTGTGGGTCGCGGTCGAGCCGAGCATGTTTGGCACATCGATGCGGCCGGCGACCGCGACATAGCACCAGGCACCGGCGTCGCCCGGGCGGATCGCGAGTTTTTGCCCGGGTTCGAGCGTCGCAACCGCGGCGCTCGGCAGCGGCCGGCCGGCGAGCTCGATGCGAAACGCGCCGCCGGCGACCGCGAGCGAGACCGCGGCATCCGCGGCAAGCTCGAGGCCGCCGAGCGAGACTTCGATGGCGGTCGCGTTCCTCTTCGCGCCGGCGGCGGCATTGGCGGTCGCGAACGCGAGCCGATCCATCGGCCCCGCGGCGGTGACGCCGAAGCGCAGATATCCGTGCCGTCCGCCGTCCTGCAGCGTCACGCCGGGCCCGGCGGCGAGGATGCGCAGCGCGGTCATGGCGCGGGTGCGTTCCCCGGACGCGGTGCAACGCGCAGGGGCTCGCCCCGCAGCGGTGTACAGCAGGTCCGGGGTCCAGGAGATTCCGCATGGATCCCGGGTCTGCAGCGCGGCACTTCGTGCTGCGCTGCGCCCGGGAAACGATCGCGCAGTTCAACGGGCCTCATCGCAAGGGCTTCCGCTTCGCTACGATCTCGCCGGCCGCGGCGCGCGCGTCGAGCGCCGCGAAGGTCGCGGCGTCGACCGGTTCGAATTTGAGCGCGTCGCCGATCTCGACCAGAAAAATCGGCGCGCGCGTGGGCGCGAACATTCGCTCCGGCGTGCGGCCGATCACATACCAGCCGGTCGGCATCGCGAAGGTCGATACCAGGGTCAGCCCGCCGCCGAGCAGGACGGCATTGGCCGGATGCGGCGGGCGTACTTTTTCCCGCCGCGAGATCTTCAGCGCGTCGGGGACGCCGCCGAGATAGCAAAAGCCCGGCGCGAATCCGTACATATAGACCCGGTAGGTCGCGCCGGAATGCAGCGCGACCACGCGCTCGGGCTTGAGCTTCGTCAGCTCGGCGATGCGAAAGAGATCCTCGGCGAATTCCGGCGCGTAGCAGCATGGCAGCATCCACAGCGCCTTCGGCTCGCGCGGCTTGGGGTGCGCCGCCTCGATTTGCTCGATCGCCGCGACCAGATTCTTGCGCGCGAGAAGCAGCGGATCGTAATGGATCATCAGCGAACGATAGGTCGGCACGGTTTCGCGCACGCCCTCGAGCGGTTGACGGCCGGGTCGGCAGTCTCGCCGAACTCGACGACCAGCGCCGCCTCGCCGGCATCGAGATAACGCGGGTAGGGGACGGTCATCGTCCGGCGTTCCCCGGACGCGGTGCAGCGCGCAGCGGTGCACCGCAGATCCGGGGTCCAGGAGATTTCGCATGGATCCCGGGTCTGCAGCGCACCACTTCGTACTGCGCTGCGCCCGGAAAACGAGGGAGAGTTTGACGCAACTTCATAGCTTCGAGAATGGCGCGACCTTGATCCCCGCGCCCTCGAGTTTCTCCCGCACCCGCCGCGCCGATTCCAC
>WNGR01014465.1_pt1 | contig 14034 bp, 14 predicted proteins | sample 5407581 | NCBI WGS metagenome assembly WNGR01 (sample SAMN13153383, study PRJNA577476) | soil metagenome | isolation source: 80 cm soil or saprolite under Garry oak tree replicate 2 | place: USA:California | collected 2016-06-15
CATCCGGACATTCGCCAACCTGTATGTGCTCCAGCAGGGCAACCCGCATCCCTCGGCGGCCAGCCTGCACAGCCGGGCCAGCTGCCAGAAGGGCGGCACGCCGACGGTGCCTCAGGACGGCTCCGGCGTCTGGCTGTGCGAGATCACCTACCTCGTGGCCGGCCCGGGCTACCCCGTGATCGCCAAGTACAACGTCGACGTCCAGACCGACGGCTGCTACGCCGCCGACGGCGAAGGGCCCGCCTCCGTCAACGGTTCACCGACCATCACCGGACCGCACTACCAGCAGATCATCAACCCGCTTGCGCTGATCGACGGCTGCTTCGACACCACATGAGGAGATTCATAATGCGACGCTTGATGTCCGCGCGGTGGCGCCACGAGCACCGGCGCGCGATCCGCCTGATGGCCACGGCCAGCCTGGCGGTGGCCTTGGTCGGCGGGCTCGCCACTGCCGCCGTGGCCGCCGGCGTGAGCGGCAACCCATTCGGCAACGAGCAAGTCGGCACGAGCTACGCCAACGGGATCCTGCTGCCGACCAATCAGTGGATCAAGCCGATCGGCAGCCGGCTGCTGGTTGGCAAAGGCCGCGTCCTGTCGTCGTCGATCAGCCCCAACGGCCAGTACCTGGCCGCCCTGACCTGGAACGATTTCACCGGCTTCCTGACGATCATCAACCTGAAGACCGGCCAGATCATCCAGCAGCTCGGTACCGGTGCAAGCGGGGACCCGGTCATAGGTGACGGCACGGTCGCGGCCGACGGCCCGCTGTGGTCCGCCGACGGCAAGTCGCTGTGGTTCCCGCAGACCTCGACCGACTTCTACCCGGTGGGCGCCCAGTACGACCCGGCGATCGGCAAGATCGTGGTCACCAACGACAAGGGCATCGGCGCCCGCGGTCCCGGCAAGACCGTCAACGAGGGCCCTGGCACCGCGCCCGGAGCCGGATCGGTCACCGGCCACAACACCTACAGCGACACCGGCTCGCTGACCGAGTTCACGATGCCGAGCACGGCAGCGCTCGGCGCCTACACCCACCAGGTGTTCGTCGACAACGGCTGGGAGCACCTGCTCGCCAGCCGGACGCTGACGAACTGCTCGGCAGCGGCGGCTGCCGTCCCGGCGCGCCTCGGCTGCCCGTCGACGATCAAGCATGTGTTCCTGATCGTCCGCGAGAACCGCACCTACGACCAGGTCTTCGGTGACGCCGGGAAGGGCAACGACGATCCCACCCTGGCCCAGTTCGGCGCGACCATCACCCCCAACGCGCACAAGCTGGCCAGCAGCTACGGGCTGTTCGACAACTTCTACGACGAGGGCACGCTCTCGGCCGACGGCCACAACTGGCTGGTCCAGGCGGACGCGAACGACTACATCGAGCGGGAGTTCGGCGCCTTCTACCGCAGCTACCCGGCCCAGGGCGGTGACGCGCTCGCCTACCAGCGGGACGGGTTCCTGTGGAACGCCGCCGAGGCGGCCGGCCGGACGGTCAAGGCGTTCGGCGAGTACAACAACTTCATAACCCAGCCAGACCCCGTCCCGTCCTGGTCCGACTACTACCAGGACTCGCAGATCCTGGAGGGCAAGGCCACGGGACCGCTGCCGGTACCGATCTCGGCCACGAACACCTACGCCGACATCCCCTCGCTCAATGCCATCGACGACCATGCGTACCCTGCCTTCAACCTCGGCATCCCGGACCAGTACCGGACCGACATCTGGCTGCAGTCGTTCAACCAGAGCGTGAAGACAGGCCAGCTGGCCAACCTCAACCTGATCTGGATGCCCGATGACCATACGGCCGGCGTCGGCTCCGGCGACCCCAACCCGGTCGCCGAGGTCGCCGACAACGACCTGGCCGTCGGCCGGATCATCGACACGATCTCGCACTCCAAGTTCTGGAAGAACTCGGCGGTGTTCTGGTCGCCAGCCCGTACGCCAGGCGCGGCATCATCGACAGCAGCTACTACAGCCAGCTCAACGTCGTGAAGACCATCGAGCAGATTCTCGGCGTGGCCCCGATGAACCAGGAGGACCGGGCGGCGGTGCCGATGTCCAGCGCCTTCACCAGCACGCCCGACTTCGCGCCTTACAACGTCGTGCCGAACCAGATCCCGCTGACCCAGGGTCTGGCCCCGGCTTCGTCGTCCGCCAGCGCGGCACCCTCGTTCACCCCGGCCTCACCCGCCACGCTCGGGATTCCTGCTGCCGCGCGCGCCGTCTACGAGCAGTGGGTGGTGTGGAGCCGGAATGGCCGGTTCAACGGCCCTGGTGCCATCCAGGACTGGGCCAACCCCGCTCAGCTGAACCGGCTGGACTGGTACAGCGCCCACGACTGGAAGGTGCCCTACCCCGGCGACAAGACCATCCTGGCGCCGGACCAGGTGCCAGGTCACAGCCTGCCCGCTGACTACCTGGGCGACTGACCCTCCGCGGCGAGACGTCCTCAGCCTGCCGGGGAACCGGCAGGCTGAGGACGGCCGGCGGCGCGTGATCCGGGCGCTGGCTGGCGGGTGAGCTTGCGGCGCAGCGCGTCCTGCGCGGGGATGGGCAGGACCGCGGCCATGAAGGCCATCCGGTGTGAGTTCTTGCCGGTCAGGTACCTGGCTCGTGGCCGTGGCGCCGTCAGGGCGTGGGCTATCGCCTTGGCTACGACCTCGGCCTGGCTGCCGCGGGAGTGCAGGGCCGCGAAGGCGGCCACGAACCGCCGGAAGGCGTCCTGATAGAGAGCACGCCCGGCGGCAGTGGCCTGGCTCATCAGCTGCTCGGCGTCACGGTCGAGCTTGTCCACGGCTTCGGTGCGGATGCTGCCGGGCTCGATCAGCACCACGCGGATGTTCCAGGGGGCAAGCTCCTGGCGCAGCGCCTCGGCCATTGTGGCGAGGGTGCTCTTGGACGCCGCGAGCGGGCCGACGAACGGCGGAGTGAACCTCTCGCCGATGGAGCCGACCATCACGATCCGCCCCTGGGCCCGGCGCAGCAGCGGCAGGAACGCCTGGGTGACCGCGAGCTGCCCGGTGACGTTGATCTCCAGCACCCGGCGGAAGTTGTCCAGGTCGGTCAGCTCAAGCGGCCCGAAGACGCCGATGCCGGCGTTGTTCACCAGCCCGGCCAGGCCGGCCGGGCCGACATGCTCGGTGACGTCGTGCGCGGCGGCGGTGATCTGGGCCGGGTTGGTGACATCAATGAGCAGCGGGGTGATCTCGCCGGCGGCGGCCGCGTGCCGCACGGCATGCTGCAGCGCGTCGCCATCGGCGGGCTTGCGGACTCCGGAGTAGACGTGATGCCCACTGGCGGCCAGGTGCAGGGCGGTGGCCCGCCCGATGCCCGACGAAGCCCCGGTGACCAGGACGTGGGGGTGCGTGCACGTGGTCATGTCCCTGCCTCCTTCGGCAGATGTTGGGTTCCGGTGAGGTAGTACTGCAGGACCGGCGCGACCCACCGGACTAGCTCGCCGGTGTCGGCGGCAGTGAGCGGGTCAAGCCGGATCGCGTAGCGCGCCACCGCCAGGCCGACCAGCTGGCTGGCCACCAGCGCCGCACGCAGATCAGGGCGGCCGGCCTGGAGCGTCGCAGCGATCTCGCCGAGAACCCTCTCGGCCAGGAAACCGCGCAGCAGGTCTGCGGCGTGCTCGCTGGTCACCGCGGAGCGGATCAGCCCCAGGTACGGTCCCGGCTGCTGTACGTCGCCCAGGAGAGTCAGGAAGTACCTGAGCAACCGCTCGCCGGCCGCGTCGGCAGGACCGCCCGTCACCGCGGCGAGGGCCTGCGCCGGGTCAATCAGCGCCGATGCCACCTCGGTGAACAGCTGCTGCTTGCCGCCGAAGAACCGGCGGACCAGGGCCGGGTCCACGCCAGCCTCCGCGGCGACGTGCCGGACGCTGGCCGCGTCGTAGCCGTCCTCGGCGAAGCATCGGGCCGCCGCCGCCAGGATCTGCCCGCGGGTGCTCGAAGGCCCGGGACGCCGGCCAGTCCTCGCCATCGGTACTCCCCACCGATCTAAGTCCTCGACTGAGGACTTAGAATAAGTCTCCATGCGAGGACTTATGTTGTCAAATGGCGGCCAGGGCCTGGCAGCCAGCGCACCCAGGCGAAAATCACATGCGCTCACGGCAGGTCGCTTCGTACGGTGGCCCGGTGATCACCTACGAATGGCGCGGGCCGTTCACCAACGCCGAGGTCAGCGCGCTGCATGCGGAAGGCTTCGGCCATGAGCCTGCGGATGACGACTGGCGGGCGCAGGTGGAGCAGCACAGCCTGGGCTGGGTGTGTGCCAGGGATGGGTCCGCGCTGGCGGGGTTCGTCAACGTCGCGTGGGACGGGGACGTGCACGCGTTCATCCTGGACACCCTGGTCGCCGCGGGCTGGCAGCGGCAGGGAATCGGGACCAGGCTCGTGGCGGTCGCCGTCCAGGAGGCCCGCGCAGCCGGCTGCGAGTGGTTGCACGTCGACTTCGAGGATCACCTGCGCCCGTTCTACTTCGACAGCTGCGGGTTCCGGCCCACGAACGCCGGGCTCATCGCCCTGTCGGCGGCAGACCGCTGCCGGGGCGGCGATCACCCGGCGGCGGAGCGTAATAGCCGTTGACGGAATGGCAGATGACGGGGACGCTGGCGGCTGTGACCGGGACACCTGATCATGTACTCCGCAACCGCTCGGCCTGGGATCGCTGGGCCGCGGACTATGCCGGGCCTGGGCTGGATAGCTGGGCGGCCGGCGAGCCGTCCTGGGGCATCTGGCACATCCCCGAGGCACAGGCCGGGATCCTGCCCGCGGAACTGGGCGGGCTCGACACCGTCGAGCTTGGCTGCGGCACCGGCTATGTGTCGGCCTGGCTGGCCCGCCGCGGCGCGCGCCCGGTCGGCCTGGACAATTCCGCGGCCCAGCTGGCCACCGCCCGCGAGCTGCAAGAGCACTTCGGGCTACGGTTCCCGCTGATCCAGGCCAGCGCCGAGCGCACACCCTTCGCCGGCAGCGCCTTCGATCTGGCGATCTCGGAGTACGGCGCCAGCATCTGGTGCGATCCGTACGCCTGGATCCCCGAGGCGGCCCGGTTGCTGCGCCCAGGCGGGCGGCTGATCTTCCTGGTCAACGCCGTCCAGCTGATGCTCACCATCCCCGATGAGGATGGCCTGCCCGCCACCGAGCGGCTGCAGCGGCCGTACTTCGGCATGCACCGCTTCGAATGGCCCGACGACGAGTCCGTAGAGTTCCACCTCGGCTACGGCGACATGATCCGGCTGCTGCGCCGCTGCGGCTTGGAGGTAGAGGACCTCATCGAGCTCAGGCCCGCACCGGGCGCCACCGCGTCACACCCGCTCGCCACCCTCGAATGGGCCCGGCAGTGGCCCAGCGAGGAAGTCTGGATGGCCCGCAAGCCGGGCTAGCGGTAAGCCGCACGGCGTCGGCGCGGCGGCGGCCAGCGAATACCCGGCCAGGGCCCGGTCGGCCTCGCCGCTCTGTCCGGCCGGCGCGGGGCCTGCCCTGCCGTCGACGGTGCAGACACCCGCCGGCCCCCGGAATGGGCGGCGAGCGCCCAGTTTGGCTGCCGGGCGGGGTCAGTACCAGTGACCCCGCAGGAAGGGAGGGCGGGAGCGCAGAAGGATGGGGAGGAAGACTCGATGGGAGGACGGCGCAGTGAGCACGGAGCTGATCGCGCGGGCCCAGGCCGGAGACGACGAGGCGTTCCGCCAGCTCATCGGCCCGTACCGGCGCGAGCTGCAGGTGCACTGCTACCGGATTCTCGGTTCGGTGCAGGACGCCGAGGACGCGCTGCAGGAGGCACTGCTGGCGGCCTGGCAGGGCCTCGGCGGCTTCGAGGGGCGTTCCTCGGTCCGGACCTGGCTGTACCGGGTCACGACCAGCCGCTGCCTGAACGCGCTGCGATCGGGCAGCCGGCGCCCGCGGATGAGCCCGGCACCGCCCGGGGTTGACCCGCCGGAGCCCACCCGGCTGGTCGAGGCGGTCTGGCTCGAGCCCTACCCGGACCTCCTCCTGGAGGGGCTCCCCGACGATGCGCCAGGTCCCGAGGCCCGGTACGAGGCCAGTGAGGCCATCTCGCTGGCCTTCATCACGGCCGTGCAGCTGCTGCCGCCCCGGCAGCGCGCCGTCCTCGTGCTGCGGGATGTCCTCGGGTTCCGGGCCCGCGAGGTAGCCGACATGCTCGAGTCCACCGAGGAGTCGGTGACCAGCGCGCTCAAGCGCGCCCGCGCCACCCTGCAGCACCGGCGGGCTCTGTCGGCGGGCCGGGAGCCTCCTCCGCTGCCAGGCTCCGCCACCGAACAGGAGCTCGTCGAGCGGCTCACCCATGCCTACGAGACCGGTGACGTGGATGACGTCGTCGCCCTGCTCACCGACGATGTCCTGCTCGCCATGCCGCCGCTGCCGCTGGAGTACCAGGGCCGCGAACTGGCGGCTCGATTCCTCGCCGCAGTCGCGTTCCGGCACGGCCGCAGCTACCGGGTGATCGCCACCCGGGCCAACGGCCAGCCTGCGTTCGGCGTGTATCTCCGCGACCCGCGGGCCAGGGTCGCGCACGCGAACGGGCTGCTGGTGTTCACGCTGGCCGGCAGCAGGATCTGCGCCATGACCCGCTTCGACAACAGCGTGCTGCCCAGCTTCGGGCTGCCCCGGACCCTGCCCGACTGAGCATTGCGGGCAGTATGAGCTACGGGACAGTTTCCCGCATTTGTCTTAAGTTGTCGTAGCGAGAACTTAGAGTGGCCCAAGCGGGTGTCAAGGCCGGCCAGTCTGGTGCTCGCCGCAGGTAGCGCGGGTCCGGCGCCCCCGGCGGTCGCACGGTCGCGGAATGGTGGCCCAGCTCGGGGCTTTGTGGTTGCATTACAGTTCCTGCGGAAGGACAGGTGCATATGAGCGCGAGCGAGGAGGTGGCAGCTACTGCCGCCGACCAGCAGGCGCGACGTCAGCCCCTCGTGCACGAGTACGTGGCCGAGCAGCTGCGCCGCGAGATCGCGCTAGGCCTGTTCGCCCCCAGAAGCTCACTGCCGCCCGAGCGCGAGCTGGCCGCGGTGTTCGGCGTCGGCATCATGACCGTGCACCGGGCCATCCGCTTGCTGGAATCAGAGGTTCTCGTCACCAGCAGGCGCGGCCGCGGCGGGGGGACCTTCGTGGTCGGCGACAACCGCGACGACGGTGCTACCAAGCAGCTCCAGGAACGAGTCCGCCACGAGCGGCGGGCGATCGAGGAGGCGCTCGACTGCCGGATGGAGCTCGAGCCGAGGGTGGTGGCGCGGGCCGCCCGGCATCGCTCCGCGGCCGACGTCGCTGCGCTGCGCCAGCTGCTTGATGATGCGGCGGGCACCGACGATGACGTCGAGTTCAACACGCTCGACGCCCGGTTTCACATCAAGCTCGCGCAGTCAGCCAAGAACCGCTTCCTCACCGACGCGCTGGAGCAGGTCCGGGCCCAGCTATACGTCATCCTCCTGCTGCTGCCCGATACCCCTATATGGCAGCAGCGCAGCCTCGCCGAGCACCAGCGCATCTTCATCGCGGTGCAGCAGGGCGACGCAGAGCGGGCGAGTCAGGCGGCGGCCCGCCACGTCCGGCATACCGTGTCCAGCGCCCGGGCCCTGCTGCACTCGCTGTAGCCGACGCGGCGCTTGACGGGCCGTTACCGACGGGAGCTTGAACATGGCTTTGAGACCGCCTGAGACCCTGGCCCAGTTGCGGGCATGGCCCGGCGACGCCGACGTCGCTGTCGCGCTGACCTTCGACGTCGATGCCGAGTCAGCCTGGCTGGGCGAGGGCCCCGCGTATGAACGGCGGCTGACGACACTGTCGCAGGCGGGCTATGGCCCGGTGCGTGGGCTCGGCCGGATCCTGGACCTGCTGGACGCTCAGGAGATCAAGTCGACGTTCTATGTCCCCGGCCATACCGCCGACCACTATCCCGGCCCGGTTACCGAGATCATCGCCCGCGGGCACGAGGTCGGGCACCACGGTTACCTGCACCTGGGCACCGATGGCCTGGAAGCCGACCGTCAGCAGGCAGAACTCGAGCAGGGTCTGGTTGCGCTGGCCCGGCTGGGCGTGCGGCCGCACGGGTACCGGTCCCCGTCCTGGGAGCTCACGCCGGAGACGCTCGCCTTCCTCGGTGAGATGGGCTTCTCCTACGACAGCAGCCTGATGCGCGACGACCGGCCGTACTGGGAGAACTCTGGCGGCCAGCCGCTGCTCGAGCTGCCCGTGCACTGGAGCCTGGACGACTGGCCCTTCTTCGGCTACACGGCCTACCACGGCGGCCTGCTGGCCGACCCGCAGGCCGTCGAGCGCATCTGGCTCGAGGAATTCGCTGCGGCCCGCGCGGACGGCCGGCTGGTGACCTACACCATGCATCCCGAGGTCATCGGCCGCGGCTACTGCCTGCGCATGCTCGAGCGCATCATCCTGGCCATGCGCGATCATGGGCAGCCGTGGTTCGCCACGCACGCGGAGATAGCCGCCCTGGCCCAGCCCGCGCAGCCACGCTGACAGACGGCCGGCTTACTGCGCCAGGTGCCGGGTAGGCCTATCCCTTATGGCGAGACCCGGCACGGCTGGGACACCGCGGCCTATGCCCGCAGGATCGGCGCGTTCGGCTGGCACACAATCGAGATCGACGGCCATGACGTGGCCGCCATCGACCGCGCCTACACCGAGGCCCGCAGCACCGCGGACCAGCCCACCGCGATCATCGCCCGGACTATGAAGGGCCGTGGGGTGGCCGCCGTGCAGGACGTCGAGGGCGCGCACGGCAAGCCGGTGCCCGATCCCGACGAGGCCATCGCCGAGCTCGGCGGCGTCCGGGACATCCGGGTGGCGGTGCGTCCGCCCGACCCCGGCGCCACGCGGCGCGAAGCACCCCTGGCGAACGGCAGCCGGCCGCGGCTCTCGCGTTACGTATGGGGCGAGATGATGGCGACCAGAGCGTGGCGTTCCCGGTCGGCGGCAGCAAGGTGCTGCGTTTCAGTCACGCCGACCGGGTCACGATCATCGCGGCGGGCATCACCGTGCCCGAAGCGCTCAGCGCCGCGGACGCCCTCGCCGCGGACGGCATCCCGGCCCGGGTGATCGACCTGTACTCGGTCAAGCCGGTCGACACGCAGACGCTGCGGGCCGCTGCCGAGGTCACGGAGAACTTCGTGACGGTGGAAGACCACTGGCCGGAAGGCGGGCTGGGTGACGCGGTGCTCGCAGCGTTCGGCGACGGCCACCAGGCTCCGCGCATCACCAAGCTAGCCGTGCATACCATGCCCGGCTCGGCTGCGCCGGAGGAGCAGTTGCATGTGGCCGGGATCGACGCCAAGGCCATCGAGGCCGCGGTCCACGTGCTGGTCGATACCAGCCGGGTCGGCACCGGGTAGAGGCTTTCTCAGCCACGGAGGCCGCGTAGGCTCTCACCGACCTTGGGTGGCCCCCCGGGGAGGAGAGAGGGAGGGGGGTGTGTGCGGAGGGAGACGGCTTGACATCCTCCCCGCCATTAATGGCGGGGATATCAGCCTCTACGCGGAAAGGAGCAGAGGTTGAGGTTCGCGGTTCACCCGCCCGCCCACCGGCGAGCGTCCCCGCGCAGTCACCGCATGCCCTGCGGCGATGTTCTTAGCCGCGTTCACATCCGCATTGCCGACGTATCCGCAGGCCGCGCAGCGGAAGGCCGCTTGGCTCTCGCGGCTATCCGCTGCCACATGCCCGCACGCCGAGCACCGCTGGCTGGTGTACGCGGGACTAGCTCTCTCGACCCGGCCGGGAGCCTTGTCCTCCAGGCGGCGCGTCAGCAGACCCCACCCACTGGCCAGGATGCCCCGGTTCAGCCCGGCCTTCTGCCGGATATTCCGGCCAGGCTGGCCGGTGGTGCCCCGCGCCGAACGGGTCATATTGGTGATGCACAGGTCTTCGACCCGCATCACGTCGAACCGTCCATACATACCGCGCATGGGCGCAGTGCTCACGCAGGATGGCCTCCTGCGTGGGCGTCGGCGTCAGCCGGTAGCGGGACATGAATCGAATCTACTAGCGACCACCGACAGTCTTCAGGAAGTTGAGCGGCGTTTCCTTCCCGGCCTGAAGGCCGAGGTCTCCACGCCGCGAATCCGATGACCCGGCTGGCGGTCGCGGCGGAGGTGTGCGCCGCGTTCGGTGATCTTCGGATCGACGCGATCGTGGCCGCTGGCTTCGCCGGGCGACAGCCGTGGCCAGAGGTGGGCGCGCGGCTGCGCGCTCTTGAGGCCGACGCAGTGGCTGGTGCAGCGATTGATGCCGCCGCGGCGGCGGAGGATGACCCGCATATCGCCTCCTGGCACGCGGCCTACCGGGCGTTCGGCACGAATCCGCGGCGGGAACGGCCCAGTGTCGACGCGCTGCGGCGGCGGCTCGCCCGCTCCGGCCGCCTGCCGCGGATCAACCCGGCCGTGGACGGCTACAACCTGGTCTCCGCCACTTTCTGCGTGCCGGCCGGGGCGTTCGACCTGCGCCAGGTCAAAGGTGATATCGAGGTCCGCTTCGCCGAAGGCTCGGAGCTTTTCACGCCGCTGGGCGAGCCGGGGACGGCGGAGCATCCGCGCCCTGGGGAAGTGGTGTACACCGACGCCGTGGGGGTACTGACCCGGCACTGGAACCACCGCGACGCCGACCGGACCAAGGTCACCGAGGACAGCGACCTTATCGTCTTCCTGCTTGAGACCGTCGAGGCAACCGTTTTCGGCTCGATCCTCGACGCGGCAACCGGAGACCTCACGGCGCTGCTGCGAGAGCGTTCGGAATCGGTCGCCGTGCACCGGATCACGGCCGGCGAGCCGGCCGTGCCGGTTCTGGAGGCCGCTCCGTCATAGCCGTACGCGCACCGGCTTAGCCCGCATTCCTTGCGCTTCTGACCGGCGGCCTGCCGTTCAGATGACCATTTCCTGCCTCCGCCCCATCCGCATCTGCCCTGAGCCTGGTAAGGGACAAACGGATCAGAACGCCGCCGTGACTGCATAGACCGAAATCTGCAGTTACGACCGAATCCAGGCATGCGTTAGGAGCGGGCCTACGGGGGTAGGCGCTGCGGAACGTAACGGGAAGGTGAACGCGATGAAGAACGAAGCGCAGGTAGCGAGGCCGGCCGGGGCGGACGATACGATCGCCTCACCGTATGCTGGCTTACTCCTCAAGCCGCATGCGCATAGACATGTGGCCGAGGGGAAGCTATCGCTGGGTGGCCGCATGTCTGGTGAACACGAGACACGAGTGACACATAGAAACTCGCGCCGATGGCGGCCGGGTGTGCAATTGGCGCATCCCCGCCAGCCCCGGCCCGTCACCTCACGGAATAGCGAGAGGACTACCGGCCGTGGGCTCGGCGGGACGGTGAAAAGGCCGCGCCATGGCTGATGTTGCCGACGCCGGCCTGAAGCACGTGGCGCTCCTCTACCGGGACCAAGCGGAATACCTGACCCAGATCCTGGCTTTCGCGCAGGCCGGCCTGGCGCGGGGCGAGCCGTTGTTCATGGCGGTGCCCGGGGCCAGAGTTCGCCTGCTGGAAACTCGCCTCACCGGGGAGCCCGGACAAGTCGTTTTCCGGGACATGGCCGATATCGGGCGCAATCCCGCGCGGATCATTCCGGAGGTGCGGGCATTCGCCGACAAGCATCCCGGCCAGCTTTTCCGCTTCGTCGGCGAACCGGTCTGGCCGGAGCGCTCACCGGCCGAGGTCTGCGAGGCGGTCAGGCATGAGGCGCTGATCAACCTGGCCTTCGCCCAGACCCCGATCACGATCCTGTGCCCTTACGACGCCACACGATTGGCGCCATCTGCCATCACCGGGGCCAGGCGCACCCATTCTGAGCTCCTGGCCAGCGGCCGCCTGGCGGCGGCCGCTGGCCACGCCGCGCCCTGGGAAGTTCCGCCGGAATGTGACCGGCCGTTGCCGCCGCCGCCTCCCGGCGCCGAGGTCCTTGGCTACGACACCGGCCTGGCTCCGGTGCGCCGACTGGTGGCCAGCCACGCCCGCCGCACTGGGCTCGCCGCCGAGCGCACCTCCGACCTGGTCCTCGCGGCCAGCGAGATCGCCGCGAACACCCTCGGCCACGCCAAGTCAGACGGCATGCTGTACGTGTGGCACGACGAGGATGAGGTCGTCTGCCAAGCCTATGACCGGGGATTTATCGCCGACCGGCTCGCGGGGCGCGTCCGGTTCAGCCCGGACAGCCGCGGTCACGGCCTGTTCCTGGTCAACCAGGTGTGTGACCTGGTCGAGCTGAGAACCGGCGAGGCTGGCACCACGGTCCGCATGCACATGCGCCTGCCGCGGCCGTAGCGGCGCGGATAGTCGCAGGCCAGCCAGCCGCGAATGCCCGCAAGCCAGCAGGGCGCGGACACCCGCAAGCGCAGCTCTTGCTATCCTCTCCTGCCGGCGGTCGGCGAACGCCGTCGCTGGTATCGCTGGTAGTTGGCCTGCGAAAGGCGTCCACCACCGAAGTGTGACAGCTGCCGGCGCGTGCACCGCGTGCCAGCGGCAGCTCTCGCCAAGGGTCACCGGGCGCGCTGACGGCGTCCGCGCCTTGGCAGCGGTCAGCGGGGTGTTCAGCCACGCTAAACACCCTGAGGCATGGCACCCGCCGCTACGGAATGTTCCCGGCGGCGAATACTTCCGCGTATTGCGGGCAGGCAGTCCACTTCACGACTAGTAGGCCAGCCGGGACGAGCGACTCGAGGTTCGCATGACTGTTACCGACAATAGGGGCGGCACGGCTGTTACCGGCACCAGAGCCGAATGGTGGTCGCTCGGCGCCTGCCTGTCCGCCGATCCCGACTTGTTCTTCCCGATTTCCGAGTCCGGCCCGGCACGGCGGCAGGTGATGGCGGCTAAGGCGGTTTGCGCTGGCTGCCAGGTCCGGGAGCAGTGCCTCAGCTACGCCCTCGCCGCAGGCCCCATCCACGGAGTGTGGGGCGGTACGAGCGAGGAGGAACGTCGCGCGCTTGGGCGGCGCGAGCGGTCGACGAAGGCGCGTGCCTCGCGCTCGCTGGCCGCAGTCCGAAGGCCGAAGCGGCCCAAGCTCGCCCGCGCTCCCCAGACGGCGGCGCCAGGCCAGTTTCCTGCGCCGGGGTTGGCCACATAGACAGCGGACCGGCGGTGACCCTTTCAGTCCGAGCGGCCGGTGCAACCGCCGACTGAAACGGCCCAGGGCTGGCGCCGCACCACGTGCCCTCCTTCCGGAGCCGTAGATCCGTATCGCCTTCCCCGTTCGACCGCATCTAACGCACGGGTTTAGCCAGGCTCGCAGCGGGGCTGCGCGCCATTTTGTCGGCAGCCGGATGTAAGCAATAGGTATGCGATGGTCTGAGATAGCGGCCGGTCAGCCTGCGCTCGGCGCCGCCGCGCACGACAAGATGATCAAGCCTGGCGTGCTGCTCGTGGGAACCACCAGGCGCGATGGATCGGCCCGGATCAGCGGCGTGGAACCGCTGGTCATGGACGACGATCTGTGGCTGTCGATGATGACTGCGTCCGCCAAAGCCCGGGATCTCGGCCGCGATCCGCGGATCCTGCTGCACAGCATTATCGGCAGCCCGGAGCCGGACGCCGAGATCAAGATGCGCGGAACCGCTCGCGTCGAGAACGATGGTGCTGTTCAGCAGCGCTACGCGGCCACGGTCGCCGCCGAGATCGGCTGGCAGCCCGTGGTGGGCCAGTTCACGCTGTTCCGGGTGGACATCGACGATGTGACCTATATCAGCTACGAGCCTGAGTCCGGGGCCCAGCATCTCGCTCGCTGGCCAGCCGACATCGAGTACCTCCGCCCGACGACCACGCCGACCAGCCTCGGCCCGCCGCAGCCGGTGCGCCGGCTGCTCAGCTGACGCACACTTACTTTCGTCATGGCTGCCCGGCCCTGACGCCATCCCCGGCTGGACGGACCGGCCGAGGACACCCGGATCAATCCAGCCCTGTTCTGATTATTAGGACCTTCAACCAGCGCTCCAGCGCCTCGCGCAGGTCCGGGGCCTGCTCTGCCAGGACGATGACGACTTCATCGAGGTAGCGGTAGGCGGTGGC